>Ga0070715_10000003_pt1 | contig 345282 bp, 345 predicted proteins | sample LARL111metaG_FD_71394 | JGI IMG/M metagenome (GOLD analysis project Ga0070715, IMG submission 71394) | Corn, switchgrass and miscanthus rhizosphere microbial communities from Kellogg Biological Station, Michigan, USA - LAR L11-1 metaG | ecosystem: Host-associated > Plants > Roots >... | reverse complement strand
GACCGTCAGTTTGAATTTGGAGGGGTTCGCGTAGGTGAGCGGGCCGAAGGCGTTGATCCCGTTGTAGGGGGGGTGAGTGGCGCTGGTGTCGGCGAAGGCGATGTAGGCGGTGCCGTTGGCGGGGTCGAATTTTTCGCAGGCTTCGCCCGTGAGCGGCGGTTTCTGAAGCGCGCAGGCGTTGTCGAAGGCGACCCGATAGGACACGGACAGGCCTTCGGTGAATTTGCCGAACTCGGCGACGACGCTGCCGGCAGCGTCGTACTCGTGCGCGAAGCGATTGGCGCCGTCGAACTCGAGCACGTGGTTGCTGGACTGATCGACCGCCAGGGAGGGGTTGGTGCCGAGTTTCCCGATCGCGGCGCCCGTGTTTTCGAACCGGCTTAAGACTTTTTCACTCGCTTCATCGATCCCGACGATGAATCCTGCGTTTGCTTCGTTTATGCCGAAGTAGACGACCCCGCTGCTGCCGTTGACCGCAATCGACTGGCGGACGCCGGAAGTCAGGCCTGCGGCGAATTCGGCTTTGAGCAGGGTGGAGCCATTGGCGGCCGAGTCGAAGAGGCGGGTGATGTTGTTGCAGAGAACGAAGAGGCGATCTTTGCCCGTTCCGGGGCCGGGGTTGACGGCGATCGTCCTCAGGATTCTGTTCCCTTTCGGGCAGCCTTCGACGGTTTCGATCGGTTCTTCGCGGCGCGTATATGTGGTGGAGGCTTTCGGTGGGTATTCGCTCGGGGTGTAATAGGTCACTTCTTCTTCGCTCAAGTTTTCGCCTTCGTCCAGCACGTAGACCTTGCCGGTCGAGTCGACCGCGAGGTCGAAGGGCTTGAGCGAATCCGTGATCGAGGTGATTGCGGCGCCGGTTGGGCTGAAGATCTGGACCGAGGCGCCCACCGCCGCGTAGACGTCGCCGCGGGAGTCGGTGGCCACCGCCTTGGCGCCTTTCAGTTCCTGGGAGAGCCCGCCCGCTTCTTCTGAGGGTTTTTTCAGGGTTTTGCGGCTGGGCGCTTTGAACGGGGCGAAGGCAATCGCCTTGGCGCCCGCGCCGACCCCCGCGGTGACGTAGAGCGCGCCGTCGTGGGCTCCGCCTGAGCGATCGATCGCGACTGCCGTCGGTTCGGCGTCGGCGAAGGCGGCGTTCTTGGTCTGGTCGAGGTATTCGCCGGAGGCGTCGAACTCGTCCAGCGCCTTGTGGGCGGCGTCATAGAGGAAGATGTGACCGGCGGTGCAGGCCTGTTCGCCCACGAGGACGCATTTGCCTTTGGAGTCCCTGTTGCCGGGATCGGCGGCCAGGTAGGCACCCGCGGCACCGAAGCCGAAGGAGCCGGCGGGGGTCGCGGCGCCGCTTACTGCGTGGTGCAGGGTCAGTTCTCCAGGGGTTTGGCCACGAAATAGGTAGAGCTGGTCAGAGGCAAGCCCCTGGGCATCGGCTACCCAGAGATAGCGTTCGGTTCCCGATGCAATCCCGGGGCTGTAGGGGTAGGAGAAGGCGGCGACGCCGGAGGCTTCTGTGAGCGTGCCTTCGCCCACGTTGGTCTCGAAGGAGCCTGCGGCGCTGTAGACGGCGACCTTGGTCCCTTCGGCGACGTAGAGGCGGTCATCGAAGCGGTCGACGGCGATGCCCTTGGCTTTGGTGGAGGCGTCGATGACTTCGCGCGAGCCGTAGGTGGGCGTGCCCGAGAAGGGGAAGGCGTTGGGTTTGAAGCGGACGACTTCGCCGGTGGCCCGCTCGGAGACGTAGAGGTTGCCGGTGCTCGTTACGGCAAGCCCGCAGGGCTGGTTGGCGTCTGCGATCGAGGTGAGGAGGGTGTGGGAGGAGTTATAGACGTTGACTTTCGATTCCCCGGCGTTGGAGAGGTAGAGGTCTCCTTTGGAGTCCACGGCGGCGCCGCAGGCGTGGTTGAGGCCGCTGACGTCGAGGGATTTTTCGCGAGGGTGGAAGGGCGAGGAGGCAGCCTGAGCTGAAGCCGCGAGGGTGAGGAGGAGGGTTGCGAGGACGAGAACCCCGAGGCTCCTGATGCCAGTCTTTACTAAGTCCATGCCCTTTCCTTTCAGCGATCCATCGCTATATCGCTATGCCTATGGACATAGCTTCGAAGGCGTCCCACGAATACGCGGGACGGTAGAAGTGCTCGACGGCCCCACGCACCCGCCGAGTGATCACCAGCTCGATAAGGCCCGCCTCGGCAAGGACCTTCATGTGGTAGGAGACCTTGCCACGTTTTTCCTCGAGGGCGCTGGACAAGTCCCTGGAAGTTGAATAACGCTCGTCGTAGAGGAGGGTCATGCAACTGTGCCGCAGGTCGTTGCGGAGGGCTCGGACAATGGGATTCTTGCCTCCTCCTGCTGCTCTGCGCTTCTCCTCTGCCCTGACTGCCATGTGCGCTTTCCCCTCCAAGCCTTGGTCTTAAAGAGCCAAGGCCGCGAGGACCGAATCGGTCCCCGCGGCCTTGGCTTTGCATCTTGCTTATCTGCCGCCGCTACCTCCGGCTATTCGAGTTCGTCGAAGGTGGCAGTGACGGTGGTGTCGCTGTTCATCACCACCGAGCATTCGGTGGGATTGATTTCCGTGCAACCCGACCAGACGACCTGTTTGGAGCCCGGAGCCGAGATGGCTTTCAGGATCACGGTCTTGCCCGGTTTGATTTTCGGTTCCACCCCGGTTTCGCCCTGGTAGAGGGAGATCGTCGAGGTGCAGAGGGCTTCGCAGGTCAATCCAGCGGCCTTGACCGTGCCGTAGCCGGACCCGCCCTTTTCAAGGGTCAGTTCCTGGGGGTTGAGGATGGCTTTCGGAGCACCGCCGAATTTGGCGGTCACCGTGCCGGCTTCAGAGAGCGTGACGGTGCAGGTTTCCCCTGCGCCTACGCAGGCGCCCGTCCAGCCTTCGAACGTCATCCCCGTGCCGGGCTTCTCTTTGAGGATCACCGCTTCTTCCTCGGGCACTGTGGCGTCCTGCGTGGTGCAGGTGGCGCCGCAGTTGATCGCCTTCGGTTTGGAGGAGACCGTGCCGGTGCCGGTGCCGGCCTTGTCGACGGTCAGCGTCGTCGTCGGCTTGGCGGCGAATTCGGCCGTGACTTCCTCTGCTTCATTCATCACGACCGAGCATTCGGTCGGGGTGATTTCGGTGCAGTTGGGCGAGAAACCCGTGAATTCAGAGCCGAAGGCAGAGGCCGCTTTGAGGACCACGGTCTTGCCCGGTTTGATTTTCGGTTCGACACCGGTTTCGCCCTGGTAGAGCACGGTGGTCTCGGTGCATTCGGTTTCGCAGCCGAGGCCGCCCGTTCCCTTGACCGTGCCTTTGCCGGAGCTTTCGCCCTTGGAGACGGTCAGCGCCTGCGGGTTGACGATCGCTTTCGAGGTGCCGCTCCAAGCGACTTCGACTTCCTGGTCTTCGGTCATTTTGACCGTGCAGGTGCCTTCGGCCCCGCCGACCCCAGTCGAGGATTCGCAGCCGCTCCAGCTGGCAATCGTGGAGCCAGTGCTGGCCTTGGCTTTGAGGACGACCGTTTCGTTCTCATACATTTCGGCGACGGCCGAGTTGCAGGCCGGGCCGCACTTAATCCCCTTCGGTTTGGATTGGACGGTGCCGATGCCTTCAGTTCCGCCAGCCGACTTGGTGACGGTCAGCGTGCGGAGGTTGGTGGGTTTTTTGGATTTTTCTTTGTCGCATTTGTTCCCTTCGACTTCTTCGCAGCCGAACTCGACGATCTTCTGCACCGTGTTGAAGCCGCTTGCGAGCCAGAGGCTGCCTTCGGAGTACGCGATCCCGTTCGCATCGAAGATGCCGTTGATCGGGTACCTGGTCGTTTCGCCGCACGCTTCGCCGGACGTCGTGACGCAGCCGACCGCGTTGGGAACGCCTTCTTTGGAGGTGCCGGTGGAGCATTTGCCGCCCGGCGAGCAGGAGGCCTGACCGACGTTGGTTGACACCAGCGAGCCTTCTTCTGAGAACGGAACCGTGAAGCTGCAGTTGCCACCGCAGCTCGTGGCCGGGCTGCTGAGGGTGCCTATCGTGCCCGCGCCATAGACCGCTTCATAGGCCGCTTTGATTGCGTTTTTCAGCGACGTGCGCGTGGAGAGGCTGCTGACGTTCACGTATTTGAATTTTGCGCATTTGGCTCCGTCGCATATTTCGAATTCTTCCCCGGCCACAGCTCCGGAGAACGCGATCGTCTGTTGCTCGGTGATCCCGCTCGAGTCGGTGAACCAGAGCTTGCCGTTGGGCGCAGCGGTCAGGCCATTAGCCTTGCTGGTTGCGACAAAGCCGAGGCCCGTTTTGAAGCAGGTGATCGTGCCGGTCGGCGTGATGCGGCAGATCGCTTTGCCGACTTCAGTCGTCCCGCCTTCCGTGTACCAGACGTTGCCGTCGGCACCGGCCGTAATGCCCCATGGACCATAGGATCCGGTGCCCCCTCCGGGCACAGTATTCGCGCCGGTGGAGAACTCTTTGATTTCGCAGGTGCTCGGGTTGATCCGGCCGATCGCCGGCGTGGTGCCGTTGTCGGTGAACCAGAGGTTGCCGTCGGGGCCGGCGGCGATCCCGTGAGGCACGCTGCCTTCGTTGAGCCCGGCCGAGCACTCTTTGATTTCCTGCGTGCTCGGGTTGATCACGCCGATTGCCGGAGTGGTGCCGTTGTCGGCGAACCAGAGGTTGCCGTCGGGGCCGGCGACGATCCCGGCCGGCTTGCTTCCTTCTTTGAGGCCGGTCGAGTACTCGGTGGCCGTCGTCGGGCTGGCCGAGTCGATCCTGCCGATCGCCGGAGTGGTACCGCGATCGGTGAACCAGAGGTATTTTTCGCCTTTGGGCCCGGCGGTTATCGCGATGAGGTCGCTGCCTTCATTGAGGCCGCTGAGGTTTTCGCCCTTCACGTACTCGGTAATGGTCCCTGACGGCGTGATCTTGCCGATTGCCGGGATGCCGGCCGCCACGTTGGCATCTACGAACCAAACGTTGCCGTCGGGGCCGGCGGCGTCCATGAAGATCCACGGCGCAGGTCGCAGCCCTTCTTTGAACAAGGTGACCGAGCCCAACGCATCGGCCGACGAGGTGGCCGGAAGGACCAGGGCCAACGCCGCCAACATGGCCGCGACGATGCCAAGGAATGTCCGCCGTCCTGGCATCGATCGAGTCGATGTCGGCGGTGTCTTCGAAGTGCTGCGTATCACGTTCTCTTCTCCTTCTCCCTGAGCCCCTGCCCAGCTGCTCCCATGCAACCGCTTCGGCGCTCTGATTTCCCATGTAACCAACGGATCCCATGCCGAACCTCCGCGCGAGGCACGACCGGGCCAGGATACCGTAATCGTTCCCAATTGCGCAATACCAATTTTCAATGATGCCCGAAGCGGTCTCTTGAGCAATCTCGGACCCAAGTCGACAACGACAACTGCCCCGGACCAAGCCCGGGGCAGTTGTCTTGCTCATATGGCTGCGTTTTTGGGACAGCCCGAGAGCTGCTTCTAGCTGCCGAGGTACGTCGCGCTTAACGGCGTGACGGTGATGTCTAATTTGCTCGTGCTCGGGCAGAACAGGCCTGAGACCTTTTTGGCTACCTGTTCTGTGATGACGACGCTTCCGTTCGTCTCGGACGATAATAACGGACCCTTGCCCGTGCCCAAGAGCCCTTCGCCGTTGTAGGTGCAGTTGAGGCCGCTGCAGTTGACGTGGACTTCGCCTTCGCCCACCACGTCAGCGGTTTCATGCCCTAACTTTAATACTTTGATTTCAACGCCGCCGCCGACTTCTTCGACAGTGCAGTTACCGCAGTTGGTGTAGGTGAAGTTACCTTCGATGACCAGCGGACTGCTTAACGCGGCAACCGTATTGCCTAAGAATAAGACGTCGCATTCGACGTTGATGATGCTGGTTAACAGTTTTCCCTTGGCGCCGGATAACGTCGTTTCGTGGACGTGCGTAACTCCGCATCCCGAACCATCGCCGGAGCACAGAGTGGTCGATTCGGCCATCGCCGAGGAAGCGCCGACGAATGCCATCGCCATCAGCGCCGCAAGCGCGGCCAAGCCGAACATCTTGATTGCTTTCACTTTGATCTCCCTTCTCGGCAGGTGTCCCGCCGAGATCGATTTGGATCCTGCGCCCGGCAGGTCCGAGCGCGGTTCCTTTATACGAGCGGGAGCCGAAAAGGCGCAAATTATTCAGCGCATTTGCCCCGGTAGGCCCTTCGACAGAGCCCTCGCCGGGGCCTTTCTCCCTGCAAACTGCAGGATGCGAGATTTCCGAGTGCGCGAAAGCGCGCGTTCTCTCTTTCGCGGATTCTCCGGTTCGCGGGCTCGGTCAGAGGAAATGCCTGATCGATCAGGCGTAGCTGAGCGAAAGCTGTTATGCTGCCGCGCGCATGAGGGAGGAAACCTTGAAAACGAGGGGGATTTTCCTGCTCTGCGCGGTGCTGGCGGCGCTTCTTCTCGCCGCCGGATGCGGCAGCAGCTCGGGGGACTCGGAAGTCGAAGTCAAGACCGGATCGCTCTCGAAAGCCGAGTTCATCGCAAAGGCCGATGCGATCTGCAAGGCGGCCCGGACCGAATTCCTCGCCCAGTACAAGAGCTTCCTCGAAGCTCACAAGGCCGAAGCCACCGAACCTAAGAAGCAGGAAGAATTCCTCAGCGATGTGCTCGAAACCGTTCTCGGGCCGAACGTGGAAGGACAGATCGAGCAGATCAGCAACCTCGGGGCTCCCGCGAGTTATGCGCCGAAAGCGAAAGCCTTCCTCGTCGAGCTCCAGCAGCGGCTCGACGAAGCGCATGAAGACCCCGCCGGCCTGACATCTACGCCGACCCCCTTCAAGAAAGCGGAAGACGCAGCGGAACAAGCGGGTATGAAGGGCTGCTCCGAAAGCTTCAGCTGACAGGCACTGCGCCCCGCGGGGGATCTCGGCCTCCCCGGTAGCCTCTTAGAGCAATGGCCGAGCGGGACTTCATAGCCGCGACTCGCGAGCGCGTCGTCGTCTTCGACGGCGGCATGGGCGCGACGCTGGAGCAGTTCGATCTCAGCCAAGAGGACTACGGTGGGCTCGAGGGCAAGTGCCACGAGGCGCTCGTGCTCAACCGCCCGGACGTGATCGAGGGCGTACACGCCTCGATGCTCGAGGCGGGCGCCGAGGTGGTCGAGACCGACAGCTTCCAGGGCTCGAGGCTGAAGCTGGAAGAGTGGGGGCTCGGCGACCAGACACTGGCGATCAACCGCGGGGCGGCCGAGATCGCCCGCAGGGCCGCCGGGCCGGAGCGTTTCGTCGCCGGCTCGATCGGCCCCACCGGCTTCCTGCCCGCCTCGACCGACCCGACGCTGGGCGACATCTCCTTCCGGCGCCTGGTCGAGGTCTTCGCCGAGCAGGCGCGCGGCTTGGTCGAAGGCGGCGCCGACCTGCTCGTCATCGAGACGGCGCAGGACATCCTCGAGGTCAAGGCGGCGGTCTTCGGCGCCCGTGAGGCGTTCGCCGCCACCGGCCACCGGCTGCCGATCATGACCAGCGTCTCTCTCCTTCCGCAGGGCGGCAAGATGCTGCTCGGCACCGACATCCGGGCGGTGCTGACGACGCTGACGGCCCTCGACGTCGACGTGATCGGCCTCAACTGCTCGACCGGACCGGAGGACATGCGCGACGCGATCCGCTTCCTCGGCGAGCACAGCCCGCTGCCGGTGCACTGCATCCCCAACGCCGGCCTGCCGCTGCAGGGCCCCGACGGCGAGACGATCTTCCCGGAAGAGCCCGAGCCGCTGGCGGCGACACTGGGCGAGTTCGTCGAGCGCTACGGCGTCGGCATCGTCGGCGGCTGCTGCGGGACGACGCCAACCCACATCGCGGCGATCCGCGAGCGGGTCGCCGGCCGCGCCCCGGGCGAGCGCCCCGCCCCCGGCCCAACCCTGCTCTCCTCGATGATGACCGCGACACCCCTCGTCCAGGAACCGCGGCCGACGCTGGTCGGCGAGCGGGTCAACTCACAGGGCTCGCGCAGGACCAAGGAGCTGTTGCTCGCCGACGACTACGACGGTCTCGTCCAGGTCGCCGAAGACCAGGTCGAAGGCGGCGCCCACGTGCTCGACGTCTGCGTGGCCCTCACCGAGCGCTCCGACGAGGCCGAGCAGATGGCGGCGGTGGTCAAGCGGATCTCGCTGACCCAGCCGGCGCCGATCCAGGTCGATTCGACCGAGCCGGAGGCGATCCGCGCCGCGCTCGAGCAGATCCCCGGCCGAGCGATCGTCAACTCGATCAACCTCGAGGCGGGCCGCGACAAGGCCGACGTCGTCGCGCCCCTCGCCCGCGAGCACGGCGCCGCCCTGATCGCGCTGACGATCGACGAGGTCGGAATGGCGAAGACAGCCGAGCGCAAGGTCGAGATCGCGAAGCGGATCCGCGACCTCGCCTGCGAGGAGCACGGCCTCGACCCCGAGGCGCTGATCTTCGACGCGCTCACCTTCACGCTGACGACGGGCGACGAGGAGTGGAAGCCCTCGGCTGTGGAGACGATCGAGGGCATCCGTCGGATCAAGGCCGAGCTGCCCGGCGTCAAGACCTCGCTCGGCGTCTCCAACGTCTCCTTCGGCGTCTCTCCCCCGGCCCGCGCCGTGCTCAATTCGGTCTTCCTCCACCACTGCGTCGAGGCGGGGCTCGACCTGGCGATGGTCAATCCCAACCACATCACGCCCTACGCGGAGATCCCCGAGGAGGAGCGCGAGCTGACCGACGACCTCGTCTTCAACCGGCGCCCCGACGCGCTCGAGCGCTTCATCGCCCACTTCGAGTCGAAGGGCGAGGAGGCTGCCGAGGAGGCGGGAGACCCGACCGAGGACATGGAGCCCGAGGAGGCGCTGCACTGGCACATCCTGCGCCGCAAGAAGGACGGGGTCGAGGAGTGGATCGACCGCTCGGTGGAGAAGATCGGCGCCGTCCCCACCCTCAACGAGGTGCTGCTGCCGGCAATGAAGGAGGTCGGCGACAAGTTCGGCGCCGGCGAACTGATCCTGCCCTTCGTCCTGCAGTCGGCCGAAGTGATGAAGCGCGCCGTCGCCCAGCTGGAGAACTACCTCGACCGGATCGAGGGCCACACGAAGGGCAAGGTCGTGATCGCAACCGTCTTCGGCGACGTTCACGACATCGGCAAGTCGTTGGTCAACACGATCCTCACCAACAACGGCTACACGGTCATCGACCTCGGCAAGCAGGTGCCGGTCGACACGATCATCGAGGCGGCGGTCGAGAACGAGGCCGACGCGATCGGCCTCTCCGCCCTGCTCGTCTCCACCTCCAAGCAGATGCCGATCTGCGTTCAGGAGCTGCATCAGCGGGGGCTCGGCTTCCCGGTGCTGATCGGCGGCGCCGCGATCAACCGCGACTTCGGCCGCCGCACGCTTTATCCGCAGGGGAAAGAGTCGGACGAGGTCTACGAGCCCGGCGTCTTCTACTGCAAGGACGCCTTCCAGGGACTCGACACGATGGACGCGCTGGTCGACGAGCAGGCGCGCGCGGCACTGGTCGAGCGGATCCGGGCCGAGGCGCAGGAGCTGCGCGAGAAGCCCGTGGTGGTGGACGATGGCCCGCCGACGAGCGACGCCAGCGCCCGCTCCTCGGCCCGCACCGACGTGCCGATCCCCGAGCCGCCCTTCCAGGGCGTCCGCGAGGTCGACGTCGACCTCGACGAGGTCTTCCCCTACCTGGACCGCCACGTGCTCTTCAAGCTGCACTGGGGTGGGCGCGGCGTCAAGGGCGAAGCCTGGGAGGCGTTGGTCGAGGGCAGCGACGGCGAGGAGGGCTTCGCCACGCGGCTGGAGAGGATGTGGCGCGAACAGGACTACCTGCAGCCGCGAGCACGACTCGGCTACTTCCCCTGCAACGCCGACGGCAACGAGCTGGTCGTCTTCGATCCCGAGGACGGCGAGCGCGAGCTGGAGCGACTCGTCTTCCCGCGCCAGCCCAAGCACGACCGAATCTGCCTCGCCGACTTCTTCCGCCCGCTGGAGTCAGGCGAACGCGATGTCGTCGCCCTGCAGGGCGTAACCGTCGGACCCGAGGTGACGGAGCTGATCGAGCAGCTCGAGCGCGAAGGCGAGTTCGCCGAGCAGCTCTTCGTCCACGGGCTGGGCGTGCAGTCCGCGGAGGGCCTGGCCGAGTGGCTGCACTCGGAGGTGAGGCGCGAGCTCGGCATTCCCCTCGACCAGGGCCGACGCTACTCCTGGGGTTACCCCGCCTGCCCCGACCAGTCCGAGCACGAGAAGGTCTGGCGCCTGCTCGACCTCGAACGGATCGGGATGACTCTCTCCGGTGGCTACGCCGTGATGCCAGAGCAATCGACGGTCGCGATCGTCGCCCACCACCCGCAGGCGGTCTACTTCGGGATGAAATCCGGCTTCATCCCCGAGGACACAGCGCCGGACGAGCTGATCGCCGGCACCGAGCGCGGGGGGAGTCTCGCCACACCCTGAGGAAACCCAGTGACCTTGCCGTGGGCGGGGTGAGGCCCGGGAGATAGGCCCCACCCCAATCCCACCGCTCGGCCTCCTAGCTGACGACAACGGAGACCGATCCTGCTGATCGCAATGCGCGTCCTAGGGACGCGATTGGTTCGCACGAATAACAGTCGAGCGGACGGCGGTCAAGCGCCGCTGAGCAAAGTTCCACGCAGCAAACACTGCCTCCGAGACCCATGAGGGCATTTACTCCTGCATATCTCAGGACGTCGATTCGGCGCGCGTGCTTTTCAGCGCAAAGCGGCTACGGGAGCGCACTGTGAATTCCCTCGACAACTCCCCGCACGAGCCCAACGTCCTCTCCGCCGAGCTCGAGGCTGCTCGAAGCGCCTTTGAGAATCGCGGTGGTCCAAGACTCGACAGGCCCCTTCGCCCAGGACCGAGACTCGGTACCGACGCTCGCGCTGCAGGTGACGACCTCGCCCCGCTCGACCTCCACGTCGACGCCGACGAGCCGGCTGCCGTCCTCACCATCGTCGGCGCTGACGGCGAGCAGGCAAGCCCCGCTCGCGTTGGCGGGCAGCGAGGCGAGGGGGGTCGCGAGCAGAAACGCCGCCTCGACGTCGATCCTGGTGAGCGGGTCGGCCGCCTCTGCCAGGTGTTCGCACTCACAGCGGCCCGCCGCTACCAGGGGTCTCACCGCCTGCCGAGCCCATTTCGTCACCTCGTAGGGCTTGGCCGGGTTGCCGTCCTGGAGAGACGCTTCCACCTGCTTGGCCGCGCGCATGGCCGAAAGCCGCCGCTCGATCGCCGGGTAGCTGATCTCGGAGATCACATTGTCGAGCTCGGTCAATGACAGCGGTCGCGCCGCCAGCGCGCGGAGCATGGTCGAGTCCCAGCCCGCGACCAGCGCGCGGATCGCGCCCTTGGCGGGCTCGCTGCCGAAGGCGATCGGGCCCTGCGGCGCCCGCTCGAGCCAGGCCTCGACCGCATCGGCAACCGCGAGTATCCCGTAGCCGGTGTCGGTCAGCTCGTTCTCGACCGTGTAGGGCATGCCGCTGCGCACGTGCCGTTCCAGGGCGCCGAGGTCGCGCAGGTTGCCGACCTGGCCACGCAGCGTCGTCTGGGCGGCGCCGCCCAGACGTTCACGCAGATCCGGCAGACGCAGCGGCCCGTCGAGGTGGGCACGCAGGATCGGTGCGCAGAGCGGCCCCGCCAGGAGGGAGAGAACTGTTCCTCCTGCCCGGACCCGCGCCTGGGGCAGGGTGCTGTCGACGTTCATTGCAGTCTTTACATCTTGGGTGGTACGAGTAGGGTTGAGTATTGGAAACCGCCGTCAGCGGTACCAACCCTATTCGAAACGAGCCGACTGTGGCTTGAGGCGCACCGGGGCGGTGGAAAGCGCCTGCACGCGCAGGTCGCTCCAGGTGAGGCCCTCGCGGACGAGAGCGGGCAGGCCGAGGGCGACGGCGGTGGCGATCTCAACCGCCTGCAGGATCACGCCGTAGGCGAGCGCATCGGCGGTGCCGACGCCGAATCCGGTATGCAGGACGCTGATCACGGCGAGCTGGAAGACGCCGATGTTCGACGGGGTCGCCGGGACGACGGCGGTGACGTTGACCGCGAAGAGAACCGCGGCGGCGGCGCCGATTCCCGCCTGATCGGTGAGACCGAGCGCCGCCAGCAGCGCCCAGCAGGCGCTGAGCTGGATCGCCCAGGCGCTGAGCTGGGCGACCGCGGCGGCGGTGCCGCGGCGCGGCGAACGGAAGACCCGAAGGCCGGCGCGAACCTGGACAAGCGCCGCATGCATCACTATGCCCAAGCGCGCCAGGCGCCCGTTGCCGTTGCGCCGCATCAGCGGCGGCGCGACGAGCACGACGAGCAGCAGCGCCAGCGGTACGAGGCTGAAGGCGAAGAGCTTCTGGGTATTGGAGTGGAAGAGGTCGGTCGTCGAGACGATGATCACGCCGAGAATCGCCAGGGCGGCGATGTTCAGCACCGTCTGCGAGACGAGCGTGCCGAGCAGGACGGGGAAGGTCTCGCGCATGCGCCCGACTCGCCGGGCCAGCGACATCGCCCGCGCCGGCTCGCCGAGGCGGGCCGGCAGCGTCGCCGACATGAGGACGCCGATCATCGTCGCCGAGGTGACGTCGCGACGGCGCACTTGCCGGCGCGGCAGTGCCGCGCGCACGATCCAGTACCAGGACGCGGCGCGGAAGAAGAGTGAGAGGGCCATCAGTGCGCAGGCGACCAGCACCCAGGTGAGGTCGGAGCGGACGATGCTTTCGACGACGTTGTCGACGCCGATCTTCTGCGCCGCGAGGGCAGTGAGGCCGACCCCGATCGCGCCGGCGGCACCGAGTCCGACACGGCGAGCCACCCGCCGCCGGCCACTTCCGGCCACCGCCGGCTCAGGATCGAGCGAGGGCAGGCGGCGCGGCGGGCGCGGCGGCATCCCGTCGGCCGGCCGAATGCCGGCCCAGTGGGCGGCCCGCTCGACCGCGCCCTGCGGCTGCGGCGCCTCGATCGCCCGCTCGTAGACCCCGGTGACGCGGTCTGCAACGCGCGGCCAGGCGTAGCGCTCGGCGCTGCGCCGGGCAGCCTCCCCCATCTGACTCAGCCGCTCGCGGTCGTGGTGCGCCCGCTGCAACTCCTCGGCGAGCCGCTGGGGATCCCCCGGCGGCACGAGGATGCCGTCGACGCCGTCGCTGACGACGTCGCTGTAGCCGGCGATCCGCGAAGCGATCGCCGGCGTGCCGGCGGCGAACGCCTCGGTCAGAACCATGCCGAAGCTCTCACCGGAGAGGGACGGCGCGCAGAGCAGGTCCGCCTCGTGCAGGGCGCTCCAAAGCGCCTCGCCGGAGACCCGGCCGCGAACGTCGATCCAGCGCATCGTCTCCGGGTCGGCCAGGTAGCGCAGCACGTCCTCGCGCTCGGCGCCGATCACGGTGAGGCGACTGGGAACGTGCTCGACCAGGGCGCCGAAAGCGGAGAGCAGGATGGGCAGGCCCTTACGCTCCTCCGGGCGGCCGACGAAGAGCACCCGCAGGTCGCCGGAGCGCGGCTTCGGCGAGTCCGGCGCCGCCGTCAGGTCAACCCCGTTGGGAATCACCTCGTAGTGGCCGCCGAACCAGCGCCGGCCGGTCCAGACCGCCGCCTCGGAGACCGCGATCCGCGCCGAGAGACGATTGAGCATGCGCCGCGCGCCGAGCGCACTGGCGAGGTGGTTCGGCGCCGCCTTGGTCGAGTAAGCATGGAAGGTGCCCACCGTCGGCACCTCGCTGCCAAGGGCCGCGTTCCAGCCGACCAGCGGCACCAGGGGCTCATGAATGTGGACGACGTCATAGCGCTCCCGCCGCAGCTCTCGGCGCGGTGCGCGGACACCGCCCGCCGGGAACGGCGAGAGGTTGGAGACGGCGCCGTTGGCCGGGATGCCGACCGTGCGGCCGAGCGGTATCAGGTAGTCGGGCGCATCGCGCGGCTCAGGGGCGGCCCGGTGCAGGGTTTTGCTGAGCCGCCCCGGAGGGTCGAAGGGGGCGAGCACGCGCACGTCGTGGCCGCGGCCGAGGAACTCCTCGGCGAGCGCCTCCACGTGTCGGTTGACGCCCCCCTGGTAGGTCCAGGAATATGGCGAGACGAGTGCGATCCGCACGGGCTGCCTAGGGTAGTGGATGGGCCAGCGCTCAACCGCCCGCGGCGGGCTGCGACGCCTCGGCCCAGGCGACGCCGACGAAAACCAGCAGGTAGGCGGCGCCGATCTCCAGCACCAGCGCGCCGGAGTCGTTGGCGAGCGTGCCGACGACGATGGCGACGAGAGACCCGAGCAGCCCGGCGGCGAGAAGCGGCGCGGTGGCGAACCAGGCGCGCAGGGTCTCGCGGCGTGCGATCGCCAGGGCCGCAAGCGCAAGGAGCAGCGGCAAGAAACCGAAGACGATCGGGCGAACGAAGCTGTGAGCGGAGAGCTGGAGCCTGCGCTGAGCGACCTCGGCGAGGTCGCCAAAGCCGCCAGCGTCGAGCACAGACCGCGTCAGGTGCGCGTTCGCGCCAGAGATCAAGTCGATTAGAGAGATAAACCCCACAAATGCCAAAGAACTTGTCATAATGACCACTAGGGCCGTGCGTCGCTGCGGGGTCGCGACCTTGGAAGCGGCGGCGCCGGCCCCTATCGGCATCACTATCGCCGCGCCCACGTCAGCTCCGAAGCGACCGGCAGCGAATACGAAGGCGCAGGTCAAGCCCACCGCGATGAAGATCGCTGCCGCGGTCCTCGGTGCGAGGCGAGGCGCGAAGCCCTGAATCGCGGCGCCGGTGCCGGCGACGACCAGGACCGCGAGCAGCGCCTCGAGCTCGTTGCCGATCCCGTAGAAGCGAACGCCGAGGCCGGGATTGGGGCCGAGAAGAGAGAGCTTGGTAAGCGGCGAGCCGACGACGACGTCGATCGCGTAGGCGAGGACGACGAGGCCGGAGGCGACCGCCAGGGGCCGGAATGGACCACGCATCGTGAGCATCGTGATCGCGGAAAGAAGCGGGGCGCCGACCATCACAAGCAGCCGTTCGATCCCCTGGCTCGGTTCCAGCGCCGCCCCGAGCAGAAGCAGCAATGGCAGGTAGACGATGCTGAGGCAGACCAGCATGACGCCGGCGCGGGCGGCGCGGCCGCGAGTGAGGAGAACCGCGAGGGCCAGAGCGACCAGCCAGACGAGGAGGCCGGTGCCGATCACCGGCCCGCGCCGCTCCGAGATCGACGCCATCCGCGCCGCCAGCGCTTCGATGCTCGCCACGTCGACCCCCCCCTGCGCGCGGATCGGCTGGCCGGACATAGCCGACGGAACGTCGAGGCCGAGCTGCTCGAGGATCGTCGGCGCGACGTCGGTGGAGAGCACGTAGCCGTCGGTGCGGGTGCTGTCGGAGGTCAGCTCGCCGCGAATGCTGGAGTTTTTCCCAGCAATCCCAACCGCGAGCGCGCCGTTGCCGGCCGGCGGCGCTCGCTCGATCGCGATCAGCAGGTCGTCGTCCCGCAGGCCAGGCACGGCTCGCGCCAGCTGCGGCAGGGTCAGCGAGACGACCCTGCACCCCTTCCCCGCCCTGCGCAGCGTCGCCGCCAGCAGCCCCGGCACGATGTCCGCAGGCGCCGATTCTGCCCGTTCGACCACCGACTTCGAGTACGAGGGTCCGCAGATACCGCCGCCCACGCGGCCGGGCAGCGGCCGGTCATAAAGCGAATCGAAGACCCGATTCCCCTGCGATATGTCGAGATACGTCTGCTGGGCCGGCACGGACCCCATCCCGGCGCTCATCAGCCCCACCGCCATCCCATCCCTCGCAAGCTCGGCGACGGTGGCCCCCCTCGGGAGCAGGGCGATCGTCGCGTGGGGTGCAGCCTGCGCGAAATTGGCTCCCCAGAGCGAGATCATCGCTATCGTCAAGCCGATGGCCGACCGCACTTTCGCCAAGTTCACGTTCTTCAAGATCGATCCCGCCTGGCGCCGCCGCGACGCCGACCTGCGGGCGGCCGACAAGCACGAGTTCCTCGCCGCCTGCGAGGACTTCGCCCTCGACCGCTCGCTGCGCGCCTACTCAACCATAGGTACGCGCGGCGACGTCGACCTCGTCATCCTCGCCCAGAGCCCGAGCCTGGACGACCTGCACACCTTCCACGTCGTCCTCGGCCAGAGCGGCCTGGCGCAGTGGGCCGAGACGCCCTACTCGTTCCTCTCGATGACCAAGCGCTCGCCCTACTCCGAGGAGCAGGCGCGACCGGAGATCTGCGTCAGCGAGCGCAAGTACCTCTTCCTCTACCCGATGGTCAAGCAGCGGCGCTGGTACGGACTGCCCGCCGAGGAGCGACAGCGGATCATGCGCAGCCACATCGAGGTCGGCCGCCGCTATCCGGAGATCACGATCAACACCTCCTACTCCTTCGGCCTCGACGACCAAGAGTTCGTCGTCGCCTTCGAGGGCGATGACCCTGGCATGTTCCTCGACCTCGTGCAGGAGCTGCGCCCAACCGAGTCGAGCGAGTACACCGAGCTGGAGACGCCGATCTTCACCTGCGTGGCGCTATCGACGCGCAAGGCTCTCGACGCGCTCGACGGCACCCCGAGCGCCGTTCCAGCGGGGGCATGAGCACGCAGTCGCTCAGCTATGCGATCGACGAACACGACCACCTGGTCAAGGTCGACGAGGGCTACTACCGCTTCGCCGAGGAGAACGGCTGGACGGACGTCGGGACCAGCCTCGGCCGCTCGCTCTGGGACTACGTCGCCGGCGAGGATCTGAAAAAGGTCCAGCGGCTGCTGCTGCGCCGCATCCGCGACGAGGTGGGCGACGTCGAGCTCCCCTTCCGCTGCGACGGCCCGGACGTGCGCCGCGAGATGGACATCCGGATCAAGGCCGGCGCCGGCGGGAGGGCGGTGCTCTTCTCGGCCAAGCTGCGCTCGGAGGAGGCGCGCGAGCGGTCCCAACCGCTGCTCGACCCGGAATCTCCACGCGGCCCCGAGACGCTGGCGATGTGCGGCTGGTGCGACCGATTCGAAGTCGAAGGCGAGTGGGTCGAGGTCGAGGAGGCGGTACGACGCCTCGAGTTGTTCAACCGGCCCGAGCTGCCGTCCCTCAGCCACGGCATCTGTCCCGACTGCAACGGCCTGCTCCTCGCCGCGTAGGCGAGGCCGCGAGTCCCCTATCCTTCCCCGCTCGCCGTTAAGCGTTTCCTTAACGCCGAACACTTCGATGAGCAAGATCGGAACCGAAGAGACCCCCCTCCGCGTCGCGATCGTCGGCGCCGGCCCTTCGGGCTTCTACGCGGCTGAGCACATCCTCAAGGACGGCGACCTGCACGCCCAGGTCGACCTCTTCGACCGCCTGCCGACGCCGTTCGGCCTCGTCCGCGGCGGCGTCGCGCCCGACCACCCGAAGATCAAGTCGGTGATCCGCGTCTACGAGAAAACCGCGGCGCGCGAGGGCTTCCGCTTCTTCGGCAACGTCAAGGTCGGCCACGACGTCGAGGTCGAGGACCTCGAGCGGCTCTACCACGCGATCGTCTTCACGGTCGGCTGCGAGACCGACCGCCAGCTCGGCATTCCCGGCGAAGACCTGCCCGGCAGTCACGCCGCCACCGCCTTCGTCGGCTGGTACAACGCCCACCCCGACTACGCGAACGAGGAGTTCGACCTCTCCTGCGAGCGCGCCGTCGTGATCGGCAACGGCAACGTGGCGATGGACGTCGCCCGCATGCTTGGCCTGACCGACCACGAGCTGCGCCAGACCGACACCGCCGACCACGCGATCGAGCTGCTCGACCGCAGCCAGATCCGCGAGATCGTCGTCCTCGGCCGCCGCGGGCCGGCCCAGGCCGCCTTCACCAACCCCGAGATCAAGGAGCTGGGCGAGATGGAGGACGCCGACGTCGTCGTCGACCCGGCCGAGGTCGAGCTCGACGCGGCGAGCGCCGCCTACCTCGAGTCCGACGAGGCCGACAAGACCACCCGCGTCAACGTCGAGACCCTGCGCGAGTTCTCGCAGCGCTCGCCGGAGGGCAAGCGCAAGCGGATCGTCCTGCGCTTCCTCGCCTCGCCGGTCGAGATCAAGGGAGAGGGCAAGGTCGAGAGCATCGTGATCGGGCGCAACGAGCTGGCAGACGAAGGTGGCACGCTGCGCGCCAAGGACACCGGCGAGCGCGAAGAGCTCGAGTGCGGCCTGGTGCTGCGCTCGGTCGGCTATACCGGCGTTCCGATCGAGGGCGTCCCCTTCGACGAGAGGCGCGGCCTGATCCTCAACGAGGGCGGCCGCGTGCTCGACTCGCACGACGCCGGCCAAAAGGTCGGCCACTACACCGCGGGCTGGATCAAGCGCGGCCCCTCGGGCGTGATCGGGACCAACAAGAAGGACGCGCTGGAGACCGTCCAGCACCTCTTCGCCGACGTCGAGTCGCAAACGCTGCTGGCACCCGAGAACCCCGATCCGGCCGCGGTCGAGGCGCTGCTCGGCGAGCGCGGCGTCCGTTACGTCAGCTTCGAGGACTGGCAGGCGATCGACCAGGCCGAGGTCGGCCGCGGCGAGCCGCATGGGCGCCCCCGGGTCAAGTTCGTCCGCGTCGAGGAGATGCTCGGCGCGCTCGGCGAGCGCGTCTCGGGCTAACCCCGCGGTTCCACCCCAAGCAGGTCGACCACATAGACGGAGACGTAGGGCGCGTAGCCCCAGCTCGGTTGCCAACGCGGATACGCCACCTTCGGTGGAACGATCAGCTCACGGCGGCCCCCGACCTTCATCCCGGGCAGTCCCACTCGAAGGCCCCTGGAGGCTTCATCGAGCCCCCAGCTATGCCAGCTCACCTCCCCGCCGCTCAACCCACCCTGCCTGCCCTTGCGAGCTTCGGGGTATGTGTCCTCGACAAAGCGAATGGACACTGCGTCCGCCTTGGTCACCACCTGCCCAGAGCCCTTGCGCAGGTCAGCGGTCATGAGCTTCCGAGGCGGCGGCCCACTGGCTTTGGGGATCCTCAGGGTCGGCAGCTTCGCGATTTCGGCCTTCGACATCCTCTTCTCGCCGCCCTGACCGCCCGGGGATCCGACCATCTGGTCCGGACCGCTGTTCCCACAGCCGGTGGAAGCAATGACAAGGCAGAAGCCGGCCAGGGCCAGCTTCCTCATGCCGCAACCCGGCCGTCGAGCGGGAACCGGAGCGGGGCTAGCAAGGGCGCCCATTCCGGTATTCGACCCGACGGTCGGGGGGTGGCTTCATGCCGAGCAGATCGATCACATAGATATCGACGAAGGGCTTGTAACCCCAGCTCGGCCGCCAGCGGGGGAAGACCAGCTTTGGAGGGGTGATGATCTCGCGCCGACCCCCCACCTTCATTCCGACGAGGCCCAGAGCCTCTCCCTTGGGGAGTTCTTCGGGTACGTATTCGCGCGGGCCATACTGGCCGGTCAGGTGACCTTCGAGGGCTTCCGGGTAGCTGACGACGAAATAGCTGATGTAGACCTTCTCCCGGTTCGTCACGAAATTGCCCTCGGGGATGCCGGGACCAGCTCCCTTGCGCAGGTCGATGAGCGTGAGCTTGTGGGGCGGCGAGCCGTGGGGCTTTGGGATCCTCAGGGGCGGCAGCTTCGCGATTTCGGCCTTCGACATCTTCACCGTCGGGCCACGCGGGCAGGGCTTCGGCTTCGCCGCCGTCTCCCCGCCCGCGGTCGCCGATTGGCCCGAGTCCCCCCCGCACGCCGCAAAGGTCAATGCAAAGCAGAAACTGATTAGTGTGAGAAACTTCACGCGGAGATCTTAGGGGATCGCCGGGGATCCGGGAACGGTGGAAACGGCGCTCAGGCGAGGATGGCTTTGCTGACGCTGCCCACACCGATCAGACCGGGTCCGACATGGGCGCCGATCACGGGTCCGATCTCGGAGACATAGACGGGCTCGCAGCCGAAGATCTCGCGGCAGTCGTCGGCCAGCGCACTGGCGGTCTCGAGGTCCTGGATGTGCTGGATCACCCAGGCATCGAGGCCGACCTCGTGGCGCTGGCGCGCATAGTCGCGCAGCCGCTCCAGCGAGCGAGCTCGAGTGCGGACGCGCTCGACCGGGGTGATCTCCTCCTCGAGGGTGAGGATCGGCTTGATCTTCAGCGCCGAGCCGATCCAGGCGCGGGCGCCACCGATCCGGCCGCCGCGTCGCAGGTACTCGAGGGTGTCGATCGCGAACCACATCTTCAGCTCCTCCCGAGCCTGTCGGGCGCGGGCGAGGGCCTCGGGAGCACCGGCACCGGCTCTGGCCGCAGCCGCCGCCGCCAACACCGAATAACCCATGCCGCCGCAGGCCGAGCGCGAGTCGAAAAGGTGGATGCGCTCGCCGCCCTTGCCCTCGGCGACGAGGCGCTCTCGCGCCTGCCCGGCCGCCTCGAACGTGCCTGAGATGCCAGAGGAGATATGTATCGAGACGATCTCTCGACCCGCGGCGAGGAGGGGCTCGTAGACGGTGACGAAGTCGCCAACCGAGGGCTGGGAGGTTGTCGCGCCATCTTCCGAGGCGCGCAGGCGCTCGTAGAAAGCACCGTAGTCGGAGATCTCGGACTCGGGCTCCTGGACCCCGTCGACGGCAACGTAGAGGCTGATTGTCTGGATGCCCATCGAGGCAACCAGCTCCGCCGGCAGGTAAGCGGTCGTGTCGCAGACGACGACGGTTTTCGGGTCGGGGCTCAAGGCACGCGATTCTCCCATCAAAACTCTCGCTACACTTTGTGAAGTGACTGACCAGACGAGCGACACGCCACAAGCAGCCATTTCCCTGACTGACAAGGCGGCGGGCAAGATCGCCGAGCTGCTTGCCGGACAGGAGGATTCGGAGGGCCAGGCGCTGCGCGTCGCCGTGCGCGGCGGCGGCTGCTCCGGCTTTCAGTACGCGCTCGCCTTCGACGGGGCCAAGGACGATGACCACGTTTTCGAGGTCGGCGACGTGTCCGTCGTCGTCGACAAGGTGAGCATGCAGTTCGTCTTCGGCTCCGAGGTCGACTACGTGGAAGGCCTGCAGGGGGCGGGCTTTCAGGTCAACAACCCGAACGTCGTCGCCGCCTGTGGCTGCGGCTCGTCCTTCCAGGTCAAGGACGACGCGGCCGAGCCCGCCGCCGTCTAACGGTTATCGCAAGAAAATCTGACTAAAATCATGGGCGCTTGCCCATGATGCAGGAGGGACTCAAGAAGACGGGGCTGTCCGCGGCGGCACTTGCCCTAACCGCTGCGGCGCTTTTGGCGCTCGGGGGTTGTGGCGGCGGCTCGGCATCCGTCACGTCCGTGATCGATCTCAAGAGCGAAGGCATTCAGGCCAACGGCGAACTCAAGCCGAGCGTCCGCTGCGGCTGGGGCTCGCTCTGGGTTCCTCTCGAATGGGGAAACGTGCCCGATGACACGAAGGAACTGGCGGTCTACCTCGGGCGTTTCAAGAACGTGAAGGAGAACGGGGAACGGAAAGTCGAAGTTCAGTTCGCCGACCTCGTCAGCAAGTTCAAGCCGACCGAACGCCAGCTCGTCGCCAACGTGCTACCCGAAGGCGTCAGCTGGTCGTGGTTCGGGGAAAACTGCATCCCGAGAGCATCAAAAGACGCTCGAGTCCTGCTCGCGGTCTTCGCGCTGGATCACGTCCGCCACAGGGCGATGAACCGGGCCCTGGCGACACGGTTGACAGAAGAAGCCCTGGCTGACCCCAACCCGACCGAAGGGCCCCGATCGCCGGGAGAATTGACGGAAGACGCAACTGCCGTCGGCCGGCTGATCACCACCTACACGGGACCCCACTAGACCCGGCAGGTCGCCGGAACACCGCCTATTCGATCTGCAGCGGGGGCGCCTGTGCGGGTGTCGCGACCGCCGGCGTGGGCGAAGCCGCGGGCTGCTCGGCGCCGAGTGCCTCGGCCAGCTCGCCGGAGTCGAACATCTCCTCGACGATATCGGCGCCGCCGAGCAGCTCGCCGTTGACGTAGAGCTGCGGGAAGGTCTGCCAGTCGGAGATCTCGGCGGTGACTTCGCGCAGCGGTTGCAGCGCGGGCAGCACGTCGATGGCGCCGTACTCGACGTCCATCGCGTCGAGCGCCTGCACGACCCGCATCGAGAAGCCGCAGCGCGGCATCTCCGGCGTGCCCTTCATGAAGAGCAGCACCGGGTTCGCGGCGATCAGCTCTTCGACCTTCTGCTTCAGCTCGGCATCGGCCATTGGCACAGGTTAGCTGCCAGGGACGGCGGTCTTCACCGAGAGGGCGTGGATCGCCCCGTCGTCGAAGCGCTCCTTGACCGCGGCCTTGACCAGCCGGTGCTGGTCGATGCGCGAGAGACCCTCGAACTGGGCGGCGGTGACCGTCGCCTTCAGGTGGTCGCCGCCGCCGGTCTCGTCGACCACCTCGACCGCGGCGCCCGGCAGGGCGCCCTCGATCATCGCCTTGATCTCCGCCAGGTCGGCCACGGGTTGCTCCTATGTCAAGCCGCCACTGCAATTTGCGGCGACAGCGTTCCTCTCTGAGAGTCGACGGTGGTTATGGATCTCTCCCTTGCAGATTCGATCAAACCCTCGGCCTGCTTTCGAGTCTGAGGGGATTGCTCAGTTGGACCTCCTGGACAACTTATAGGGACTCGAACACCACCGGAGAGATCGCCCAGGGGATTCGTGCAGGCGGTCGTTCTCCGGCCGAGCCGACGGAGGCAAGGACGCCGGCGTCGTCGAGGGCTGGGAGCTGGGTCACCGGTAAAGTTCATCCCCTCCGAGCCGCGCGGCGGAGCTGTCGGCATCTACCTCGCCCTCGTGGCGCTGCTTGGCGCAGTTGCCCTTGACCGCGGAGTTGAAGTCGTGGTCCTTGCCGTTCTGGCCCTTCATCTTCACCGTGGCCAGGTTCTTCTGGGCGCAGAGGTTGACGCTGTTGACCAGAAGACCCTTCCTGGCACCTTGCATCGTGAGGACGAACTTGGATACGGGGGCATCGGGGACCGCTTCGAAGCTGGTCCTGATTCTTCCGTGGACGGAATCGATTCGCCCGTCTAGGTCGATCTCGATCGGCTGCCACGCCGGCCCCCTGAGTGCCGCCACTACGTCGGGCAACTTGTTGGAAGAGGAGCGCAGGTACACCGGGCCTTCGAGCGGGTAGTCGAGCAGCGGCGTGATGGCCCTGGCGTGGCCGTAGATCGATTCCGTGGGGCAGGCGTCTTGCGCGAACTGGACCCGGGTACAGACGGTCTTGATGTGGGCCTGGTCGAGGAACTCGGAGTGCGGAAGGGCGACCACCGTCTCTGCGATGTTGGCTTCGGATGGCTTGGCCTTGAGCGCCGCCCGTAGCCGGGGGTGGGCGCCCCGCTTGGTGCCTCCCTTGGCCTTGAGCAAGAGCTTGGGGCCGAAGGTCAGTCCGCGGCAGCCGCCGACCTGGAAGCGGCTCGCAACCGCTGCTGTAGTTGGCGAGCCGATGATCGTGCCGCCGAGGCTCATCGGGTCGCAGCTGGTCGGATTGAGGGTGAAGCTGTCGCGGTCCGCGGTCACCACCACCGAGCGCAAGTCGAGCGGGATGCCCTGCAAGATGGTCGGCAGCTGGTCGCTTTGGACGTGGATCTCGGCAGTGGTGGGATCGATCCGGACGGCAGCCCGAACCACCACCGTGCCCAAGTCGAAGGGACCCGCAACCGCCGGGGTGATTACCGCAACACTCAGCGGGGCGCCCTTGTATGGGCCGGCGAGGTAGGCGCTGCCCGGGACATGGAAGGGAGTGCTCCCCGCTCCCGTGGCGGCCTCCACGCTGCCGAGCCGGGAGGCGGTGGGACAGCTGGGGAAGGCGAGCTCAGCCGTTCCCTTGTCGACGGCGGCAGCGGCGAGGGAGCTTTCAGGGCAAGTGACGATCCCGGCGAGCTTGCCCGTCAGCCCCGGCGGCAGGTCGAGGTTCAGTCCGCGCATCAGCTGAGAGCCATCCGGGCGACTCGCCTTGACCGCCAGTGGGGTGTATTCACCGGCCAGGGGCGTCGCCGTGCCAGCCTCAAAGCTCGGTTTGAAATCGCCCGACGGGCATGGACCGCCGTTGGGACCGGTGGTGATGGCAAAGGCGCTTGTCCGCTCAGCTACCTCGGCGGGGGTCGGGTTGTTCGGGTCGGCCGCCGACCAGGGGACGAAATCAGCGGTCGCGGTGAAGGCACCGCACGAGGACGGCGTGACCAACGGCGCCCGCGAACCCCCGAAGATGTCGAGCTTGAAATCGGAGAACGGCAGTTGCGGGTTGTCGTCGAAGGTCGTGCGGAGTCGGCCTGTCTGCGGGTCGGGCTCGACTTTGCCCGCCAGCTTGACCACGATCCCGGTCTGCGGGTCATCGACGGCGATGTAGATCGCGAGCAGCGAGTTGAAGGGGTTGTCGCCTTGGGCGGCGAGGTAGACAGCGCCGTCGAGCGGGTGGTCGAGCAGCGGAGTATCGACCTCGACCGTTCCGACCTTGGAAGCATCGAGGCAATTGGCGGGATTCGGGCCGGAGAGGTCAATCTGGGCGGGGTCACAGGCGGCGAGTCCGGCGGCCGAGGAGGGGTTGACCGCCATTCCTTCCGGCAGCTGCACGGTCGCCTTCTTCAGGTTGGCCTCGGCGAGGCCGTCGGGATTCTCGTTCTGCGGGAGGCTGAGGTCGACATGGAGGCCGGTCGGCGAGTCGGCGGCGTGGCTGGTCGGCTGCACCGTGATCGAGGGTTCGAACGCCAGCCGGTCGCAGCCGGTCGGGCCCTGCTGCGGGCCGGGGGTCGGTGGCCCGGGAGGCAGATGGCTGAAGAAGCTGGCGTCATCGGATTCTCCCTGCCAGGAATCGACGTGGATAGTCGTCTCCAGGCCTACGCCTGGCGGGGTGCAGGCGGTGGGGTTTGTCAGGAAGGGTGTGCGCGGGGCATCGGTTGGGCACTGTTCGCCCGTCGGGCCGAAGAGCCCGAGGCAGGAACCACGCTCCCCGTCGTGGGCCGGATCGGCGGGAACACCCCAGACGGTGAGGGAGGTCCCGAAGATCGGGATCGACTGCGAGATGTCATTGACGTTGACGTTGATCCCGTAATCGCCGCCCGCACGAACGACCGGGTCGAGATGCACGACGGCGCTCACGGCCTTGATGCCGAACTGCGCCGGCAGGCCGGGTGGGGGGACCATGTTGTAAACCGGCTCGTCGATCGGGCCGAGTTCCTTGAACCGAACGACGGTGGTCCCGATCTGCGAGCTCGTCGGGCAGTTCGCGGGCGCGAAGATGTCTCCACCTGCTTGAAGTTGCTCGGCAGTGCACCTGGTCGGGGTTGCATTGGGATTCCCGACGAACCCGGCTGGCAGGCCGACGACGACGCTCTTGAGCGAGCCGTCCGGGTTGGGATTCCCGTGGCTGTCGGTCGTTTCGTTGAGATCGATGGTCGTGCTGGCGGCGAAGGGATGTCCGCCGGCCTGGGTGTAGGTGTCGCCGTTGCGGTCGGTGATCTGGCCGTCGAAGCTGGCGATGCCGAAGGCGGCAAGGGCAGGCTCAGTCGAGATTGAGCCGATAACCAGGCAGGCGCCGATGATGACCGAGCCGAGAAGACACCACCGGCGCGGGAAGCTGCCCCGCGTGCTTGCGCTGGTCATGGCCTCGGCGCCCCTCTCGGTCGCCTTGGCGATCGCTTGCCGTGCGCTCGCTTCCTCACGCACTTGCCGTGCTTGAGCTTGCGGTGCCTGCCGCAGTGCCTCCTGTGACTCTTGCCTTGGTTGCCGGGCCCAGAGAAGGAGGCGCTGCCGAAGGGGGGTTCGGCAGGGGGCGCAGTGGAACCACCCTGGCAGGCGTCACCCATGCAAGGGGGCGGCGGGGGCGGCGGGGGCGGGAAGCCGCCGTCGACCCGGGCGTCGTAGACGTCGACGTTGTCGTCGATATCTGAGCCGGCGAGCCGCTGGCGGGTGAGGAAGAAGACGTCGTCGCCGCTCGGGCTCGCGTCGATGAAGCTGGAAGGGCTGTCGGATTGACCGCCTGAGATCAGGTGCGGCTGGCCGTCCTCCCACTGGTAAACATCCTGGCAGGAGCGGTCGTGATACGAAGGGTTGACGATGGGGCAGCCCCCATCGCCGTTCGTGTCGGATGGGACCAGCGCGTCAGTGCTCTCGAAGAAGACGCGTCCATTATCGAAGACATTGCGCTGGTGGTAGATCTGCGCCGAAATGACAGTGAAGAAGACATGGAACGAGTGCAGAGCGGCGTCACCCTTAGCCGGCGCGCCGCTCGGATCGCAGGAAACGCAATCGAGAACCGCTGTCTGGGCGTCGTAGCGATACACCTCCTGGTGTTCGGCGTTGTCGTACGCCGTCAGCGGCTGACTGCTTTGGAAGACGACGTAGCGACCGCTGGGACTTACATCCCAGGTGTCTAGGGTCTGAATCCCCCCGATCCCGGCGGCGATCGGTGTGACGGCGCCGTCGTGCCACACCTCGAGGTCAGTCCCGTCGAAGAGCAGGTAGACATAGTGGCCGTCATCACCGGAACCGACCATGTTCCCATTGGCGAGGGGGGCGAGATCGGTGGTCTGCCCGGAGTCGAGTTCGTACTCGAAGAGCTCATGGTTGTCGTCGGTGTAGAAGGCGCGCGACCCGTCGGGCGTGGCCCCCTGGAAATTACCAACTTCCCCGAGTGTCGCGATCTTGGTAGTGGTGGTGTCGTTGGCACGAACGTAGAGTGCGGTGTCGACACCGGTTCCCGCGATGAAGAAAACACGAGAGCCGTCGACGGACATTGGGCCGTTCTGGATCCCCGCTCCACTTGGTCCAGCGGAGGTGTGGGCGCCTTCCGGCGCCACCGTGTCATCGGGCAGGATGCCAATGAGATGAACCAGCCCGGCGGCGGTCATGTCATAGACGTCCCTTTGTTCAGGAGCGTTCGGGGTCAGCGGCTGGGTCGACTCGACGAGGACGTGGCTCAAGTCAGTCGACGCATCGACGACCAGCGGGTCGGAGCCCAAGCTCTGGTCGGGGTTCGGATAGGGAGGATTGAGCAGCTCGTAGGGGCCATCCGGCATGGAGTACTGGCGATAGATGTTGAGTGCGCCGGGCTGGGCGCCGGAAAGAGCGGGCGGGTCGGGGGCCGCGCGGAAGACACCCGCAGAGAGGTCGGGAGAGAGCGCGCTGAGGAGGGTGGAATTGAGGAGTGAAGAAGGGGGGGGGACGGAGGGCAGTGGCGGCGAAATCGCACGGCTCGACCAACCGGCATTGCCGCGGATTGATCGGTAGTAGTTGATGAGCCCGGAGCCTTGGGCGTCGCCAAAGGAATTGGCCACGGCATAGGCGACGCGGTCCCCCGTCGGAGCAACCTCGCTGCCACCGCTGTTGTCGATGTCGGAGCCGTTCTTGTCGACAGGGGAAACCTGCTCGTATGCCCGGCAATCGGGTAGACCACCCGAGGGCCCGATCCGGAAGCCAGCGTTGGGACACGGATCGCCTGCCGCGGAGGGTGCGCCGCTTCCGAAGAGGACCGCGAGGATGAGGGCGCAAAGGAAGGCATCCACAAGCTTCTGGGCACGACTTAGCGCTCTCCCTGGGGCCGATCTCGCCTGTCCTACCAAGTTAATGACCATCTTGATACTCAACAATATCTATCACGATAATTTAGCATTTGTTTTAAGCACATAGATGTTCCTTCCTAAAGATCTCGGTACCCCATCCGTATCGGAACAAACACCAACGGCAATAGGCAAGGGGACCGCGACGCTCGGCGCCTTTGCCTTACCTGCAGGGTTCGGTGATCTCGAACCACTGGCTAGCTTTTTACCCGACGAACGTCATTTTGTCGGTTGCCGTTTCACCATGGAACGTTGCGCTCCATTCCCCGGTTTCTTTGCAAAGCGCACTACTACCTTCGACCTTTTTCAACGACTGTTTGACCACTAACGCCAGAGCATTGGTTTCACTGCCGTCGAGAGTCGTCCTAACTCCTGCACCATGGTATAGGCATTCAGTATCGAGCGGACAGCCTTCGAATCTCGCGTCCCCCGTGCCTTCGATAACGCCGTTGCCACCGCCGGTGGCAGCGAGCGACGCTTTGCTTACCGTCGCGGTAACTTTGGTACAGCCAGAGCATTCTTTGAACGCGAACGTAAGGGTCAACAATATCCCGTTTTTGGCCGTCGCAACGGCGTGACATTCTACTGTGACGAAGCCGGCGCTGAATTTACCTTCGCCCTTCGCGGATAACATTTTCACGGTTTCCTTTGTTTCTGTACACGCACTGTCTAAACAGAAGACGGCCGCTGAGGCCGAGCTGGCGCCGACGAGTGCCATCGCAGCGATCACTGCGACAGCCGCGAGGCCGAGCATCTTGATGTATTTCACTTGGTATCCTTTCGGAGCCCGGCGCTTGCGCGCCGGGGATTGCATTCCGTTTGCGCTCGGGTCCCGTCCGCGAAAATTTTGAAAGATTTCGGTACCCCATCCGCATCGGAACAAACCCCATGCCCCGTCGGAACAAACGCCAACGGCAGTAGGCAAGGGGCCGCGCGTAGCGCGCGGCCCCTTGGTTGCTTGCAGGGTTCGGGGTTTCGAACCACTGGATCTCGCTTACCCGACGAGCGTCATTTTGTCTGTTGCCGTTTCACCATGGAACGTCGCGTTCCATTCTCCGGTTTCGGCGCAAAGCCCGCCGCCGCCAGACTTTTTCAGCGATTGTTTGACAACTAATGCCAGAGCATTGGTTTCGCTGCCGTCGAGAAGGGTTTTGACACCTTCACCTTTATATTTACATTCAACGCCGAACGGACAGCCTTTGAATACCGCTTCGCCCGAGCCTTCCGCAACGCCGTTGCCGCCGCCAGTGGCCGTGAGCGTAGCGCTGCTTACCGTCGCGGTGACTGTCGTGCAGCCAGAGCATTCTTTGAACGCGAATGTAATGGTGAATGATGCCCCGTTTTTGGCCGTCGCAACAGCGTGACATTCTACCGTGACGAAGCCGGCGTTGAATTTACCTTCGCCCTTCCCGGATAACATTTTCACGGTTTCCTTTGTTTCTGTACACGAGCTGTTTAAACAGAAGACGGCTGCTGAAGCCGAGCTGGCGCCGACGAACGCCATGGCGGCGATCGCTGCAACAGCCGCGAGGCCGAGCATCTTGATGTACTTCACCTTGTATCCTTTCGTTGTCCGGTGCTCGCGCACCGGAAATGGCATTTCATGCTCTCGGGTCCCGGTCGTCTCGATCGGGGCCCGAACTTTGACTCCCCCGCTTTGGGATACACCTCCCGCGACGAGGGTCGGTGGCATGAAAGCCGACACAACGGTGGACAGTCAAGATTTACTGGGATAAATTTTCGTAGGTGACAATTGTCACCGCTACATTTCTGCGATATCCCTGCATTTCGCAGCATGTCGAGCTTGTGCGGTGAGTATTCCCGCGCGGCGCGCGAGTTTGGGGGAAGCGACCTTCGGGTCGCATTCATGAAGCTTGCCCCTCCTTCCCGTTCGACGAGAAGAGGGCGTCGTGAACGCCGACGACGAGGCGGTGAGATAGGTCCAGGTCGCCGGTGATGCGAAGCGGCGAGGGATCGCGGAAGACCATCGCGTGCAACCAGGCCCCGGCGTCGCCGAGAGCACGGTTGCGAGGCATCGGATCGAGCCGGGCGACGCACTCGACCACCTCGCCACGGTCGATGGCGACGTTGACGCCGGCGAGTCGCTGTGACTCGCCGTCGGTCGCGGCCGCCAGCTGGCAGAAGCCGTCGGTATGGGGCGGGAGCTTGGCGATCGGCGTGGCGAGCAGGAAGGCGGCCTCAACGTCGATCGGCGTCAGCCGAGCGGCCGTCTCCGACATGTGGATCCGCTCGAAACGGGCGGCGGCGCTGATCGGCCCCACGGCCTCGCGACCCCACCGGCTCACCGCGTAGGGAGCGCGAGCGCCGTTCGGCACCGGCTCGACCAGCCCGGTGGCCCGAAGCGCCGAGAGGCGACGTTCGAGCGCGGGGTAGCTGAGCGGCGCGATCAGCCTGTCCAGCTGCGTCAGCGAGAGAGGCCGAGCGGCGAAGACGCGCAGCATCGTGGACTCCCAGCCTCCCACCAGCGCCTTGATCGCGCCTTTGGCCGCGACGCTGCCGAGTGGGATCGGCCCAGCGGGGGCTCGCGAGAGCCAGGCGGCGAGCGCCTCCACGACCCGCAGGAGATCCCTCCCCACATCCGTCAGCTCGTTCTCGACCGCGTAGGGCATGCCGCCGCCGCGCTTGGCGGTGGCGCCGAGCGCGGCCAGATCGGCGAGGCGCCCGCGCAGGGTGCTTTGGGACGGACCGCCAAGCTCTTTCAGCAACTCGCCGAGGCGCATCGGCCGGCGCCCCAGGGCCTCGACTACGTGACAGTTGAGGGGACGGGCGAGCAGGGAGAGCACCTGCCCTCCTGCACGAGCGCGTCCAAGCGTCTCTGTCTGTTCTGGCGCCCCCACCAGTTTCTCCTTTTGTAAATAGCTGACGTGCCGCATTAGAACCGCGGCGGGCCTTGTACTACACGAACAAAGACCTACTCAAGCACCACGACGTAAACGAGGGCCGGCCTGCTCTGTTTGGCTATTTAAAGCCAAATGGGATCGAACTTCTGTCTATTTCCGCGCAAAACTGCGCGCGTGCGTTCCTGGGGCAAGGTCTTGCCGCGCGGTCAAAGGGACGCTCGCGGCAGGGAGAGAACCACGAGCGCCCCACATGACCGTCCTTCTAGGGCCTCCCGCAGGGAAAACGGGCGCCAAGGCTCGATGGATACCCGCCTTTCCCGCGCTTACCAACCAACCCCGACCCGAACGGGAAGGATCTTTCAAGTCGCGAAACTTTTACCTGCAAATCGCAGTTTTACGAGCCTGTGCGCGACGCAAATGTGCGAGCCCGGAGCCTGCTCAGGGGACGTGTCTGGCCGAATCGAAAAGCTGCTCGTGCACGCCATGGATCAGGCTGCAAGCAAGGTGGCTGTCCCCCCCGATCTGCAGGCGGTCGGGCCGGCGGTAGATCAGGGCTTCGAGCCAGGACAGACCAGGCCCCACCGCGTGATTGCGGGCTTCGACCGCCCGCTTCGTGCCGCAAGAGAGGATGCGGCCGCGGTCAATCGTCACCTCGACCCCGACGTGGCGGTTGCCGTTTGAGCCGGCAGGACTCATCTCGGCTGCCAGCATGCAGACGCCATCCGCGTCCGCCGGCAGCGGTGCGATCGGCACGGCGAGGAGAAAAGCCGCCTCGACGTCGATGCCGGCAATGGGAGCCGCGTCGGCCATGCGGAGGCACTCGAAGAACGTTGCGGCGACGATCGGCCCAGCCGCTAGACGCGCCCAATGAGTGACCGTATAGGGAGTGCCGCGCTGTCCCGGAGTCGCCTCCGCCAGCCCCGTCGTCCGCATCGCCCCGAGGCGTCGTTCGAGCGCCGGGTAGCTGAGCGGCCCGATCAGCCGGTCGAGCTGCGTCAGGGTCAGGGGCTTCGCCGCAAGCACGCGCATGAGCATCGAGTCCCAAGCGCCGACGAGCGCCTTGACCGCGCCCTTCGCCTTGACGGTTCCCAGCCGGATCGGTTCCTGCGGGGCTCGGCTGAGCCAGCCCTCCAGGGCGCGCGTGACGATCAGCAGGTCGATGCCGGTGGCGGTCAGCTCGTTGCGGGCGAATTGCGGTCCGCCCGCCCAGACCCGCCTTTGCACGGCTCCTAATTCCTCGAGCCTGGCGAGGTGCCCGCGCAATGTGGTCTCGGCAGGATTCCCAAGCTCCCGGCGCAGGTCGGACTGTCGCAGCGCCCCACGGGCAAGCGCGCGGACGATCATTCCATTGAGGGGCACCGCAAGCAGGTCGAGCACCCGCGCGCCTATGCGCAGCACCTGACTCTCGGCTACCGGTGCCTCGACGGCAACCATGTCCGGGTACTACCCCGGTTTTCATCGGGTAATCCAGACCTAACGACGGCGGCGCAGCATCATCAGGCCGCCGAGGGCGAAACCGGCGATCGCGGCGCCGGCGATCAGCTGGCTGCGGTGCTCGCGCACCTGGCGGCGCCAGTCGGTCAGCTCGGCGACGCGACCACGCAGCAGCTCGACCGAGGTGCCGAGCTCGCGACGCTGAAGGTCGAGGTCGCGGCGGATCTCAGCCGCGCTGCGGCCGGGCACGCCGGCGCTCGACGCTGGACGCTGCTCGGGATGGGCGCTCATTCGCCACCCGCCTTGGCGCCCGATTCGAGCGTCGCCTTGGTCAGCTTCGCCTCCTCGATCGCCTGCTCGGGCATCGGCGGGGCGCCCGCCTGCACCGAGCGATAGGCGAAGAAGCCGGCGCCGGCGGCGATCAACAGGAAGATCGCCGCCTCGACGAAGAAGCCGGGCCAGGCGTTGCCGTCGAAGACCTCTTCTGCGAGCAGCCAGGCGACTCCCTCCATGACGAGGATGAGGGCCAGGAAGGCGAACGTGCCGGCCGCAACGCCGACGACGGAGCCGCGCAGGATCTTGCCGACTTTCTCGGAGATCTCGGCCTTGGCCAGCTCGATCTCCTCGCGGATCAGCGACGAGCTCTTCTCGGCGACGTCGAAGACGAGCTCGCCGACCGAGCGCTCCTCCTCGCGGGGCGGCGGTGTCGGGGCGCCCTCGGCCACGCTACTCAGGCGGCTCCTCGCCGAAAGCCCGTCGGTAGGCGAAGGCGGCGACTCGCGTCGCGATCATGCCCGCGAGGGCGCCGGCCGCAGTCAGCATGCCGCTCCAGACGAGGCGCCTGACGATCTCGTTATCCATCGCCGCCGACCTTACCTATCGCGGCTCGAGACCGTCGCAGATCGTCGCAACTACAAGCGACTTTGCTTCGTCGAAGTCGGTGTCGGAGGCGGGAATCAGCTCGAAGATCCAACCGGAGAGCAGCTGCTCGATCGCGCCGTAGAAGGACATCGAGGCAAAGGTCGGGTCGATGTCGCGGCGGAAGGTGCCGTCCTCCTGACCCTCGGCGACGATCTTGGCGATCGACTCGTAGGCGCTGCGGATCTCCGGCAGATGGGTTCGGCCGAAGGAGTTGGCGGCGCGGGTGACCTCGACGATGATCACCTTCATCAGCTCCGGGTCGTGGCGGTAGGAGTCGACGATGAAGCCGGCGACGGCCTCGAGCTTGGCACGGGGAGAGGGACCCTCGCGGTCGGTCTCCTCGATCGCCGCCAGGAGCAGCGACCAGCGCTCGCTGAAGAGCTCGTTGAGCACCTCGTCCTTGGACTTGAAGTAGTGGTAGACGAGCCCGTAGGCAACCCCCGCCTCGTCGGCGATGTCCGAGACGCGGGTCGAGTGGAAGCCCTGGCGGGCGAAGACGCGGATCGCTGCGTCGAGGATCTGGCGGCGCTTGTCGACCGCTGGGGCGGTTGCCTTGGCCATCAGGCGTGCACCTCCATGAGCTGCGGCCAGGCGTAGGCCTGTGGGCGACGATTGGCGAGCGAGGGCAGGCTCTCGCGGACGCGCTCCTGCGCGGCCAGGTCGAGGTCGGCGGCGACGAAGCACTCCTCGTCGGGGGCGGTGGCGAGGACGACGCCCCAGGGATCGACGATCGTCGAGCGGCCGTAGGAGCGGAAGTGCGGTGGCGCCTCGCCGAACTGGTTGGGGGCGAGGACGAAGACCTGATCCTCGATCGCCCGCGCGCGCAGCAGCACCTCCCAGTGGTCGCGGCCGGTGGCGAGCGTGAAGGCCGAGGGGACGGCGACGATGCGGGCGCCGCGCACGGCGAGGATCCGGTAGAGCTCGGGGAAGCGCAGGTCGTAGCAGACGCTGAGGCCGAGGCTGGCCTGAGGCAGCGACGCGACGACTATCTCCCCTCCCGGCTCCTCGTGGTCGGACTCGCGATAGGCGATCCCGTCGACGTCGACGTCGAACATGTGGATCTTGCGGTAGGCGGCGAGGTCGTCGCCATCGGGGCCGATCAGCACCGAGGTGTTGAAGGCCTTGCCGTCCGGGCCCTGCTCGGAGACGCTGCCGGCAAGCAGGTGGATGCCGAGCTCGCGAGCCCAGGCGCGGGCGGCGGTCAAGGTCGGGCCCGCGAGCGGCTCGGCGCCGGCGAGGAGCTCGGGACCGGCAGCAAGCAGGTTCCACTTCTCCGGCAGGGCGACGAGCTCGGCGCCGTCGGCGGCGGCGGCGCGCACCAGTCGCTCGGCCGCTTCCAGGTTGCGGTCCTTGTCGGCGGTTGAGTTGAGCTGTACGGCGGCTACGCGCAAAGTGGCGTGTCTCTCCTGGTTGACTGACCAGTCAATCAGATTCTCATCATGCGGCGGACGACGGCGTCCAGGACGCGATCTGGGAGCAGTCCTGCGAGCAGAGCCTGGCCGCGGGCGTCGGTGCCGACGACGTAGCGCGTGCGGGGTCGCCTGGCCTCGAGCGCGCCGGCAATGGTGGCCGCGACCCTTTCGGGCGCGATGCCCCGCTCGGCGGTGCGCCTGACGGCGGCGCGGAAGCGCTCAATCGTCGCTCCGTAGAGCTCCTCCTGCGTGGCCGGGGCCCGCGCCGAAACCTCGTCGGCAATCTGCTCACCCCGCTCCCAGATCGGGGTGTCGATCGAGCCCGGCTCGATCGCTGAGACATGGATCCCCCACGGGCGCAACTCCTGCCTCAGGCAGTCCGTCACCGCCTCGAGGCCGAACTTGGCCGCGTGGTAGGGACCGCCGAAGGGCAGCGCCATGCGGCCGCCGATCGAGCTGACGAAGACGATGCGGCCACGGGCACGACGGATCGCCGGCAGCAGCGCCTGCGTCACCGCTACCTGAGCGGTGAGGTTGACCTCGAGCTGACGGCGGAAGTCGTCGAGCGGGATCGTCTCCAGCGGCCCGAGGATCGCGACGCCTGCGTTATTGACGAGCCCCTCGAGGCCGCCCTCCCCCACCGCCCCGTCGATCAGGTCGTTGGCGGCGGCGATCTGCCCCGGGTCGGTGACGTCGAGCATTACCGGCGTGAGCCGCTCGCCCGCCTCGGCGCGCAGCGCCTCGGCGTCCTCCTCGCGACGCACGCCGGCGAAGACTCGCCAGCCGTCCCGGTCCAACCGCAGCGCCGTCGCCCGGCCGATGCCGGTTGAAGAACCGGTTACTAGCACCGATTTCACCGCGCCCAGGCTACCGGGGCGTAACCTTGTTCCGGCATGGCCGAGATCGGCGCAATCGGCACGAAAACCAACACGGACGACGGAGAGCGCAAGCAGGTCACGGTCCTCTTCGCCGACGTGAGCGGCTCGATGGACCTGGCCGAGACGCAGGATCCGGAGGAGTGGCGCAAGATCATGCAGCGCTTCTTCGCCATCCTCGCCGCGGCCGTCGAGCGTTTCGACGGCACCGTCGACAAGTTCACCGGCGACGGGATCATGGCCGTCTTCGGCGCCCCGGTTGCCTACGAGGACCACGCGCGCCGTGCCTGCTACGCGGCGCTGCAGATGCTCGACGAGGTCGGCGAGTACGCGGCGGAGTTGCGCCGCGGGCCAGGCCTCAACTTCTCTACACGGATCGGGATCAACTCGGGCGAGGTCGTCGCCGGCGCGATCGGCACCGGCGGGGAGGGTGAGTACACCGCGATCGGCCACACGGTCGGCCTGGCCCAGCGGATGGAGGCGCTCGCCGAGCCGGGATCGGCCTATCTGACCGAGCAAACCGCGGCACTCGCACACGGCTTCCTCGAGCTGAAGGAGCTGGGCTCCTTCGAGGTTAAGGGCGTCAGCCGCCCGGTTGACGTCTTCGAGCTGGTCGGAGTCGGGGCGGCGCGCTCGCGCCTCGACCTCTCTCGCGAGCGCGGCTTCTCGCGCTTCGTCGGTCGCGATGCCGAGATGGCAACGCTCGAGGAGGCGCTGAAGCGAGCGGGCGCCGGCGAGGGCGCGGTCGTCGGAATCGTCGCCGAACCGGGCGTCGGCAAGAGCCGCCTCACCCATGAGTTCTGCGAGCGCTGCCGCGAGCGCGGGATCGAGGTCTTCGAAGCGCAGGGGCAATCGCATGGGCAGTCGATCCCCTTCATGCCGGTGCTGCAGATGCTGCGTTCCTACTTCGACATCGGCGACCGCGAGTCGGAGCGGCTTACGCGCGAGAAGATCGCCGGCCGGGCGCTGCTCCTCGATCCCGACTTCGCCGAGGAACTGCCGCTCGTCTTCGACTTCCTCGGTGTCCCGGACCCCGACCGGCCCGTCTCGCAGATGAGTCCCGAGGCGCGGGCGCGGGCGCTGGGTCGCGTCGTCTGCCGCCTGATCAACGCCCCGGCACGCCGCGACACGGTCGTGCTCGTGGTCGAGGACCTGCACTGGCTGGACGAGGGCAGCAACGCGCTGCTCGGCGAGCTGGTCGGCTCGATCGTGGATACCAACACCCTCGCCGTGGTCAACTTCCGCCCGGAGCACTCGCTCGGGCGGGACGACTCGCCGATCTACCGTGACCTCCCCCTGGAACCGTTGGGAGCGGCTGATACACGGGAGCTGCTGCGCGACATCGCCGGCGAGGACCCTTCGCTCGACGGCCTCGAGGGCCCGGTCCACGAGCGCACCGCCGGCAATCCCTTCTTCGTCGAGGAGATCGTCCGCGAGCTGGTCGAGGCCGGCCACTTCGAGGGCGAACGAGGCGCCTACCGGCTGGTGCGGCCGGTGGAGGAGGCGGGCGTCCCCGCGACCGTCCAGGCGGTGCTGGCCGCCCGCATCGACCGCCTCGGCCCGGAGGCCAAGCAGCTGCTTCAGGTGGCCTCGGTGGTGGGCAAGGAGATCGGCGGGCGCGCCCTGGGCTTGACGGCGGGGTTGAGCGAGGAGGCGCTGGACCCCGCCCTCTGCGAGCTCGTCGACGGCGGCTACCTCTACGAAACGGAGCTGTACCCGGAACGCGTGGTTGCCTTTCGCCATCCGCTCACGCGGGAGGTCGCCTACGGGACCCAGCTCGCCGATCGTCGCGCAGCGACTCATGCGGCGGCCGCGCGGGCCCTGGTCGAGCTGGAGCCCGACCGCCTCGACGAGCTGGCGGCGCTGGTCGCCCATCACATGGAAGCGGGTGGGGAAACCCTGGAAGCGGCGCGCTGGTCCGCCCGCGCCGCCCACTGGGCGGGACACACGAGACCCCAGGACGCGCTGCGGCTATGGCAACGAGTGACGGCCCTGGCCGGGGAGCTGGAGGAGAACGAAGAGACGCTGGCTCTGGCGCTCTCCTCGCGCATGCTGCAGCTCGAATACGCCTGGCGGCTCGGGATGGAGCGCGAGGAGGCGGACGCGTTGGCAGTGGAGGCCGCCGCGATCGCCGAGCGGACCGGGGACGCGCATTCGCTCATCCTCCTGAAGCTGCTCACCGCCGTGAGGCCCGGCGCCGCCGAAGGCTCGGCCGAATGGATCGCCGCCGCCAAGGAGGCGATACAGCTCGCGGACGAGACCGGAGATGCCTCCCTGCGGATAGCCGTTCGCGGCGCCGGCGCCTACGCCTACATGTGCGCGGGGGACCTGGAGGCCCTGGAGGAGACGATCGACGAGATGCTCGAGCTGACCGGCGGAGACCCGACCCTGGGCGCGGGGGTGGTCGTCGATTGCCCGATCGCGTGGGGGTTGAACGCCAAGTCGGTGGTGATGCGCGAGCGCGATCGCCCGGAGGAGGCCGAAGTGCTGCTCGACGAGGCGCTGCGACTCGCCGCCGAGCACGAAGACCCCGAGACCGAGGGCTGGGCACGCGGCTCACGCTGCCTGATGCTCGCCGACCGGGGAGAGGTCGAGGCGGCGCTGGCGCTGGCCCGTCGCAACTGCGAGCTGACCGAGCAGCTCGGGGACGTCTTCTCGCGCAGCACGGCACTGACCTCCTTGGCCTACGTGCTGCTGGCTATCGGCGCGGGGGGGGAAGCGCTCGAAACGATCGAGCTTGCCGATCGCCTCTACCGCGAGGCGATGGGCGCGGGCGGCGAGACCGAGGCTTGGCGCTCGATCCTTCGCACCCGCGCCCTGCTCGCCCTCGATCGCAACGACGAAGCCCTCGAGGAGGCGGAGTGGGCGACGAGCACGGCGAACCGCAGGGAGATGGGCTGGCAGATTCCCCTCGCGTTCCACGTCCTCGCCCAGGCCCGCGCGGCCACCGGTGCGTCCGGCGCCGCAGAAGCCCTGGAAGAGGCGGTCCGAGCCGCTGCGAGCCGTGGCCACCTGATGACACTGCGCAAAGTCGAAACCGAGCGCGACAGACTCACCGCGGCGACCTGAGAATCGCCGGGTGAGCCGGTGCGTTTCCCTAAGAAGAGATGTATAGAGGTGTGGGGGACGTCACTTTGTACGTCGCGGTGATGGTCGTTTCCGGTGGACAGAAAGCATTCATTTTGGGGAATACCACTTCTTTCGCGGCTAGCGACGCGAGTTTTTCTCCAGCTGTCGATAAGAAATCGAAGGCTGGTTCTTTTTCACCATATGAGTACGTGCAAATGAAAAAGCAGCTCACTTGAACTTTGGTTTCGCTGAAGGTGGCAGTCCCTATCCCTTCTCCGATATTTGAGAGCAAGAGCGTACCCAATGCCTGAGTAGTGGCTCCTTTGCATTTGAAGTTGAGACTTGATTTGCAACCGGATAACGAGATACCCGTGAGTGTGACTTCCCCTTCGAGGTACACTTCGCCCGACAGGACCGATTCTTCGCAAGTCACCGTCTCGAGTGTTTCCGATTCGTATGCGTTGACGAGGGTCAGGTCTTTGGCGACGGCTTCGAAGTGCGTCCCTTCGGGATATTCTTCGCTTTCTGGGCAAGGATCCTGGCCGGATTTACACAGGGTCGTTTCTGCCGAGGCCAGCGGCGCCGCCAAGAGCAGCGCACATGCCGCTGCAGCGACGACGAAGCAAACGATGGTGGACGATCTCATCATGCTCCCTTCATCGGGTCGGGAAATTTACTCAGAAAATCTATAGCAACCTCAGCCGCGGCTGGCGCGGTGACGCTCGAGCTCGGCCACCATCAGCTTGGTGTGGAGGGCGGCGATCAGGTCCTGCAGGGGCTGGGCGCCGCTCTCCAGCATCTCGACCACGCGCTCGGGCGAGACCTCGCCGGCGAGGCGCTCCATCACGACCTCGACCTCCTGGCGGACGAGATCTTCGAGGGCGGTCTTGTAGCGCAGCGTGTCGTAGACGGTGAAGCCGATCTGCTCGTCGTAGCCGCCGGCGCGGAAGCGGCCGATCGCCTCGATGATCTTGATGTCCGACGGGGAGTAGCCGCGACTGTTGGGGCTGAGGACCTCAAGCTTCTCGAGCCGGTCGAGGACGTCCTTGGGGACGCCGTAGCGCTCGCGGACCTCGGCGGCGCTGGTGCGGGTGCGCTCGCCGGCCAGGGCGCGGTCGAGGATGCGGTCCTCGAGCTCGAGCAGGGTGCGAGCGCGCTCGGGGTCCTCGTCGAGCACGGACTTGATCGCCTTCAGCGGCATGAAGCGCTCCTCCTGCAGTTGCTTGATCAGCTTGATCCGGTCGACGAACTCGGGTGGGTAGTAGGCCATGTTGCGGCTCGTCTTCACCGGCTCGGGCAGTAGGCCCTCGCGCAGGTAGTGCTTGATAGTCGGCACCGGCACGCCCGAGGCCTCGGCCAGCTCGCCGACCCTCAACAGGTCGCCGTTGGCGCCGTTGGCGCTCATGCGCGGAAGGTGCCCGCCGCGTCGGCGGAGGGACCGGCGGCGGCGCCCGACTCCTTCATCGCCGCGATCTCCTCATCGGGGTAACCCGCCTCGCGCAGGACCTCGTCGGTGTGCTCGCCGAAGGCTGGGGCCGGGCGAGTCGGGTCGGCGGGGGTGCGGCTCATCTTCACCGGGGCGCCGAGCTGGCGAACGGTGCCCAGCTGCGGCTGCTCCATCTCGACGACCATCTGTCGGGCACGGACCAGCTCGGAGTCGAACGCCTCATCGATATCGAGGACCGGCTCGATGCAGCAGTCGTGCTCGTCGTTGAAGGCCTTCCACTCGGCGCGCGTACGAGTGCGGAAGACCTCGGCGACCTTTTGCCAGGCCTCCGAGCCCGGCGCCTCGAACTGGGCCTCGACCAGGTCAGGACGGTCGACCCCGTTGCAGAAGGCGGCCCAGAACTTCGGCTCGAGCGCGCCGCAGGTGATCCAGCCGTCGGCGGCCTCGTAGGGCAGGTAGCAGAGCAGGCCGCCGGCGAGCTGCTGCTCGCCGCGCTGCGGCACCTCGCCGTCGCAGAAGTAGCGGCCCGCCACCAGCGCAAGCCAGGAGAGGGCGCCGTCGGCCATCGAGACATCGACCATCTGCCCTTCGCCGGAGCGGCGCCGCTCGTGCAGGGCGGCGAGCACCCCGAAGGCGGCCATCAGGGCGCCGCCGCCGAGGTCGGCGATCTGGCCGCCGGACTGCACTGGAGGGCCGTCTTTAACTCCGGTCAGGCCGAGTACGCCGACCAGGCCGAGGTAGTTCATGTCGTGGCCGGCGCGCTGGGTGTAGGGGCCGTCCTGGCCGTAACCGGTGATCGCGCAGAAGACGATGCCGGGATTGGCGTCGCGCATGCGCTCGTAACCGACGCCGAGCCGGTCGAGCACGCCGGGGCGGAAGCCGTCGAGCACGACGTCGTGGCGTTCGACCAGGCGCAGCAGCGCCTCCCTCCCCTTCTCGTTCTTCAGGTCGAGCCGGACCGAGCGCTTGCCGCGGTTGAGCGCCAGGTAGAGCGATGAGCGAGTGCCCAGCTCCTGCTGCTCGTCGCTGCCGTAGTAGGGCGGCGCCCAGCGGATGTAGTCGCCCATGCCGGTGTCCTCGACCTTGAGCACTTCGGCGCCGAGGTCGGCGAGCAGAAGCGAGCAGAAGCCCCCCGGCAGGAGGCGGGTCAGGTCGAGGACCTTGACGTCGCTAAGCGGCAGCGCGGTCACGCTTCGGAACCCCGAGCAGCTCGCGTGCCTCGGCGACGCTCGCCACCGTGCGGCCGACGTCTTCGGCCATCTGGCGGGCCTTGGCGATCAGGTCGCCGTTGGAGCGGGCCATCTCGCCGTTCGGCAGGTAGAGGTTGTCCTCGACGCCGGCGCGGACGTTGCCGCCGAGCACCAGCGAGGTGCCGAGCAGCTTCCATTGGTCGCGCGAGATGCCGATCACCTGCCACTGGTGCTCGCCTTCGGCTCCGCCCGGGATCTGGTCGGACATCAGGGCAACATTGCGCGGGGTCGGGCGGATGCCGCCGTTGACGCCCATCACGAGCGAGATCTGCAGCGGCGTCCGCTCCAGCAGCCCCATGTCGATCAGCGGATCCAAGTTGGCGACGTGGCCGGAGTCGAAGCACTCGTGCTCGGGCTTGATCCCGAGGTCGCGCATCGCCGTGAGGAACTCGATGATCGTGTCGAAGCTGTTCTCGAAGACCGCCTTGAAGACGAAGTCCTTACGTTTGGGCGAGTACTTCGCGTAGTTCATCGAGCTCATGTTGAGCGCGGCGACGTCGGGCTTCAGCTCGCGCAGGTACTCGAGTCGCTTCTCGATCGGGATGCCGATCGCCCCGGTCGAGTAGTTGACGATCACGTCGCCCACCTCGGCGAGGATCGCCTCGGTGATCGCCTTGAAGTCCTCGACCTCGTAGGACGGCGTGCCGTCGGGTTTGCGGGCGTGGATGTGGATCTGCGAGGCGCCCTCGTCGACCGCGCGCCGCGCCTCGGCCGCGTACTCCTCGGGCGTGTAGGGAATCGCCGGGCACTGGTCGCGGTTTGCGATCACACCGCTGATCGAGCAGCTGATGACTACGGGATCGTCGAACGAGCTCATACGGGCATCACCCCGTGCCGCTTCTTCGGCTTCTCCACGTGCTTGTTGCGGGCCATGCGGAGAGCGTTGACGATGGTGGGCCGCGTCTCGCGCGGGTCGATCACATCGTCGATCACGGCGTTGCCGGCGGCGATGTAGGGGTCGATCTGCTCGCGCACCGCGTTGAGCATCGCCTCTTTCGTCGCCTCCGGGTCGTCGGAGGCCTCGATCATCGAGCGGCCGATGATGTTGACCGCGCCCTCTGCTCCCATCACCGAGATCTCGGCGCCGGGCCAGGCGACGATCAGGTCGGGCTCGTAGGCCTTGCCGCACATCACGTAGTAGCCGGCGCCGTAGGCCTTGCGCACGACGACGGTCACCTTCGGCACGGTGGCGCGGCTGACCGCGTAGAGCATCTTCGCCCCGTGGCGGATGATCCCGGCGTGCTCGACCTTGGCGCCGACCATGAAGCCGGGCACGTCCTGGAGGAAGACGAGCGGGATGTTGAAGGCGTCGCAGAGGTTGATGAAACGCGCCGCCTTGTCGGCCGAGTCGTTGTCGAGGATGCCGGCCAGCTGCTTGGGCTGGTTGGCGACGATCCCCGCCGGCTGGCCGCCGAAGCGGGCGAAGCAGGTGATCAGCGTCTTGGCGAACTTCGGCTTCAGGTCGAAGAACTCGCCGTCGTCGACGATCTCGCGGATCACGTCGTACATGTCGTAGGGCTGGCGCGAGGAGTCGGGGACGATCTCCATCAGCTTCTCTGAGGCGCGATCGACCGGGTCAGAGACCTCGCGCAGCGGCGGCTTCTCTTCCCAGTTGGAGGGGAAGTAGGAGAGGTAGGCCTTGACCGCAGCGATGCACTCCTCGTCGTCCTTGACCTCGAGGTCCCCCACACCCGACTTGCGGCAGTGGACCTTGGCGCCGCCGAGCTCCTCCATCGTGATGTCCTCGCCGGTGACGGCTTTGGTCAGGTGCGGGCCGGCGAGCGCCATCGCCCCCTGGCCGGAGACCATCGGCACGAAGTCGGCAAGCGCCGGGATGTAGGCGGTGCCGGCCGCGCAGGGGCCCATCATGGCGGCGACCATCGGGATCACGCCCGACATCTCGACCTCCTCGCGGAAGAGGTGGCCGGAGCCGGCGAAGAGGGAGCCCGCCGCCTCCTGGATGCGGGCGCCGGCCGAGTCGAGCAGCCAGATGAAGGGCATGCGCTTGGAGAGGGCCATCTCGCGCAGGCGGGTGACCTTGAGCTCGCCGGTCATCCCCATCGAGCCGGCCATCACGGTGAAGTCGTAGGCGGCGACGCAGCAGGGGCGCCCGTCGACGTCGCCCCAGCCGGTGATGACGCCGTCGGCGGGCGCCTCCTTGCCGTCCATCGAGCGCTGGGCGAAGTGCGGGCGGCCGTGGATCCCCATCTCGACGAAGGTGCCCTCGTCGACGAGCAGGGCGATCCGCTCGCGCGCGGTCAGCTTGCCGCGCTCGTGCTGTTTGACGATCTTCTCCTCGCCGCCGCCGAGCTTCGCCTTCTCGCGGCGCTCGTGCAGCTGCTCGGTCAGCTCGCCCAGCGGCGCGGTGCCCGGCAGCAGGTGTTTCGTCTCTTGCTCCGTGCTTCCCACTATCTGCCTTTCCACTGCGGATCGCGTTTCTCGAAGAATGCGGTGACGCCCTCGACGATGTCCTCGGTCGAGAAGGTGAGCGAGAGCTGCGAGCGTAGGAACTCAAGCGCGTCGTCGACCGCCATGTCCTGCTGGCGGTACATCGCGTCGTGGCCGAGGCGCATCAGCACCGGGCTCTTGGAGGCGAGCTTCGCGGCCCAATCGGCGATCGCATCGTCGAACTCGGCGGCCGGCACGACCTTGTTGGCGAGCCCGTGCTCGACCGCCTGCTCGGCGCTCAACCGCTCCCCCAGCAGCATCATCTCGTTGACCTTCTTGCGCGGGACGTTGCGGTAGATGATCGCCATGATCATGTAGGGGAAGGCGCCGACGTTGATCTCCGGCGTGCCGAAGGTGGCGCCCTCCTTGGCGATCAGCAGATCGCAGGAGAGGGCGAGGCCCATCCCCCCCGCGAGGACGTGGCCGTTGGCCGCGCAGAGGCTCGGCTTGCCGAGCCGCGGCATCAGCCTGAAATATTCAAGGAAAAGATCAGTCGCAAAATGCTTGCTGACGAGGGGAACATCTGCCCCGAAACCCCCGAGGTCGGCGCCCGCGCAGAAGACTTTGTCGCCGGCGCCGGTGAGGACAACGGCACGGACGTCCTCGGCCGCCTTCGCGGTCTTCATCGCGTCGACCAGCTCGACCAGCATCTGGCCGGAGAGCATGTTGCGCTTCTCCGGGTTGTTGAGGGTCACCGTCGCGACCCCGTCGGCGACCTCGTACTTGACGACCTCGTAGTCCATCACCTGGCGACCTCGTATTCCATCCGAGCTGGCACGATAGCCGACTCCGTAGGAAGTGGGAAGTGCTACTGTCCACGACCGCAAGGCGTGTCTGAGCTTATGCCCCCATATGGGTGGGAAAACTCAGACACGTCGGTCGACGAACTGCGAACGAGGAGAGACCCATGGCGACCGCGACGAGCGACGGCTCCAAAGTCATCAAGCCCAACTTCGAGGGGGGCGGCAAGCACTTCATCTTCAGCCAGGAGCACGAAGACCTGCGCGAGTCGATGAAGGCGTTCGTGCAGAAGGAGATGTACCCCCACCGCAACGAGTGGGAGGACACCTACTGGCCCTCGGAGATCATGAAGCGGTCGGGCGAACTCGGCTTCCTCGGCCTCTGCTTCCCCGAGGAGTACGGCGGCCAGGGCGGCGACTACTACTACTCGCTGGTCCGCGCGGAGTGCATGAGCTACACCGGTTCGGGCGGGACGAACATGGGCTTCGCGGTGCAGAGCGACATGGTGCTGCCGCCGATCCACCTGCTCGGCACCGAGGAGCAGAAGCGCAAGTACCTCGAACCGGGCCTCAAGGGCGAGAAGATCGGCTGCATCGGAATCACCGAGCCGGGCGCCGGCTCCGACGTCGCCGGCATCCGCACGACGGCGATCCGCGACGGCGACGAATTCGTCATCAACGGCTCGAAGACGTTCATCACCAACGGGCCGCGCGCCGACTTCATCGTGCTCGTCGCGAAGACCGACCCCAGCGCCCGCCATGAGGGGATCACGCTCTTCGTGGTCGACCTGCGCGACGACGAGGGCAACCACGTCCCCGGCTTCACCGTCTCCGCCGAGCTGGAGAAGATGGGCATGCACGCATCCGACACGGGCGAGCTGGCCTTCGAAGACGTCCGCGTCCCGGCCGACGCCATCCTCGGCGAAGAAGGCAAGGGCTTCTACCACATCGCCTGGGAGCTCCAGGGCGAGCGGCTGGTCGCCGCCGCCGGCTGCCACGCGGGGGCGGAGCGGATGATCGAGAAGACCATCGAGTACGCCAAGGAGCGCGAAGCCTTCGGCCGCTCGATCGGCAAATTCCAGGCGATCCGCCACAAGTTCGCCGAGATGGCGACGAAGACCGAGGCGGCGAAGCAGTTCACTTACTCCACCGCCTGGCGCTTCGCCAACGGCGAGTACCCGGTGCGCGAGATCACGATGGCGAAGCTCTACGCCTCGCGGATCGCCTGCGAGGTGGCCGACGACGCCGTGCAGATCCTCGGCGGCTACGGCTACATGAAGGAGTACGAGATCGAGCGCGCCTACCGCGACGTGCGGCTCAACCGGATCGGGGCGGGTACCGACGAGGTGATGCTCGACGTGATCGGTCGCTCGTACGGGCTGTAAGGACGACCGGCCACGTGGGCTCCCACGTCGACCACATCCGCTCCTACTATGTGGCGCTGAACACGGGTGATGCCGAGGCGGTCGCATCGCACTTCACCGACGACGCGACCCATTACTACACGCGTCTCGACCCTCACGAGGGGGCCGAGACGATCGGGAAGATGACGGACCTCGCGGTCAAGAGCATCGAGGCCCAGTGGTTCGTCGAGAACGCGATCGAGGAAGGCGACCAGGCGGCGATCGAGTGGACGATGACCTGGCGAGACCCCAAGTCCGGCGAGAAACGGCTCGACCGCGGCACCGAGTGGTTCCTCTTCCGCGACGGCCTGATCGCCGAGGTGCGCGCCTACCACCACGGCGGCCCGAAGAACCCGAGCGGCGACCTGCTCGGCTTTGACCACGCGGGCCGCGGCTACACGATGCTGAGTCGTGAGGACTAGATGTTGGTGGCGATGACCGTGCCGATGGTTGCGAAGATCCCGAGCATCGTTGCACCCCAGAGCTGGAACATGAGCATGCGCAACTCACGGATGTCGCGATCGACGCGCTCGAAGCCGGCATCGACTTTTCTCGCTAGATCGTCAAGTCTCTCGTCTGTCCACATCGTGCGCTCCATGGTAGCCACGCTAGCCGACTCTTGCGCAGACAATGTGTTTCTGGGATTAGAGACCTCAACCGAAACTGAAACGTCCGCAACGAAACTCCGCGAGAGGACTAGAAGATGGCCGTAATCAAGGACACAGGACAGCGCGCCACCCTCCCCCCCTTCGGCGAGGAGCACGAGGAGCTGCGCGAGACTGTCAGTCGCTTCGTCTCGAAGGAGATCGCGCCCAACGTCCCCGAGTGGGAGGACGCGCGGGAATTCCCCCGCGAGCTGTACGGGCGCTGCGCCGAGCTCGGCTTCCTCGGCCTCAAGTTCCCGGAGGAGTACGGCGGCCAGGGCGGCACCCACCTGCACGACGCGGTCTGGGTCGAGGAGCTGGCGCGCAGCGGCGGCTCCGGCGGCGTCGCTGCGAGCCTCAACGCCCACACCTCGATCGCGATGCCGCCGGTCTTCAACTTCGGCACCGAGGAGCAGAAGCAGCGCTGGGTCGTGCCGGGAATCGCCGGCGAGAAGATCGGTGCGCTGGGGATCACCGAGCCTGGCGCGGGCTCCGACGTCGCCGGCATCTCGACCTTCGCCCGCAAGGTCGACGGCGGCTACGTCGTCAACGGGTCGAAGACCTTCATCACCAACGGGGTGCGGGCCGACTTCCTGGTCTGCGCCTGCAAGACGACGCAGGAGGGTGGCCACCACGGGATCTCGTTCCTGGTGCTGGAGCGGGAGATGCCCGGCTACGAGGTGGCGCAGAAGCTCGAGAAGATGGGCTGGCACTCCTCGGACACCGGCGAGCTGGCCTTCACCGACGTCGAGGTGCCCACCGAGAACCTACTCGGCGAGGAGAACGAGGGCTTCAAGCTGATCATGGCCAACTTCGCCTGGGAGCGGCTGCTGATGGCGATCGGCGCCGTCGGCGCGATGCAGCGCCTGATTGAGACGACCGTCTCATACGCCCTCGAGCGCGAAGCCTTCGGCCGGCCGATCGGCAAGTTCCAGGCGATCCGCCACCACGTCGCCGAGATGGCGACCAAGGCCGAGGCCGCCCGCGCCCTCACTTACAACGGCCTGCGCCTCTTCCACGAGGGTCAGGACTGCATCAAAGAGGTGACGATGGCCAAGCTCGTCACCCAGCGCGCGGTCCTCGAGATCGCCGACCAATCCCTCCAGATCCACGGCGGCTACGGCTACATGAAGGAGTACGGCATCGAGCGCGCTGTCCGCGACGCCCGCCTCGGCCCAATCGGCGGGGGGACGGATGAGGTGATGAAGGAGATCCTGGGGAAGTTGATGGGGTTGTAGGTGTTCGTTGAAGGATTGTCCGCCTATAGCGCAGACAATCCTTCAACGAGCCGCATACGATCGGCGCCTTGCTCTACCTGCTCCGACACGGCGACGCCGAGGACGGCAACGGCGACGACGCGGCGCGCAGGCTGACCGCGAAGGGCGAGCGGCAGGCGAAGGCGGCAGGTGGAGCGCTGGCGGGGCTCGGCACCAGCATCGACACTTGCCTGACGAGCCCGAAGGTGCGGGCGGCGGAGACAGCGCAGATCGCCTGTGCCGCGCTCGGGCTCGAGCCCGAGATCGCCGAGGCGCTGCGTGGCGGCCCGTTCGACTCACTCGTCCTCAGCGCCGGTCGCGGCGACACGCTCCTCGTCGGCCACGAGCCGGACTTCTCCGGCGAGGTCGCCCGCCTCACCGGCGCCAGCGTCAAGCTGCGCAAGGGCGGCCTGGCGGTCGTGGACGGCAGCACGCTCGTAGCCCTGCTGCGGCCGAAGGACCTGGCGGCGATCGCTGCTGGGCCCACCTCGCGCTAGTAGCGTCCAGGCAACCCACCGACCCGAGGAGGCGTCGATGCTGTCCTGGCTGGCCAAGAAGTTGATCGAGCACAACATGGCGAGAATCCGGGAGGGGGACATCGGGCCAACCCTGCGCCTGGACGCGCAGGACATCCACTTCCGCTTCCCCGGCGACAGCTCATGGGCGACCGAGCTGGAGAGCAAGGATGATCTCCAGAAGTGGCTCGAACGCTTCGTCGACGCCGGCCTGCAGATCTACCCTGACGAGGTCGTCCTCAAGGGCTTTCCCTGGAGGCAGACGATCTGCATTCGCGGCCGTGACCACCTCGACTCGCCCACCGGGGAGCGGGTCTACGAGAACCGCTACGTGATCTGGGGCCGCCTCTCCTGGGGCCTGCTGCGCGAGTACGAGGTCTACGAGGACACGCAGAAAACGGGGCCGCTGGACGAGTACCTGCGCTCGGCCGGGAAGCTCTGAGCATCAGGCCAACTGGCGAGGGGCCCGGGGATCGCTCCCCGGGCCCACTCTCCCTCTCTCTTTCGGGCTGGCCGCAGCCCGAAACTCGTCCTAGCCTTCGCCGCGACCGCTGACGGTCACCTCGTAGGTGCGGTTGTCGCCGTGCTGCTGGGTGTAGAACCAGCGCCACCTGGGATTGCTCAGCTCCGGCAGCTTGGCGCCGAGGAGGCCGCCGACCCCGGGATCGCCGTCCGAGACGTGCAGGCCGGTGATCTCGTTGTCGCCGTCGTTGCCGAAGCCGCCGAAGCCGGCGTCGAGCGTCGCCGACGGGTCGCGGCCCTCGGCCAGCCACCTGACGGGCTGCGCGCCCTGCGAGTAATCCGCGCTGACGTCCCAGACGAAGGCGGAGTCGAGCGCGTTGCGCTGACCGTGCAGCGTGTCGCCGGCGTCCTCGCAGAACGTGATCGCGTCGCGCGAGAGGAAGGCGACGTTGTCGAGGCCGGTGTGCGCTTGGTCGCCCAGGTAGAGCATCGTCAGGGTCCCCGTCGCCGCGCTCGGGCTGGGCTGGGTCAGCTCCATGATCGAGCCCCATCCGCCCGCGGCGCCGTTCTCGGGGCTGGTCGCATTGGTGTCGCCCGTCTCCGCAAAGAAGAACTTCGTGAAGTGCGAGCCGGGCTGGAAGAGGCCGTTCTCGGGCCGCTTGAACGGGGTCGCGCCGGCCGCCTTGGCGAGATCGATCGCGACGAACGGCGCGTTGCCGTCGACCGCCGTGTCGTGGATCGTCACCCAGCGGGTTTCGAACGACTTGCCGTAGGTGTGCAGCGCCAGCTGATCGGGACTGTTGAGCGCCGCCTGGCTGGCGAAGGTGATCGGTTCGCCAGCTTCGTTGAGCACCTGCAGCGCCTCCAGCTTTCCGTTCTGGAGGTCGCCCGGCTTGGCGGGGACGTAGCGGTAGACGAAGCTGTTCGGCCGCTTGGCCGTCGTCCCGGGCTTGGAGGAGCCGCCGACGTCCTCGACGATCCAGATGTTGCCGTCGGAGTCGTCCTGGATGCCCTCGTAGCCGCCGCGGCCGAGCGCCCCGGAGACGTCGGTGACGACCGAGGGGTACCCGGGAGTCGCCGCGTAGGTGGGCGCGCCGGTGTTCTCGGTGGTGATGAGCAGGCGCTTCGCCCACGGGTCCCAGGTCGAGCCGTCGATCGTCGCCAGCGGTTTGCCGTCGGCGTCGGTCGTCGCCAACAGCGTCACCCGGTGCGCCGCATCCGCATCGAGATTGATGCGGGTGATGTAGCCGGCCCCGCCCACCCCGCTCTCGTGACCCTGGAAGAGGAAGTGAGTGCCGTAGTCATAGCTCGGGTCGGCGCCGGCAAGACCCTGCTTGAAGACCAGATAGGTGTTCTTGTCGGGCTCGGTCTTATGCGCCTCTTTCGTCGGACTCGTGGAGGTCGGGACCATCTGCGGCTCGCCGGCCGCGTTCAGCACGTCGTTGTCGTAGCCGTAGTAGGACGTCAGCGCCGAGCCGTTCTCCATGCGAGTCGCGCCCTGCGCGACGACCGTCTGCGAGAGCTCCGGCGAGAGCCTGCTCGCCGGCGCGTAGCCGTCGGACCTCGTGTTGGCGCTGGGCACGGCGGTCAGCGTCGGGCCGCCGGGGGGAGTCGCCCCACCGCTTGCCGCGAAAACCGCACCGAGCGTGAGCGCGCCGCCCGCGAGCAGCGATAGCACCTGCTTGCGTCGAATCACCTGCTCCTCCTTTTCGAGTGACACCGGCCTGTCCGGTAACTGGTGATCGCAAGCTAGGAGCGCCTCGACGCGACCCGGTTAAGGAGGTGCTGACATGCTGTTTCGATCCGGTGGCGATTTCGTTGCCATCGGGTGAACTCCGGTCGGGTAGGGTCTTTTCGACCGATCAGCGGCGGGGAGAAACGAGGTTCAGATGGCGTACGAAATGCAGATCCGGCAGACGCAGGATCGAGTCAAGATCCGCAGCCCGTGGGCGGCGGCGCTGCTGCCGATCGTCACGCTCGGCATCTACCACCTCGTCTGGTGGTACCGGGTCAATCGCGAGATGCGCGACTACGGCGCGTCGAAGGGCTACGACCTGGGCCAGAACCCGACCAACTCGCTGCTGGCGCTCTTCCCGGGCAGCCTGATCATCGTCCCTCCTTTTGTCTCCTACTGGCGCGGCACGAAGCGCGCGATGGGCGCCTCGCGCCTTGCCGGGCAGGAGCCGCTCAACGGCTGGATCGCACTCCTGCTCTTCCTCTTCATCTACCCGGCGCTCTGGGCCTACATCCAGGTCTCGCTGAACCACGTCTGGGAAGCCGAAGCCGAACCGCTCGAGGGAATGCCGGCGCCACCGCCGCCATCGGACCAGATGCCGCCGCCGCTGCCTCCCGACGAGCCGGCGCCCCCATCGGAACCGCCGTCCGCGCCACAGCCCTGAGCCGACGTTGAAGCAGCGCGTCAGCCTGATCACCCTCGGCACGAGGGACCTGGGACGGGCGCGCCGCTTCTACGAAGCGCTCGGCTGGCGGACCGGTGCGGCGCCCGACGACGACGTCGTCTTCTTCCAGGCCGGGGACATGGTCCTCGCCCTCTGGGACCGCGAGCGACTGGCCGAGGACAGCGGCGTCGCCGACGGCGGCGGCTGGGGCGGCGTCACCCTGGCGCTCAACCTCGGCTCGCCCGCCGAGGTCGACACCACGATCGAGGAGGCCCGCGCCGCGGGCGCCGAGATCGCACGCGAGCCGGCGGAGACGTTCTGGGGCGGCTACAGCGGCGTCTTCGTCGATCCCGACGGCCATCCCTGGGAGGTCGCCCACAACCCGCACTGGACGATCGACGATGACGGCGGCGTCCACCTGTCCTGACGTGGAGTCCCGGCGCGCCCACCTCAACCTGGTCGAGAGCTCGCGGCAGCTGTTCGAGCTCGATCCCAGAGCCGAGGTCGAGGCCGGTCCCGGCTGGATGTTCGGCGCGGGCAGCGCCGAGCACCCGGTGATCTCCAACGCCGCCTTCCGCAACGACGACGCCCTCGACGCCGGCGAGCTGATCGCCCGCGCCCACGAGTTCTTCTCGGCGCGGGAGCGCGGCTTCAGCGTCTGGGGACGGGCCGGCGTCGCCGCGGACGACGACCTCTTCGCGGAAGCCGAGGCAGCCGGCCTCCAGGACGTCTACGCGATGCCCGAGATGGTCCTCCGTGCGCCCGCCGAGGAGCGCCCCCTCCCGCCCGGCGCCGAGCTGCACAGGCTGACGAGCGCCGAGCAGGCGGAGGACTACTGGCGCGTCGCCACGGCCTCCTACGCAAGCCTCGGCTTCCCGCCCGAGATCTTCGCCGGCTACAGCGACCACACTCCCCTCTTGCGCGAGAACGTCGCCGCCTTTCTCGCCCACCTCGACGACGAGCCGGTCGCGATCGCGATGACGATCGTCAGCGGCGGCGTCGCCGGGATCTACTGGGTCGGAACGCTCGAGGCCGCTCGCGGGCGGGGACTCGGCCGCGCGGTCACCGCGGCCGCGACCAATGCCGGCTTCGCGCTGGGCGCCGAGCTGGCCTCGCTGCAAGCGTCGCCGATGGGCAGGCCGATCTACGAGGCGATGGGGTACGAGACGATCTTCGAGTACCGCATGCTGCTGTCGAGCCCACCCTGAACCGCACCGCTCGGGTCGCCAGCAAACCGACTGGCCAATCAGCCAACCCGTATTCCAGATAGCCTCCCGGGCCGATTTCAAGCGAAACGGATTGAAGGAGAACGGAGACTGATGGGACTTCTCGATGGGAAAGCGGCGATCGTCACCGGGTCGGCGCGCGGGATCGGCCGGGCGACGGCCGAGATGTTCGTCCGCGAGGGCGCCAAGGTGCTGATCAACGACCTCGACGCCGACGTCGCCGAGCAGGCGGCAGGCGAGATCGACGGCGAGACCGCCGTCTTCGCCGGCGACCTGACCAAGCCGGAGGCCGCCGACAAGCTGGTCGCCGCCGGAGTCGACGCCTTCGGCGCGGTCGACATCGTCGTCAACAACGCCGGCTACACCTGGGACAGCGTCGCCCACAAGATGACCGACGAGCAATTCCAGGCGATGCTCGACATCCACACGATCGTGCCCTTCCGCGTCGCGCGGGCGCTGGCGCCGCACTGGCGCGAGGCGGCAAAGGCCGAGCGCGGCGAAGGCCAGGAGGTCTTCCGCAAGATCGTCAACGTCTCCTCGACCTCCGGCATGATGGGCAACGCCGGCCAGGTCAACTACTCGGCGGCGAAGATGGCCGTCGTCGGCTTCACCAAAACGCTGGCCAAGGAGTGGGGCCAGTTCAAGATCAACGTCAACGCCGTCGCCTTCGGCTTCGTCGAAACGCGACTGACGGCGGCCAAGGAGCAGGGCGGCGAGATGACCTCGCCCACCGGCGAGAAGATCGAGCTCGGCATCCCCGAGCAGATGCGGGCGATGGCCTCGGCAATCATCCCGCTCGGCCGCCCCGCCACCCCTGAGGAGGCCTCGGCCCCGATCCTCTTCCTCTGCTCACCGCTCGCCAACTACGTGCACGGCCAAGTGCTGAACGTGACCGGCGGCATGTTCGGGGGGATGTACACCTGAGCTCCAGCGCGACAGAGGGTCGGCGCACGCCGCGATACCTGGACGTGGGGGACCGGATCTGGCCCCTCACGCGCCGGGTGATGGCGCTGCACACGGCCCTTTATCGCGCCAGCGGCGGCCGGCTAGGGCACACCATTCCGGGCCGGCCGATCCGCATGCTGCTGCTCGACCACGTCGGCGCCAAGAGCGGCAAGAAGCGCACCTCGCCGCTGCTCTACGTGAGGGACGGGAAGAACGTGGTCATCGTCGCCTCAAAGGGCGGCTTCCCCAAGCACCCGGCCTGGTACCACAACCTGATGGCCAATCCGGACACCACCGCGCAGGTCGGGACCGAGCACCGAGAGGTCCATGCCCGGGTGGCGACGGCGGAGGAGCGCGAGCGCCTCTGGCCGCTCTGCGTCAAGTCCTACCCCGGATACGAAGACTACGCAGCGCGCAGCAGGGGACGCGAAATCCCGCTCGTAATCCTGGAGCCACGCTAGGGCTTCGGGCGGCGCTCCTCGGCGACGGGGTCGCCGGCGTCGGTGACGATCGATTCAGGCGGCCAGGGCCCGGCCCAGTTGTCGCGGGCGCCGTCGATCGTGATCGTCGTCCCCGAGTAGAAGTCCCCCGCCGGCGAGGCGAGGTAGGCGACGAGCCAGGCCATCTCCTCGGCCCGACCGGCGCGGCCGATCGGGATCGAGCGCTCGAGATTGTCGATCACCACCTTCGGATACTTGGTCAGCAGCGTCTCGGTGGCGAACTGGCCGGCGGCGAGGGCGCAGGTCTTGATCCCGAAGCGGGCCCACTCGATCGCCAGCGTCCGCATCATGTTCTCGACCGCTGCGCGGGCGGCGCCGGAGTGGACCATCCCGGGCATTCCGTGATGCGGCGAGAGCGTGACGCTGAGCACCTTGCCGCCACCCTGCGGGATGAAGGCCTTGGTCGCCGCGGCGTGGGTCATCAGCCAGGTGCCCTGGACGTTGAGCTCGGTCACGGTGCGGAAGCCTTTCGGCGTGATCGTCTCGGCCGGGGCCATGAACTGCCCGCCGGCGTTGTTGACGAGCACGTCGATCCGGCCGTGCTCCTCGAGCACGCGGTCCATCAGGCGGTCGACCGCCTCCTCGTCGCGGATGTCCATCGTTTCTCGCTCGAAGACACCGGACAGGCCCGCGGCGAGCGCCGCCGTCTCAGCCAGCGGCTCCTCGCGGCGCCCGCAGCCGATCACGACGGCGCCGAGACGAGCCAGCTCCAGCGCCGTCTCACGCCCGAGGCCGCTGCCGGCGCCGGAGACGACGCAGACCTGACCCTCGAGCAAACCGTCCCTGAAGATGCGCGAATGCGAACTGTCACTCATCGGGGCGCAACCCTATATGCGGCCGCTCACCGTAACCTGACCGGCGATGAAGGTCAGCGTGGAGCCGAAACCGCTGCACGAGCCGCTGGCCGGCGGGACTCCGGGCGCCACGGTCGCCGTCGAACCGATGATCGCCGGCCGGGTCACCTGGCCGCGGACGATGATGGAAAGCCCGGGCGACCGCTTCCTCAGCTTGAAGCTGCTGCGCTCGCTGCTCACCGGCAAACCGGCGGCGACCGTCCCCGTCCCCGCCTTCTTGATCCGACACCCGAGCGCCGGCGCGATCCTCGTCGACACCGGCCTGCACCCCTCGATCGCGACCGACGGCAAGGAGAACTTCGGCGGCCTCGCCTCTCGCGTCGCCCATCCCGACCTCGCGACAGGCGAGGACGTGCCGGCCCAGCTGCGCAAGCGCGGCCTCGACCCCGGTGAGATCCCGGTTGTCGTGATGACCCACCTGCACCTCGACCACGCCTCGGCGATCTCCGAGTTCCCCAACTCGGCCATCGTCGTCAGCGAGACCGAGTGGCACTCCGCGGCGACCGACTCGCCTCTGCTCAACGGCTACCGACGCCGCCACTTCGACTACGCCTTCGACTACCGCACGGTCGACTTCGACCGCGGCGGGATCGACTCCTACTCCAGCTTCGGTCGCTGTTTCGACCTCTTCGGCGACGGCTCGATCCGCCTCGCCTATACCCCCGGCCACAGCGCCGGCCACATGTCGGTGATCTGCCACCTGAAGGAGCGCGACTTCGTGATCGGCGGCGACACCACCTACACGGCCGCCCAACTCGAGGGCAACGCGCCCCTCGCCCCGCGCCCCCACGACGCGCACAACTACCGCCGCTCGCTGCAGGAGCTGAAGCTGTTCAAGCGCGAGTACCCGGACGCGATCGTCACCCCGGGACACGACGCCGAGTTCTTCGCCGGGCTCAGCGCCCGTTACGAGTAGCAGCCAGTCCCGCGTACATCTCGCGCACCGGGGCGAAGATCTGCTCGGCGACCTCGAGCTGGCGCTCGCGGCCGGGCGCCTCCTCGGTCGGGAAGTGCAGAGGCTCGCCGAACTGGACCGTCACCTTGGGGAAGCGCAGGCGCTTCCAGCGGCGCACGCTGGCGGAGCCGTGGATCGCGACCGGAACCACCGGAGCGCCCGATTCGAGCGCGATCCGGCCGATCCCCGGCTTGACCTCGCCCAGCTCACCGGTCCGGGAACGACCCCCCTCCGCGTACATGAGCAGCATTTCCCCCCGCTCGAGGATCGTGAAGGCGGTCTTGAAGGACTCCTCGTCGTGATGGCCACGACGGACCGGGAAGACGCCGCCGTGCGAGTAGACGTAGGTGAGGACAGGCGTGCCGAACATCTGCGACTTCGCCATGAAGCGGATTTGGCGGCGCAGGTAGAGGCCGGTGAAGAAGTGATCCATCTGGCTGAAGTGGTTCGGGGCGAGGATCAACGCTCCCGATTTGGGCACGTTCTTGACCCCAATCGCCCGAGTCCGGTAAAGCAGCAGGGTCGGCAGCGTGACGAGCGCACGGACGAGCGGGTAGGTCCAGCCGACGCCCCTGCGCGCCCGCGCGTGGAAGCGGTCGAAGTACTCGGCAGGACGTTCGTCCTTGTAGACCTGTGGCTTCATGTCGGACATGAGGGAGAGCGCGCGGCCACCGGCCGCGCTACGCGATACCCCCTCCCCCGCCTCTGGTTACTCGCCCGCTTCGCCGTCGTCCTGCTCGGCCCAGTCCTTTGCCCGCTCGACCGCCCGGCCCCAGCACGCGAGCAGCGCCTCGCGCTCGCCGGTCGCCATCGCCGGCTCGTAGCGCGCCGCCTCACGCCACATCGCGCCGACCTCCTCCGCCGTCCAGCGGCCGGTCGCGATCCCGGCCAGGTAGGCGGCCCCCAGCGCGGTCGTCTCCGACACCTCGGGGACGACGACCTCGGCATCGAGCACGTCGGCCTGGAACTGCATCAGCCAACGGTTGGCGACGGCCCCGCCGTCCGCCTTGAGCAGGGCGAGCCGCTTGCCCGAAGCGGCCTCCTGGGCGCGCACCGCGTCGACCGTCTGGTAGGCGATCGCCTCCAGCGCAGCGCGAGCGAGGTGGGCGCGGCCGCTGCCGCGGGTAAGGCCGAGGATCGTGCCGCGGGCGTTCGGGTCCCAGTGCGGCGAGCCGAGGCCGGTCAGGGCAGGGACGAAGTAGACGCCGTCGTTGCCGTCGAGCGAGGAGGCCAGTGCTTCGCTCTCCTCCGCCCGCTCGATCAGCCCGAGCCCGTCGCGCAGCCACTGCACGGCAGCGCCGGTGACGAAGATCGAGGCCTCGAGCGCGTAGGCGGGGCCCTCCTCGACACCGCAGGCGACGGTGGCGAGCAGGCCCTCGCCCGGCGCGGCGGCCTGCGAGCCGGTGTGCAGGAGGACGAAGCTGCCGGTGCCGTAGGTGTTCTTCGCCTCGCCGGCCGCATGGCAGGCCTGGCCGAAGAGCGCCGCCTGCTGGTCGCCGGCGATGCCCGCGACCGGGACCTCGCCGCCGAACTCCGCGGTCGTGCCGTAGACGTGGCACGAGGGCAGCGGCTCGGGCAGCCGCTCCGGGTCGACGCCGAGCAGCTCGCAGAGCTCCCCGTCCCAGGCGAGCTCGTGGATGTCGAAGAGCATCGTCCGCGAAGCGTTGGTCCGGTCGGTCGCGTGGCGCCCGGTGAGCTTGAAGACGAGCCAGGAGTCGACGGTGCCGAAGACGGCCCGCCGGGCCTCGGGCACGTTGCGCGACAGCCACTCGATCTTCGTCCCGGAGAAATAGGGATCGAGGACGAGGCCGGTGCGCTCGCGAACGAGGGGCTCGTGTCCGGCCTCGCGCAGCTCGGCGCAGCGCGCCGCGGTGCGCCGGTCCTGCCAGACGAGCGCCCGGTGCACGGGCTCGCCCGTCGCCGGGTCCCAGGCGACGACCGTCTCGCGCTGGTTGGTGATGCCGATCGCGTCGAGCTCGCGACCCTCGATTCCGGCGGCGGCGGTCGCTTCGCCGGCGACGCGGCGGGTCACCTCCCAGATTTCGACTGCGTCGTGCTCGACCCAGCCCGGCCGCGGGAAGTGCTGCTCGAACTCGGAATAGGCGCGCCCGGCGACCCTCCCCTCGCCGTCGAAGACGAGACAGGTCGTGCCCGTGGTCCCCTGGTCGATCGCGAGGATCATCGCGCTGGCACACTATCCCCGTGGAGGCGCTCGACCAACAGGCAGTCGACGGGCTCGCCGAGCAGGCGCGAGCGCTGCGCGAGCGAGAGGTCAGCGCGCGCGAGCTGGTCGAGGAGGCGCTGCAACGGGCGGAGGACTCGCGGGAGGCGCTCAACGCCTTCCGCGTCATCTGTCACGAGGAAGCCCTCGCCACCGCGGAGGAGGCCGACCGGCGACTAGCAGGTGGCGAGGTGGCGCCGCTGCTCGGCGTGCCGGTGGCGATCAAGGACGACGTCGACCTCAACGGCCACACGACCCCCTTCGGCTGCGGTGGCGGCAAGCCGGCCGAGCGCGATGCCGAGGTAGTGCGCCGCCTGCGCGAGGCGGGCGCGATCGTGATCGGCAAGACGCATGCACCCGAGGTCGGCCAGTGGCACTTCACCGAGACGCCGCTGCACGGCGCTACGCGCAACCCCTGGCACACGGATCACACCCCCGGCGGGTCGAGCGGCGGCGCGGCGGCGGCCGTCGCGGCCGGCGTCGTCCCGGCCGCGGTCGGCTCCGACGGGGCTGGATCGATCCGCATCCCCGCCGCCTGGACCGGACTCGTCGGCCTCAAGCCGCAGCGCGGGCGCGTCTCCACCTGGCCGGACCCGGAGGCCTTCAACGGGTTGAGCTGCTACGGGCCGCTGACACGAAGCACCGCCGACGCCGCGCTGCTGCTCGACGCGATCCGCGGCAACGTCCCCGCCGACCTGCACCGCCCCGCTCCCCCGGCTGAGCCCTTCGTCGAGGCGGCGGCCCGCGAGCCGGAGCGTTTGCGCGTCGCGATCTCGTTCGCGACGCCGGCCGCCGTCTCGGGCAAGGTCCACTCCGAGAACCGTGCCGCAGTCGAGGCTTTTGGCGAGCAGCTCACTGAGCTCGGCCACGAAGTCTTCCCCGCCGATCCCGACTACGGACTGGTCGGCCCGGCGATCATCCCGCGCGGGATGGCGGGCGTCGACACATGGCTGCGAGCCCACGGCGAAGACCGCTCGGCGCTGGAGCCACGCACCCGCATGCACGCACGCTTCGGCCGGGCGCTGAGCGGGCTGCCGCTGCGCCTCTCGCGCGCCGCCGAGCCCGCACTGCAACGGCGCCTGGGGGGCATCTTCGAGCGTTGCGACGTCGTCCTCACACCGGCGACGGCGATGCCGCCGCCACGGATCGGCGCCCTCGCCGGCCGCGGCTACTGGGCGACCAGCACGACGGCCAGCGCCACCTGCCCCTTCGCCTTCGCCTGGAACGTGGTCGGCTGGCCGGCGATCAGCGTTCCCGCCGGGCTCACCTCGCAGGGCCTGCCGATCGGCGCGCAGCTGCTCGGCCGCGAGAGCGACGAGGCGACGCTGCTCTCGCTCGCCGCCCAGGTCGAGCGCGCCACAGGCGGCTGGCCCGCAGCTCCCTTCACGGACCGAGCCCACCAGCCCACCTAGACGCAACCGCGGTATGGGAGTACGGTCTGCAACGGGCAGGGGCCCAGCGATGAAAGGAGTCCCGATGGCTGCAGCAGAGGTGCGGAGCTTCGACTCGCCCGACGAGGTTCGCGAGTTCGAGGGAAATGGAAGGGCGAAGGTGGTGCAGGTCGCCGGCCACACGGTGGGCCTGGGCACGTTCGAGCCCGGCTGGAAGTGGTCGGAGAACGTGAAGCCGATCGCAGGCACCGACTCGTGCCAGGTCTCGCATCTCGGCTACGTGCTCTCGGGCAGCATGCAGGTCCGCATGGACGACGGCTCGGAAGTGGAGATCGGCGCCGGGGACGTGGTCGCGATCCCGCCGGGGCACGACGCCGAAGTCGCCGGACCGGAGCCCTGCGTGATGGTCGACTTCGGCGAGTTCGGCGACTACGCGAAGCGCGGCTGAGCTCTCAGCCGCGCCGGCGCCGCGCCAGATAGACACGGCCGAAGTCGAGCAGCTGGCGGCCGCGGTGGATGAAGCCGCGCAGGTCGCGGCCGGTGGCGCGGTGAGAGAGATCGAGCTCGTACTCGCGCACGCTGCAGCCGGCGCGGACCGCATCGACGGTCATGCCGATCTCCATCCCGTAGCCGCGGGCGAAGGGCAGGGTCGCGCGCAGGACGTCTACCCGCATCGCGCGCTGGCCCGAGATCGGCGCCGCGGCATCGAAGCCGCAGAGGCGCCGGATCGCCCAGCGGGCGAAGCCCAGCGCGACGCCGAAGCCGCCGCCCACACGTCGCCCGAAGGCGGCGACCGCGAGGTCGCACTCGCCGCGCTCGACCGCGTCGACCAGCGGCGCCAACTTCGCGGCCGAGGCTCCGAGGTCGGCGTCACAGAGCAGGACGAGGCGCGGCGTCGGTTCGTCGCCCAGCGCCGCCTCGGCAGCCGCGGTCACGTTCCCCCCCTTGCCGTGCGGCCGTCCGCGGCTGACGACCCTTGCGCCGGCGGCCATCGCCACCTCCGCCGTGCCGTCGGTCGATGCGTCGTCGGCAACCCAGACCGCCGCTTCCGGGAAGGTTCGTCGCAGCGCCGCCACCGTCTCCCCCACCCGATCGGCCTCGTTGCGGGCGGCGGCGACGACCGCCAGCGCGTGCGGTGGATTCGGGGGCACAATCGCCATTCTGCCTTCCGGTGCGCTTTATGGACCCTGTGGGTCCATAAAGCGCACCGGAGCGATAGATATTGTGCCCCGCCATGGCAGAGATCGAGGCTCACATCACCGGGAACGTCTGGAAAATCACGGTCGCGGTCGGGGACGAGATCGAAGACGGCGACACCGTAGTCATCCTCGAGTCGATGAAGATGGAGATCCCGGTGGAGGCCGAAGACGACGGCACCGTCAAGGAGATCCGCTGCGAGGAGGGCCAGGCGGTCAGCGAAGGCGACGTGCTCGTCGTCCTCGAGTAGAGGGGGAGGAATCGGTATGGCCGAGGAGCTCGCTGGTGGCAAGCTCGTCCTCGATTCTCCCGCCGAGGCGGTCATCCGCCTGCGCATCTCCAACCCCGAGCGCCGCAACGCGCTCGACCACGAGATCCTCGACACGCTGGCCGAAACCCTGCCTCGCCTCGACCGGGGGATCGAGAACCGCTGCCTGCTGATCACCGGCGCGCCGCCGGTCTTCTCGGCCGGCTACGACATCGCCTCAATCCCCGCCGAGACCTTCGAACGGGACGCCGAGGCGCTCGTCGCCCATCCCTTCCACGCGGCGATGGAAGCGGTCGCCCGCCATCCTTGGCCGACGGTCGCCGCGATCAACGGCCACTGCATCGGCGGCGGTCTCGAGCTGGCGATCACCTGCGACCTGCGGATCTGCGCCGCCGGAGCGAAGCTCGGCATGCCGCCGGTCAAGCTCGGGCTCGTCTACGGCCACACCGGCCTGCGCAAGTTCCTCGACACCGTCGGCCTGGCGCGCACCAAGGAGCTCTTCCTCACCGGCCGCAACTTCGAAGCCGAGCGCGCCGCGGAGATCGGCCTCGTGCACGAAGTCGTCGCGGCCGACCGGCTGGAGGAGACGGCAGTCGCGCTCGCCGCCGAGATCGCCGCCAACGCGCCGCTCTCGATGCGCGGCAACAAGAGCGCGATCGACCTGCTCAACGCATCGCCGACCCTCAGCGAGCAGCAGGAGGCAGGGCTGATCGCCCTGCGCGAGTCCTGCTTCGGCTCCGAGGACCTGCGTGAGGGGATCGAAGCCTTCGCCGAAAAGCGCAAGCCGGTCTGGAAAGGTCGATGAGCGCCAAAGCGCGTCGCGAGCTCGCCGCCACCGACCCGACGATGGCGGCGCTGATCGCTCGCCTCGGTGAGATCGACATCGAGACGAGGCTGCGACGGCGCAGCGAGGAGCGACCGGCCGACGCCTACGGCGCGCTGCTGCGCGCGATCGTCGGACAGCAGCTCTCGACCAAGGCGGCGCGGACGATCTACGGCCGAATCCTCGACCTGTTCGACGGCGCCACCCCGCCACCAGAGCGACTGCTGGAAGCGGACGAGGCGGACCTGCGAGCCGCCGGACTCTCCGGCCGCAAGGTCGAATACATCCGCGACCTGGCCTCCCACGTGCTCTCGGGAGAGCTGGAGCTGGACCGCCTCGGAGAGCTCTCCGACGAGGAGGTCGTCGGCGAGATCGTCGCCGTGCGCGGCCTCGGCGTCTGGACAGCCGAGATGTTCCTGCTCTTCCACCTCGAACGTCCCGACGTCCTTTCCGGTGGCGACCTCGGTATCCGCAAGGCGGTGCAGATCGAGTACGGGCTCGACGAGATGCCGACTCCAACCCGCGTGCTCGAGATCGGCGAGCCGTGGCGCCCGCACCGCAGCCTCGCCTCGCTCTACCTCTGGGAGTCGCTTGCCAACACACCGGTCGACTGACGCTCCGCCGATCACCGACCGCGGCGCGGCGCGGATCCGCTTCTGGCTCGGGTTCGCGGTCGTCACCGCGATCGCGATCGGCTCGATCGCGATCGCCCTGGTGGTCCACGACCGCGAACGGGACAACTTCAATCGCAACCAACAGAGCGAGGCCACTCGCGCGGCACGACAGGCGGAAGCGCAGGCTGCCCTTTCGGTGGGCCAGCTGGGCAGCGCCGCGGCCTTCTACCAAGCGGAGGGGCAGTTCAGCAAGCGCGAGTTCGACGTGATCGCCGACTCTCTGCTCCACTCGGGACCACTGAGCGCCACCGCCTTCATCGGCTCCGTCCCAGAGGCGGCCCGGAGCCGGTTCGAAGGCGCCCACGGCTTCGCGATCCGCGAACGCGGTGGGCTGGGGCAGCTGCGCCCGGCCGGGTCGCGCCGCCACTACTTCCCGCTGATCTTCGCTCGCGCGAACGGCCTGGCCGCGGGGCTGCCGCTCGGCTACGACGTCGGCTCCGACCTTTTGCGCGGGAACTACCTCTTCCGCGCCCGCGACAGCGGCCGTCCCGCGGCCACCCGCGTGATGCGCCTGCCCGTCGGCGGCACGGGGATCAACGTCTTCTGGCCCGTCTATCGCGATGGCGCCCAAACGCGGACGATCGCCCAGCGCCGCGACGCCCTGATCGGCTTCGCCGGCGGCGCCTTCCAGCTCTCGGATCTCGCGGGAGCCGCGGAAGAGGCACTGCCGGCAGACGCCGAAGCGGCGCTGATCGAGCGCGGGCGGATGGTGGCGGGGAGTGACCTACCGAGAGACGAATCGGTAACGGCGCCGATCGACATCGCAGACCGAACCTGGCGGCTCGTCGTCCGCGATCCCGGCCGCCCGGGTGTCGACCTGCCGGTGATGATCGCCATCGTCGGCCTGGCCCTGGCCGCGATGCTCGCCGCGCTGGTCGTGACCTGGAGCCGCAACGAGCGCATGCAGGAGCTCGCGCGCCAGGCAAACCAGGACTCGCTGACCGGGCTTAAGAACCGCCGGCGCTTCGAGGAGGACCTGCGCGCCGAGCTCGCTCGCAGCCACCGCTACGGAACCCCGGGCGCGCTGCTGATGCTCGACGTCGACCGCTTCAAGCGGGTCAACGACTCGCTCGGACACGCGGCGGGCGACCGGGCTCTGGCCGACATCGCAGACATCCTGCGAGCGCGGGCCCGCGAGACCGACGCCGTCGCCCGCATCGGCGGGGACGAGTTCGCGCTCGTGTTGCCGGGCTGTGACGTGAGCGAGGCTCTGGCGGTTGCGGACGAGGTCGCCGGCGCGGTGCGCGGGTGCTCCGTCGACGGAGACCTACCCGAGATCTCGGTGAGCATCGGCGTCGCCACTTTCGGCGAGGGCCGGCGGCTGAGCTACGAAACCGTGCTGGCCCGCGCCGACGCCGCGATGTACGCGGCAAAGGAGGACGGGCGCGACTCGGTGCGGACCTTCGGCTCCGGCGGGGACACCGAGGCGGCCGGCACGGGCGCACTCGAATCGACCTAGCGTTCGAAAAGCGCGACCCGCGGGTAATCCGGATCCAAACGAAGAGGGAGGGAAGGACCATGCCAACGATTGCCCTTGCCGGATTGCCCTTGGCGACGACGATCGTCCTGCCGGGGATCATCGTCCTGATCCTGATCGTCGTCCTGATCCTCTGGCTGCTCTAGCCGGCCAAGGCGGGGGCTCGATCCGGCCCCGCCCTCACGTGTCTGAGCTTATGCCCCCTATGGGGTGGAAAAACTCAGACACGCCCCCTTTCGGAGCGTCCGGGCGGGTGCCTAGCCTGCGCCCGGATGTCGTCCCTGATCAGCTTCGACGAGGCGCTCGCGCTGGGCGAGCTGACCGGTCACGAGGAGATCGGCGAAGTCGTCGAGCGCGCCTGGCAGGTGCGCCGCGAGAACTTCGGCGACTCGACCGACATGTGCTCGCTGGTCAACGCCAAGTCAGGCGGCTGCGCCGAGGACTGCGGCTTCTGCGCCCAGTCCCGCTACGCCGAGGCCGATACGCCGATGCACGCGATGATGGAGCCCGAGCAGATCCTCGAGCACGCCAAAGCGGCCGAGGCGGCCGGCGCCCACCGCTTCTGCATGGTCACCCAGGGCCAGGGGCTCTCCAAACGGGACTTCGAGAAGATCCTCGAGGGGGCCAAGCTGGTCGCTGAGCAGACCAACCTGAAGCGCTGCGCCTCGATCGGCCACATGTCAACCGAGCGGGCCAAGAAGCTGCGAGAGGCGGGCATCCAGCGGGTCCACCACAACGTCGAGTCGGCGCGCTCCTACTATCCGGAGGTCTCGACCACGGTTCGCTACGAGGGGCGCCTGCGCACGATCGAGGCCGTCAAGGAGGCCGGCCTGGAGACCTGCGTCGGCGGCATCCTCAACCTCGGCGAGTCGCCCCGGCAACGGGTCGAGATGGCCTTCGAGCTGGCCGAGCTGAACCCGACCTCGGTGCCGATCAACCTGCTCAACCCGCGTGAGGGGACCAAGTTCGGCGACCGCCCGCTGATGGACGCATGGGAGGTCGTCAAGTGGGTGGCGATCTTCCGCCTGATCATCCCCGGGGCGCTCTTCCGCCTCTGCGGCGGGCGGGTCGAGAACCTCGGCGACCTGCAGCCGCTGGCCGTCAAGGCTGGGCTGAACGGCGTGATGATGGGCAACTTCCTCACCACGCTCGGCGCCGAACCGGAGGACGACCGGGCGATGTTCGAGGAGCTCGGGCTCAACGTCGCCCGGCAGCCGGACAACGGCGCCAACCCGCGTCCCGACAACCGCGACGGCTGGCTCGAGGGCGAGGCCCCGGCAACGCCGATCGACGAGCTGATCGACCGCCAGGACGAAGCCGACTTCTGGGACCCCTCGACGCAGCTGCGGGTGATCAAGAAGACGAAGAAACCACCTCCGTATCCGGCGTCCAACGCCGCATGACCGACGTCGCAGAGCGGCTGGAGGAGCTTCGCGAGAGCGGGCTATACAGGCGGCTGCGGCTGGTCGAAGGGGGACAGGGGCCACGGGTGACGCTCGACGGGCGTCCGGTCCTGCTGCTCTGCAGCAACGACTATCTCGGCCTGGCCGGTCATCCGCGGGTGCGCGAAGCAGCCGCGGAGGCGGCGATGAAATGGGGTGCGGGCGCGGGCGCGTCGCGCCTGATTGCCGGCAACATGCAGCCGCACCGCGCGCTGGAGGAACGCCTCGCCGCCTTCGAGGGATACGAGGCGGCGCTGCTCTTCGGCTCGGGCTACCTGGCGAACGTGGGGACGATCGCAGCGCTCGCCGGCCGCGGCGAGGTCGTCTTCTCCGACGAGCTCAACCACGCCAGCATCATCGACGGCTGCCGGCTGAGCCGTGCGGAGACCTTTGTCTTTCGCCATCGCGACGTCGAGCATCTGGCGTGGGGCCTGAGCAAGGCGGGCGAACGCGGCTCCCTGATCGTCAGCGATGGGCTCTTCTCGATGGACGGCGACGTCGCGCCACTGGCGGAGCTCCTCGAGCTGGCGCGACGCCACGACTGCCGCCTGATGGTCGACGAGGCGCACGCGACGGGGGCGCTCGGACCCGGCGGCCGGGGCTCGGTCGCGGCCGCCGGCCTCAGCGGCGAGGTCGACGTCGTGATGGGAACGCTGGGCAAGGCGCTCGGCTCCTACGGCGCCTACGTCTGCGCCAACCGCGAGCTCGCCGACTACCTGCTCAACACCGCCCGCAGCTTCATCTTCTCGACCGCCCTGCCGCCGCCCACGGTCGCCGCGGCTCTTGCGGCGCTGGAGCTGCTCGAGGCGGAACCGCAGCGGGTCGAACGGCTCGCCGCGAACGCCGAGACGCTGCGCCGGTCGCTCGCCGACGAGGGACTGCCGGTGGGCGACGGGGAGAGTCAGATCGTGCCCGTCACGCTCGGCGATCCGGAGCAGGCGATGGCGCTCTGCGAGGGCGCACTCGGTCGCGGCGTCTTCGCCCAGGGCATCCGACCGCCGACGGTCCCACCAGGCTCCTCGCGCCTGCGCTTCACGGTGATGGCGACGCACGAGCCCGCGGAGCTGGAGGCGGCGGCGAGGTCGGTCGGCGCGGCTGCCCGTGAGCTCGGTTTTGTCCCGGTCGGCGATCCAGTCGCCATGGCCGCCTGAGCGTTGCGCGGGGTCTTCGTCACCGGCACGGGCACCGAGGTCGGCAAGACGGTGGTCGCAGCCGTCCTCGCCCACACGCTCGCGACCGAAGGCAGGACCGTCGCCGTCTTCAAGCCCGCGGTGACGGGGCTGGACGAGGAGGGCGAACCGGACCACGTGCTGCTCCGCCGTGCCGCCGGATCCGACCAGTCCGACGGGGAGATCGCGCCCTACCGCTACGGACCCCCGGCCTCACCGCACCTGGCGGCCGAGCTGGCCGGCGAGAAGATCGAGCCCGAGCGCCTGCTTGCCGCCGCCCACGGTGCGGCGGCCGGGTCCGACGTCCTCGTCTGCGAGGGCGTCGGCGGGCTGCTGGTGCCGCTGGCGTCCGACTACCTCGTGCGCGACCTCGCCGTCGACCTGGGACTGCCGCTCGTCGTCGCGGCCTCGCCCGGCCTCGGCACGATCAACCACACGCTGTTGACGCTCGAGGCCGCGCGGGCCGCCGGCCTCGAGACCGCTCTCGTCGTGCTCACGCCCTGGCCCGACGCGCCGAGCCCGATCGAGGAGTCCAACCGCGCGACGATCGCCGCGCTCGGCGGAGTCAGGGTCGAGACGTTGCCACGGCTGGATCTCTCCGATCCGCCGTCCTGGCCGCGCCTGCCAATTCCTCTCCCCCCGGGCTGACCGCGGCCTCGGCGGCGGCGGCGGGCACGCTTCCGGGCCGTCCGCGGATCGCCGCGGCACCGATCGCGGCCCCGATCACCGCGACGACGGCACAGACGCTCATCGCGTGGCCGAGCGCGTCGACGAACTGCTGCGGCGTCGCTTCGGCGAAGCTGGCGCCGACCGAGCCCTGGAAGATCGCGCCGGTGACGGCGACCCCGAGGCTGCCGCCGACCATGCGGAACATCGAGAGCACGCCCGAGGCGATGCCGGCCTTCTCGACCGGCACCGCGTTCATCGCGGCGCTCGTCATCGGCGACATCGTCAGCGCGATCCCGATTCCCAGCAGCATGAAACCCGGCAGCAGCTCGAGATAGGTCGAGTCGACGGCGATGCCGCTGAAGCTGTAGAGGGAGGCGGCGATCACCGCCAGGCCGGCAACGATCAGCCAGCGCGGGCCGAAGCGATCGGCGAGGCGGCCGGCAATCGGCGCCAGGCCGACGATCATCAGCGTCGAGGGCAGGAAGCGGACGCCGGCCTCGAGCGGCGAGTAACGGAGGATGTCCTGCATGTAGAGGGCGAGGAAGAAGAAGACGCCCAGCATCGAGAAGGAGACGATCATCGCGACGACGACGGCGCCGACGAAGTTGCGATCGGAGAAGAGGTGGAACTCGACCATCGGCACCCGCACGCGCAGCTCGATCGCGACGAAGGCGACGAGGCCGAGCACGGCGACGGCGAGGAGGGCGACGATCTCGGGCGAGCCCCAGCCCCAGCTGTTGCCCTCGATCAGGGCGAGAACCAGCGCGGTGAGGGCTGCGGTCAAGGCGGCGACGCCGGCGAAGTCGACCTCGCGCCCGACCGTCGTGTCGCGCGACTCGCGCACGGCGAAGAGCGAGGCGAGGACGGCGCCGATCGCGACCGGGATGTTGAGGTAGAAGATCGCCCGCCAGCTGACGTGCTCGGTGAGCAGGCCGCCGACGACCGGGCCGACCGCCAGCGCCAGCCCCGACACCCCGGCCCAGGTCCCCATCGCCTTGCCGCGCTCGCCGGCGGGGAAGGCGTCGGTGATGATCGAGAGCGTCGCGGGCATCATCAGCGCCGCGCCGACGCCCTGGACGATGCGGCTGGCCACGAGGTCGGTGGGGCTGACCGCGAAGCCCGCGGTCGCCGAGGAGAGGGCGAAGATGACGACGCCGGTGAGGAACATGCGGCGGCGGCCGAAGATGTCCCCGAGCCGCCCGCCCGTCGCCAGCAGCACCGCGAAGGAGAGCGTGTAGCCGTTGATCGTCCACTCCAGCCCCGAGATCGAGGCGTTCAGGTCGCGCTGGATCGAGGGCAGGGCGACGTTGACGACCGTGTTGTCGAGCATGATCATGAACAGCGCGAAGCACATCGCGCCGAGCGTCCACCACTTGCGGTTGTCCTCGGTGATCAGGTGGCGATAGCGGGTCATGGGGCAGCCACCTCCCTCAGCAGCTCATAGGCCTCGGCGATGTCCGGGCGATCCATCAGCGCATCGACGGCGGCGTCGAGCTTGCGCCGCTGCGCCGCACTGAGGCTGGCGGCAAAGGTCTCCATCCCGGCCTGGCGGACGACGACGAGCGCGTCGACGAGCTTCTTGCCCTTCGCCGAGATCGCGATCCGCCGCACGCGCCTGTCGTCGGGGTCCTCGACCCTCGTGGCCAGCCGCTTGCGGACCAGTCCGTCGACCGCCCTGCTCATCGAAGGAACCGAGACCCCCAGGGCCTCGGCGAGGTCTGTCACCTGGCGCGCCTCGGTCGCCTCGCCGAGCCCACCGAGCTCCAGCAGCGCCTTCGACTGGGTCATCGTCAGGCCGCTCTCCTCGATCACCCGGATCAGGTTGCCGCGGTCGTAGAGGAAGAGGTGACGGAGGAGGGCGCTGATGCGCGCCGCCGTCTCCTGCGCCTCGGGGCTGACCTCGGGGACGGCCACCTCCTCGACCAGCGCGGCGATGTCCTTTGCTTGCATGCCCCCTATTCTTGCATGGAAGCAACTATTTCATTGTCAAAATAATTGCTCTTGTGAGCAAGATCACACAGCTCGATGGTCCTCCTCGGGCCGGTACGGGCCGGGCTTGGGACGGGTGCGGCCGCCCGGGAAGGCGAGACGGAGGATCGTCCGCTGGACCATGCCCAACTGGCGACCGAAAGGACCGCTGTTGTAGGGGAGGCCATAGCGCTCGCATGCTCGCTTCACCTGCGGCGCGATCTCGGCGTAGCGGGTGCTGGGCATGTCAGGGAAGAGATGGTGCTCCACCTGGTAGCCGAGGTTGCCGCTGGCGACGTGGAAGAGCGGGCTGCCCTCGATGTTCGCCGCTCCGACGAGCTGGCGCACGTACCAGCCGCCGCGGCTCTCGTTCTCGACCTCCTCGGCGGTGAAGGTGTAGGTCTGGTCCGGAAAGTGGCCGCAGAAGATGATCGCGTAGGCCCAGACGTTGCGGACCACGTTGGCAGTCGCGTTCGCGCTCGCCGCTGCGCGGTAGGAGCGGCCTCCGCCCGAGAGGGCCCGGCGCGCGACGTCAGCCAGCCCGCCCCGCCTCCGCTTTCCCTTGCGCGCCTCGAGCCCGGCGTCAAGCGCCGCCATCGCCAGGCCGCTCAGCAGGGGCCAGGCGACGTAGTCCTTGACCACCTGGCTCTTGGCCTTCTGGCGGATCCCGGCCAGCTCGCGCTTGACCTGCGCCTTGGACTTGCGTCCGGTGCGGATCGCCTCGAAGTCGAGATCGTGGAGCGCGACGCCCCACTCGAAGAACCCTGCCAGCAGCAGGTTGTAGAGGGGCTGCAGGAGATAGACGGGGTGCCACTTCTGCCGCGGGTCGATCCGCATGATCTCGTAGCCGAGATCCTTGTCCTTGCCGAGGATGTTGGTGAAGGTGTGGTGGACGTAGTTGTGGGAGTGCTTCCAGGCCTCGGCCGTCGAGGCCGTGTCCCAGTCCCAAGTCGAGGAGTTGATCTGCGGGTCGTTCATCCAGTCCCACTGGCCGTGCAGGACGTTGTGGCCGATCTCCATGTTCTCGAGGATCTTCGCCGCCGAGAGCGCGGCGGTGCCGGCGGCTTGGGCGGGCCGGTAGCGGGCCGCGAGCAGCAGCACCCGACCGATCACGGCCAGCCGCCGCTGCATCGCGATCATGCTCTCGATGTAGCGGCGATCGCGTTCGCCGAGGTCGGCGAAGACGCGGTCGCGGATCTCGTCGAGCTCGCGGGCGAGCGCGTCGAGCTGCTCGCTCGAAAGGTGCGCGAGCGGGCTCTCGACCTCGGCGGCACTCGCCTCGGCGGTCGTTGCGTTCATCGGCTTCCTTTCGTAGTTCTTTTCACAGTGCGATCTCGATCGGGCCTTCCGGGGCGTTGACACAGGTGCGGATCATCTCCCCCTCGCTGCCGTGCACCTTGCCGGTGCGCAGGTCGCGGACCTCGCCGCTGCAGAGCCTGCCGACGCAGGTGTGGCAGATGCCCATGCGGCAGCCGAAGGGCAGCGTCGCGCCGGCTTCCTCGCCACCGACGAGAATGGGCGTGCCGCTGTCGCAGCGAGCCTCGATGCCGCTCTTGGAGAAGCGGATTGTGCCGCCCTCCCCCTCACCCGGCTCTCCCCCGATCACGGGCTGGAAGCGCTCCATGTGGAGCAGGTCGGGGTCGCCGTCCCGCTGCCAGCGCTCGCTCAGCGCATCGAGCATCGCGGCCGGGCCGGAGACGAAGGCGTGGCGCTCACGCCAGTCGGGGCAGAGCCGGTCGAGATCCGCGGCCGACATCCGACCCTGCTCTCCGGTGATCCGCAACCGCAGCTCATAGCCGTCGTGAGCGGCGTCGAATTCGCGCAGCAGCTCGGCGAAGATCACGCCGTCCGGCGTGCGCGCGGAATGGAAGTGAACCGCGTCGCCGAACTCGTCGCGCCGGTGCAGGCTGCGCAGCATGCTCATGATCGGCGTGATGCCGCTGCCCGCGCTGACGAAGAGCAGCTTGTCCGGCGGTGGGTCGGGCAGCACGAAGGTGCCTTCCACGCCCCCGAGGCGGACCACGTCTCCCGGCTTCGCCCGGCGCGCGAAGTACGGCGAGACCTTCCCCCCCTCGACCAGCTTCGGAGTGATGCCGATACAACCGTCGGCCCGTCCGGGCTCCGAGGTCAGCGAGTAAGCGCGCCAGTGGTGGATGCCGTCGACGACGACGCCGATCCTCAGGTACTGACCGGGCCGGTGGCCCGGCCACTCGAAGCCCGGCCGGATCAGCACGGTGGCGGCGTCGGGCGTCTCCGGATCGACCCGCTCGATGCGGCCCCGCAGCTCCCGGGTCGACCAGAGCGGGTTGATCAGCTCCAGGTAATCGTCGGGGAGAAGCGGCGTGAACAGGGAGCGGACCGACTCGAGCGCCCTGCGCCGCAGCGGGGGGACCTTAGGTGGTGCGCCTCGCTCAGCCATGGATGGAAGATTGCACGATTCGATGTAAAGGTTGTGTGGGAAGGCGCACGCTCTGCCGGTGGTTGCCGCCGGAGGCGGGACTAATGTCGCCTACTACCCGATGCCGACCGATCCCGCTCAGCTCGACCGCGATCACGTCTGGCATCCCTTCACCCAGCAGCAGGCCTGGGTGGAGGAAGAGCCGCTGATGATCGAGCGCGGCGAAGGCTCCTACCTGATCGACGCCGAGGGGCGGCGCTACATCGACGGCGTCTCGTCGCTCTGGTGCACGGTACACGGGCACCGGCACACGGGGATCGACGCCGCCGTGGGCGAGCAGCTCGGCAAGGTCGCGCACTCGACGATGCTCGGCCTCTCCCACCCCGGAGCCACCGCGCTGGCCGCGCGCCTGGTCGAGATCGCGCCGCCCGGGCTCTCCCGCGTCTTCTACTCGGAGTCGGGCTCGACCGCGGTCGAGATCGCGCTGAAGATGGCCTTCCAGTTCCAGCAGCAGCGCGGCGGCCAGCACGCCCGGCGGACCTCTTTCGTCCACCTGCGCGAGTCCTACCACGGCGACACGATCGGCTCGGTGTCCGTCGGCGGCATCGACCTCTTCCACTCCGCCTACAGGCCGCTGCTGTTCGACGCGCACGCCGCCGAGCCGGGCGACGCCGCCGATCTCGAGCGGGTTCTCTCGATGCACGAGGAGGAGATCGCCGCCGTGATCGTCGAGCCGCTGGTCCAGGGCGCCGCCGGGATGCTGCTCCACCCACCCGGCTACCTGCGCGCCGTCCGCGAGCTCTGCGACCGCTTCGGCATGCTGCTGATCTGCGACGAGGTCGCGACCGGCTTCGGCCGTACGGGGACGATGTTCGCCTGTGAGCAGGAGGGAGTCGCCCCCGACCTGCTCTGCCTGGCCAAGGGCCTGACCGGCGGCTACCTGCCGCTGGCGGCGACGCTGGCGACCGAGCGGATCTACGAGGGCTTCCTCGGCGCCTACGCGGAGTGGCGCACCTTCTTCCACGGCCACACCTACACCGGTAACCCGCTGGCCTGCGCAGCAGCCCTCGCCAACCTCGACGCCTTCGAGCAGGAGCGGACGATCGAGCGCCTGCAGCCCAAGATCGCATTGCTCGAAGAGCTGCTGGGGGGAGTCGAGACGATGCCCGAGGTCGCCGAGGTGCGCCAGCGCGGCTTCATGGTCGGGATCGACCTCGGCGAGCACGATCCGGCCCTGCGGCTCGGCCACCGGGTGACGCTCGAGGCGCGCAGGCGCGGCGCGATCGTCCGCCCGCTCGGCGACGTGGCGATCCTGATGCCGCCGCTGTCGATTTCCGAGGCTGAGTTGCGCGAGCTCGTTGCGATCGTCTCCGACTCGATCCAGGCAGCCGTTGCCGACCCGCGAGTCCTGCCACTCGCTGCGTGACGAATAGGCCTCTCGCCCGTAGTACGGGTATGGAGCAGGTTCTGGCGGCGACGGAGGCACCGCGCGATGCGGACCTCGCCTTCGAGGCTCTCTACAGGTCGAGCCGGGACGACGTCTATGCCTACGTTGCCGGACTGCTGCGGGACCGAGCCGCAGCCGAGGAGGTGACCGCGACGGCGTTCGAGCGCGCCTACCGTAAGCGGTCGCGCTTCGACCCACGACGGGGCAGCGGGCGAGCCTGGTTGTTCGGGATCGCCCGCAACGCGGCGCTCGACGAGCTGCGGCAACGCAAGCGGCAGGTGGAGCTGGCCGTAGACCCCGCTGACCTTGACGAGCCGCACGCGCACGAAGACGCGGAGCGGCGAGAGACGCGCCTGCTGCTCGCCAGTGCCCTCGCCGAGCTGGCGCCGAGGGAGCGCGAGCTGGTCGCGCTCAAGTTCTTCGCCGGGCTGTCCAACGCCGAGATCGGTGAGGTGGTCGGGATCTCCGAGTCGAACGCCGGCACGAGGCTGCACCGAGTGATCGAGAAGCTGAGGGAGGCATGCGATGGAGCGCTTTGACGCAACCGGAATCGAGTCGATGCTGAGCGAGCTGCGTCCCACCCCGCATCCGGAGTTCGTCGCCGAGCTGGATGGGCGGGCCGCGGCCGGATTTGCGCGCCACGAATCGCGTCTGGAGCGCCTCCTCAGCCGACTGCGGGCAATGCCATCCCGGCGAATCATCGCCCCCGCCGCGGTAGGTGCGCTCGCCGCCGTTGCCATCGCAACCGCCGTCGTATCGACAACGGGTGAAGAATCTGCGCCCGCGCCCAGGGCCAACATCTCCGAAGCCGTCCAGTCCCCATCCGGGCGAGAGGAAAGCCTGAATTCCTTCAGCAGGACTTTGCCACGGGGGATTGAGGCCGGCGGAGCGTCGGCAGCCTCGGCAGCGCTTGGCCACCGCGACATCGAACGCTCGGCCCGGATCGCCCTCCTCGCCGACCCCGAGAACGTCGCCGACGACTCGGCACAGGTCTTCGCCGCGGTGCACGACGCGCACGGCATCGTCCTGCAATCGAACACGACCCAGGGACCGGCGGGGCGGGCCGGCGCCACATTCGACCTGCTGGTCCCGAGCGCCAGGCTCAACGACGCGCTCGCCGCGATCTCCGCCATCGACGAGGTCGGTTCGCGACACGACACGACAGCCGACATCACGGCGCCGACGGTCGCCGTCGGAAAGCGACTGCACGAAACCCGCGCCGGCATCGACAGCCTGCTCTCGCAACTTGCCTCGGCCGAAACCGAATCCGAGCGCGAAGCGCTGGAAATAGAGCTGCGGCGCGAGCGCAGCCAGGCTGCCGCGCTCGAGGCCCAGCTCGCCCACCTTCACCGCCGCACCCACTACTCCCACCTCTCGGTGCGGATCGAAACCGGCGACTCCCCCGCCTCCACGGGCGCCTGGGGCTTCGACGACGCGCTCGGCAGCGCCGCCCACATCCTCGGCGTAGCGGCAGGCGTCACGCTCGTCGGCCTCGCCGTCCTCACGCCACTTGCGATCCTGGTCCTGCTCGCCTGGCTCGCCCGCCGCACCTGGCTGCGGATCCGCCGCGAGCGCGCCCTCTCCTGACGTGTCTGAGCTTAGCCACCATATGTGGGGGTCAAGCTCAGACACGCCGGGTAGGGTGGATCGATCGTGGAGGAAGAGAGACGACGCGGGCCCGCGGAGGCGCCCAATCTCGGCGAGCCGGCGGTGCCGCGCCCTGCCGCCTCGGTCGTCCTCCTGCGACGGGGCGGCAAGCACGCCGACCGTGCGCTCGAAGTGCTGCTGCTGAAGCGAACCGAGAGCGCCAAATTCATGCCCGGCGTCTGGGTCTTCCCGGGCGGCTCGGTCGACGACGGCGACGGCGAAGACGTGGCCCGCTTCAAGGCCTGTGCGGTGCGCGAGTTGGAGGAGGAGGCGGGGATCGCCCTGTCCGCGGATGAGGAGCTGGTGCTCTTCTCGCGCTGGATCACGCCCGAGGTGGTCTCGCGCCGCTTCGACGCATGGTTCTTCCTCGCCCTGGCGCCGGCCCACACACCGCCCCGCCCGGACGGCACCGAGACGGTTGAGGCGGGCTGGTTCGAGCCTGCCGCTGCCCTCACGGCGCACGCAGCCGGCGAGATGGTGCTTGCCTTCCCGACCGTCAAACAGCTCGAGCTCCTATCCGCCTTCGGCAGCGCTGACGAAGCGATCTCATCTCACCGCAACCGCACCGTAGAGCCCGTCCTCCCCAAGGTCATCGGAAACCCTGAAGAACACCGCGTAGTCCTTCCCGGCGACCCGGACTACCCCGCTTCCTGAATCCGTTATCGCGGCGGGTGGTGCGGATTTGGGGGACCACCCCGAGGACGCTTCAGCGACCGTATGGGTGGTGGCACCAAATCCGTGACAGGACCCGCCGCGCTAACTGTCATCAGGGAACGGCGCAAGTCCCGCATGCCACGGTCCCGGGGGATACGTGTGGATGCCGCTCTCGTCCATCTCGCCCTGCAGGCGACGGAAGAGCTGACCGGCGTTCTTCAAGGCCGCTTTCAACTCCTCCTCGCTGCGCTCGCGCAGGTGCCAGAGGAACCAGAGCTGACGGTCGTTGATCCCGAAGTCGATCTCACCGGTCATCGTCGTCGTCCAGGCAAGGAAGCCGGGGCTGAAGAGCTCACGTAGCGCGACCGGGTCGTACTCACTCGGCACGGTGGCGAGAAAGCGCTTGTTGAAGTCAATCGACTCGAACTCGACCTTGCGGGCGAAGCGCTGGGTCACCACCTCGTGACCCTCGATCGACTCGACGTTGAAGGCGGGCACGACCTGGGCGAGATCGGGCATGTGCGCCTTGGCGAGCAGCGCCGTCGGCAGCGCCGCCTTGCTGAAGAGGCCACCGACTTCCTTCTCATCGGCATCGCAGCATGAGCCCCAAAAACCCTCGACCAGCTGTCCCGTCAGCCGGTTGCTGCCGCCGACACAGAGCGCCACCGGACCGTCCTTGGGGTTGATCCCCCCCACCGGCTCGTAGGTCAGATCGTGCCGCTCGCCGTATTTGCGCACAATCTCAGCCCACTGCTCGGCTTCCTGCTTGGCCCCCATTGGCGCCGATCCTAAGCGGTAGGATGCGGGCAATGGTCGTTGTCCTCATCGTCGTAGTGGTCCTGGTCGTCGTCGGGGTCCTCTACTACATCGCCAAGCGCAACTCGATCATCGCCTCGCGCAACCGGGTCGACGAGTCCTGGAGCGGGATCGACGTGCAGCTGAAGCGGCGACACGACCTGGTGCCGAACCTGGTCGAGACCGTCAAGGGCTACGCCGAGCACGAGAAACAGGTCTTCGAGAAAGTGACGGCCGCGCGCGCGGACGCGATGTCGGCGCAGAGCGTCGGAGACACGGCCAAAGCGGAGGACAAGCTGACCGGCGCCCTCACCGACCTGCGCGCGGTCGCCGAGAACTACCCGACCCTGCGGGCGACCGAGAACTTCCAGCAGCTGAGCCGCAACCTCTCCGAGCTGGAGGACGAGATCCAAGCCTCGCGTCGGATCTACAACTCCAACGTGCAGTCCTACAACACGATGATCCAGCAGTTCCCCGGATCGATAATCGCCAACCAGGGCGGCTTCACCGCACGCGAGTTCTTCGAGATCGAAGACGCCGCCCAGCGCGAACCGGTCGCGGTCGACTTCGGCAAAGCCTGAGCCCTAAGCTTTCCCCATGACCACCGCGACCGAGGCGACCCTCTGGATCTGCGAAAGCTGCGGGTTCATCTACGACCCCGCGGTCGGCGATCCCGACGGCGGAATTCCACCGGGTACGTCTTTCGAGGACATCCCCAGGGACTGGTTCTGTCCTGTCTGCGGCGCGCGAACGAGCGACTTCCGCCCGCTGGAGCCGGGCGAGGCTTGAGCCACGATTTCGACTGGCTCGTAATCGGGTCGGGCTTCGGCGGTTCGGTTTCGGCGCTGCGGCTCGCCGAAAAGGGCTACAGCGTCGGCGTGCTCGAGTGCGGCAGTCGCTTCGCCGACGAGGATTTCGCCGAGTCGACTGTGCGCCACCCGCGGCGCTATTTCTGGATGCCGAAGCTCGGCATGCGCGGCGTCCTGCGGATGACCTTCTTCAAGGACGTCTTCGTCGTCTCCGGCTGCGGCGTCGGCGGCGGCAGCCTCGGCTACGCCAACACGCTCTACCGAGCACGACCCGCCTTCTTCCACGACCCACAGTGGAGCGGGCTCGGCGATTGGGAGGGCGAGCTGGCGCCCCACTACCAGACGGCCGAGCGAATGCTCGGCGTCGTCGAGTACGAGGGGATCGGCCCGGCCGACAAGCTGCTGCAGGAATACGGCGAGGAGATCGGCGTCGGCGAGACCTTCACCAACACCCGCGTCGGCGTCTTCTTCGACAAGCCCGGCGTCGAGGTCGACGACCCCTTCTTCGAAGGCGAGGGCCCGCGCCGTACAGGCTGCATGCGCTGCGGCAGCTGCATGGTCGGCTGCCGGCACGGCGCCAAGAACACGCTGATGAAGAACTACCTTTGGTTCGCGGAGAAGCTCGGTGTCGAAATCGAGCCCGAACGGCAGGTGACCGAGATCCGCCCGCTCGGCGCCGCCGACGGCTCCGAGGGCTATGAGGTGCTCAGCCGCCGCTCTGGATCCTGGCTGCGCCGGCGAACGCGGCGACAGACCGCCCGCGGAGTGATCGTCGCCGCCGGCGCTCTCGGTACGAACAACCTGCTCGCCAACTGCCGCCACAGCGGTGCCCTGCCGCGGCTCTCGGCCCGCCTCGGCGATCTCGTCCGCACCAACTCAGAGTCGATCCAGGCTGTCACCGCACCCGACGATGCGCGCGACTTCAGCCGCTCGGTGGCAATCACCTCGAGCATCTACCCCGACCCCGACACTCACATCGAGGTCGTCACCTACGGCGAGGGCGGCGACGCGATGGCCGGAACCTTCACGGCGATGACCGGACCGGGGACGAAACTGACCCGGCCGCTGAAGTGGATGGCGGCGATGGCCCGCCATCCCCTGCGCACCCTGCGCATGCTCCTCCCCCACCGCTGGTCGCGCCGCACGGTGATCCTGCTGGTGATGCAGACGGTCGACGCGGCGATGCACTTCCGGCCGAAGCGCAGGCTCTTCGGCGGCGGCATCCGCCTGACCACCGAGCAGGACCCGGGACGGCCGAACCCGACCTACATCCCGGCCGCAGAGCAGGTGGCCCGCTGGTTCGAGAAGCGCACCGGCGGCATCGCCCAGAGCGCGGTCACCGAGTCGATCCGCAACATCCCCTCGACCGCGCACATCCTCGGTGGCGCGGTCATCGGCGCCAATCCAGACACGGGCGTCATCGACAGCGGTAACAGGGTCTTCGGCTACGAGAACCTGCTCGTCTGCGACGGCGCCGCGATCCCGGCCAACCCCGGCGTCAACCCCAGCCTGACGATCACTGCCAAGGCCGAGCACGCAATGAGCCTGATCCCGGCCAAGGACGGCGCCGAGCTGCGCGACCTGCCAAGGGCCGCGCAGCCGGCGAAGACAGCCCCCGCCGTCGCTTCTTAGCTCAGCCGGCCTCGGCGAGACGCTGGCTGACGTAGCTCCAGTTGACGACGTTCCAGAAAGCGTCGATGTAGTCGGGACGGCGGTTCTGGTACTTGAGGTAGTAGGCGTGCTCCCAGACGTCGCAACCGAGCAGCGGCACGCTGCCGTCGGAGACCGGCGAGTCCTGGTTCGGCGTCGAGACGACGGCGAGGCCGGAGCTGTCCTTGACCAGCCAGGCCCAGCCGGAGCCGAAGCGGGCGATGCCGGCGTTCTTGAACTCCTCCTTGAAGGAGTCGAAGGAGCCGAAGGTCTCGCCGATCGCGGTCCCGAGGTCGCCGCCTGGCTCGCCGCCGCCATCGGGGCTCAGCATCTGCCAGAAGAGCGTGTGGTTGTAGTGGCCGCCGGCGTTGTTGCGGACCGGACCCTGCACGTCACCAGGAAGGGCGCTGAGATTGCGCAGCACGTCCTCGACGTCGCGGTCGGCCCACTCGGTCCCCTCCAGCGCCGCGTTCGCCTTGTCGACGTAGGCCTGGTGATGCTTGTCGTGGTGCACGCGCATCGTCGCCTCGTCGATATGAGGCTCGAGAGCGTCGTATGCATAGGGAAGGTCGGGGACCGAAAAAGCCATCTGGCGTCTCCTCCGTGTATCTGACTGGTTGGTTGAAGTCTGTTGCGGAGCCTAGCGTGCCGGGTACATAAGCTGACTGCATGTCGGTAGATGAAGCTCGGCTCTGGGAGGAGTTCGTCAAAACGCGCGATCAAGCCCTGCGCGAAGAGCTGATCGAGCGCAACATGGCGTTCGCCAAGCGCCTGGCGCTGCGCTATCGCGGCGCCAGCGAGTCCTTTGACGACCTGCTCCAGGTCGCCAACCTGGGCCTGATCAACGCGGTCGATCGCTTCGACCCCAAGCGCGGCATCCCCTTCACGGCCTTCGCCTCCCCGACGATCCTCGGCGAGCTGAAGCGCCACTTCCGCGACAGGGTCTGGACCGTGCGCGTGCCGCGGGGGCTGCACGACCGGATGGCTGAAGTCGACAAGGCGATCACCGAGCTGACCAAGCAGTTGCAGCGCTCACCCTCGGTCGGCGAGATCGCCGAGCGGATCGGACTCGAACAGACCGACGTGCTCGAGGTGCTCGAGGCGAACCACAACCGCAGGCCTCTCTCGCTCGACCGCCCGGCGGGAGGCGAGGATTCCGAGGAAGCTTCCACGCCCGCCGACTGGGTCGGCGAGGAGGACGAGCGCTTCGAGCTGGTGGAGGGACGGATCGCGCTCGACGCCGCCCTTCCATTCCTCGAGGAGCGCGAGCGAACCGTGCTGCGCCTGCGTTTCGTCGAGGACCTGACCCAGTCACAGATCGCCGAGCGGATCGGCCACTCCCAGATGCACGTCTCGCGAATCCTGCGCCGGGCGCTGGCTCGCATCCGCGAGCAGATCGAGGAGGAACGGAGCCTCGACGGCGACTAGACGGCTGTCGCGCGGGCGAAGCGCACCACGAGGTACTCGCCATCGCTGCCGCTCTGGACCGTGAGCTCGTCGACAAGCGCCTCCAACGAGCCGCCAACGTCAGGAATGTCGAGCTCTGCGCGGATTTCCCCAGCGCCACCGGCTTCCATCGGTCCGAGTTTCAGCTCGACGCAGTCGTCCCCCTCGTCGAGGCCGAGCCGCACGCAGCCGTCCTCGAAGCGACCGGGGGCTGCGTCCGCAATCGCGTCGGTGACGAGGACGGCATCGGAGACGCGGTCGATCGAGAGGTCGCGACGGGCGGCGAGGGCACCAACCAGCCGCGCCAAAACCGGCGCCAGCAGCTCGGACCTGCCGACGGAGATCTCCGTTCCCTCGAGCTGCGTAGGCTTCAGGTCGCGCACGCCCTCCTCGCCGCCGTTTTCGACCCTGCGAATCGGCACACGCATCATCACTTCGGTGCCGTACCCGAGGCCACCGGAGATGCTGAAGCTGGCGCTCAACGCGGCGATCAGCGAGAGGCCGAGTTTGAGGCTCGCGCGCTCGGAGTCGGCGCGCGGATTGATACCCGAGCCGCTGTCCTTGACGATAACCGTGAGCCACTCCGCATCAGCTTCGGCCTCCACCAGCAGCGGTCCCCCGCCGTCGCCATAGGCATGGACGACGACGTTCATGCAGGCCTCGGTGACGATCGTCTTCAGGTCGGCGACGCCGGTCTCGTCCATGCCGACCTGCTCGGCCAGCCCCGCCAGTGCATGCCGGATGACGGCCACGTTCTCCGCCTTCGCTGGAAGCTTCATCTGAAGCCCTTTCGGCTTCTCGCTGGTCGTCGAGCCGTTTCCCATACCTGCGATCTCCGCCGAAGTCGAGCTTCCGCGAGTTGCGAGCATAACCGCCCAGGGTTTGGCCCTTCCGCTACCCCGACCCCGACTGGGCAAACCGGCCTAGCGCGATCTGGGGGTCGGCGAAGACCTCACCGCGGACGAATGTCCCCCCCTGCAGCCGCCATATCCAAGCGGCCGGCATGTCACGGATGCCGAGCTCCCTGCTGCGAACGTAGACCCTGCCGAGCACCAGGAGCCGGTCCCCCCGTCGCTCGACCCTGCTCGGGGTGATCAGCAGCTCTTCCCAAATCCGTTCGACGTCGGCCATGTACTCGTGCAGGCCCTCGACGCCGCGGTAGGGGGCGCTGCGTCCTATTTCCTCGCCGGTGACCGTGTAGAACTCCATCTCCTCAGAGCAGAGATCGACGATCGCCTCCTCGTCACGCTGATTGAAAGCGTGGAACAGGCGACCGACCAGCTCCTCACGATGCTCAGCCCTCGGTTCACCGGCTCGCGAGATGGCGAGGACCGCGGCATCGTCGTCGAGCGAGCCGGCCGTGAACTCGTGCAGGGCGCCCTCGATCCGCTGCGCGGCTTGCGCTGGGCCGGTGACACCAGCCAGCCGCTCGTGCAAGCGGTCTTCGCCGAAGCGCCCAGAGCTGTCGCCCGCGTCTATGACCCCGTCGGTGATGAGGACGAGCTGCTGCCCGTCCGCTACGCGCACCTCGCCGATCTCCCACTCGACGTCGGAGAAAGCGCCCAGGACAGGATGGGCGGCAACCGCATCGACGACCGCGTCGCCGTCGACGAGGAGCGGCGGCAGATGGCCGGCGACCGCGACCCTGACCGGCTCGGCCGGGTCCTCGCTGAGCACGAGGGCGACGACGCTGCAGAGGGCAGCGTCGGGGCGAGCGAGCAGGGCGCGATTGAGCGTCGCCAGCGCGATCAACGGGTCGTTTGTGAGGGCTGCAGCGGTCCGCAGCGTGTACCGGGCCTGAGCGGTTACCGATGCCGCCTCGGCGCCCCGCCCGGTGACGTCGCCGATCACGACCATCCAGCCACCCGCGATGCGAAAGGCGTCGTAGAAGTCGCCGCCCACCTCGTTCTCGGCACCGGCCGGCCTGTACATCGCGGCCAGCGACCAACCCGGGATGTGCGGCAGCGGCGGCGGCAACAAGCCGTGCTGCAGGGTTTCCGCGATCTCCGCGCGCGCCCCTTCGGCCCGCTCGAGCTCGGCAAAGAGGCCGCTGTTGTCCAGCGCTAGGGCGACGCGGCCGGCGAGGACCCGAGCGAAGCGCGCGTCGTCTTTTCCGTAGCGCCGGCCCGACCAGCCGACGCTGACGGTCATGGCCCCCATCACCCGGCCGCGTGCCTTGAGACCGACGGTGATGGCGGAACGCACGCCGAGGCCTCGCACGAAGTCCAGGTCGGTTTCGTCCCGCGCGTACCTGTGCAAGTCAGATTCCGAGAGGCGTTCGAAGAAACGGGGCTCGAGGGCTTCCGAATCGACGCCCTCGAGCATCCGCTCGGGGATGGAGGGCTCGCGACGGCGCAGGCCCTCCTCGACGCCCGGCCCAGCCCCGGAGGCGACCCGCAATGCAACACGACGCTGGGCCCCGTCCTCGACGACGTCGATCGCGCAGATGTCCGCGAAGGCCGGCACGATGATGTCGCAGATCGCATCGAAGGTCTCGTTCAGCGAGCCGGCGCCGTCCGAGACCGCCGCCACCTGCCCGAGGATGTCGAAGCGGCGGCGCGCCCTGCGGCCGTCGATCAAGAGAGTGGCGACCCAGACGCAGACGGCGGTCAGCGCCACTGCCAGAACCAGTATCGCGATCAGATCCATCTTCTGAACCGAACGTATATACGAACAGTTCAAAAGTCCATACGTCTTTTGGACGCGCAGTTTTTAAGGCTCGTCCAGAAATCCTGGGATCGAGGCGCGCGGAACCGTCTCCGCATCGCCCCCGGTCCAGGCATTGAAGGCGTACCAGGAAGGCTTCGCTTTCTGATTGTGCGTAAGCAGGCCGGCGGAGTCACAGAACTGGCAGGCGCCGTTGGCATCGGTCCAGGAGAACCACCAGACGCCGCCGATCCGCCAGCGAGCCTGATTCTGCGTCAGCATCTCGAAGGCGCGATTGAGTTCGCGCGCCTGGCCGAGCCAGCCGCGCTCCCAGCGGGACTCGAAGCTGTCCGACCCCCAGCCGAGCTCGGTCACGTATAGCGGTGTGGAGGAGTCGTTGTGCACACGCATGACGCGCCGCAGGTTGCGGATCTGTGGGCCCATCGCCGCGGCCCGGGCCACATACGGGTGCAGCGCGACGCCGTCGAAGAACGGCTTGACGCGCCGCGCCCGGTAGAGACGAGAGAGGAAGTCGCCCGACCGGACGTTGGGCGGCACCTGCAGCGGACGGCCGAAGAGCCCGCCGACGATGACCTGCGCGCCGGAGTCGACGTGATGGAGCAGGCGGCCGGAGATGCGGATCAGCTTCGCGAACCTCTCCGGGCTGGGATGGTGGGAGAAGGTGACGATGTTCTCCTCGTTCCAGATCTCCCACTGGCGAATCGGCAGCCGGGGCACGTCCGGGTTCTCGCTCCAGAATTCCCCGCCTGGGCCGTAGCGACGCACCGCGTCGCGGAGGAACCGCAGCCAGGCCTGGCGCTGTTCGGCGCTTTCCACAGGTTCGGCAGTCGGCGATGGGGCCACCCAGGCGGGCGTGCTGCAGAGGAAGGGAAAGATCCTCATTTCATGCTCGGCCGCACCGGCGACCACGGCGTCGAAGGGGGCCCAGTGCGGATCGTTTGCGTCTTCCGGCTGCGGCTCGATCTGCGACCAGGGCAGCGGCAGGCGCACGCTCCGTATTCCGGCAAACTGCATCAACTCGAAGTCGCCCGTGCCGATCGCCCGCTGCGGAGAGATGCCGACGAAGCCCCGCGGGGCGAGGCCCTGCGCCGCCGCGGGCGCCACCAGGGCCAGCATCGCAGCGAGGCATGTCAGCGGGAGCAGCGCTCTGCGCATGGCTCAACAGTCAACCCGATCGGCGGCGAAAGTCGCGTCGCGGGCACGTCTTATGGGCAGAAAGTGACCGTTACTGACGCCAAGACGACGATTCTTCGCCTTCTTGGACGACGCGGAAGCGGCTCTGACAGCGCGAAAAGGCAACCGTGCATCACAACTGCCTCACGCATTCCATTTCGTGCCGTCCATAACAACGGCGCCTTCAATCATTGACGCGATCGCGGGGCGCTGCGGCCCTTCACGCGGAAGCAGCAACGGGCCGCTGGCCAGCGGGGACTCCTCCATCTCGTCCCTTGCGGTAGTCACTATGGTTGTTGGACGCTCCCGCTTCGATAGCGATTCAGGCGTGCGGCTGTCAGCATCGACGCCCGCCAGGTCTTGGCCTACCGACCCCAATTTATCGTCAGTTTTCCGGAACTGTGCATACCGCGCTGAATGCGGGCGGGGGTCCATATGCGTGAGAGCACCCTGCGCGAGCGCGGGGCTGTCTTGCGTCGGCGTACCGTTACCGTGTAGAAGTACGCAGAGGCATGTTCAAACTGCTTGCGGAGATTCTGGAAGAGCTTCTCGGTGACGTCGCAGAAGAGGCCTTGGAGCGAGTCCAGAAGACCGTTATTTGGATCCTTTTCTTGATCACCGAGGGTGGCGCGATAGCCGGAGTTGCCGGACTTTTCGGTTTCGGAACCGTGGGGCGGGTGCTGTGCGGGCTCGGAGCGGTTTGGCTTCCGATTGATTTCAAGGTCAATCCCTGGTATCGCGACTAGTAGCTCCAGGCCCCGGCGCTTCGAGTTGTCTCGGCTGCTGCCGACATGCGCGTCGCACCCGCCCGACGCCGCCTCACCTTACGCATGTGGGGCGGCAGGTTGCGGCGTGCGCCACTGGGTCCCTGCCAGACCTGGGCATAGCAGGGGTACAGCTCCAGCCCGTCCAAGCGCGTTCCCGCTCGAAACCCCATTGCTTGCGTTTCGCTCCGGATGCGAGCGTCTCCGGAGGCGCACAGCTCATTACTGCTCAGTACGAGGAGCGGCAGCGCTGTTCTGACTTCGTACGCTTCTGCTTGCGCGAAGAGCAGGGCTGAGCGTCCCTTCACGCGAGAAGAGGTGGCAGCGACAAAGCGGAAACGGTAGGTCTCCCTGGGGGGCCGAGCCGCCAGCCTGGTCGACTCGCCGATCCGATGTAGAGTGGCTCGACGACGACGGCAGGCCAACAGAGGAGTAAAAGATGGCTGTAGGAACGATCACCCGGTTCTCTGAGGGTATGGGCGCTGATCAATACGACGCCGTGACCGAGAAGCTGGGCTTGGCGGACGAGCCGCCGGAGGGGCTGATCTTTCACTCCGCAGGCGTGCTTGAAGGCCGCTTCCAAGTCTTCAACGTCTGGGAGACACGCGAGAACTTCGAGCGGTTCGTAGCAGACCGACTTCGGCCTGCCCAGGTCGCTGTCATGGGCGAGGAGCGTGTCGCCGCGCTTCCCGACGCCGACGTCGTCGACGTCGCGATACACAACTACATCATCCCGTAAGTCGGGGCACATCCGAGGCGGTCTCGGGGGCACCCACAGTGTTAGGCAGGGGGCCTCTAGAGCTCGACCTCGACCTCGAACTCCGTCGTCTTCGGTGGGCCCGGCAACACGGACCCCCCTCCCTGGAAGGCCGGCAACAGCGTCTCGTCACGAAACTTCTCCCAGATCTCCTTCGACTCCCAGACTGCAACGACGACCCAGCCGTTCGTGCTCGGCCCCGCGTAGTGATGCGTCTGGCCGGGGGGCAGGCCACCTGCCGGATGCACCACTGCAGTGGTGGCGTCGTACTGCTCCCTCGTACCGCCCTCGAAGTCGTTGACGATCACGTACGCCATCTCGTCCTCCAGTTCCTCGCAGGTTCGCCGGGCGGATTCCCCCGACTGAGCCACGGTAGCCCATGAGTGAGGTTTGTGCCGCTCAGCACGAGAAGGCGCTGTCCGAATCGCAGGCGGGCCCCTCGCGCGCGCCATCAGAGGTCGATTCGCGGTTAGGGTGGTTGGAGTCCGAAAACGGCTAAGGAGGAATTGATGCGAAGAGGAATGGGCTGCGGGCTGGCTGTGATGGTCGCTCTCGTCGTCGGGGTCTGCGGGGCTGGATGCGGCAGCAGCAGCAACTCGACCTCCACGGAAACGACGGCCACGATCAGCAAAGCCGAATTCGTTGCCAAGGGCAATGCTGTCTGCGTCAAGGGCGAAAAGGCGCAGGAAGCCGAAATCAACGCCTACGTCAAGAAACACGGCCTGGAAAACAAGAAGCCGACCACGGCGCAACAAGCCGAACTCGTGGAAACTGTCTTCGCGCCCAACATCCAGTCCCAGATCGACGGCGTCAAAGCCCTGGGGGCTCCGAGCGGCGAGGAACAGCAGGTGAGCTCCGCGCTGGAACTCTCCCAGCAGACCCTGGAAAAGATCGAAGCGAACCCCGAACTGGTTTTCGGCAACAAGGACGTCTTCGCCGCCGCAGGCAAGCAGTTGCATGCGCTCGGCCTCACGAAGTGCGCCTCGAACAGCTGAGCACGCGACATCTCCGGAGGGTCAGAAGGGCGCCTGACGGCGCCCTTCTGACCCTCCGGATTCCCGCGCAGGCTGCGAAGAATCATCGGGGCGCCCGGATTTGAACCGGGGACCTCACCGACCCGAACGGTGCGCGCTACCAGGCTGCGCCACGCCCCGAGAGGGGGCGATTATCCCAGACCGAGGCGGGCGACTACTCGACGGCTTCGATCGCGGCTTCGATCGCGGCGAGGCTGGGGCCGTCCTGCAGGGTGCGGGTACCGTGCGGGCCGCTGATGATCGCGGCCTGTCGGGTGCGGATGCCGAGGTCGGCACCGAGCTGCTCGTAGCCTTCGAGCCTGCGGTCGATTGGTCCTCCCGACTGGCCTTCGCTTTCCAGGTAGTCGAGCCATTCGGGCTCGTTCAGTTCCTCGATTCCCCCTGCCACAGAGTCGAGGAAGTTCTGGTCGATGCCGAAGCGTTTCGCTTCGTCCTGATTGCGGAAGAAGAGATAGGTGTATTGCCAGCCATAGCCCTGGGCGGCCGCCGCCTCGGCCCCGTAGAAGCCGAGCTCCTGGGGGCTTTCGCTGACCGAGTAGTGGCGGTAGAGGAGCTTCACGTCGCCTGGCCTCGCGTAGTTTTCGGCGAGCGACGGAATCGTCGAAAGGAAGTCCTCGCGGCAGCTCGAGCACTGCAGGTCGTTGAAGACCTGGATCGTCACCGGAGCGTCGGAGGAGCCGAGGCGGTCGCCTTCCTGGGGAACGCCGCCGAAGATCTCCTGCGCTTCGCCGATGCCGGCGATGTGGACCACCGCCGGGCCCGCTTTCTGCGTCGCGATGTTGACCACGGCATAGCCGAGGGCGAGCAAGCCAACGCCCAGGGCGAGCACGATCCAGAGCCGGCCGCGGCGCGGGATCGGCTTCGCCGCAGGCTTGGGCTCGGATCTCTCGGCGGCAACGGGCACCGGCGCATTATCGCTGTTCGCGACCGCCGCCCGGCATGCGCAAAGTGCGCCCAAACGCGGTTGACACGTCAGCCTTCCCAGGTACATTCTCTCTACCCGGTTTCAACGACAAAGGGAGGTCCGCCGTGGCCAATCACCTCACCCCGTCAGAGCTTGCCGAGGAGCTTCACATGAAGCGACAGGAGGTGATCGGCAGATGCATGCAGATGGGCATACCGATCTTCCACGGCCGGATCGACAAAACCCTCTTCCAGTCCTCCCTTCGCCACCTCGGCGGACGCTCCCCCGACCGAGCGCGGGCCGGCAGCACCTAGCGCGGCGCCGGCGGGCGACGCTTAACTAGACTCCCTCCCCGCATGGAGCGGGGAACGCATTCGTCCACCCTGGCAGACCTGCTGCCGCTTTCGGCACAGACCTACGGCAACTCCCCTGCAATCTGCTTCAAGCAGGACGGGGAGTGGATTCGACACAGCTTCGAGCAGGTCGAGGAGACGGTCCGTCCCCTCTCCCTCGGCCTGATCGACCTCGGGGTCGAGAAGGGCGACAAGGTCTCGATCCTGGCCAACACGCGGCCCGAGTGGACCTACGCCGACTTCGCCGCACTCTCGGCCGGCGCGGTCGTCGTGCCGATCTACCAGACCAACTCGCCCGAGGAGTGCCAGTACGTGCTGGAGAACTCCGACGCCAAGGTCGTCGTCGTCGAGGACGAGGAGCAGATGGAGAAGATCCGCGCCGTGCGCGAGCGGTTGCCGCTGCTCGAGCACGTCGTGCGAATGACCGGCACGAGCGAGGACGCGATCTCCCTCGAGGATCTCGCCGCGCGCGGCGCGGGACGCTCGGCTGAGGAATGGGAGGCGCGCTGGCGATCAGTCACGCCGGAGGACGTCTGCACCTTCATCTACACGTCGGGCACGACCGGACCGCCGAAGGGCTGCATCATCAGCCACGGCAACTACCGGGCGATGCTGAACATGGTCCAGGAGACCAGCGTCATCGAGGGCGAAGACCTCACCTACCTCTACCTCCCCCTCGCCCACTCCTTCGCGCTGCTGATCCAGCTCGGCAGCTTCGACCTCGGCGCGACCCTCGCCTACTGGGAGCGCGACCCGCTGAAGATCCTGTCCAATCTGGTCGAGCTGAAACCGACCTACTTCCCCTCCGTGCCACGGATCTTCGAGAAGATCTACACCGCGGCTACCAGCGCGATGGAGAAAGAGGGCGGCCTGAAGAAGGCGATCTTCAACTGGGCGATCGAGGTCGGCAAGAAGATGCGCGCGGTCGAACGCCGGGACGCCAAGCCGGGCTTCCTGCTCAGCCGCCAGTACGCCTTCGCCGACAAGCGTGTGCTCTCGAAGATCCGTGGCCTCTTCGGCGGCAACCTGCGCCTTGCGGTCTCCGGCGCCGCCCCGATCAACCCGGACATCCTGCGATTCTTCGACGCTGCCGGGGTCCTCGTGCTCGAGGGCTGGGGGATGACCGAGACCTCGACCGCAGCGACGATCTCCAAGCCCGACGACTTCAAGATCGGCACGATCGGCAAGCCCTTCCCGGGCTGCGAGGTGAAGATCGCCGAGGACGGCGAGATCCTGGTCAAGGGCCCGAACGTCTTCCAGGGCTACTACAAGAACGAGGAGGCGACCCGCGAGACGATCGTCGACGGCTGGCTGCACACAGGCGACATCGGCGAGGTCGACGAGGACGGCTTCATCAAGATCACCGGCCGCAAGAAGGACATCATCATCACCGCGGGCGGCAAGAACATCACGCCGGCCAACCTCGAGAACGAAATCAAGCAGCACCCGCTGGTCTCGCAATGCGTCGTCGTCGGCGATCGCAAGCCCTACCTCGTCGCGCTCGTCACCCTCGACCCCGAAGACGCGGCCGCCTACGCCAAGGAGCACGGCCTACCCGAGGACCCGGCGCAGCTGGCGACCGACCCGCAGGTCCGCCAGACGATCGAAGACCACGTGACCAAGATCAACGAGAAGTTCGCCCGCGTCGAGCAGGTGAAGAAGATCGCCATCCTCCCCCATGACCTCTCTCAGGAAAGCGGCGAGCTGACGCCGACGATGAAGGTCAAGCGCGCGGTCGTGGCGCAGAAGCACGAGCACGAGATCGAGGCGCTCTACGCGAGCTGAGCGGCGGCTCTGTTACCGGGACTCTCCGGTTAACTCAGTATCGCTTGACTAAGACACACCTCGGTGAGAGGGTCCCGTCGACTTGCCTTCTCCACTCCCGAACCAAGGCCGTGGCTCGGTGCCGGACGTCAAACCGGAGGTGGAGGAGCTCCGGGTCGCGATGGCGCTGAACGGCGGCGTCAGCCTCGCGGTGTGGATGGGCGGCTGCGCTGTCGAGCTCGATCGGGCGCGACGGGCTAGTACCGGGCAGAAAGAGCGGCGAATCTACGACGAGCTCTGCGCCTGCTTTGGCAGGCAGCTCGTAATCGACATCCTCAGCGGCGCCAGCGCCGGAGGCATCAATGGCGGGCTGCTCAGTGCCGCGATGGTCAAGGGACGACAGCTGGATCCCGTCTTCGTGCGCGAACGGTGGCTCGATTTCGGAGACCTGGCCAAGCTCCTGCGCGATGCGTCGGAGACCGACCCACCCGCGCTGCTGAATGGCGATCTGTTCCATCGCGAGCTGCTCCACACCTTCGAAGGGGTGCTGGGAGAACGGGCGAAAGCACCCGGGTTCCACCAGTCCAGGCCGAGCCAGCCGAGCCCGGTCACCGTGCCCAGCCTCGACGTAACGATGACCGACGTGATCGGAGTCGAGAGGAGGTTCAAGGACGCCTGGGACAACGACCTCGTCGCGAGAGAGCACCGGCCTCGCTTCAAGTTCCGCAAACCGGCGCACTTCACCGCCGGACCGCTTGCCGCGGCTGCCCGTACCTCGGCGTCCTTCCCGGTCGCCTTCGAGCCGTGGCGCGTGGACGGAAACGCGCGCGTGCTGGCGAGCCTCCCAACCGCCACCTACGGGATCGACGGCGGGCTGCTCGACAACGCCCCGATCCGTGCCGCGCTGGACATGATCCCGACGAAGCCCGCCGGCTCGAGGGTCCTGCGCTACGTCTGCTACCTCAACGGCGACCCGCCCCAGCCGGGACTCGAACCGGTGATGGCGGTCCCCCCCAACCTACGCGACGTGGGGGGCTACGTCGTCAACCTGCCGCGGGTCGCGCCCTTCGTCGACCAGCTCTACGCGATCCAGAAAGCGGTCGAAAGGCCGCGACTGGCGGAGGAGGTCCAGTGGCGCCTTCTCGAACTCGGCATCGATGAGCTCACCGGGGTGGCCGGGGCGTTGCTGGAGACCTATCGGCAGCGGCGCACGATGCAGTCGCTGGAAGAGCTGCTGACCGAGCCGGGCGACGCCACAGCCATGAACGCCCTGCTGAACGGAACCGAGGGCCACCTGCCCTGGATTCCGTTCGGTCTCGAGGTCCGCGCGGGCGGACCGTGGCACTGGGGGACGCGGCCGGCGCAGCGGATCCTGCACCTCCTGCTCGACCTTCTGCGGCCGGCGATCGACGGGGCCTCAGACGACGCTCAGCGCGCAGCGCTGTTGGTCAGTCGTAGCGAGATGGACATCCGACTCGAGGAGCTTCGAGGCGCGCACAACCTGGTGACCGAGCGGGAAGCCGAGAACGACCCCTCCCGGATCGACGACGAAACGCCGATCGACGTCCTCCAGCGCGCCGCCGAGAAAGCAACCGAGCACGCGCCGCAGGTGCTCGCCGCGGTGAGAGCCGCGGCGAAAGCGTTCTTCGCCGCCCTACGGGAGCACCCCGGTGCTTTCGGAGACGGTCTCCCCCAAGCGCTCTTCGGTGTCGAGTGGGCGGCGGGACAACCAAGCGAGGAGATGCTCGCCCACTTCTTCCGGCGCGTCCTCTCGATCGAGGTGGTGCGGCGCGCGTTCTCGGCAGAGGCAGATATCGACAGCGCCGAGGAGCTGCGGTTCATCCAGCTGACCCCGGCGGCCCCCTCGCCGATCTTCACCGAAGCACCACTCAGCGGGCGCAGCCCGGCATCGGCAGAGGAAAAGCTAACAGGCATCGGGCTTGGGCATTTCGCCGGCTTCTACCGGCGTTCCTGGCGCGCCAACGACTTCATGTGGGGGCGCCTGGACGCCGCCGCTCGAATCGTCGACCTGCTCTTGGACAGGCCCTCGAAGGAGGTCGGCGTGGGGGGCAGCAGGTCGCGCGAGCAGCGGGTGAGCGAACGCTGCGAGCGACTGGTGAAAGCCCTGCTCGCCCCCGATCGTCCCGCCGAGCGTCACTGGCTGCTCGAGGAGGCGCTCCAGGACGCGACGGCGCCCCTGGACGGAGAGCCGGCCGAGGCCGCCGACGCGGATCTGGAAGAGCGTCTTAAGCCGCGTATCGAAGCCGAGCTGCGCGCCGCCGAGGATGGCGGCGGGTTGAATCGGATGCCTTTCATCCGTGCCGTGTTCCAGCGAGCGGCGCAACTCGAGATCGTCGCCGACGAGCTCCCCGTGGTGCGCAGCGAGTCCGAACGCGACCGCAAACAGGGCAGCGCCGCCGCGCCGCTCAGATTCGGGTCGATCGGAGGCGACGCGCCGAGCAACGTCGAAGCCGAAATCGAAGGGGTGCGAAAGCTCTACGAAGCTGGCGAATCGCTCCCCGGCAAGCTGAAGGACCCCGAGGAAGCGGTCAGCGACCTGGGCCTGCGCACGATCACGCACGGAGCCTTCGTCGCCCTCTCGGCCCTACGGACGACCGGGGTCCCCCTCGCGAAATTCTTCGGCCTGGTGCGAACTCCGCTGCTTGCGGTAGCGGGCACCGTCGCCCGGAGCCGTCTCTACCGCGCGACCGTGGTGCTCGGCATCTGGGCCGCGGCGGTCTACGTGACCAGCCGGCTGGTCACGGGGCAATGCACACCGACTGGCAATTGCAAAGGCCAACCGGCCTTCTCCGACGCCTGGTCGTTGGCAACCTTCACAGCACTAGTGGCGGCGCTGGGCGTACTCGGCGTCGCGGCCGTTCCAGGGTTGCGTGCCTGGCGGGGCCTCAAGCCGCTGCGCAACGCCCCGCTGGCCGTCGGTCTACTCGGCTTCGCGGGCGGCCTCGCGGCCGTCCTCGCCTGGACGGCGGGTGAACTCGACAGCCTCCCCTTGGTCCTCTTCCCCCCGCACGCGGACAAACCGCCGCAGGCCCTGCTGCTTGCGCTCCTATTCGCGGTCGGGGTACTCTCCGCGGCTCGCCTTCCGCTGCCCGGGTGGCTGGGCGGGTTCGGTGGAGCGCTGGAGAAGCTTCGCGCGGGCAAGCTCCTCGCGCTGCCCCTGATCTTCACCTTCCTTTCCCTTTGGGCTTGGGGTGCCCTGGCCCTGGTGAGGGAGGCTGACCAGAGCGGCTGGCAAGCCGCGAGCGCATTCTTCGCGATTGTCTGCGCACCGACGGTGGCGGTCTTCACCGTCGCCCTCTGGGAGAGCCGCAAACCCCCGTCGTCGCCGGCCGGCGACGGTTCTGCCGGGGCCTAGGAAGGTTAAGAGGCCTCGCCCGACTGCCGCAGCAGCACAGACGTGGTCTGGCCGAGGACGCGGCGCCAGGCCGAGGCCTGCTCGGGCTCCTCTTCGGCGGCACGCTCGACGACGCGATTGACCCGGCGGCCGGAGATCTCGAGGCCGTGGCGCTCGGCAATCTCCTTGTAACGGTCGTAGTCCTTGGCCAGCGTCGCGGTCACCGATTCGAAGCCGTGGCGGCCGATCCGCAGGCGCCGCGAGTAGTCCATGATCGGCGTACCGAACATCAGCTCGTCGTTGGGCTCGGGCTCGATCAGGATGATGTCGACTCCCGGGTACTTCTTCTCCCAGTGGCTGACCGCCTCGTGCAGGCGGGCGTGGGCGATCAGGCGGAAGGTCTGGTTGGCGATCGCCGGCAGGCCCATGTCGGAGACGCGCCGCACCCGGTTGCCGAAGACCGTCGTCATCCGCTTCTCGAAGTCGTTGACATATGGAACCAGCGGGTTGACGACGATGATGAATTTGGCGCCGCGCTCCACGGCGACGTCGACGTTGGTGGTCGAGCGAATGCCGCCGTCGACCAGCTGCCGCCCCTTGAGATCGACCGGCTTGTAGACGATCGGCAGCGTCGTCGAGCACTGCACGGCCTTGGAGATCGGCACGTCCGACCATGAGTCTTCGCCGAAGACGATTCGCTCACAGGTATCGAGGTCCGTCGCGGTGAGGTAGAGCTCGTTGTCGAGGACGCGGAAGTCGTTGGTGCGGCCGCCTTCGGTGAGCACTTCTTCGACGTAATCCGCAACCCCGGAGCCCGAGTAGAGCCCGGTGGGCAGGTTCTCCGCCAGGCCGACGCCGACGTCGATCGCCGAGAAATCGCCCATCCGCGCCAGGTTGAGGAGCAGCTCGGCGCTGCGCAGCGGCAACACGGCGAGCTTCTGCAGAAAGCCAAGGTAGTTCGGCTTCAGGACCCGGTTGAGGTCGAGGTCCTCGAGCTCGGAGGGGACCCGCTCGTTGAGAACCTGCATCATTTCGTCGGGCGTGACGCCGTTTGCCAGCATCGAGGCGACGAAGGAGCCGGCGCTGGTGCCGACGTAGACGTCGAAGTTGTTGACCGTGCTGTTTACGGCGAGCAGGTCGAGCGCGCGCAGGGCGCCGATCTCGTAGACGCCGCCGGTGAAGCCGCCGCCGCCGAGGACGAGCGCGGTCTTCGACGGGCGCTTGCGGCCCCGGCCCCGGCGCCTTGGTTGCGTCTCGAGATCCACAACTTTGCCCATAAACATGCATTATCTCACTCAGTGAGGCGAACCCGCCTGTGTCTTGCCGCGATTTGCGCCCATCTCGTGCTCGCTTTTGTCTCGAGCCCGGCGACCGCGGCAGCTCCGGAAGGCTTTTGCGACGGCCTGCGCTCGCGCCTGCTGCGCGGCGGCGGCAACGCCAGCGGTCTGCTCGTGCTCGACGTAGACACCGGTGCGACCGTTTGCGCGCGGGCGGCAGGACGCCGCCGCTCACTGGCCTCGAACACGAAGCTGTTCACGACCGCCACGGCGCTGACGCGCCTGGGCCCGAGATCGCGGATTCCGACCCGTGTCCTCAGCAGCGGTGAGCTCGACGCCGACGGCATCCTGCACGGCAACCTCTACCTGGTCGGTGGAGGCGACCCAGCACTGGGCACGCCCTCCTTCTACGACCGCTACCAGGCGGGGGTGGGGACCCCCCTCCCCGCCCTCACGACCCGGATCAAGGCGGCGGGGATCCGGGCAGTGACCGGCCGCCTCTACGCGGACGACACGATCTTCGACCGGCTGCGAGGCGTCGCCGATTCGGGCTATGCGACCAGCCCCTACATCGGGCCGCTCTCCGGCCTCGCCTTCGACGCCGGCTACCGAGGACCCGGCCTGAACGGCTTCGCTTCCGACCCGGCGAAGCTGGCCGCCTCGACGCTCGGCGGCATCCTGCGCAAGCAGGACGTACGGCTCAAGCCCCGCATCGCGCTCGGCAAGGCGCCCCACGACGCCGAACAGGTCGCGGTGATCCGCTCGCCGCTGCTCACGCGGCTCGTCGACCTCACCGACGTCTACTCGGACAACTTCTTCGCCGAGACCCTGATCAAGCTGCTCGGCGCGCGCTTCGGCGGGGGCGGGACGACCGCAAAGGGGGCCGAAGTGGTGGCGGCCTTCGCTCGCGGACACGACTCCGGGGTGCATGCCGTCGACGGCTCCGGGCTGACCCGCTCCAACAGCGCCTCACCGGCTGAGGTCGTCCACCTCCTGCAGTCGATGCGAAGCACCTTCGCCGGCGAAGAGCTGATCCAGGACATGGCCCTCGCCGGCAAGGAGGGCACGGTCGCCGATCGCATGCACGGAACCGCCGCCTTCGGCCGCTGCCGCACGAAGACCGGCACGCTGACCGGTGTCAGCAACCTCTCCGGCTACTGCTTCAACCGCGACGGCAAGACGATGATCTTCTCGATCCTGATGAACGGCGTCCGCGATCTCAGCCTCGCCCACCGCGAACAGGACCGCATCGCCGGCGCAATCGCGTCTTACTGACGCTCTCTCGCCTTCTTGCGATCCGTCAGTTCGTCGAGAATCGTGTGGACTGCAAAAGCGCCCACAAGAGCAGCTAGGCCCACGAGTTCCAATGTGGCTTCGCCGGAGTCCCTGAAGATCACAACCCCTCCGACAGCAATGAGCGTTGCGACCAGAATGCCGATGTTCGCGTTGCGGAGATCCCGCTTGCTCAACATCTATGGCCCCTCAGACAATTCATTTCATAGACCATAGCGCACGATGGCGTCGACGATGGCCAGGGCAGCACCTACCGCACCGCCCAGATAGCCACCGAAAAGCGCGCCTCGCTCTATGTCGGACACCGGCTTCCGTCCCAAGATGGTGCGCAGCCCCGAATAGACACTGCCCAGAACGACCCCAGCTCCTACCGCGGCTGCAACGCTCTCGAGCATTGCCGTGAACGGTCCGATTCTGCGCGAGCACCATGCCCCGACCCTGCCATGCCCCGACGCACACGTGACGCGCATAACGCGCCGAATCCGCAACTTCTTCGAGCAGAAAGCGCCGACCTAGGGGCGGCGGGGCGGGCGCCCTCCCGCCCTGACAAATCGCGCCCTAATTAGGGCGCGATTTTGAGTATCCGCCAGTTCGGGAGGGTGCCCGCCCCGCCGCCTAGAATCGATACCGATGCGAGTCCTGCTGACAAATGACGACGGGATTTCGGCCCCGGGGCTGCAGGCAGCTCGAAGGGCCCTGAGGGAGATCGACGGAGTCGAGGTCGACGTGATCGCGCCCGACTCGAACCGCAGCGCGACCGCGCGCAGCATCACCACGCGCTCACCGCTCACGGTCGAGGAGGTCGCGTTCGGCGACGGGGACGTCGGCTACGCGACCGACGGCACCCCGGTCGACTGCGTGCGCTTCGCCGAGCTTGGACTGGTGGGAGGACGGCCCGACCTGATCGTCTCCGGGATCAACCACGGCGCCAACCTAGGCGACGACATCACCTACTCCGGCACGGTGGCGGCCGCCTTCGAGGGGATTGTGCTCGGAATCCCGGCGGTGGCGGTTTCTCAACAATCCTCCGGCGGCGGCATGGGCTACGTCAGCGGCCGCTTCGACTTCGGTGCCGCGGCGCCTTTCACCGCCGAGCTGGTCCGGCGCCTGATCGACGAGCCCATGCCCGAGGCAACCCTGATCAACGTCAATTGTCCCGCTGGCGAACCTCAGGGGGTCGAGGTGACACGTCTCGGCAAGCGGATCTACAACGACAAGCTGAAGCTGGTCGGCGAGGAGGGCGAGCGCAAGCACTACGAGATCTACGGCTGGCAGCCCGGCTACGAGGAGATCGAGGGAACCGACCTCAACGCGGTTGCCCAGGGGCGGATCTCGGTGACGCCGATCCACTTCGACCTCACCGATCACGGCGGCCTGGACACGCTGCGCAGCTGGGGCTTCGAGGAGATGCTCGCCGCCTGTGCATGAGCCGCCCGCGGCGGACGCGGAAGCGAGCGAGCAAGATAGCCGGGGATCATGAGTGCGAGCGAGCGAGAGCAGAGCACGCGGGCGGAATTCTTGAGGAGCGAGCTGGCGGAGCACAACCGCCGCTACTACGTCCTCGACGACCCGATCGTCGATGACAACGAATACGACGCCCTGCTCGACGAGCTGCGCGCACTCGAGGCTGCCCATCCCGAGCTTCGCACGCCGGACTCGCCCACCCAACGGGTCGGGGCCCCACCGCTGGAGCGCTTCGAACAGGTCGAACACGCCGAGTCGATGCTCTCCCTCGCCAACGCTCGCAACGAGGAGGAGCTGCGCGCCTGGGAGACCCGCATCCGCAACCATCTCAAGCGCCTCGACATCAGCGCCGCCGAGTTCAGCTACACAAGCGAGCCGAAGATCGACGGCCTGGCGATCGCGCTCACCTACGAAGACGGCTTGCTCGTGCGCGGCGCGACCCGCGGCGATGGACGCATCGGAGAGAACGTAACTCAGAACCTGCGCACGATCGGCGCGATCCCGTTGCGAATCCCGGATGCCCCACCGCTGGTCGAAGTACGCGGTGAGGTCTACCTGCCGATCGCCGCATTCAAGTCTCTGAACGAACGTCGCGCCGAAGCTGGCGAACCGGCCTTCGCCAACCCCCGCAACTCGGCAGCGGGGTCGATTCGCCAACTCGACCCGTCGCTCGCCGCAGAACGACCCCTCTCGATCTGGACCTACGGACTCGGCGCCGTCAAAGGCCTCGACCTCCCCACTCACAGCGCGGAGATCGAGTGGCTGCGCGAGCGCGGCTTCAAGGTCAATCCCGACACCGCCCACCACGACGGCATCGACTCGGTGGTGGAGCGCTGCCGCTGGTGGGAGGAGCGGCGCGACGAGCTCGACTACGAGATCGACGGCGTCGTCGTCAAGATCGACGAGCGGGCACTGTGGCGCGAGCTGGGCGTGGTCGGTCGCGAGCCGCGCTGGGCGATCGCCTGGAAGTTCGCCCCGACCACTGCGACCACGAAGCTCCACAGGATCGTCTGGAACGTCGGCCGCACCGGCCACCTCGTCCCCTTCGCGATGCTGGAGCCGGTCCACGTCGGCGGCGTGACCGTTTCCACCGCGACCCTGCACAATGAGGAGGACCTGGCGCGCAAGGACGTGCGGCCGGGCGACGAGGTGGTGGTGATGCGCGCCGGCGACGTCATCCCACAGGTCGTCGCACCGCTGATCCAGCGCCAGGAGAAGGGCAAGCGCCGCGCCGTCAAGCCCAAACCGCCGGCCAAATGTCCCGCCTGCGAAACCCCCACGCTCAAGCCCGAGGACTCGGTCTTCACTATCTGTCCGAACAGGTCGGGCTGCCCCGGGCAGTCCTTCCAGCACGTCAAGCACTTCGTCAGCAAAGGGGCGATGGACATCGACGGGCTGGGCGAGAAGCAGGCAATGCGCTTCCTGCAGGAGGGCCTGATCGAAGACGTCGCCGACATCTACGAGCTGGGCGAGGAGCAGCTGGCTGGTCTCGAGGGCTTTGGTGAGGTCTCCGCTCGCAACCTCGTCGCCGCGATCGACGCCTCGCGCTCGCGTCCCTTCAAGCGCGTCCTCTACGCGCTCGGCCTGCCCGGCGTCGGCTACGTAACGGCAGAGGCCCTGGCCGACCACTTCGGCTCGATCGACGCCCTGCACGAGGCCGACCCCGAGCGGATCGAGGAGGTGGAGGGCGTCGGCCCGATCATGGCCGTGCAGATCGCCGAGTCGCTCGCCGACGACCCCACCTGGGCTCTGGTCGAGAAGCTGCGGGAGAAGGGGTTGCGGCTGGAGCAGGACGAGTCCGAACGCCGCCCCGAGGGTGGGCCGCTCGAAGGCAAGACCCTCGTCCTCACCGGCACCCTGCCCGAGCTGACCCGTGAGGAGGCCGCTGCACTGATCAAGGCCGCGGGTGGCAAGGTCGTCAACTCGGTCTCGAAAAAGACCGACTACGTGGTGGCCGGCGAGAACCCGGGTTCGAAGCTGGACAAAGCCGAGAAATACGAGACCGAGGTTCTCGACGAAGCGAGCCTTCTCTCCCTGCTCAAGGGTGGTTAAACGGACGATGCAGGGAGCCTCCCGCCCTGACAAACGCCGGCCTAATTAGGCCGGCGTTTTGAGTATCCGCCAGTTCGGGAGGCTCCCTGCATCGCCTGCTGCAATCGCTGCATACTGCCCGCGATGAGCAGCACGGTGCGGCTGGAGCTTGAATACGACGGATCGCATTTCCGCGGATGGGCGAAGCAGCCGGGATTGCGGACGGTGCAGGGGGAGCTCGAGGCGGCACTGGCAACGGTTCTGCGGGAGGAGGTCGAGCTGACCGTGGCAGGGCGGACTGATACGGGAGTGCATGCCCTGGGGCAAATAGCCAGCTTCGATACTGACGCGGAGATCCCAGACGGCCTAGCCCACCGCCTGAACGGAGTCGGCCCTGACGACATTGCAGTGACGGCAGCAGATGTGGTCGCCGACGGTTTCGATGCCCGGCGGGCCGCGAAATCGCGCAGTTACCTCTACCGCGTGCTGGCTCGAAGCTCTCCTAGCCCGTTCGAGCAGGGCCGCGCGCTCTGGTGGCCGCACCGCATGGACCACGGGGCTCTTGAGGCCTGCGCTGCGGCTCTCGTCGGCACGCACGACTTCACCGCCTTCACCCCCACCCAAACGGACCACGTCCGCTTCGACCGCAACATCCTCTCCGCCTCCTGGACCTTCGCCGACGACCTCGCTTCGTTCCACATCACCGCCGACGCCTTCATGCGCAACATGGCCCGCGTCCTCGTCGGCACCCAGCTCGAAGTCGCCAGCAACCGCCGAACCCTCGACAGCTTCGTCCAACTCCTACTCGGAGCGCCCCGGAGCGATGCCGGAGACACGGCTCCGCCGCATGGGCTCTACCTGGAGTCTGTGAGCTACTGACGAGAGCTGGCTCTGCTCGGGGGAGGGGAGATTTCCTCCCGAACTGGCGGATACTCAAAATGGCGGCCTAATTAGGCCGCCGTTTGTCAGGGCGGGAGGAAATCTCCCCTCCCCCGACTACACCAACTCGAGATAGACCATCTCAGTCGAGTCCGACTTCCTCGGACCCAACTTGACGATCCGCGTGTACCCACCGGGCCGCTCCGTGTAGCGCGGCGCGACCTCCTCGAACAGCTTGTGCACGATGAACTTGTCGTTGTGCAGGGTCGCCAGCGCCTGGCGCCGCGCGTGGAGGTCGCCGCGCTTGGCGAGCGTGATCAGCTGCTCGACCTCCGGCTTGACCGCCTTGGCCTTGGCCTGGCTGGTCTTGATCCGCTCGTGGTCGATCAACTGCTTGCAGAGAGTCGAGAGCAGGGCCTCGCGATGCGCCGCGTCGCGGCTCAGCTTGTTGCGCTTCTTGCGGTGGCGCATCGCCGCCTCGACCCCCTCAGTCTCCCTGCAGGTCGAGGCCCCGCGCGTGCAGGGTCTCGATCACTTCCTCGATCGATTTCTGGCCGAAGTTGGGAATCGCGTTCAACTCCGAGCGCGTCTTGCGAACCAGGTCGCCAACCGTCTGCACGCCGGCCCGCTTCAGGCAGTTGTAGGAGCGCACGCCGAGCTCGAGCTCCTCGATCAGGATCTCGTCGAGACCGTTGTTGGCGGCGACACCATCGCCAGAGGAGGCAATGGCCGCATCGGCGGCAAGGGCGACCGGCTCACGCGCGGTCAGTTCCTCGACGCGGTCGGCATCGGTGAAGATCGCCAGGCTCTTGATCAGGATCTCCGAGGCCTCGCGCAGCGCGGCCCCGGGCTCGATCGACCCGTCGGTCTCGAGCTCGAGCGTCAGTTTGTCGAAATCGGTGCGCTGCCCGACGCGAGCGGTGGCCACCGAGTATGAGGCACGGCGGATCGGCGAGAAGATCGAGTCGATCGGGATCACGCCGATCGGCTGCTCCTCCGACTTATTGTCCTCCGCCGCCGAGTAGCCGCGGCCGCGGCCGATCGTCAGGTAGACCTCGAGCTTGGTTTTCTTCTCGAGGGTCGCGATCGGCGCCTCCGGGTTGAGGATCTCTACCCCGGAAGGGAGATCGATGTCCTTGGCCTTGATCTCACCGGGGCCGGTGGCGACGAGCGGCGCCTCGACCTCGTCGGCGTCGGTATGCATGCGGACGACGAGATCCTTGAGATTGAGGACGATGTCCGTCACGTCCTCCTTGACGCCTGGCACGGTTGAGAACTCGTGCGCGACGTTCTCGATGCGGACGCTGGTGATTGCAGCCCCGCCGAGGGAGGAGAGCAGGACACGGCGGAGGCTGTTGCCGAAGGTGTAGCCGAAGCCCTTGTCCAAGGGCTCGATCGTGAACGTGCCGCGACGGTCGTCCACTTTCTCTGAGCTGATTCGAGGGACCTGGAAGTCAGTGGTCATGAGTTCCTTGCGTATGCGTGTTCAGAAACGGTTTCCGGTTACTTGGAGTACAGCTCGACGATCAGCTGCTCCTGCACCGGCGCCGAGATCTCCGCGCGCTCGGGATAGCGCAGGACCTTGGCGGTCAGTGAGTCGTGATCGGCCTGCAGCCAGGCCGGAACGGTCGAGACCAGCTCGGTTGCCCGCCGAATCGTGTCGGTGGCAGCCGAGCCGGACTTGATCGAGATCACGTCCTCGGGACGTACTTGGTAAGAGGGAATGTCGACGCGGCGACCGTTGATCAGCCAGTGCCCGTGGCGGATCAGCTGGCGCGCCTGGCGCCGCGAGGCGGCGAAGCCGAGGCGCACGAGGACGTTGTCGAAGCGCGACTCGAGCAGGCGCAGCAGGTTCTCGCCGGTGACGCCCTCCTGCCGGGAAGCCTTGTCGTAGTAGGCGCGGAACTGCTTCTCCAGCACCTGGTAGTAGCGGCGCGTCTTCTGCTTCTCGCGCAACTGCAGCCTGTACTCGGACTGGCGCATCCGCCCGCGGCCGTGCTCACCCGGCGGGTAGGAACGACGCTCTACGCCGCACTTGTCGGTGAAGCAGCGCTCGCCCTTGAGGAAGAGCTTCTGTCCCTCGCGGCGGCACTGCTTGCACTGCGGCGCGGTATCGCGGGCCATCTAGACACGCCTCCGCTTCTTCGGACGGCAGCCGTTATGCGCCTGCGGCGAGACGTCCTTGACCGTGGTCACGTCGAGCCCGGCTGCCTGCAGCGAGCGGATCGCCGTCTCGCGACCCGAGCCGGCGCCCTTGGCGAAGACCTCGACTCGCTCGAGGCCGTGTTCCATGCCCTTCTTGGCAGCCGCGTCGGCTGTCACCTGAGCGGCGAACGGAGTCGACTTGCGCGAGCCTTTGAAGCCCGCCGAGCCAGCCGACTCCCAGGCGATCACATTGCCTTCGGTGTCGGTCAGGGTGACGATCGTGTTGTTGAAGGAAGTCTTGATGTGCGCCTGCCCGTAGGTGACGTTCTTCTTGACACGGCGCCGGGAGCGCCCTTTGGCGGGTTTTTTCGCAGCGGCCATCGGCTATCCCTATTTCGGCTGCGGTGCCTTGCGCTTGCCGGCGACGCTCATCCGGCGTGGTCCCTTGCGGCCGCGCGCGTTGGTCTTCGTCCGCTGGCCGCGAACCGGCAGGCCGCGGCGGTGCCGCAGGCCGCGGTAGGAGCCGATCTCCATCAGCCGTTTGACGTTCTGCGAGCGCTCTCGCCGCAGGTCGCCCTCGACCTCGCGCTGCTCGACCGCGTCGCGCAGGCGGACGACCTCGTCCTCGGTCAGGTCCTTGACCAGCGTATTCGGGTCGACTTTCGCCTCCTCGAGGATCTTCTGGGCCGTCGAGCGGCCGATCCCGAAGACGTAGGTGAGCCCGATCTCGGTGCGCTTGTTGACCGGAATGTTGACTCCTGCGATACGTGCCATGCGCGTCCTCAGCCCTGCCGCTGCTTGTGGCGGGGGTTCTGGCAGATCACGAGCACCGCGCCGTTGCGGCGGATGATCTTGCACTTTTCGCACATCGGCTTTACAGAAGCTCTGACCTTCATCGCTCCGGTCTTCGTATCGACAACAGGACTCCTGCCGTCCCAGGAGTTGGACGCGCAGGCACAATCCGGCCAGAGGCCGGACGCAGAAAGATAGCAGGGGTCGTGCTTCGGGAGCCTGGTGAGGGAGGAGGGGCGGGCAGTCCCCTCCCCTGACAAACGCCGGCCTGAATTAGGCCGGCGTTTTGAGTATCCGTCAGTTGAGGGACTGCCCGCCCCTCCTCCTAAGGCACGCTCCAAAACACGAGAGCTAAAGCGGAGTGCCGGTTCCGGCCGAGAAGCTCGTGCGAGATGGGCGCTTGTGGGGGCGGTGGCGATACCCCGAGGCGGGAATGTCGCCGCAGGCGGCCTATGCAATCCGGCGTTTGCGCGGCGTCAGCCGCGCACTTCATTCGGAGCGAGGCCGCAGGCCGAGCGACATCAAATTCCCGCGGAGGGGTATCGGCACCGCCTCCTCCGATTCCACTACCTGGGCAGGCGCTGCGTCAGCGTGACGACCTGCTGGAAGGTCGGCCGGTTCTGGAACGGGAACGGGGGCAGGGTGACTCCGGAGGTGACCGTCGGCCGGTTCTGGTCGAAGCAGGACGGTTGGGGGTCCGAGGCGCAGGCGCCGTCGCCTCCCCCGTACATCTGCGCGGCGGTCGTCTGCAGGGCGCGGCCGAGGCTGCGCTGCAGGGCGCGTCGGCAGCGTTTCTTCGACCCTTTGCCGCAGTAGACCCGACTGAAGGGCGCCTTCGGCCGCGGCCCGAAGAGGTCGCGCAGGTCCTTGGAGACGTAACCCCACCAGCCGCTCTCGAAGTCCGGTTCGCGCGGCGAGCCGCCGGTGTAGGAGCCGATCGCGAGCATCCCTTCGAGTCGCTCGAAGGCCTTCTTGCCGAGCGGGCCCTTGAACTCGGCGGCGACGAGCTGCGGCCACCAGGCATCCATCAACTCGACCGCCTGGTCTTCCTCGTCGACGCCGTCGCGATTGAGGTCGCGCCGGTGGGCGCCGGCCGCGTGCCAGGTGCGCAGGGTGGCGAGCGCTTTGCGCAGCGCGGGCTGGCGGGGCTTGCCCACAGCTTTGAAGACGATCGGCAGCAGGCGGTAGCCGCGCAGGTCCTGGGTGGCGGTTTCCTCCATCGCCTTGACCAACTGCGCGATCGTCATCCTGCCCTTCCCCTTGGTCCCCTTGCGTACCTTGTCCGAGATCATCTGCGAGCGATGCACCGGGCCGTAGACGTAGCGGTCGTCGGCCGCCGCCCAGCCCGGAGCCTGCTTGTTGTTCCAGGAGACGAGGTAGGAGGGATCGACCGCCTGCGGGTGCTTTTTGAACGGCAGGTAGTCGGCGGTCTGGGTGGCGGGCTTGAAGCCCTTCCAGTCGAATTCCCCAGTGCCGAGGATCGGGAAGTCGGGTGAGGTGCCGCGAGCGCGCTGCGGCATCGTCCCGGAGAGCGCGTAGGCAATGTGTTCGGAATCGACGTAGGCCCAGTTGAAGAGGAAGCCGATGTTCGAGACGGCCTTCTTGAATGCGGGCACTCCTGTGAGGAAGCCGGGTTCGTTGAGCTGGGAGAAGCCGACCACCGAGTCGGCCTCGTGGAAGTAGGTGCTGCGCTGGTGGACGAAGGCGACCTTCTGGCCCCCCACCTTGCCGCGGGCGAAGACGATGCCGTGGACCGTGCGGTATGCGGTCAGCGTCTGCGACCCCGCTTCGGTCGAGTCGATCGCGTTCGGCGTCCAGCTCTCGCTCTTCTGCAGCTTTTCCATCGCCTTGCACTTGCCGCGGTAGCGGTAGTGGAACTTGTCGCTGCAGAGGACCTCGGCAAAGGTGTCCGTGTTGTCGGAGCCGGCGCTCGTGGCGCTCCAGGCGTAGTCGCGGCCGTGACCGAGCTCGACCACCAGGTTGACGCCCGCGAAAGAAGCGCCGCGAGCGTCGATGCCCGGACCGTGCAGGTCCTCCTCCATCAGGATCTGCGGCACGAAGTAGCCGACCTGCGGCCCCATCACGGCCAGCGGATGGCCGGTGGCCGAGTGCTTGGCCGAGACCAGCTCCCAATTCGAGGCGTGCGCGCCTTCACGCAGCGAGCGCTGGATCAGCGCGCCGAAGCCGCCGTTGCCGCCGGTGGCGCTCGATGCAGTCGCCGTCGGCGTAGCGTGGACCGACCCCTGGTCGGGCAGCGCCAGGCCGCCCTTGGCGAAGGCGCTGCGCGTCTCGTAGGGAAAGCGCTTGCCGATCGTCGTCGGCGCTTCCGGATCGTTCTTGGAGCGGAACCCGAGCCAGGCCTTGCGCCCGGCCTTGCGCCCGAAGCGAGCCTCGAAGGCCTGCATCGTTTCCGCCGAAGCGAGCTCGTTGCCGCCGCCGGCGCCGAAGATCGCGCCGATAAGCGAGGCGACCGCGATCACGTCGGTCGGCTTCCACGGTTCCATCGGCTTGCCGAGCAGCGTGTATTCGCCGGGCTTCAGCGCCGGATCGACGTTCGCGGCGGCGATGTAGGCGTTGATTCCTTCGACGTATGCCCCGACGTCTTCCACCGCCTGCTGCCCCGCCTGCCCGTAGAGCTGGGGGAACTCGGTCAGCTGCCGTTCGAGATCGGCTTCCGTGTAGGGGGCGAAGCCCCACTCGCTTGCGTCGGCGCCGGCGTTCGAGCCACCGAGGAACGAGGCGAGTTCGGCCCGGCCGGAGTGCCGCAGGACGTCCATCAGGAAGAGACGATCGGCTGCACCGGCGTAGCCGGCGCCGAACATCGTGTCGGCTCGGGTTTCGCCGTAGATGTGCGGGATCCCGTAGGCCGAGTCGCGCACGATCGTCACGCCAGGTTTCGGTTCGATCGTCGATTCGACTTCGGAGGCGGGAACGCCGAAGGTCGCGTCCTTGAAGTAGACGGGCACCTGGGCGTCGGTCAAGCCAGGTGCGGCATAGACGAGGTTTTCGTAGAGCCCCTGCTGGTCGGCGAAGTGCGGCGGCAGCGCCCCGCTGCCGCGGAAAGCGAGGATCTGGGCGAGGCTCGCGGTGCCGTTCTCTCCCGGCGGCAGGACGTTGCGGAAGCCGCCTGCATCGTTGGTGCCGTAGGGCGCCGGCGCTGCCTGCGCAGTCGGAACCCCGACGACCAGCGAACAAAGCGCAATTGTCAGCAGGCGACGCGTAAAAAAAGAGTAACGACTAGGCGTCTTCGTGCCAGGGGGTGAGGATCCGAGGGCCATCCGCCGTGACCGCGACGGTGAACTCGAAGTGGGCGGCGAGCGAGCCGTCCTCCGAGTAGACGGCCCAGCCGTCGTCCCCCATCCGCACCAGGGGCCCGCCCGCGTTGACCATCGGCTCGATTGCCAGGACGGTCCCCTCCTCGAGCAGCGGCCCCTTGCCGGGAGTGCCGAAGTTTGGAACCTGCGGGTCTTCGTGCATCTGGCGGCCGATGCCGTGGCCAACCAAAGTGCGTATCACCGACAGCCCCTCGATCTCGACCTCACGCTGGATGGCCGAGGAAACGTCGCCGAGGCGTTGGCCGGGCCGCATCTGCTCCACCCCGGCGAACAGCGCCCCCTTGGTCACGTCGAGAAGCTTGCGGGCACCAGGATCGACTGGGCCGATCGGCAGCGTGATCGCCGCATCCGCCACCCAGTCGTCCTTGACCACGCCGACGTCTACCGAGAGAAGGTCTCCCCGCTTCAGCTCGTACGGGCCCGGGATTCCATGGACCACCATCGAGTTCGGAGAAGCGCAAATCGACGCCGGGAAGCCGCGGTAGCCCTTGAAGGCCGGCTTCGCGTCGCGCGAGCGGATCAGCTTCTCCGCCGCCTCGTCGAGCTCAGCGGTGGTGACGCCTGCGCGAGCCTTGGCCTCGAGCATCTTCAGGCAGCGGACGAGGATGTCCCCAGCCGCCGCCATCTTCTCGATCTGGTCCGGCGACTTCTTGACGATCATCCGGTACACGCTACGCGCGCACTCTAAATCGCCTCGTCGGCCTCGAGGCGAAGGGTTGCCAGCGTCCTGCGAATCGCGTCCGCCACCGTCTCGGGCGCCGAGGCGCCGTCGATGCTGCGGAGCAGGCTCTGGTGATCGTAGAAGTCGATCAGGGGCGCCGTCTTCGCGTGATACTGCTCGAGCCGATGACGGATCACCTCCGGCTTGTCGTCGTCGCGGACGATCAGCTCAGAACCGTCGACATCGCAAATGCCCTCCTGCTTTGGCGGGTTGAAGTCGACGTGGAAGACGTGGCCGTTCTCGACGCAGGTGCGCCGCCCCCCGAGCCGGCGCACGACCTCGTCGTCGTCGACGTCGATCAGCAGCACCGCGGTCAGCTCACGACCGAGCTCGGCCAGCTTTGCCGCCAATGCCTCCGCCTGAGGCTCGGTGCGTGGGAAGCCGTCGAGGATGAAGCCGTCGGCCGCCTCCTCGGAGTCGATCCGCTCGCCGATCATGCCGACGATCACCTCGTCGGGCACGAGGTCGCCGCGGTCCATGTACTCCTTGGCACTGCGTCCCAGCTCGGTGCCCTCGCGGACCGCCGCGCGCAGGATGTCCCCCGTCGCCCAGTAGGGCAACTCCAGGTCCTCCTGCAGGCGCTCTCCCTGCGTCCCCTTACCCGACCCCGGCGGGCCGAGCAGGACTAGGTTCAGCTCGGACATCGCCGCGAGCCTATTTGAGGAAGCCCTCGTAGTTCCGCATCATCAGCTGCGCCTCGAGCTGCTTGACGGTTTCGAGGGCGACGCCGATCACGATCAGGATCGAGGTGCCGCCGAAGGCGAAGTTGGCCGAAGTCTGGCTGAGCAGGATCGTCGGCAGCGCCGCCACCGCGCCCAGATAGAGGGCGCCGGGGAAGGTGAGGCGGGAGAGGATGCGGTCGAGGTATTCGGCCGTCGGCCGTCCCGGCCGTACGCCGGGGATGAAGCCACCGTACTTCTTCAGGTTGTCGGCCTGGTCGACCGGGTTGAAGGTGACCGCCGTGTAGAAGTAGGTGAAGATGACGATGAAGAAGACCTCCCCGACCACATAGGCCCAGCCGCTGGGACTGAAGAAGGAGGCGAAGTCGAGCGCCGCCGGCGTGTTGAGGAGCTGGCCGATCGTCGGCGGGAAGGCCATGATCGAAGCGGCGAAGATGACCGGGATGACCCCGGCCATGTTCACCCGCAGGGGCAGGTAGGTCGAGCCGCCGGAGGTCATCTTGCGACCGACGATTCGTTTTGCGTACTGAACCGGGATGCGGCGCTGGCCCTCCTGGACGAAGACGATCGCGACGATCACCGCGAGGGCGAGGAAGGGCATCATCACGACGAAGACCTGGTCGGGGTTTTCCCACCAGCTCTGGATGCCGTTGGGCAGGCCGGAGACGATCGAGGCGAAGATCATCAGCGAGATGCCGTTGCCGATCCCGCGCTGGGTGATCAGCTCGCCCAGCCACATCAGCAGCGTGCAGCCCGCGGTCAGCGAGACCACGATCAGCAGCAGCTTGGCGCCGGTGATGCTGCCGAGGAAGTTGTTGTGGCTGGCTTTGCCGAAGGACTTGAAGAGGTAGACGTAGCCGAAGGACTGGGCGAAGGCCAGGCCGACGGTCAGGTAGCGCGTGTACTGGGTGATCTTCTGCTGGCCGACCTCGCCTTCTTTCTGCAGCCTCTCCAGCGAGGGGACGACGACCGTCATCAACTGCAGGATGATCGAGGCGGTGATGTAGGGCATGATCCCCAGCGCGAAGAGCGACAGCCGCGAGAGGCTCCCCCCCGAGAAGCTGTTGAGCAGGTTGAGGATGCCGCCGCCGCCGAAGTTGTTCTCCAGTTCCTTGACCTGCTGGAGGTCGACCCCCGGCGCCGGGATGTAAGCCCCAAGCCGGTAGAGCAGGAGCATCGCCGCGGTGAAGGCGATCTTCTTGCGAATGTCGGCGACGCTGAATGCGTTCGCAATAGTCCGGAGCATTAGGGCTCCAGAGTGTGGCAGGAACCGCCGGCCGCTTCCACCTTCGTCTTGGCTGCCGCGCTGAAGGCATGCGCCTTGATCGTCAGCTTCTTCGAGATCTCGCCGCGAGCGAGGATCTTGATCGGGTCGGAGCGCTTGGCGAGGCCCTTCTCCTTGAGCGCCTCCGGAGTCACCTCGGCGCCGTCGTCGAAGCGGGCCTCGAGGTCGGCGAGGTTGACCGGCTGTGACTTGGTGCGGAAATTCTCGAACGGCATCGACTGCTTTTTGTGCGGCCCACGAAGCTTTCGCATCCGCATGTGGATCGGGTTCTGACCGCCCTCATAGCCGGCCTTCCGTTTCGACCCCGAACGCGACCCCGCGCCCTTGTGTCCCCTGCCCGAGGTCTTCCCCAGGCCGGACCCCTCGCCACGACCCAGGCGCTTCCGCGGCCTGCGCGACTTGGGCTTCGGCTTCAAGTTGTGCAGCCCGATCTCCTCGCTTCGCGGCGTCTCAGCCATCAGCCCTCGACCTCCACCAGATGAGAGACGACCCGGATCTGCCCCCGCACCTGCGGACTGTCCTTCCGCTCAACCGCCTTGCCGATGCGACCAAGCCCAAGAGCCCTCAAGGTCGCTTTCTGCTTCGGGTTGGCGCCATTGACGGATTTGACCTGCTCGATCTTCATGAGGACGGCTCCTCCGCTGGCGCGGTCGCCTCCTCGGCCGGAGCCTCTTCAGCTTTCGCGGCATCCGCCTCTCCGGCGGGTGGCGTCGTAGGGGGGACCGCCCCTGAGGACGCTTCAGCGACCGGAGGGGGCGGTGGGTCCCCTGCGGCGACAGGACCCGCCGGCCCAGGCTCGCTCGCGTCCTGCTCCGCGTCAGGACCCGCCGGCGATTCCTCTGAAGTCTCGGTCGGGCTCCCATTGCTCTGAAGCCCGAGAACCTCAGCTACCGTCAGCCCCCGCAGCTCCGCAACCTGCTCAGGCCGGCGCAGGTTGATCAGCCCGTCCATGGTGGCCTTCACCAGGTTGATCGGGTTCTGGGTGCCAATGCTCTTGGTGAGGACGTCCTTGACTCCCCCGAGCTCGAGCACCGCGCGCACGCCGCCGCCGGCGATCACGCCGGTACCGGGGCTGGCCGGGCGCAGGACGACGTGGCCGGCACCGTAGCGGCCGATGATCTTGTGGGTGATCGTCTGACCGTATTTGGGGATGCGAATCAAGTTCTTGCGAGCGTTCTCGACCCCCTTCTGGATCGCCAACGGGACCTCGCGGGCCTTGCCGTAGCCGATCCCGACGACGCCCTCTTCATCGCCGACGGCGACCAGCGCCGTGAAGGAGAAGCGCCGGCCGCCCTTGACCACCTTGGCGACGCGGTTGATCTCGATCACGCGCTCCTGCAGGTCGAGCCCTCGCGGGCTCACCATCTCGACGTTCGTTGTGTCCATTCCCTTCATCGCGAGCGGTCCAAGGTAGCGAACGAGGCTAGAAGACCAATCCTCCCTCGCGGGCGCCCTCGGCGAGCGCCTTGACGCGGCCGTGGTACTTGTAGCCGCCGCGATCGAAGATGCAGGACTCGACCCCGGCCGCCTTGGCGCGCTCGGCGAGCAGCTCGCCCGCCCGCTTCGCCTGTGTGGAGGCGGAGAGCTTGCGCAGCTCGGGCTCGATCCAGTTGACCGCGGCCACGGTGTGGCCCTGGCGGTCATCGATCAGCTGGGCGAAGACGCCGCGGTTGGAGCGGTAGACGGAGAGGCGCGGCCGCTCGGCCGTACCAGTGACCCGCGCGCGCACCCGGCGGCGCCGGCGCAGGCGCCGTTCCCTCTTCGTCAACACGGTCATGCGCGCTTGCCCACCTTGCGGGCGACGTACTCGCCGCGGTAGCGGATGCCCTTCCCCTTGTACGGCTCCGGCGGACGCCGCTTGCGGATGTCGGCGGCAACCTGCCCGACGAGCTGCTTGTCGATGCCGCGGACGATGATCTCGGTCTGCTGCGGAACCTCGAAATCGATTCCCTCGGGCGCCTCGACGACGACCGGGTGGGAATAGCCGAGCGCCAGCTCCAGGTTCTTGCCCTTGAGCTGGGCCCTGTAGCCGACACCCTGGATCTCGAGCCGCTTCTCAAAGCCATCGGTGACGCCTTCGACCATGTTGGCGATCAGGCTGCGAGTGAGTCCGTGCAGCGCGCGATGGTCGCCGCGGTTGGTCGGGCGCTCGACGGTGACGACGCCGTCACTCTGCGCGACCTTCATGTCGGCGGAGAGCGTCTGGTCGAGCTCGCCCTTGGGTCCCTTGACGGAGACGTGGCCGGGTGCGACCTCGACGGTCACCGACTCGGGCACGGGGATTGGCTTTCTTCCGATTCGACTCATCTCGAATTTTTCACCAGACGTAGGCGACGACCTCGCCGCCGACTCCCTTGGCCCGGGCTTCGTGGCCGGTCATCACTCCCACCGACGTGCTGACGATCGCCGTGCCGGTGCCGCCGTAGACACGGGGAACCTGCTTGTGATCGACGTAGCGACGCCGTCCCGGGCGCGAGATGCGCTCCAGGCCGGTGATCACGGGGCGGCGGTCTTCGGTGTACTTGAGGCGAATCTCGATCGCCTCGCCGACGGTGGCCGGCTTCTTGGCGAAGTCGAGGATGTAGCCCTGCTCCTTGAGGATGCGCGACATCTCCAGCTTCAGCCGCGAGGCGGGAATCTCCACCTCGTCGTGGCCAGAGCCCAGCGCATTGCGAATCCGGGTCAGGTAATCAGCTATCGGGTCGGTAAGCATGGTTCTCGGGTCTCGGTGTCTACCAGCTGGACTTGGTCATGCCCGGGATGTACCCCTCGTGCGCCGCCTCCCGCAGGCAGATCCGGCAAAGGCCGAACTTGCGGTAGTAGGCGCGCGGCCGGCCACAGCGGCGGCAGCGGTTGTACTCCCTGCTTTTGAACTTGGGCTTGCGCCCCTGCTTCACCTTCAGCGAAGTCTTAGCCATTCTCCTGATTCTCCTCGTCGGCCGTTTTCTCGGTGTCCTCGCCATCCTCCGCCTCAGGACCCGCCGGCTCTTCCGGCTTCTCGTAGGCCTCGGGGTTCTCTTCCTTGAGCTGCTCCAGCGCCGCCTGCTCGGCCTCGGCCCGCAGGCGCGCTTCCTCCTTGTGCTTCTCCTCCTCGGCAGCGGCCTCGGCCTCGTCGCGACTGCCGGGACGGCCCTCCTTGGCGAAGGGCATGCCGAGGCCGAGAAGCAGCTCGAAGGCCTCCTCGTCGGTCTCGGCCGAGGTCGTGATCGTCACGTCGAGGCCACGCACCTCGTCGATCGAGTCGTAGTCGATTTCGGGGAAGATCAGCTGCTCGCGCACGCCCAGCGAGTAATTGCCGCGACCGTCGAAGGAGCGCGGATTGAGGCCGCGGAAGTCGCGGATGCGCGGCACTGCGATCGAGCAAAGACGGTCGAGGAACTCCCACATGCGAGCTCGCCGCAACGTCACCGAGACGCCGACCGGCATTCCCTCGCGGACCTTGAAGGAGGCGATCGACTTGCGCGCCCGCCGCACGTTGGGCTGCTGGCCGGCGATCGTCGCCAGCTGCTCCTGAGCCGCTTCGAGCATCTTGTTGTTCTGCTTCGCCTCGCCCAGCCCCATGTTGAGCGTGATCTTCTGCAGGCGCGGTGCCTGCATCGGCGTCGAGTAACCGAACCTGCGGGTCAGCGCCGGCAGCACCTCCTGCTCGTAGCGCTCGCGCAAGCGCGGGGGCGGCGCAGCCTGCGCTGTCGCAGTCGCCTCCATTAGAGGCTCGCTCCACTTCGCTTCGCAAACCGCTCGCGCTTGCCGCCTTTGTCGCGACGCGCGCCAACCCGGGTCGGTTTGTTGTCCTTGGGGTCGAGGACCATGACGTTGGAAACGTGGATCGGCCCCTCCTTTTCGACGATGCCGCCCGCCTGGGGGTTTTTCAGATCTGTTTGAGAACGCGGCCGTTCGTGCCGCTTGATCATGTTGAGATGCTCGACGTAGACGCGATTCTTCTTCGGCTCGGTGCGCACGACACGCCCGGTCTTGCCGGCGTCCTTGCCACCGATCACCATCACCTGGTCGTCTTTGCAGATTCGCATGCGCTTTGCCATCAGAGAACCTCCGGCGCAAGCGAGATGATTTTCATGAAGTTTCGATCGCGCAGCTCGCGGGCCACCGGCCCGAAGATGCGGGTACCGCGCGGATTGTTGCTGGCGGGATCGATCAGCACCGCCGCGTTTTCGTCGAAGGAGATGTAGGTGCCGTCGGGGCGGCCGAGCTGCTTCTTCGTGCGCACCACGACCGCCTGCACGACCTCGCCCTTGCGGACGCCGCCCTGCGGGCTCGCCTGTTTGACGGTTGCCGTGATCACGTCGCCGACGCCGGCGTAGCGACGGTGCGAGCCCCCCTTGACGCGAATGCAGAGCAGTTCGCGGGCGCCGGAGTTATCGGCGACTTTCAGCCTCGACTCCTGCTGGATCACTTCGCACGCTCCAGGATCTCGACCAGGCGCCAGCGCTTGGTCTTCGAGAGCGGTCGCGTCTCGACTATGCGCACCACGTCGCCCTCACCGGCCTCGTTGCGCTCGTCATGAGCGTGCAATGTCCGCGAGCGGCGCACCACCTTCTCGTAGGTCGGGTGCCGACGGGCAATGTCGATTCGCACGGTGATCGACTTCTCGCCCTTGTTGGAGACGACGATCCCCTGCCGCGTCTTCGCAGCGACGGACTCCTTCTCGGCAACGGGCGTGCCGGTGCCGGTGGTCGTCCCCTGCTTCTTGGCAGCTCGTTCTTTCCGCCGCATCCCGGCCTTCGACTTCCGCCTCTGCGCCCGCTCCGCAGCCCGCTCCTCTGGGGTACGAGCAGGTCCAGGCCTGTGGGGCTGCCGCGACCTCTCCAGCCGCCGCTTCTCCTTCCACGGCAGCTGATCCTCCTCGGACTCCTCCGCAGCCTCTTCCGCCGGCGCAGCCTCTTCGGCAGCAGGCTCCGCCGCCGCCTCGGACTCCTCCTGCTCAGCTTCAGGCTCGTCGGAAGACTCGGCCTCAGCCGTCTCGTCCTTGGACTCTTCCGCCTCTGCCGCGGGTGGCGTGGAGCTGGGCTCCTCGCCCGCAGCCTGCGAGGACGAGGAGTCCTGCTCCTCGACAGGACCCGCGGCCTCAGCGGCCTCGTCCTGAGTCGTCTCGTCCTGTTTCTGTTCGTCTTCCGTCATCACCGTTTCAACTCTCTCTCGACATCGATCCCCCGCTGCCGCGCCACCGTCAACAGCCTGGCGATGTCGCGTTTGGCATCGCCGACGCGGGCAGTGTTCTCGAGCTCGCCCGTCGCCTTGCGGAAACGCAGGTTGAAGGCCTCTTCCTTGGCGTCGATCAGCTTCGCGACGAGCTCGTCGTCTTTGAAGTTGTGCACCTCCGAGGCCTTCACTGGGATTCAACCCCCTCGCGGGCGACGAATTTGGTCTTCACGGGAAGCTTGTGACCGGCGAGCCGCAACGCCTCGCGGGCGAGGTCCTCGGGAATGCCGGCGAGCTCGAACATCACCTTGCCGGGCTTGATCACCGCAACCCAGCCCTCCGGGTTGCCCTTGCCCGAGCCCATCCGCGTCTCGGCCGGCTTCTTCGTGTACGGCTTGTCGGGGAAGACGTTGATCCAAACCTTGCCGCCACGTTTGATCTTGCGGGTCATCGCCACGCGCGCGGCCTCGATCTGGCGGTTGGTGATCCAGCCGCGCTCGAGCGACTTGAGGCCGTACTCGCCGAAGGCGACGGTGCTGCCGCCCTTGGTGTTGCCGCGCATGCGGCCGCGCATCTGCTTGCGGTGCTTGACCCGCTTCGGCATCAGCATGGCTAGCGACCTCCCCCGCCACGACCGCCGCGACCGCGGTCTCCGCCACCGCCGCGAGCGCGGTCTCCGCCACCGCCACGGCCGCGGTCTCCGCCACCGCGCTGGGGCGGCTGGTTGTCGCCCTCCTCGAGCAGCTGCTCGGAGCGGAAGCCCTCGGGCATTACCTCGCCCTTGTTGATCCAGCATTTGACGCCGATGCGGCCGGTGGTCGTGCGCGCCTCGAAGAAGCCGTAGTCGATGTTCGCGCGCAGCGTGTGCAGCGGCACCCGGCCGTCGGAGTAGCCCTCGGTGCGCGCCATCTCGGCCCCGCCGAGGCGGCCCGAAACCTGGACCTTGACCCCTTTGGCGCCGGAGCGCATCGCCGAGGTCAGGGCGCGTTTCATCGCCCGCCGGAAGGCAACCCGGTTCTGCAGCTGCTCGGCGATCGACTGGGCGACCAGCTTCGCGTCGAGCTCCGGGCGCTTCACCTCGCGGATGTTCACCTTCACCGGTTTGCCGGTCAGCTTGTGGAGGTCCTTGCGCAGCGCATCGACTTCGCTGCCGGACTTGCCGATCACGATCCCCGGCCGCGCCGTGTGGATGTCCACGGCAACCTCGCCGTGGCGCTCGATCGTGATGTCGGATAGCCCGGCGTGCGCAAGCTTGCCTTCGATGTGCTCGCGGATCTTCAGGTCCTCGTTGAGGACGTCGGCGAAGTCTTTCTCGTCGAACCAGTTCGACTTCCAGTCCTGGATGTAGCCGACTCGGAAGCCGCCGGGGTGGACCTTCTGACCCATGACTACTCCTCGTCCTCCGGGCTCAGAGCCACGGCGATGTGGCTGGTTCGCTTGTTGATCCTCGTCGCCCGTCCTTGCGCCCGAGGCCGGAAGCGGCGCAGGGTCGGCCCTTCGTCGACCGTGATCTCGGAGATCAGCATCTCGTCGGCGACCAAATCGTGATTGTTCTCGGCGTTGGCGGCAGCGGCTTCGATCAGCTTGTGGATGTCGCGGGCAGCCCCCCGCGGCGAGAACTCGAGCAGGGCCCTTGCCTGATCGATGTGCAGGCCGCGCACCTGATCGGCGATCAGCCGAGCCTTGCGCGGTGCGACGCGCACGTAGCGAGAGCTCGCCCTGACGACGATCGGCGCGGCCACGCTACTCGCCCTTCCCGGTTCCGGAGTGGGATCGGAAGGTCCGCGTCGGGGCGAACTCCCCCAGCTTGTGTCCGACCATCGACTCGGAGATGAAGACCGGCACGTGCTTGCGGCCGTCGTGGACGGCGATCGTGTGCCCAACCATCTCGGGGAAGACGGTCGAGCTGCGCGACCAGGTCTTCAGCATCTGCTTCTGGCCGGACTCGTTCATCGTCTCGACCCGCTTCATCAGCGCCTCTTCGACCCACGGTCCCTTTTTCGTCGAGCGTCCCATCGGGTGCTTACCTCTTCTTCTTTCCGCGGCGGCGTCCGCGCACGATGTAGCGATCGGACTGCTTGCCCTTCTTGCGGGTGCGGTAGCCCAGCGTCGGCTTGCCCCAAGGGGTGACCGGGTGGCCACCCGGGGTGTGATGCGCCTCGCCGCCGCCGTGCGGATGGTCGACCGGGTTCATCGCGACGCCGCGCGTCTGCGGCCGCTTGCCCTTGTGGCGATTGCGGCCCGCCTTGCCGATCTTGATGTTCTGGTGCTCGGCGTTGGAAAGCGTGCCGACGGTGGCTCGACACTCGGCACGCACCATCCGCATCTCCGAGGAGGGAAGGCGCAGGGTCACCATCTCGCCCTCCTTCGCCACCAGCTGGATTGCCGTGCCGGCGGCCCGTCCGAGCTTCCCGCCCTGGCCGGGGATCAACTCGACGTTATGGACGATCGTGCCGGTCGGCATCTCGCCGAGGGCGAGCGCGTTGCCGGGGCGGATGTCGGCGCCGGACCCGGACTGCACCTCGTCGCCGACAGAGATCGCCGAGGGGGCGAGGATGTAGCTCTTCTCGCCGTTGGCGTAGTGCAGCAGGGCGATGTAGCAGCTGCGGTTGGGGTCGTACTCGATCGTCGCCACCTTCGCCGGAACGCCGTCGCGCAGGCGCTTGAAGTCGATCTGCCGATAGCGCCGCTTCGCACCCCCGCCACGGTGGCGCGCGGTGACTCGGCCGTTCGCGTTGCGCCCGCCGGATTTGCGCAGCCCTTCAGTCAGCTTGCGCTCCGGGCGAGACGCGGTCAGCTGCTCGCGCAGCGGATACGTCGCAAAGCGGCGACCCGGACTCGTCGGTTTGGTCTTTCGGTTCGGCATCCCTTGTCCCTATGCAGTCTCTGCGCCCTCGAACAGCGCGATGGTCTCGCCCGGGGCGAGCTGGACGACAGCCTTCTTCCAGCCGCGAGTACGACCCTGGTGCAGGCCGCGGCGCTTGGGCTTGGGGCGCACCTTGGCGGTGCGCACCGCGGCAACCTTGACGCCGAAGATCTCCTCGACCGCCTGCGCGATCTGGGTCTTGTGGGCGCGGTCATCGACCCTGAACGTGTACTTGCCCTCGCCGATCAGCGCGTAGCTCTTCTCCGAGACGACCGGATGGATGATCGTGGTGCGCGCGTCCATCAGCTCCCCAGTCGCTCCTGCAGCTTGGACAGGGCGCCCTCGGAGACGACCAGCGAAGCAGCGCCGATCACGTCGGCGACGCCGATCGCACCGACCTCGGCGATCTCGACCCCCGAGATGTTTCGGAAGCTCTTCGCGGCACCGCCCTCCTCCGCCGAAAGCACGACCAACGTCGAGCGCTTCGGACCCCATTTGGCGAGCGCCTCCGCCGCGGCCTTCGTCGAGGGCGTCTCGAACGCCGACGCATCGACGAGGGCCACGCTGCCGCGCTCGGCGTGGACCGAGAGTGCCGAGCGCAGTGCCTTGCGGCGGGCCTTGCGGTTCACCTTGACGGTGTAGTGGCGCGGCTTCGGGCCGAAGGCGACGCCGCCGCCGAAACGGGTCGGCGAGCTGAGCGCGCCGACCCGGGCGCGACCGGTGCCCTTCTGGCGCCAGGCCTTGGCGCCGGTCATCGCCACCTCGGCGCGAGTCCGCGTCGAAGCGGTCCCCTGCCGGCGAGCGGCAAGGTCTGCACGAGCTGTCTCGTGCACGAGCGAGTGGTGGAAGGCCTCACCGAACAGCTCCTTCGGCAGATCGGCTTTCGTCGTCTTGCCGAGCACCACGACTTTCGCGCTAGCCATCGGTCCTCACCTCGACCATCGCGTTGCGGGAGCCCGGCACCGAGCCCTTGATCAGCAGCAGGTTGCGCTCGGCGTCGACCTGGGCGACCTCGAGGCCCTTCTGGGTGACCCGCTTGTTGCCCATCTGGCCGGGCATCTTCATGCCCTTGAAGACGCGGGCGGGGAAGGTGCTGGCGCCGATCGAGCCCGGCGCGCGGACGTTGTGCGAGCCGTGCGTGACCGGACCGCGACTGAAGTTGTGGCGCTTGATCCCGCCCTGGAAGCCCTTGCCGATCGAGACGCCGGAGACCTTGACCTTCTGGCCGGCCTCGAAAGCGGCGACGGTTACGTCGTCACCGATCTTGGGACCCTCCTCGGCGCCGAGGTCCTCGTCGCGAAACTCGACCAGGTGGCGCATCGGCGGGGCACCGGCCTTCTTCAGGTGGCCTTCCTCAGGCCTGGAGAGCTTTCCCTGCTTGACCTCGCCGAAGGCGAGCTGGACGGCTGCGTAGCCATCGCGCTCGCGCTCGCGCACGGCGGTCACCTTGCACGGTCCGGCTTCGATCACCGTCACCGGAACGACCACGCCGTCCTCGCCGAAGACCTGTGTCATGCCGAGCTTCTTGCCGAGGATCGCAGCCATGGGGACCTAGAGGCGGATCTCGATGTCGACACCGGCGGGCAGCGAGTCAAGCCGCTGCAACGAGTCAACGGTTTTCGGAGACGGCTGAAGGATGTCGATCAGGCGCTTGTGGGTGCGCATCTCGAAATGCTCCCGCGAGTCCTTGTCCTTGAAGGGCGAGCGGATCACGCAGTAGACGTTCTTCTCGGTCGGCAGGGGAACCGGACCGGAGACGCTGGCACCGGTGCGCTCCGCGGTCTCGACGATCTCGCGGGCAGCCCGATCTATGGCGTCATGGTCGTACGCCTTCAGTCGGATGCGGATCTTCTGTGCTGCTATCGCTGCCACTTCTTCTCGTCTTCTCTGTTCTTTCTCGCGGCCCTTACCGCGCCGAAAGGGCGCCGCCCCTTGGTGGTGGGGCGCCGCCCCTGGTCGTATGTCTTTCGATTTTCTCCGCCGCGAAAAGCGGCGGGGGCGGGCAAGCGCCCGCCCCTGACGTCAGCTACTCGATGATCTCGGAGACGACCCCCGAGCCGACGGTCCGGCCACCCTCGCGGATAGCGAAGCGCAGGCCCTGGTCCATGGCGATCGGCTGGATCAGCTCGATCGTCATCTCGACGTTGTCTCCCGGCATCACCATCTCGGTCCCCTCGGGGAGGTTGGCGATCCCGGTCACGTCGGTCGTGCGGAAGTAGAACTGAGGCCGGTAGCCCGAGAAGAACGGGGTGTGACGTCCACCCTCCTCCTTCTTCAGGCAGTAGACCTCGGCCTTGAACTTGGTGTGCGGCGTGATCGAACCGGGCTTGCAGAGCACCTGGCCACGCTCGATCTCCTCGCGCTTGGTGCCGCGCAGGAGGGCGCCGATGTTGTCGCCGGCCTGGCCCTGGTCGAGGATCTTGCGGAACATCTCGACCCCGGTGACCACGGTTTTCGTCGTGTCCTTGATGCCGACGATCTCGACCTCGTCGCCGGTATTGACGATCCCCTGCTCGACACGACCGGTGGCGACGGTGCCGCGGCCGGTGATCGAGAAGATGTCCTCGATCGGCATCAGGAAGGGCTTGTCGAGCTCGCGAACGGGCTCGGGGATGTAGGAGTCGAGCGCGTCGGCCAGCTCGAAGACGGCCTTCTGGGCCTCTTCGTCGCCTTCCAGCGCCTTCAGCGCCGAGCCCTTGATGATCGGTGTGTCGTCGCCGGGGAAGTCGTACTCGTTGAGCAGGTCCTTGACCTCCTCCTCGACGAGCTCGATCAGCTCGTCGTCGTCGACCTGGTCGACCTTGTTGAGGAAGACGACCACGTGCGGGACGTTGACCTGGCGAGCGAGCAGGATGTGCTCACGGGTCTGCGGCATGACGCCGTCAGCCGCCGAGACGACGAGGATCGCGCCGTCCATCTGGGCGGCGCCGGTGATCATGTTCTTCACGTAGTCGGCGTGACCGGGACAGTCGACGTGGGCGTAATGGCGGTTGTCGGTCTGGTACTCGACGTGCGAGGTCGCGATCGTGATCCCGCGCTCCTTCTCCTCCGGCGCGTTGTCGATCTCCTCGAAGCTTTTGGCCTCGGCGCCGCCCTTCGTGGAGAGGGTCTTCGTGATCGCGGCCGTCAGCGTCGTCTTGCCGTGGTCGATGTGACCGATCGTGCCGACGTTCACATGCGGCTTATCGCGCTCGAACTTCTCCTTTGACATCTCTCTCCGCTCTACCTTTCGAAGTTGGGGTTATTTGTCTGCTTCCAGGCGAACCTCGGAAATATAGCCAGAATCAAGAGGTGGCTCCGACCGGCTCGCCCGCGCGGTGCTCGACGATCTCCTCGGCGATGTTCGAGGGGACCTCCTGGTAACGCTCGAACTGCATCGTGTAGGTGGCGCGGCCCTGGGTCATCGAGCGCAGTTCGGTCGCGTAGCCGAACATCTCGCCGAGCGGCACGAAGGCCTGTACGGCGAGTGCGTTGCCGCGCTGCTCCTGGCCCTGCACCTTGCCACGGCGCCGCGAGAGATCGCCGATCACGTCACCGAGGAAGTCCTCCGGGGTGACGACCTCAACCGCCATCACCGGCTCGAGCAGTACCGGGTTCGCCCTGCGAGCCCCGTCCTGAATCGCCATCGAGCCGGCGATTTTGAAAGCCATCTCCGAAGAGTCGACGTCGTGCGAGGAGCCGTCGACGAGTTCGACCCTGACGTCGACCATCGGGTAGCCGGCCTTGACGCCGTTCTCCAGCGCCTCCTCGATTCCCTGCTCGGTCGGACCGATGAACTCGTTGGGGATGACGCCGCCCTTGATTTTGTTCTCGAAGACGAAACCCTCGCCGGGAGCCGGCTCGACGTTGATCACGACGTGGCCGAACTGGCCGCGGCCACCGGTCTGGCGGACGAAGCGCGCCTCGACCTTCTTGACCTCCTTGCGGATCGTCTCGCGGTAGGCGACCTGCGGCTTGCCGACGTTGGCCTCGACTTTGAACTCGCGCAGCATGCGGTCGACGATCACCTCGAGATGCAGCTCGCCCATGCCGTGGATCAGGGTCTGGCCGGTTTCCTCGTCGGATTCGATGCGGAAGGTCGGGTCCTCCTCGCCGAGCCGCTGCAGGGCGTTGCCCATCTTCTCCTGGTCGACCTTCGTCTTCGGCTCGATCGCGACTGCGATCACCGTCTCGGGGAATTCGATGCTCTCCAGGGCGATCGGCGCGTCCGGCGCGCAGAGCGTGTCGCCGGTACCGGTTTCTTTGAGGCCGACGCCGGCGCAGATGTCGCCCGAGCAGCACTCGTCGATCTCCTCGCGGCTGTTGGCGTGCATCATCAGCAGGCGACCGATGCGCTCGGTCTTGCCGGTCTTGGTGTTGAGCACGCGGCCGCCTTTCTCGAGCTTGCCCGAGTAGACGCGGAAGTAGGTGAGCTTGCCGACGTAGGGGTCGCTCATCACCTTGAAGGCGAGGGCGCTGAAGGGAGCGTCGTCGGAGGCGGGCCGTTCGGCCTCGGTGTCCTCGGACTGGCCCTTGCCGGCCGGCACGACACCGGTCACGGGCGGTACCTCGAGCGGCGATGGCAGCAGCTCGACGATCGCGTCGAGCAGCGGCTGCACGCCCTTGTTCTTGAAGGAGGAGCCGCAGAGCACCGGCGTCACCTTGGTCTCGAGGCAGGCGCGGTGCAGGGAGGCGGCGATCCGCTCGTGCGGGATCTCCTCCTCGCCGAGGTAGGCCTCCATCAGCTCGTCGTCGTAGTCGGCGCAGGCCTCGATCAGCTGGGTGCGGTATTCCTCGGCCTGGTCCTGCAGCTCGGCCGGAATCTCGACCGTGTCGAACTCGGTGCCGAGCTCGTCCTTCCAGATCAGCGCCTTCATCTCGATCAGGTCGACGACGCCCGAGAAGTCGGCCTCGCTGCCGACCGGCAGCTGGATCGGCAGCGGATTGGCACCGAGCCGGTCCTTCATCGTCTGCACGGCGTTGAAGAAGTCAGCGCCCGTTCGATCCATCTTGTTGATGTAGGCGAAGCGCGGCACGCGGTACTTGTCGGCCTGGCGCCAGACCGTCTCCGACTGCGGCTCGACGCCGGCGACGGCGTCGAAGACGGCGATCGCGCCGTCGAGGACGCGCAGGCTGCGCTCAACCTCGACCGTGAAGTCGACGTGGCCGGGCGTGTCGATGATGTTGACCCGATGGCCCTTCCACTCGCAGGCGGTCGCCGCCGAGGTGATCGTGATCCCCCGCTCCTGCTCCTGCTCCATCCAGTCCATGACGGCCGCGCCCTCGTGGACCTCGCCGATCTTGTGGGTACGACCGGTGTAGTAGAGGATGCGCTCGGTCGTCGTCGTCTTGCCGGCGTCGATGTGCGCCATGATCCCGATGTTGCGCGTCTTCTCCAGGGGGAATGTGCGTGCCATGGTTCCTAAGGTAAGGGTTTGGTCGTGAAACGGGAACGAAACAAGCGCGAGCGATCTGGCAAGAGCCGGGATCGGCGCATGAAAAAGGCCCTGTCGGGCCCGGCGAAGCGAACTGCGAAAACCAAAAGACTGCCTGAGCGACGCGCGATGATAGCAGCGGCTCGACGCCGCGCGAGCGCGGCGCTTGCGATCGCAGCGAAGCGCACGCGCGAGCTCGACCGGTCTGCCGGGAAGCGCTTCGAGAAGCTGCGCCCGGTGCTCGCCCGCTGGATCGAGCGGGCGCGCTCCGAGGGCAAGAAGCTATGGCGGGGCCTGGGTCGCCGGGCGCGGCCGGTTGCGGTGCTCTTCCTGCGCGGCTTCGGCCGCGTCGAACGAATGCTGCGGCGAGCAAGCGGCGCGGCGATCCGGTCGGCGACGCGCGCCAGCGCCCTGGTCACGCCAAGGCGCGCGATCTGCGCGGTCATCGTCGCCTCGTCCGTCTGCCTGGCGGTGGCGCAGTTCGTCTCCTATCGCAGCATCGAAATCGGCGGGCCGGCCTACGCCGGGCTGCCCGCCGCCGCGCCGACGGTGGGGGCGAAGACGGCGGGTGAGGCAAGTTCCTACGTCCTCGTCGCCGTCGCAGTACTGGCGGCGCTCGCCGGCATCCTCGCCCTGCGTCCGGGCCGGCGCGGGCTCGCCCGCGCGGTCGTCGTCCTCGGCCTGCTCTCCGTTGCGGTGGTCCTGGCGGTCGACATGCCCACCGGCCTCGACGCGAGCACGCAGGCGAGCCGCTTCTCGGGGGCCACGGCGGTGCTCGAGCCGGCCTTCTACGCCCAGCTTGCGGCGGCCGCCGGGCTGGTTCTCGGCGGACTGCTCTACACTGCGCGGCCGTGCCGAATACGAATCAACTTGTCAGGAAGGGCCGCAAGCGCCCGAAGAAGAAGACGACGACGCCGGGCCTCAAGTCCGGACAGGGCCGCAAGAAGGCGGTTGCCGCGCCGCAGCGCCGCGGGGTCTGCACCCGCGTCGCAACCGTGACGCCGAAGAAGCCGAACTCCGCCCTGCGCAAGATCGCCCGTGTGCGCCTGACCAACGGCATGGAGGTAACCACTTACATCCCGGGTGAGGGCCACAACCTGCAGGAGCACTCGGTGGTGCTGGTCAGGGGTGGTCGCGTCAAGGACCTGCCAGGCGTCCGCTACAAGGTCGTGCGCGGCACGCTCGACGCCGCCGGCGTCTCCGACCGCAAGCAGGCCCGCTCGCGCTACGGCGTCAAGGCTTCCTAATGCCGCGTCGCTCCGCAGCACAGATTCGTCCCGTCGAAGCCGACGCACGCTTCCGCAACCGGCTTGTTCAGCAGCTGATCAACAAGACGATGCGCGACGGCAAGAAGCAGCTCGCCGAGCGGATTGTCTACGACGCGCTGGCGATTGTCGGCGAGCGCTCCGGCGAGGATCCGATCGAGACCCTGGAAGCGGCGATCAAGCAGCTGACGCCGCAGCTGGAGGTTCGCTCGCGCCGCGTCGGCGGCGCCACCTACCAGGTGCCGGTCGAGGTGCCCGCCCGGCGGGCCCGAACGCTGGCGATTCGCTGGCTGGTGGATTTCGCACGCAACCGCAGGGAGTACTCGATGGCCGAGCGCCTGGCCAGCGAGATCCTCGATGCGACGCAGCAGCAGGGGAGTGCGTGGAAGCGCAAGGACGACATCTACCGCATGGCGCAGGCCAATAAGGCGTTTGCTCATTATCGGTGGTAGGGGGTGTCCGGAGGGGATGCCTCCCGTCCTGACAAAAGGCGGCCTAATTAGGCCGCCTTTTTGAGTATCCGCCAGTCCGGGAGGCATCCCCTCCGGACTTCCACCAGGCGTAGATGAGAAGCCTCGGACAGGCTGGCGCCAAGCGCGTTTAAGGTCGAGAGCTGTGAGCAAACCAATCCTTGCCGTCGATGTCGACGGGGTCATTTCGCTCTTTGGGTTCGAGGAGACGCCGGATCGGAAGGTGGCCAAGTTCGAGCTGGTCGACGGGGTCGTGCACTGCATCTCTCTGGTGGCCGGCGACAGGCTGAAGCGGCTGAGTGAGCACTTCGAGCTGGTCTGGGCGACGGGCTGGGAGGAGAAAGCGAACGACTACCTCCCCAGCCTGCTCGGGCTGCCCGAGCTGCCGCATATCTCGTTCGAGGGGGCGGCGCGCTTCGGCTCTGCGCACTGGAAGCTCGGCCCGATCGCCGAGTACGCGTCCGGTCGACCCGTCGCCTGGGTCGACGACAACTTCGACGAGAGCTGCTTCGAGTGGGCCGAGAAACGAGAGGAGCCGACCCTGCTCGTCCCCACCGAGTCGCATCTCGGCATCGAGGAGGCCCACGTAACCGCCCTCGAATCCTGGGCTCACGAGCTTTAGCTCTCGTCAGTGGCGGGTACACTGGGCCCCGTGGAGGGGTTCTGGCCAATCTTCTTCCTGCTCGTGGTACTGAAGATCCCGGTCTTCAGCGCCCTCTGGCTGGTCTGGTGGGCCAGTCGAGCTCCCGAGCCCGATACAGCTGAGAAAGACTCCGGAGGCGGCCCCGAACGCTGGCGACCCTCCCCCTATCCTCGCCGCCCCAATCACGGCCCGGGCGGGGCGCCTGTGAGGCGTAGAGGAACGGAGCGCCTCTCGCCCGGACAAATGGCGCGCTAATTAGCGCGCCATTTTGAGTATCCGCCCGTTCGAGAGGCGCTCCGCCCTCTACGCCACGCGCGCCGCTGCTCGCTTGCGCTCGCGCCTCAGCTCTCGTAGGTACGGATGGAAGTCCACTTGGATCGTGTGGCGCTTGGAGGCGACGTAGCGTTTGCGCATCTTCGATTCCGAAGAGGAGATCTCAGCTCTCATCTCTCCAGGCGAGGGCAAGGTCCCTTGTCCTCCCAGCAAGTCGGCGATCCACTCGGACTGGGCCTCGGCTACGGGCATGATCGCGCCGAGGGGCTGGACGAAGCCGATGAAGTAGAGGCCGGGATGGTCGACCGAGACGACGCGGCGGTAGAGCTGCAGCCGGTTGTCGGCGGCTGAGACCAGTTCCTCGTCGAAGAAGGGGAAGGTGATCCTGTAGCCGGTGCAGTAGACGACTAGGTCGATCTCCTCCTCGCTGCCGCCGGCGAAGCGGACCGTGCTTCCCCCGGCGAAGCGCTCGATGTTGGGCTTGACCTCGATGTCGCCGTGCCCGAGGCGGGAGAGCAACTCGGCGGAGACGGTGGGATGCGCCTCGAGCAGCTTGTGGTCGGGCTGTGGCAGACCGTAGGCGGTCATGTCGCCCGCAGTCATCCCCAGCATCCGCGCGAGCACGAAGCGCTGCACGGGGAGCGGCATCATCGTCAGCAGCTTCGAGGCTGCCTCGTCGGTCGGCTTGCCGTTCAGGTACTTGGGCATCACGTAGGCGCCGCGGCGCATCGCCAGGAAGGTCTTCTCGGCGATCCGCGAGGCCTCGACCGCGATGTCGGTTGCCGAGTTGCCGATGCCGAGGACCAGCACGCGCTTGCCCGCGAGCACGTCGGACTCGCGGTAATGGTGAACGTGTACCTGCTCGCCCTCGAACGCGTCGGCCCCCGGAAATGGCGGTTCCGGCCAGCGCGGGTCCCAGTGGTGACCGTTGGCGACGAGAACGGCACGGTAGCGGTGCGTCTCCTCCCCGCCGTCCCGGTCCTCAACGGTCACCTCCCACTCACCGTCGACCGGAACGACGTTCTTCACCTCGGTCCGAAACCGAATCTTCTCGCGGAGGCCGAAGTGGTCGACGTAGTCGTCGAAGTAGCGGGCAATCTGGAAGTGGTCCGGGTAGTCGGGGTAGTCGTCCGGCATCGGGTAGGTCGCGTAGGCCATCAGGCGCCGCGAGGTATTGATGTGCAGCGAGCGATAGGCGGACGACATGCCGTTGTCGTTTTCATAGCGCCAGTTGCCACCCACCTCGGAGCCCTTCTCGAAGCAATCGAAGGGCAGCCCACGGGCAGCCAGCACCTGACAGGCGGCGATGCCGGAGGAGCCGGCGCCGATCACGCAGATCTTCTGAGCAGCTGGCACTGCCCGGCAATCTATTCGACTGGCTGCGTGGCCAGGCTAGAAGGACCAGCCGGTGTTGCCGCCGGCGTCGACGCTTTCGACCGTTTCGACTTTTGTGCCGGTGTTGTTGCTGTCTTTGACGGAAAGCCACTGCGCCGAGCGAGTGCCGGTGCCGGCGAGGTTCCATGCTTCGCCCGCTTTCGAGGAGACCAGGGCGAGCAGCGCTTCCGCGCTGGCTCCTTCCAACGTCAGCGCCCCTTTGACGGTCTGGGTGCTGCCCGCCTGGAAGGTGAGGGTGTCGGCTGTTTCGGCGACCTTCGTCAGGTTCTCGAAGGTCGTGCTGCCGTTCACCGCCTGACCGGTCCCCGTCAGCTCGACCGTGCCTTCGTTGGCGTCGAACGAGCCGCCGTTGGAGAAGTCGCCGGCGAATTCGGCCGTCGCTTCCCCCGGCGCGACGAATTCGCCGCTCGCCACGATGTTGAGATCGCCGCCGACCGCAAGGGATTCGTATTCGCCGAAGTCATACGCGCCCGCGACGGTGAGAGCGCCGCTGGCGAACCCCGAGAAACCGGAGAGACCGCCCGTTTCGCCGAGGATGAGCAGAACTGAATCTGCCGTCAGCGTGCCCGTTCCCGCAAGCGCTCCGTTCAGCTCGATCTGGCCGTTGTTGCCGATTTCCGGATCTTTGCCAAGCGGCAGCGTGCAGTCTTCGCCGATGATCTGCCTGCCCGCGTTGGTCAGGACAATGTTGGCGAAGGTCGCCCCGCCGCAGGAGAGGGTTCTGGTGGTTCTGTAGGGGGCTTCGAAATCGACCGTTCCTTCGTTGGCGTCGAAGGTGGCCCCTTCGGCGATGGTGAGATTCCCCTTCACGGTCAGCGTTCCAGCGGGCGCCGTAACCGAGGCGGTCGGCGTCAGCGTCAGCGAGCCGCTGTCGACGATGTTGGTGAACGACTCGAGCCCGGGATCGTCGCTGCCTATTTCGATCAATCCCGTCTCGGTCAGCGTGCCCGATCCGGAGAGGGTCCCGTTCAGGACCATCCCTCCTTTGCCGAGATTGGGGTTGGCGCCGAGCGGCACGGTGCAGTCGCTGCCGATCGTCTGCCGGCCGATGCTTTCGAAGACGACGAGGTTGAGCGCCTGTTCGCCGCAGGCAAGCGCGTAGGTGGATTTGCCGACGAATTTGAGCGTCCCTTCGTTGGCGTCGAAGCTGGCCCCGCCGGCGATCGCCAAGCCCCTGCCGAGGGTTGCGATGCCGTCAGGAGCGACGACTTCGGCGCTGGGACTCAGGGCGAGGTCACCACTGGTCGTGAACGGTTCGTATTCGCCGAAGTCGTAAGAGCCGTTGACGATCACGGCGTTGGCGTTCAGCCCGGAGAAACCCGCAAGGCTTCCGGTTTCGCCGAGGGTGAGCTTCTTGAAAGCCGTGATCGTGCCGGTCCCGGACAGGGTGCCGTTGAGGGTCAGCGAACCGCCGCTGCCGAGGCTGGGGTCTTCGCCAAGCGGCAGCGAGCAACTGGTTCCGACTTTCTTGATTCCCGAGGCATGGGTGAAGACGGCGCTGGAGAAGCTGACGCCGTTGCAGGTCAGCGTGCCGCCGCCGCCGTAGAAGTCGACCGTCCCTCCGTTGGCATTGAACGTGGGCGTGCCGGCGATCTTCATCGTGCCCTTGATCGACGTGGTGCCGCTGGACGCGGTGAAGCTGCCGCCGGTCAGGTTGAACGTCTTCACGTTCAGCGATTTTGCCCCGGCGGTGAACGAGCCGGCGACCTGCTTGAACAGTCCCAGCACCTGGAGGCCGCGCGAGAGGGAGATCGTGCCCGTATAGCCGGGATTGATCCGCAGCGCCGCCACGGTCCCTTCGAATTCCGAGTCGACGGTCGAGTTGCCGGTCGAGGTGCTGTTGAAGAGCGCGACGTCTTCTTTCCCGGGATCGACGTCTTCGCTCCAGTTCGCCGCACAGCTCCAGCTGTGGTTTTCGCCACAACCGCCGTCCCAGACCCGCGTCACGGCCGACGCATTAGCCGCCAGAAGCAGCGTGAGCAGCGCGGCCAGCAAGCCAGCCCGCGCCAACACAGATCTCCCTATCCCCCACGCTCCCCTAATAGCCAGCTGAAGTTAGCACGAGCTTCCCAGCATGGCGAGAGCCGACAGACAACTGAGCTGTCAAAGGGGAGGGGCGGGGTGCCTCCCGAACTGGCGGATACTCAAAAAGGCGGCCTAATTAGGCCGCCTTTTGTCAGGGCGGGAGGCACCCCGCCCCTCCCCTCCTTACGAAGACTCCTCAGAAGTCTGCTCGATCTCCTGCGCCAACTCCTCGAGCTCCTCCGCAAACGAAGGCCCAAAGCTCTCCACCGGCGCATCGTCCCCGTCGAGCCCCAGCTCGGCAGCGAGCTCGTCCTCGTCGAGCAGGCCTTCCTCGCTGGGCGGCTCGATCGGAACCGTCGGCTCGACCGCCAGCGTCCGGTAGTGCTTGAGGCCGGTCGCGGCCGGAATCAGCTTGCCGATGATCACGTTCTCCTTGAGGCCGACCAGTTTGTCCCGCTTGCCCTCGAGGGCGGCGTCGGTGAGCACCTTGGTCGTCTCCTGGAAGGAGGCGGCGGAGAGGAAGGACTCGGTGGCGAGCGAGGCCTTGGTGATTCCGAGGATGACCTCCTCGGACTTGGCCGGCGTGCCGCCCTCTTCCTTCGTCTTCTTGTTCAGTCGCTTGAGCGCGCCGCGGTCTTCCAGCTGACCCGGAAGCAGGCTGGTCGAGCCCTTCGACTCGATCCGCACCTTCTTCAGCATCTGCCTGGCGATCAGCTCGATGTGCTTGTCATTGATGTCGACGCCCTGAGCGCGGTAGACCCTCTGCACCTCGGCGACGAGGTAGAGCTCGGTCTCGGTGCGGCCGCGGATCGCCAGCAGGTCTGCCGGGTAGAGCGAGCCCTCGTTGAGCTGCTCGCCGACCTCGACCTTGTCGCCGTGCTTGACGTGCAGGCGGGTACGGGGCGGAAAGCTGTAGGCGTGCTCCTCGCCGCTCGACTCGGTGACGATCACTTTCAGCGCTTTGTCGGTCTCCTCGACCGAGACCTTGCCGGCCACCTCAGCCATCTGGGCGAGGCCCTTCGGTTTACGCGCCTCGAAGAGCTCGACGATGCGCGGCAGGCCCTGCGTGATGTCCTGGCCGGCGACGCCGCCGGTGTGGAAGGTGCGCATGGTCAGCTGCGTGCCCGGCTCGCCGATCGACTGGGCGGCGATGATGCCCACCGCGTCGCCGATGTCGACTGTCGAACCAGTCGCCGGCGAGACGCCGTAGCAGGCACGGCACACACCGGAGTCGGCGTCGCACTTGAGCGCCGAGCGCACCGGGACCTTGGCGTCCTCCTCGCCGAACGCCTCGGCGATCGCTTCGACGTCGGCCATCGTGATCTCCTGGTTGCGTTTGAGCAACTCGCGCCCGCGTTTGGTTTCGAATTTCTTCGCTGCCAGGCGCCCGGCCAGGTTGTCGTTGAGCGAGTTGTCGTCCTTGCGGATCGCCATCTCGATGTGGTCCTTGGTCTTGCAGTCCTCCTCACGGACGATCACGTCCTGGGCGACGTCGACCAGACGCCGGGTCAGGTAGCCCGAGTCGGCCGTGCGCAGCGCCGTGTCGGCGAGTCCCTTTCGGGCGCCGTGCGTGGAGATGAAGTACTCGAGGACCGAGAGGCCCTCCATGAAGTTGGCCTTGATCGGACGCTCGATGATTTCGCCCTTCGGATTGGCCATCAGGCCGCGCATCCCGGCCAGCTGGCGAATCTGCTTGAACGAGCCGCGGGCGCCGGAGTTGGCCATCATGTAGATCGGGTTGAGCTCGTCGAGGTTGTCCTCCATCGCCTGGGCGACCTCGTCGGTCGCTTCGTTCCAGTGCGTGGTGACAGCCTCGTGGCGCTCCTCGGCCGTGATGTACCCGTCGTCGTACTGCTCCTGGATCGCCGCCGTCTGCTTCTCGTAACGTTCGAGGATCTTCTCCTTGTCGGGTGGCGAGACGACGTTGTTCTTGGAAACCGTGATCCCCGCCTGGCTTGCGTAGTGGAAGCCGAGGTCCTTGAAGGCGTCCAGCACCTGTGAAACGGCAGGCGCGCCGTAGGCCTCGACCAGGTCAGAGACCATCTCGTTGACGTTGCGCTTCTTCAGCGCGTGGTTGACGAACTCGAACTGCTCGGCATCGAAGTCCTCGCCGAGGGCGTCGGCCAGGGCCCGCTCGATCTTCTCGTTGAAGATGATGCGGCCGACCGTGGTCAGGAAGTGCTCGTGACCGGCCCGCCGGTACTCGGCGTGGTCGTGCAGCTTGCAGCCGCCGTTCTCGTAGACGAGCTCGGCCTCCTGCGCAGAGCGGAAGACCTTCGGCGCCGACCCGTTCAGCTTGCCGCCCTTGCCGGACTTGAGCTCGGCGTCGATCTTGGCCAGCTCCTCGGCGTCGGGACCGTAGGTGAGGTAGTAGATACCCAGCACCATGTCCTGGGTCGGCGTCGCCAGCGGCGCGCCGTGGGCCGGCGAGAGGATGTTGTTCGCCGAGAGCATCAGGATCCGCGCCTCCGCCTGGGCCTCGGCGGAGAGCGGTACGTGGACCGCCATCTGATCGCCGTCGAAGTCGGCGTTGAACGCATGGCAGACCAGCGGGTGGACCTGGATCGCCTTGCCCTCGACCAGCACCGGCTCGAAGGCCTGGATGCCGAGACGGTGGAGCGTCGGCGCCCGGTTGAGCAGCACCGGGTGCTCGTGGATCACTTCCTCGAGCACGTCCCAGACCTCGGGGATCATCGACTCGACCATCTTCTTGGCCGCCTTGATGTTCTGCACGGCCTTGCGCTCGACGAGCTGAGCCATGATGAACGGCTTGAAGAGCTCGAGCGCCATCAGCTTGGGCAGGCCGCACTGGTGCAGCCTCAGGCTCGGACCGGAGACGATCACCGAGCGGCCGGAGTAGTCGACGCGCTTGCCGAGCAGGTTCTGGCGGAAGCGTCCCTGCTTGCCCTTGAGCATGTCGGAGAGCGACTTCAGCGGCCGGTTGCCCGGGCCGGTGACGGGACGGCCGCGGCGGCCGTTGTCGAAGAGGGCGTCGACGGCCTCCTGCAGCATCCGCTTCTCGTTGTTGACGATGATCTCGGGCGCACCGAGGTCGAGCAGGCGCTTGAGCCGGTTGTTGCGGTTGATCACCCGCCGGTAGAGGTCATTGAGGTCCGAGGTGGCGAAGCGGCCGCCGTCGAGCTGGACCATCGGCCGCAGCTCCGGCGGGATCACCGGCACGCAGTCGAGGATCATCCAGTCCGGCTTGTTCTCGGAGTTGAGGAAGGCGGAGGCGACCTTGAGCCGCTTCACCGCGCGAGCCTGTTTCTGGCCCTTGGAGCTGTTGATGATCTGCTCCAGTTCCTCGCACTCGGCCGCCAGGTCGACCTGTTCGAGCAGGTCGCGCACGGCCTCGGCGCCCATGCTGCCGCGGAAGTACTCGCCCCAGCCGAAGGGGGAGCCGAAACGGTCCTTGAGCTCGCGGAAGACGGTCTCGTCATTGACGACGTCCTTCGGCTTCATCTCGGTGAAGATCTTCCAGACTTCCTCCATGCGCTCGATCGCCTCGTCGATGTAGGCCTCGGTGTCGGAGATCTCGGCCTCGAAGGTCTTGCGCAGCTCTTTGATCATTTTCGAGCGCTCGTCGTCCTTCAGCTTGCGCAGCTGCGCCGCCGTCAGTTTCAGCGAGTCGGCCCAGATATGGTCGTCGTCGTCGAATTTGGCCTGCGTGCCGTCTTCGAGGTAGGCGACGCGCCGTTCGAGCGACTCGCTCAGCTCCTGCGTGCGCTTCTGCCTTTCGGCCTCGTAGGAGTCGGTGACCTTTTTGACCTCTTTCTCGAGTTTCCCGAGGTCCTTCTCGCGGGCCTCCGTGTCGACCCAGGTGATCATCGATGCGGCGAAATAGAGAACCTTCTCGAGCTCCTTCGGCGCCATGTCGATCAGGTAGCCGATCCGGCTCGGCACGCCCTTGAAGAACCAGATGTGGGAGACGGGGGCAGCCAGGTCGACGTGGCCCATGCGCTCGCGGCGAACCTTCGAGCGCGTCACCTCGACGCCGCAACGCTCGCAGACGATGCCCTTGTAGCGGACGCGCTTGTACTTGCCGCAGTAGCACTCCCAATCCTTGGTCGGACCGAAGATGCGCTCGCAGAAGAGCCCGTCTTTCTCGGGCTTCAGCGTCCGGTAGTTGATCGTCTCGGGCTTGGTGACCTCGCCCCAGCTCCAAGAGCGGATCTTCTTCGATGACGCGAGGCCGATCTCGATCGCGTCGAAATTGTTGATGTCGATCATCAGTCCTCCACCTTCGCCTCTTCGGCCTCTTTGGCTTGCTCGGCCTCGCCGGCCCCGTCAGTACCGCCCTCGCCCTCGGCGACGACCTGCTCCTCCTGCTCGTCGGCCGCGTTGCTGGCGCCGTTCGAGGTGTCGGCGCGGACGCCGGTCAGGTCCATGCCCAGCTCCTCGGCCGCTTTCAGCAGGTCGTCGTCCTCCTCGGCGATCTCGACGTCGCCGCCTTCGGAGACGACGTTGGCGTCGAGCGAGAGGCTCTGGATCTCCTTGAGCAGGACTTTGAAGGACTCCGGGATCGACGGCTCGGGGATGTTCTCCCCCTTGACGATCGCCTCGTAGGCCTTCACCCGCCCGACGGTGTCGTCGGACTTGACCGTGAGCATCTCCTGCAGCGTGTACGCCGCGCCGTAGGCCTCCAGGGCCCAGACCTCCATCTCGCCGAAGCGCTGGCCACCGAACTGCGCCTTGCCGCCCAGCGGCTGCTGGGTGACGAGCGAGTAGGGCCCGGTCGAGCGAGCGTGGATCTTGTCGTCGACCAGGTGCAGCAGCTTGAGGATGTACATGTGGCCGATGGTGATCTTGCCCTCGTAGGGCTCGCCGGTGCGGCCGTTGTAGAGCTGGGCGGAACCCGCAGCGCGGGCCCCCGGGCGAGCGCTCTTGTCGATGCCGAGGTCGATGCCGCGCTCGGCGTTCTCGTCGGACCATTTGCAGAGCGCCTCGTCGACGTCTTCGACGGTTGCCCCGTCGAAGACCGAGGTGGCCACGTAGACGCGCCCGTCACCCTCCTTGGAGTGGGCCTGCTTGAAGGCCTCGGAGCCGTCGTCGTACCAGCCGTTGGCGGCGACCCAGCCGAGGTGCGTCTCGAGGATCTGGCCGATGTTCATCCGGCTCGGCACGCCGAGCGGGTTGAGGATGACGTCGACGGGGGTGCCGTCCGCCAGATGCGGCATGTCCTCCTCGGGCACGATCTTCGAGATCACACCCTTGTTCCCGTGGCGGCCCGCGAGCTTGTCGCCCTCGGCGATCTTGCGCTTGGTCGCCACGTAGACGCGGACCAGGTCGTTGACGCCGGCCGGCAGGTCGTCGCCGTCGTCGCGGCTGAAGGTCAGCACCTCGGTGACGACGCCGCCCTCGCCGTGCGGGACCTTGAGCGAGGTATCGCGAACCTCGCGCGCCTTCTCCTTGAAGATCGCGCGGATCAGCTTCTCCTCGGCGGTCAGCTCGGTCTCGCCCTTCGGCGTCACCTTGCCGACCAGCAGGTCGCCCGACTGGACCTCGGCGCCGACGCGGACGATGCCGCGCTCGTCGAGGTTGCGCAGGCTCTCCTCGGAGCGGTTGGGGATGTCGCGGGTGATCTCCTCGTCGCCGAGCTTGGTCGTGCGGGCGTCGATCTCGTACTCCTCGATGTGGATCGAGGTCAGCTCGTCGTCCTTGACCAGGCGCTCGGAGAGGATGATCGCGTCCTCGAAGTTGTAGCCCTCCCAGGACATGAAGGCGACCAGGCAGTTCTTGCCCAGCGCGATCTCGCCGCCGGCGGTCGAGGAGCCGTCGGCGAGCACGTCGCCGGCTTTGACCTTCTGGCCGCTGGAGACGATCGGGCGCTGGTGGATCACCGTGCCCTGGTTGGAACGCATGAACTTGTGCAGCGGGTACTCGTCGCTCTTCGAGCCGTGCGAGACGACGATCTTCTGCGAGTCGACATGAGCCACTTCGCCGTCGTTGCGGGCAAGGGTGACGTCACCGGTGTCGACCGCGGCGCGGCGCTCCATGCCGGTGCCGATCAGCGGCGGGTCGGGCTTCAGCAGCGGAACCGCCTGGCGCTGCATGTTGGAGCCCATCAGCGCCCGGTTGGCGTCGTCGTGCTCGAGGAAGGGGATCAGCGCCGTCGCCACCGACCAGATCTGCGTCGGTGAGACGTCCATCAGGTCGACTTCCTTGGGCGAGGCGGTCGAGTACTCCTGGTCGGCGGCGCGCACGAGGACGGTCGGGCCCTTCAGCTTGCCGCTGTTCGGGTCGACCTCGGCGTTCGCCTGAGCGATCACCTTTTCCTCCTCCTGGGTGGCGTCGAGGTGAACGATCTCTTTCGTGACGACGCCGTCCTTGACCACCCGGTAGGGAGTCGTGACGAAGCCGTGCTCGGAGACCTCGGCGTAGGAGGAGAGCGAGCCGATCAGGCCGATGTTCGGACCCTCCGGGGTCTCGATCGGGCACATGCGCCCGTAGTGGGTCGGGTGCACGTCGCGGACCTCGATCGGCGCCCTCTCACGGGTCAGCCCGCCGGCGCCCAGCGCCGAGAGGCGACGCCGGTGGGTGAGGCCCGCCAGCGAGTTGGTCTGGTCCATGAACTGCGAGAGCTGCGAGGAGCCGAAGAACTCCTTCATCGCCGCCACGACCGGGCGGATGTTGATGATCGTCTGCGGCGTGATCGCATCGGAGTCTTCGGTCGTCAGCCGCTCGCGGACGACGCGCTCCATCCGGTAGAGGCCGATGCGGAAGGCCTCCTGGATCAGCTCGCCGACCGTGCGCAGGCGGCGGTTGCCGAAGTGCTCGTACTCGTCGAGGTGCTCGTTGACCGGCTCGCGGGCGTAGGTGATCGCCTCCGCCGCGTAGTCTTTGATCGGGTTCTCCTCGTCGATCTCCTCGGGGATGCCGAGCAGCTTCGGGAGGCTGACGAGCTCCTTGACCAGGGCGATGATGTCGTCGTGGGTGAGGACCCGTGTGTCGAGATCGATGTCGAGGTCGAGGCGGGCGTTGAGCTTGTAGCGACCGACCCGGGTGAGGTCGTAGCGCTTGGGGTCGAAGAAGAGCTGCTCGAGCAGGTTGCGCGCGGCGTCGACCGAGGGCGGCTCGCCCGGGCGCTGCTTCTTGAACAGCTCGATCAGGGCGCCCTCCTCGGTCCGGGTCGCCTCGGTGTCGGACTCGATCGTGTGGCGGATGTAGACCGAGTTGTCGAAGAGGTCGAGCAGCTTCTCGTCCTCGACGTAGCCCATCGCCCGCAGCAGGACCGTCACCGGCAGCTTGCGCTTGCGGTCGATGCGAACGAAGACTTTGCCTTTTTTGTCGATCTCGAGCTCGAGCCAGGAGCCGCGGGCCGGCATCAGGTTGGCGATGAAGACCTGCTTCTCGGGGTCCTTGGGCGCCATCACGTAGGCGCCGGGGGAGCGCACGAGCTGGGTGACGACGACGCGCTCGGTGCCGTTGATGATGAACGTGCCGCGATCGGTCATCCACGGGAAGTCGCCCATGAAGACCGCCTGCTCGCGGATCTCGCCCGTCTCTTTGTTCTGGAAAGCGACCGTCGCCGAGAGCGGCCGCGAGTAGGTCATGTCCTTCTCGCGGCACTCCTCGATCGAGTGCGGTGGATCCTCGAATTTGAACTCGCCGAAGACGATGGCGAGGTTCCCCGTGTAGTCCTCAATCGGGGATATGTCGTTGATCGTCTCCCGGAGCCCGCCTTTCTTCGGGTCCGTCAGCTCTTCGAACGAGCGACGCTGGATATCGATCAGGTGCGGGACTTCGAGTGGGTTTTCTAGGCGGGAAAAGCTCCTACGGGTTACGGGGGCAGCGTTCGAACGTGCCAAGTCGGCGACTCCTCAGACGGTCAGAGGGACGTTAAAAACAGCGCAGATATGGGGCAGGGAACAGCACTAGCGCGCGACCGCGAAAAATAACACACGGCAGCACTCGACCGCAGACTTGGCTCCCTGCCTGGGTTCCAAGCCCGGTCGATGCGGCTTTACTTGAGCTCGACGGTGGCGCCGGCCTCCTCGAGTTCGGCCTTCAGCTTGTCGGCCTCCTCGCGCTCGACGCCCTCCTTGATCGCCTTCGGCGCTTCGTCGACCAGCGCCTTGGCCTCTTTCAGGCCGAGGCCGGTGGCCGAGCGCACGACCTTGATCACGGGGACCTTCTGGCCGCCGACCTCGGCGAGCACGACGTCCACCGTCGAGCTCTCGTCGCCGCCGTCGCCGGCATCTCCACCGCCGCCACCGGCCGCAGCGGGCGCCGCGGCAGCGACTGCCGTCGCCGATACGCCGAACTCCTCCTCGAGGGCCTTGATCCGCTCGGAGAGCTCGAGCACCGAGATGCTCTTCAGCTCCTCGATCCAGTCCTCTGTCGAAATCTTGGTTGCCACTGGTTACTCCTCCTCTTCCTCTTTAGAAGTCTCTTCCTCAGGCTCATCGGCCGCGGGTCCTGTCGCCGCAGGGGACCCACCGCCCCCTGCGGTCGCTGAAGCGTCCTCAGGGGCGGTCCCCCCTGCGTCGCCACCCGCGGCAGACGCGTCGTCATCAGTTCCGCTCTCGTCCGAAGCGGACTCGGCAGCCTCGGCCTCCTCCTTGGGAGCTTCCGGCTCCGCGGGAGCATCACCAGAGACGAGGCCCTTCTCGGCGATCTGGCCGAGTTGCAACGCGAGCCCTTGGATCATCGAGCCGAGGCCGCGGACCAAACCGGTCAGCGGGCTGGCGACGATGCCGGCGAACTGGCCGTTGAGCACGTCGCGCGAAGGCAGCTTGGCGATCGACTTGAAGCGGTCCTCGTCGAGGACGATTTCGCCCATGAAGCCGCCCCGGTAGGTGAGCACTTCGTGCTCTTTGTTGAAGCTCGAGATCGCCTTCGCGGCCATCGCCGTGTCGCCGCGCACGAAGGTGAGCGCGGTCGGACCCCGCAGCAGCTCGGCGAGTCGCTCCTCGCCGACTTTCTCGGCGGCGATTTTGGTCAGGCGGTTCTTGACGATGCGGAAGCTGGCGTCGGCTTCGCGCAATTTGCCGCGCAGCTCGGCCGCCTGGGGAACGCTGATCCCCCGGTAATCGACAGCGAAGATCGCCTCGGCCGCCTCGATCTGGGCGGCGATCTCCTCGATTGTCGATGCCTTCTCGTCTCTGTTCATGGTTCACCTGCACCGGGCTTATGAGCTGCCGGTGGTCTTGGGCGGACGCGCAGTTTAGGCCGTTACCGGCTCCTCTGCGGTCTGGGCTGCAGCGACTTCGTCGCGGTCGCCGATCTTGGAGGCGTCGACGCGGATGCCAGGACCCATCGTCGTCGTCACCGTGCAGGAGACGATGTAGCGCCCTTTCGCCGCGGACGGCTTGGCGCGGACGATCTCCTCCATTACGGCGTTGAAGTTCTCAAGCAGCTTGTCCGGCTCGAGGCCGGCCTTGCCGATCGACATGTGAACGATCGCCTGGCGGTCGGTGCGGTATTCGACCTTGCCCGCCTTCGACTCGCTGACCGCCTTCTCGACGTCGTCGGTGACGGTGCCGACCTTCGGGTTGGGCATCTTGCCCTGCGGGCCGAGCACGCGGCCGAGCTTGCCGACCGTGCCCATCATCTGCGGGGTCGCGATCGCGACGTCGAAGTCGGTCCAGCCCTCCTCCTCGACTTTCTTGGCGAGGTCCTCGGCACCGACGAAATCGGCGCCGGCCGCTTCCGCGTCGCGGGCCTGCTGTCCCTGGGCGAAGACGGCGACGGTGACGTCCTTGCCGAGCCCGTGTGGAAGGGCGAGCGTGCCGCGCAACTGCTCCTCCGCGTGGCGGACGTTGACACCGAGCAGGACGTGGAGCTCGACCGTCTCGTCGAAGTTGGCGCTGGCGGTCTCCTTGATCAGAGCGATCGCCTCGGCCGGTGGGTAGGCGCGCTCGCGCTGCACCTTGCCGAGCTGTTTGCGGAAGCGCTTGCCGTGAGCCATCCCGTTCTCCTAGGCGACGTCGACGCCCATCGAGCGGGCGGTGCCGGCGATGATTTTCGAGGCGGCGTCGAGGTCGTTGGCGTTGAGGTCGGGCATCTTGCGCTCGGCGATCTGGCGGACCTGGTCCATCGTGATCGTCCCCACCTTGTTGACGTGGGGCTCGCCCGAGCCCTTCTTGATCCCGATCGCCTCCTTGATCAGCACCGCCGCGGGCGGCGTCTTCGTGATGAAGGTGAAGGAGCGGTCCTCGTAGACGGTGATTTCGACCGGGATGATCGTCCCGCCTTCGGACTGGGTCTGGGCGTTGAACGCCTTGCAGAACTCCATGATGTTGACCCCGTGCTGGCCCAGCGCCGGACCCACCGGAGGGGCCGGGTTCGCGGAGCCGGCAGAGATCTGCAGCTTGATCTGAGTGAGGACCTTCTTCGCCATCGGGATCGGAGAGAGTAGCGGTCCTGGCTAGATCTTCTTCACTTGGTCGTAGCCGACCTCGACCGGAGTCTCGCGGCCGAAGATCGAGACGAGCACCTTGAGTTTCGCCGCGTCCTCGTTGATCTCGGCGATCTCGCCCGAGAAATCGGAGAGCGGGCCGGAGACTACCTTGACCGACTCGCCGATCGAGAACTGCGCCTGCGTGCGCGGCCGCTCCGCCGTCTCGCGGTGCAGGAGGCGGTCGACCTCGGGCTTGGAAAGCGGCACCGGTTTGTTGCGCGCGCCGACGAAGCCGGTGACTCCGGGGGTGTTCTTGACCAGGCCCCAGGCGTCGTCGGTCATCTCCATGTTGACCAGGACGTAGCCCGGCATCGTGCGCTTCTCCTTCGGTTCTTTCTGACCGTCTTTACCCAGCTCCATCACCTGCTCGGTGGGGACGACGACCTGCCGCACGTTGCGGTTCTGGCTCATCGTCTGCACGCGGTGCTCGAGGTTGTGCTTGACCTTGTTCTCGTGTCCCGAGTAGGTGTTGATCACGTACCAGCGATACATCTCTTTAGGAAGCCTTCTTGTTAGGAGATCCGGAATAAATAACGTTCGCCGATGCTCGGCTCAGTCAATTATCGAGCATCGGCTCACAGGATCTGTTTGACGAGGTAGTTGAAGACGACGTCGAGGACGCCGAGGTAGGTCGCGGCGACGGCGACGAAGATGACCGTGACGGCGGTTGCCTGCACGAGCGTGTCGCGGTCGGGCCACTGGACCTTCTTCAGCTCTGCCCAGCATGAGGCGAGGAAGCCGATGACGCCGCCGCGGCTGCGCTCGGTGGCCGCCTGCTTCTGCTTGCGGTCGAGCTGTTCGCGCTCTCGCTTCTTCTGCTCGTCCCGCTTGCGCTTCTCGGTCTCTTTCAGGGCCTTCGCCTCGGCGCGGCGCTGGGCGCGGCTCGACTTGGGCGCGTCGGGGGTCTCGAGCTGGGCCTCCTGAGCGCCGACGGCGATGCCGGCCTCGACGGCTTCGATCTCGGCGATGTCGCCGGAGACAGGGACCTGCGTGTCGTGCTGAGCGCGCGACTCGGCCGTGCGCTCGCCGTCTACGCGCTTGCGCTCCTGCTCTTCACGAGCCCGGCGCTCGGCCTTGCGCTGTGCGCGACTCTTGGCCATCGGCGCTAGCGCGTCTCCTTGTGCGCGGTGTGCTTGCCGCACCAGCGACAGAATTTGCGCATCTCGATACGGTCGGGCGTGTTCCGCCGCGACTTGTTGGTCTGGTAATTGCGCCGTTTGCAGTCTTCGCAAGCCAGCGTCACTGCGATGCGGACATCTCCGCGAGCCATTTATCCCTCGATTGCTTTCGCGCCGTTACAAACGAAAACCCCGGGCCGAGGCACGAGGCTGAAGGCAAGGATAGCGAGCCGCGATGGGAGACGACGCGGCGTTCGAAGCCGCCCGATACGGTGTGCCCGTGGACCCTCAGCGAGCCAAGGAACTGCTCGACCGCCAGCGCGCTCAGGTCGAATCTCAGATCGCCTCGATCGAGGGCGAAGGACCCGAAGAGAGCGACGAGCGCCGCGAACCGGGCGACGAGGACTCCGAGGGCCTCTACCAGGACGAGCTCGACGCCGGCCGCATCGAGGATCTGAGGGAGCGCCTGGCCGCCATCGAGCGCGCCGAAGAGCGTCTCGCGGCCGGCACATTCGGCCTCTCGGTCGAGAGCGGCGAACCGATCCCCGACGAGCGCCTCGAAGCCGTCCCCACGGCCGAGCTCACCGTCGAGGAGTCGGAGCGGCGCGGGCGTTAGCCGGTTCGGGCTGCGGCGCATTGCGGTGGAATGCACCTGGCAGGAATCGAGTCAGCGCCCGTCCACGGGGGACTGCTTCCTCCTGGGTGGGCGCCTGAGAGGCGTCCCCTTCTCCCCACTGACGACCAAGCGTTGCCATCGCGCTCAGGGCAACGGAGATGACTGAAATGGAAGCGAAGGGAATGGACTCGATCTGGAGCCCAAGGGCAGAAAGCCCACATAGCTGAAGCAGAAGCAGGACGATCAAGACCGCGACGGCAAGAGCGATGCGCACCAAGCCGATCAGCAACATGCCGACCGCCTCCGGCCCCCGCTGGCGGATTCCGAGCTCGATCGCGTCAACCATCTCCCCGAGAATCCTCCGCAGTGGCGAATTCACGATCTACCCCGCCTCTCCTTGGAGCGCGACGCCCCCTCTGCACCGTCCCTGGATGGCGCCATCTCGCGACCCTTGTCAGTCAGGCGAATCGTCTCCCCGCCCTTGATCAGACCACGGGCAACCAGCCCCCGCAGGACCCCATCGATCGCGGAGGTGTCAGTTCGCGGAAACCGTTTCTGTGCCAGCTCCTGCACTGAGCCGGCGCTCCTGCCACCTTTGACGGCAAGGATCCCAAGGACGCCAACCTCGAGCTCGGTCAGCTTCTCGGGGCGGATCAGTTGCTGGATGCGACCGATGCTCAGGCCGGTTATCTCCCTGGCCTGCTGCCGCGTCAGTCGACCGACGAGGGAGCGCAGGACGTTGGCCCGCGCCACGGCCGCATCCTCGAGCGCCTGGTCGGCTTCCCGGTATTTGCGCTCCACCAGGGCGAGTTGCCGCTTGGCGTCATCTGAGCTGTGCTCGGGAGCAACCAGTGCACCCGGCACCCTGTCCTTCGTCATCCACACCTCGTGCGCGACGAAGACCTCCTTGAGCTCGCCCTCTGGCCCATATATGGGCTCGCCCTCCTCGACACACCATTCAAGTAGCTCCGGCGACTCGCGAATGCTGTCGCCGGAGACGATCACACGCTCGATGTCGCCCGTTCGAGAAACGACCTCTTTCGTCTCGAAGCGCTCACTGAGCTTTAGGTCGCGAGCACCCGGTACAGGGATCCAGGTATCGGCATAGCGCCAAATACCCTTTTGATCCCTGGCGTAATGAACGCCGTCAATCGTTGCGGACTCGAACTCGAGGTCATAGATGTGGGATTGAGAATTTTTCAACTGAAAGCTTAATTCTGATTTTCAATTGAGTGAACGCGCACTTTATATCACGAATGTTCATAAATCAAGAAACAAATAGGTTTCTAAACTTTGGACAGGAACCCCTACTGGTGCGCATAATGATGCAATAATGCAGCTATGCCGAAGGCCCGCACAACCGTCTCCCTCGATGAGGAGGTCTTCCGCGCGGTCAAGATCAAGGCTGCGCGAACAGGTCGACGCGATTCCCAGGTGATCGAGGAATCGCTGCGCCGCGACCTAGGCCTCGATGACCTGGCCGAGATCTGGGCAAAGGTCACGCCTGCTTCCGAAGACGAGGGTCTCGAGCTTGCCAGGGACGAGCTCCGAGCGATGCGCAGGGAGAGGCGTGGCGAGGGCGGTCCTTGACCCAGGTGTCCTCGTCTCTGCGCTGATCACGCCGACTGGCAGGCCGGCGGAGCTGCTGCTCTCCGCGCGCACCGGCGGTTTCGACCTAGTCGTCTCCCCCATTCTGCTTGACGAGCTGGAGTCGGTACTGCGGCGGGAGAAGTTCCGGCGCTACGTCGATCTCGACGGCGTCGCCGCCTATTTGCATCTTCTACGTCGCGATGCCCAACTGGTGGTTGATCCCGAGACCCCACCGCCCATCCGCTGCACGGATCCCGACGATGACTACCTCATTGCTCTGGCCCACAGCCAGAGCGCCGCCCTGGTCTCGGGTGACAGCGACCTGCTGGGACTCGCCGACAGGATCCCCGTCTTTTCTCCGGCCGAGTTCCTCGCGAGCTAAAGCACCCAATGGAAACGTCAGGCGCCGATAAACGCGGCGTGCTTCGGCGATGCGACCGAAATGCGACCATCGAGCATGGCAATCCAACGATTGGAACACGTCGGCATAGTTGTTGACGACCTCGCAGCCGCAATCGAGTTCTTCGTCGAGCTCGGACTCGAGCCGCGAGGCGAGGGCCAGGTCGAGGGCAGCTGGGTGGACCGCATCGTGGCGCTCGAGGGGGTCAGGGCGGAGTTGGCAATGCTGAGGGCACCCAACGGCCACGGAGAAATCGAGCTGGTGAAGTTCCACTCGCCGCCGACCCAGACCGGCGACCCGCATGCCCCCTCGAACGCTCCTGGCCTCCGCCACCTCGCCTTCCTGGTCGATGACATCCAGGCCGTCGTCGCCGGCCTACGAGCCCGCGGCACCGAGTTCGTAGGCGAGCTGGTGCGCTACGAGGACAGCTACTGGCTCTGCTACGTCCGCGGCCCCGAGGGGATCATCATCGAGCTGGCTGAGAAGATCGGCTGACGGGTCCGGTCCGTGGGGCGACCCCCGACCAACCGAGCGACCCACTAAAGAATGCGCCCGGAGAGAATCGAACTCTCGACCTTCGGCTTGAAAGACCGACGCTCTTTGGGGCTCGTTAAAACCCCGTTGACCACTGAGCTACGGGCGCTCTCACTCCAACTGCACGCGGAAGTATGCCGAGATCAGAGTCCGAACGTCTTGGCGATGATGTTGCGCTGGATCTCGGAGGTTCCGCCGTAGATCGTCGAGACCAGGGTGCTGCGGACGAGGCGCTCCATGTCGTACTCGGAGGCGTAGCCATAGCCGCCCATCATCTGCATTCCGTCAAGGGCGGCTTTGCGGGCGACCTCGGTGACGAAGAGCTTCACCATCGAGGCCTCGCGGGGCAGCATGCGGTCCGGGTCTTCGTCGGTCATGGTCGCGACCCAGCGGGTCATCAGGCGGGCGGCCTCGATGTCGGTGGCCATATCGGCGATGCGGTGCTGCAGCGCCTGGAAGGAACCGATCGGCCGGTCGAACTGTTTGCGTTCTTTGACGTAGACGATGACGTCGTCGAAGACGCGCTGGGCGATGCCGAGCATCGTCGCGGCGAGGATCAGCCGCTCGACGTTGAGGCCGGCCATCAGCTGGGTCCAGGCCTGGTCGACCTGGCCGAGCACCGCCTCGGCCGGGACCTCGAGGTCGGTGAAGTAGAGGTGGTTGGTGTCGCGGCCGCCCATCGTGTCGATCGGGACCACCTCGAGCCCGTCGACGTCGCGCGGAATCCAGATCATGCTGAGGCCCTCGTGCTTGGAGGCCGAGCGCGTGGTCCGGCAGACGACGAGGATGTGGTCGGCGATGTGGGCGTTGGAGCAGAAGACCTTCTGGCCGTTGAGGACATAGCCGCCGTTGACCGCCTCGGCTGAGGTGCTGAGCGCACCCACGTCGGAGCCGGCCTCGGGCTCGGTCATCGCGATCGCCTCGACGGCGCCGTCGGCGATGCCGCCGAGGATCTCTTCCTTCTGCTCCTCGGTGCCGAAGCGCTTGGTGGCGCTGGCGACGATCAGCGTCGTCGCATAGCCGCCGATCGGCGCCAGGGCGCGCGAGGTCTCCTCCATGAAGATGCAGGCGTCGAGCATCGTGCCGCCCGAGCCGCCGTACTCCTCGGGGATCGTCAGGCCGAGCCAGCCGAGCTCCGCCATTTCCTTGTAGATCGTCGCGTTGTGGTGCTCGGTGTAGCCGTCGGTGAGGCGCTCGCGCTGGTCCGGCGTCCCGCACTCGTGGTCGCAGTAACGCCGGATCGCGTCGACGAAATCCTCCTGCTCGTCGGTCAGGGCGAAGTCCACGGTCGCGCAGCCTAGCGGAGGGGAAAGCCCAAGACCGGACTCGAACCGGTGACCCCTTCCTTACCATGGAAGTGCTCTACCAACTGAGCTACTTGGGCGGGCGCCAGCGACTCCAAGGCTAGCCCAGAGTCGCTGGCGGCGGATTGCCGGCCTAAGTGAACTTGGACGGTTCGAAGCGGCAGTAGTGGAATTCGAAGCCGAGCACCAGGTTGTTCGCCTGAGAGGCGTTGTGCTGGAGCTTGATGACGATCGTCTGGGCCGCCGTCTTGTTGCCGGCCTTCAGCTTCGTCGCGGCCTTCTTGAAGAGCGACGCCTCGGTGTTGACGTAGCCGAGCCACTTGGCCAGCCTCGCTTCGTCTTCGGGCGGCTGGGCAACGGCAGCCAGTTCGCCGTGGGTCCTTTTCAGGGCTTCGCCGGCCTTGCCGAACTGGCGACCCGCGGCCTTCAGCTTGCCCGCCCTCACTTTGGCGCGCACGCCTTTGAGGATCCGCTTGTTGGCTTCGGTGTTCGCCTTGCAGATCGGCTCGACCGCTTCCTTGTAGCTTTCGCGCGTCACTTCCGCCGCTTCGGCGAACGGCGCCACCAGCATCGTCAGGGCCAGGACGGCCACGCCGATGATGCTCAAGCTCTTCTTCCCCACCTGTATCTCCCTCCTCGCTTGTGCTGCGTCGTCCAATCATTCCAAACACAGGGGAGTCTGCAAAGGCTCGGACCTCGGCCGGGCAAAAGCGGAGGGGGTGGGATTCGAACCCACGAGCGCCTTGCGACGCCAACAGTTTTCGAGACTGCCGAGGCAATGCCCCTCCCCCGCTCTAGCAAGCGGAATTTGGCCCTCGTCGAAGCTCTAGGGAACGGATTAGGGAACGAAACCTGAACTGAAATCGAGGAAGGGAGGGGCGGCGCCCCCGCTCGGAGCACGATGGCTGCATGCTGACGATCAGTCGCTTCCTCGGGATTGTGATCGCGAAATTCTTCGATCGCGGCTTTCAATGACGAGGCTCGGGATCGATATGATGTTTTCATATGAGCCGTCTTCTCTCCGTCTCCCTGCCTGACGATCTCGCCGAAGAGACCGACGCCCTCGCCCAGAGCTTGGGCAAGACTCGCAGCGAGGTAGTCCGCGATGCCCTGCGCCGCCAGGTGCAGGTCGAGCGCTTCGGGGAGCTGCAGCGCTACGGGCGCGAGCGCGCCGAGGCCCTGGGGATCGGGCCCGAGGACACAGAGACGCTGGTCGACGAGATGCGCTCCGGGCGCAACTGATCCTGCGAGTCGCCTGCGACACCAACGTCTTGGTCTCGGCGTTCATTGCCGCCGGACCACCCAGCAGGGTTCTCGAGGAGGTAATCGACGCCCGCTTGGAGCTCGTCCTGCCCCAGCCGGTGATGGTCGAGCTGGAGCGGATCCTCACCCGGAAGCTGGGCTTCAAGCCTGAGCGCTGGCGAGGAGTCGAAGAGCTTCTGGTCGATCTTGCGGCCGAACTGATTCCGGCGCCCGAGGATCCACCTGAGGCGGTGACAGGCGATCCTGCCGATGACCTGATCCTTGCTTGTGCTGCTCAAGCGGGGGTGGACGTGCTCGTCTCGGGGGATCGCCAGCACTTGCTCCCCGTCGGAAAGCATCGCGACGTTCGGGTGATCACTCCACAGGCGCTGCTGTCAGAGCTGCGTGGTGCATAACGGGATCCTGCGTTGAGATGGGCGTTCTACTGCTCTCACGCGCGGAAGTGGACGTCGGCGGCAAAGTGACAGTGCCTTAGGCTCCAGCGCGGTGATGAGCGACCCCTACTGGGCAGCCACCACGACCTGCCGCGCCTGCGGCAGGCAGTCGGTCGCGGGGTCATACCTGTGTGCCCGCTGCCGGCCAATCATGGGCCGCATAGAGACCCGCAAGGACCCCCAGGGGCGCGGGCGGGGCGTTGACAAGCAAGCGCGGCTGCGGGCGATGAAGCAGCAGTTCGACCCGTCGATCGACGGTTACCGCTGCTACTTCACAAAAGTGCCACTAGAGCTCGCCGCGGGGACGCGGAGGTCGGCTGAGTGGGCGCACCTCACGGCGGGCGACGAGAGCAGTGTCGTTCTGGCATGCAAGCTTGTTAACCGCATGCAGACGGACCTCACCGAGCCCGAGTTCGATGCTCTTGTAAAGGCGCTCGCCCGACACTTCGAGGGCGAGCCGTTTGACGAGTCGGTCTTTCCTCCTGGCCGCTAGGGCGGGGTGAGGAGCGCGACCGCGCTGCCGCTCTGCGCGATTTGGGAGCGCGCTGACTCCGAGTCGTAAATGCTCGCGCCTCGCGCAAGCTGCGATCGTTCACGAAGAAATTGTGTCCTAGATGACCGATGGTCTCTTCATGAACAATCGGGCTAGGTCGGGCTCGGCTCCTTCGTCCGCCAGCCGATCTCAGACCAGTACGCAGGTTCGTTGGTGGCGGGATTCAAGTACCAACCAGGCGGGTTATCCAGGCTGTACCAACGGGGCGGGTTGTCCGGCTGCGCCGGGATCGGTCGTGACGCGTACTTTGCCTCCAGTCGCTGTTGCCGACGCTCTTGCGCTCGCAGAGTGTTGTTCCTGAAGAGGGCGTTCAGCATCCAGGCAACGCTCATTGCCAGCCAGAAGGCGCCGGTGCCGTATTTGGCCTCAGCGAGTGCCCAGATGCCGAGGCCGGCGGAGGCCGCGGAAAGGACGATCGCCCCGATGCGGAACTGGCGCGGAGTCATGCTTGGGATGGTACTTCTGATCCGCGGCGCTCGCCAACCCTTGGAGGTTCGAGCACGATGCGTGAACTGATCCACCGCTGCCGCTTTGCGCGAACAGCAGTAGTGCGGGCCGGCACCATATGCACGCGAAGTGGCAGCGGGCAGCAGGGTCGGCTTGACGGAGCCTCTATGAAAGCTGGCCTAGCTCAAGTCCCCTTCCGACGCCCAGTGCTCGCCGACCCCGTCGCGATCATTTCGCGGCGCCGGCTGAGACGCAGTCGGTTATCGCCCTCCCGACGCCCAGAGGGGTGCGAATGGCTGTCGTGACCGGGCGTCGCTCTAGGGAACGATTAGGGAACGACACCCTCGTTGCAGGCACCGCTTGAGAAGGGGGATTGTGGCCGGAAATGCAGTCTTTGGCGCAGTTTCCCTCCCCGTTCACGCATTTGAAAAAGCCTGCAAGGAGCCGGCATTTGGCTCTACGTCTAGCGGAGGGGGTGGGATTCGAACCCACGAGCGCCTTGCGACGCCAACAGTTTTCGAGACTGCCCCGTTCAACCACTCCGGCACCCCTCCGGGCACAGCGGGTCGATTCTAGGGGGAACGGAGAGGGTGGGATTCGAACCCACGAGGCGGGTTAACCCCGCCCACGCGATTTCCAGTCGCGCTCCTTAAGCCACTCGGACACCTCTCCGGGCCTTCAAGGGTATTGGCTCAGCGGCGCCTGGCGAAGAAGCCCCGCAGGAGGGCGGCGCACTCCTCCTCCAGCACCCCCGCGTGGACGGTCGGCCGGTGGTTGAGCGCGGGCTCGGCGAGCACGTCGAGGACGCTGCCGGCGGCGCCGGCCTTCGGATCGGCGGTCCCGTAGACGACGTGCGGGACCCGCGCGAGGACGATCGCACCGGCGCACATCGCGCACGGCTCCAGCGTCACGTAGAGCGTCGTATCGGGGAGGCGCCAGCCGCCCAGCGCCTCCGCCGCGGCGCGGATCGCGAGGAGCTCGGCGTGGGCGGTGGGGTCGGCGCGCAGCTCGCGTTCGTTTCCGGCCGTCGCCAGCGGCTCGCCGTCGCGGGCCACGACCGCGCCGATCGGCACGTCGCCGTGGGCTTCCGCCTCCCTGGCCCGCTCCAGGGCAAGCGCCATCAGCCTCTCGTGCTCCAGCCTGGTCGTCGCGTCCACCATTCATCGGGGAGTATGTGCGACGAACAACTTCACGGGCGGGCCGGTGTTTAGGGAAGGCTCGGCCGTACGCAGGGAACTCGCGAGCGCAGACAAGATGAACCGACGCCTTCCGACCGCCGCCGCCGCGACCCTGCTCGCGGCCCTCGCTCTCGCAACCGCACCGGCGACGGCGGCGACCGGCCTGGCGACCGCGCACGGCTTCGCACCGCACCGGGTGATGGTCAAGCTCGCCGGCGCCTCGGGCCCGCGGACGCTGCACCTCCCGCCAGGGCTCGGGGTGCGAGCGGCAGTGACGGCCCTGCGAAGCAGCCCGGCCGTCGCCTACGCGGCTCCCGACTACATCGCAACGGCCTCGGCGACGAAGTCGGCCGACTCCGGCGACCTGCCCAACGACCCGGGCACGCTCGGCGTGCTTGCCGGACCGCCCGGCGGTTGGGTCGACAAGCAATGGAACTTCCTCCCCTGGCAGGGACCGTCCCTTCCCCTGCTGCCCGTCTCCCCCGGCGGGATCGATGCCGTGGGCGCCTGGGAAAACCTCGCCAAGGAGGGCCATCCGGGAGCCGTAGGCATCACCGTCGCCGTCCTCGACACGGGAATCGCCTACCGCTCGAAGCGACCCAAGTTCGCGCGCAGCCCCGACTTCGGAAGAGGCCAATTCGTCCCCGGCTACGACTTCGTCGACAGCGACAGGCTGCCACTCGACGAAAACGGGCACGGCACCCACGTCGCCGGGACGATCGCCGAGAAGACCAACAACGGCATCGGCCTCACCGGGCTCGCCTACCGGGCGAAGCTGATGCCGGTGCGCGTCCTCGACGAGCACGCACGTGGTCGTGCCGACCAGATCGCCAGGGGGATTCGCTTCGCGGTCGCCAACCGAGCCGACGTGATCAACATGAGCTTCAACTTCGCCTGTGGGCGACAGGTTCCGGCGGTCGAAGAAGCGCTGCGCATCGCCTACCGGCACGGCGTCATCGCCGTCGCCTCGGCGGGCAACCTGGGCTCGGAGGGATGCGTCGCCCAACCGGCAACCGCACCCCATGTGATCGGGGTGGGCGGCACCACCGAGGGTGGTTGCCTCGGTGCATACTCGCTCTCCGGCACAGCGGTCGACGTCGTCGCCCCGGGGGGCGGCGGACCGATGCTGGACTGTCCCTCGATCTCGTCCGGGCCGATCTACCAGGTGACGCTGCGCAATCACAGCACGCGCAGGTTCGGCGAGCCGAGCAACTACGAGGGCACCTCAATGGCAGCCGCACACGTCAGTGGAGTGGCGGCGATGATCCTCGCCAGCGGGACCCTCGGCCCGCGGGTCGGCAAGGGAAAGACCCGCGTCGACGCAGTCGCCCACCGCCTGCGCTCGACGGCCCGCGATCTTGGCCAGCCTGAAACCCGTCAGGGCGCCGGCCTGATCGACGCCGCCGCAGCCACGTCACCAGGCCCCTGACGGCTGCCTACGTCGTTCTGACGATGATCACGCTGCATGGAGCGTGATGGGAGACGTTGTTCGGCACGCTGCCGAGAAAGCGCCGGGCGCCCGTCATGCCCTTGTTGCCGACGACGATCAGGTCAGCTTTCGACTCTTCGGCGACGTTGAGAATCGCGTCGGCGGGATCGTCCTGAACGGGATGGGTCTGCACCTCGACTCCCTCCTTGCGAGCCGCCGCGGCGGCTGCGTCGAGGACCAGGTTGACGTCCTCGCGAGGACCGATCTCGTACTGCACGTCTTCGGGGGCGTCGACCTTCTCGCCCTCGACCTTGCTCCGCGGGAGTGGCTCGTACGCACTGACGATGCTCAGGGTCGCCCCCAACATCTTTGCCAGGTCGGTCGCCTGACGCACAGCCTCAGCGGCGGTCTCCGACCCATCTGTCCCAACCACGATGCGAGTGAACACGCCGCCTCCTTGCTGCTCGGTCGCTGAACGCGGCTGATACTAACGCGGGTGGGGGCGTGACCCGGCGGCCTGTGAGGCGGAGGGCGGCAATCCGCGAAAACCGTCGCCGAGGATTTCCGTCGGCGTGGTGGCCAGCCGGTAAACGGCGATCGCCATCGAGGCGAACAGGCAGGCGATCAGCACCGCCATCCCCACTTTCCAGATACCGGGCATTAGGCTGATCTCATCATGGAGGAAGTCGCCAAGGGAGTCTGGCTGCTGCGCGGGGATGCGCGCAAGGCGATGAACGTCTACTTCCTCGAGCAGGACGGCGGCGTCGTTCAGTTCGATGCGGGCACCAAGTCGATGACGAAGAAGGTGCGCGCCGCAGCCGAGGGGCTCGGCGGCCTGAAGCGGATCGTCCTCGGGCACGCACACGCCGACCATCGCGGTACCGCTCCCTCGCTCGGCGTCCCGGTCGAATGCCATCCGGACGAGGTCGCCGACGCAGAAAGCGATGCGGCGATCGCCCCTTACATGGAGATCTCGGAGCTGCCCTGGGCGCCGGCCCGCTGGATCTACCCGACGCTGTTGCGGCGCTGGGATGGCGGGGCGGTGAAGATCGACGGCACCGTGACCGAAGGCGACGAGGTCGCCGGCTTCCGCATCGTCCACTTCCCCGGCCACGCTCCCGGCCTGATCGGCCTCTGGCGCGAGAGCGACCGGCTGGCGATCGTCAGCGACGTCGTCTACCTGATCGACTCGGCGCGCCTGGGGCGGCCGCTGCCGCCGGGCGAGGCGAGCGTGCCCCACCCGGCCTGGGCCTGGGACCACGCCCAGGCGAAGGAGTCGGTGCGCAAGCTGGCGGCGCTCGAACCCGCCGTGGTCTGTGCAGGTCACGAGGCGCCACTGCGCGGAGACAACCTGCGGGCGACGCTGGCGGCCGCAGCCGAGAAGTACTGAGGCGGACGTCCCTCCGCCGGGTCGCTGGCATAGTTTCCGCTCCTTATGATCGGGACCTACGCCTCGGCGGCGCTGATCTGCGCCGCCTCGCTGCTGGTCGGTCGCGCCGTGCTCGGCTTCGCCGGGAACGACGGGCCGCGCGCCTGGCTGACTCCGGCGGTCGGCTTCGGCGCCATCCTCACCGTCGCGGGGTTCCTGGCGAGAGCGCCGGGGCATGGGACGAGCGCGACGATCGGGATCGTCCTGCTCCTCGCCGCCGCCACTCTGGCCCTCTGGTGGCGCGGGGAAAGGATGGCCTGGTCGTGGCCGGGGGTTGGGCTCGCGTTGCTCGTCGTCGCGATCCTCTCGATCCCCTTCGCGGTCGACGGACGTTGGGGCCTGCTCGGCGTCGGCTTCAACAACGACCTCGGCCTGCACCTCGCCTGGGCGGAGTGGCTGCGCAACGGGCTCGGGCCGGCGCCGGAAGCCGGCTACCCACTCGGCCCGCACGCGCTCGCCGGGGCCGTTGCGGACCTGCCGGGGATCGGCCTCGGCCAGGCCTTCGTCGGCGAGATCTTCGCGATCGCGACGCTGACGGCACTGGCGGCGCTCGCCGCCCTGGACGACCTCGGCTGGGGACGCCGGCTGCTCGGCGCCCCGCTCGTTGCGATTTCCTACCTGGGCGCCTCGTACTTCGCCCAGGGGGCCTTCAAGGAGACGGCGGAGGCGCTCTTCGTCCTCGCCTTCGCCCTCTATCTCCACGACCTCGACCGCCGACGGGCGTGGAGTCCACGGCTGCCGGTCGCGCTCGTGCCACTCTGCCTCGCCGGTGGGATCTTCTTCTCCTACAGCTTCGCCGGCCTCGCCTGGCCGCTCGCGGTGCTCGTCCTCTGGGGCGCAACCGTGCCGGAGATCCGCCGGGCGGCGCGGCCGCGGGAGCTGGCGCGCACGGTCCTGCGCCCCAAGCCGCTGATCGGGATCGCGGTCGTAGGCGGCGTCGTCCTTGCCGCGATGCTGGTCGGCCCCTTCGCCTTCGTCCACGGCTTCAACCGGGTCGCCGGGACCAACACTTACGGACCCGTGTCGCCGGCCGAGGCGCTCGGTGTCTGGCCGGCGTCGAACTACCGCCTCGACGCGGCGGGGGGCGCACAGCTGAGTGGCCTGGCGATCGCGATCGGCCTGCTCGCGGTGATCGTGGGGGCGATCTGGTGGCTGCGCCGTCGCGAGCTTGCGATCCCGGTGGCACTCAGTGCCTGCATCCTCCTCTACCTTGCCTCGCTGGCGACCAGTGGCGAGTACTCGCAGGCGAAGGCACTGATGATCGCCGCGCCGCTGGCGATGCTGGTCGCGATCCGGCCGCTGCTCGTCGAGCTCGGCGCTCGCAGGGCCGCCTGGGCGGTGCTCGCGGTGGCCTTCGTGGCCGGAGCCGTCTATTCCAGCCTGCTGGTACTTCGCGACGCGCCGATCGGGCCGCCGGGCCACGGTGCCGAGCTGCAGTCCTTCCTCCCCGAGATCGAAGGCGAATCCGTCCTCTACGCGGGGCAGGACCGCTATGCCGCCTACGAGCTGATGGGGGCCGACACTCACGTGCCGTTGGTCGAGTTCCCCGACGCCGAGGTGACAGCGAACCCCGAGAAGCCCTTCGACACCGGCGACGCCTACAGCCCGATCGACTTCGACTCCTTCTCGCACGCGACGCTTGACCGTGCCTCGTACGTGATCACCGGACGCGCCGCGTGGAACAGCGAAGCGCCGCCCAACTTCAGGCGCATCGCAACGACGCCTTCTTACGTTCTCTGGAAGAGGACCGGCCCGACGCCGACCGACCGCCACGTCCTGCTCGAGGGGACCGAGCCTGCAGCACACGCCGATTGCGCAACGCCGGAGCTCCGAATCCTCACTGCGAACCGGGGCCGAGCATCGCTCTTCCCCGGGGCTGCGATCGGTTCCAAACACCGCTGGAGCCCCTCGCCGACCCTGGAAACGGGCGACAGCGCCTCGCAAACGCTGAACCTCCCGGCTGGGCGCTGGCTGCTCTCGCTGCAGTACTTCTCCCCCTTCGATCTGACCCTCACCGCGCCGGGCTTCGAGCAGCCGCTGGAGGCCGCGCTCGACGGGCAGCGCCCGAACACGATCAGCCTCGCCAACGAGGGCCAGTTCTGGCCCGCCGGGTCGATTCGCAGCCGGGGCGGCCCGGTCCACTTCACGATCTCGGCGCCCGAGCCGAGCACCCTGCAGCGACTCAGCGGCTACACGGGCAAGGCGAACCTGGGGGAGCTGGTCGCCGTCCCAGCGCGGCGGCACCGAATCGTGCAGCTCGGCAAGGCCTGCGGCGGCTGGCTGGACTGGTACGAAGCCGAAGAAGCGCCCTGATCAGGCGACGGCTTTGGCCGCCATGCGCTCGGGAGCGACGCGCACCACGTCCCAAACGAGGCCGACGCGCTCGAGGCTGTCGATGACGAGCGCCGAGATGTCCACCTGCCAGCGGCCGAGGCCGTGGGTGGCGGAGGTGGGGAAGGCGTGATGGTTGTTGTGCCAGGCCTCGCCGAAGGTCGGAATCGCGATCAGCGCCAGGTTGCGCGACTGGTCAGTCGTCTCATAGTCGCGACGGCCGAAGACGTGGCAGAGCGAGTTGATGCTGTAGGTGAAGTGGTGGAGGACGAAGACGCGAACGAGGCCTCCCCAGAGAAGCCCGGTGAAAGCCGCGAAGAGCGTTCCGCCGATCACCCAGCCGAGCGCGAAGGGGAGGAGCAGGCCGCCGATCGCCCAGAGCAGGAAGGTCCGATCCACCCAGCTGATCACGGGGTCCGCGATCAGGTCGGGCGCGAAGCGTTCCTTGTTGCCGCGCTGGGTGTGGATGAAGAGCCAGCCCATGTGGGCGTGGTAGAGGCCGCGCATGGCACCGGCCCAGCCGTGCCCGTGGTCGACGTGCGGGCTGTGCGGGTCCCCCACTTCGTCGGAGAAGGCGTGGTGCTTGCGGTGGTCGGAGACCCAGGAGATCACCGGCCCCTCGATCGCCGCCGAGCCGAGGATGCCGAGCAGGCCGTGCAGCCACGGGTGCGTCTTGAAGCTGCGGTGGGTGAGGTGGCGGTGGAAGCCGACCGTTATCCCGATCCCGGTGAGGAAGTAGATGCCGACGAAGAGGAAGACGTCGCTCCAGTGCAGCGCCTCGCCCCAGACCTGCCAGGCGGCAAAGCCGATGGCGACGAACGGGATCAGCGTCACCAAGCCGGTGATGATGCGGTCGCGCGTCTCGTTGGCGACCGGCTGGATATCGGATGGGAGAGGTCCCGAGCCTGCCATTGGGGATAACGGATCATATGCTTCGCAGATGCCGTTCGCGAGCACGGCGCCGCTGCGCCGCGAGATCGAGTCGAAGATCCCCGAGCGCCCGTTCGCGGTCGCGTTCTGGGATGGGACACGTCTTCCCGCCAGCGACGGCTCCGGACCCACCTTCTACGTTCGCTCTCCGCGGGCGGCGGCGCACGCGCTGCGCGCGCCCGGCCAGCTCGGCCTCGGGCGCGCCTACGTCAGCGGTGAGATCGAGGTCGACGACATCGATGCCGTGATCGAGGTGCTCGACGGCTGGCAGCCGCCGGCGCTCGAGGGAGGCGACAAGGCGCGACTGCTGCTCAGCGCCGTGCGCGCCGCCGGCCTGACCAGGCCGCCACGCCGACCGGCAGCCGAGCTGCGGCCGAGCGGCCGCCGCCACAGCAAGGAGCGCGACGCCGAGGCTGTACGCCACCACTACGACGTCTCCAACGAGTTCTTTGCGCTCTTCCTCGACGATTCGATGACCTACAGCTGCGCGATCTTCTCCCGCGGGGCGGAGACGCTCGAGCAGGCACAGGAGGAGAAGCTCGAGATGGTCTGCCGCAAGCTCGACCTGAAGGAGGGCGAGCGGGTGCTCGACGTCGGCTGCGGCTGGGGCAGCTTCGCCCTGCAGGCCGCGACCCGGCACGGAGCCCGCGTCGTGGGCATCACGCTCTCGCCGCCGCAGGCCGAGCGGGCGCGACAGCGAGCCGAGCAGGCGGGGGTCGCCGGCCGGGTCGAGATCCGGGTGATGGACTACCGCGACCTGATCGGCGAGCGCTTCGACGCGATCTCGAGCATCGGCATGGTCGAGCACGTCGGCGAGGTGCAGATCGACGAGTACGCCCGCACGTTGGCGGGGCTGCTCGAGCCCGGCGGCCGGCTGCTCAACCACGGCATCGCCCGACTGCGACACAGCGACCCCGAGGCAGGACCGTTCTCCGAGCGCTACGTCTTCCCCGATGCCGAACCGCTGCACCTCTCGCGCGTGCTGCTGGCGCTGGAGCGAGCCGGCTTCGTCACCCGTCACGTCGAGGAGTTCGGCGCCGACTATGCCGAGACGCTGCGCCACTGGGCTCGCAAACTCGACGAGAACCTCGAGCAGGCGACGCGCCTGGCCGGCCCGGAACGGATCCGCGTCTGGCGCCTCTACCTGCGCATGGCCCGCCGCGGCTTCGAGACGGGCTTCCTGAGCATCTATCAGGCTCGCTGCAGCTTGGCTTGACTCCGCGTGTTGGCGACTTACTCGGCTATATGCCGAGTAAGTCGCCAGTTACGTCGGAAAACTACTCTCGACAGACTCGAGGGCCCAGTCGGCGCCAGCTTGTTTGAGCTGATCGACGGAATAGGCGCCCGTGGCGACGCCGACGACCTTGATGCCGGCGCCGTGGCCGGCGGCGACGTCGCGCGGCGTGTCGCCCACTGAGATGCAGGCGCCGTCGGCGAGGGTGCCGCCGGAGACGAGCGAGCCGCGGCGCAGGGCGGCTTCGGTGACCTCGGTGCGGTCGGCCGAGTCCGAGCCGTAGCCGCCGAAGCTGAAGAAGCGGTTGAGGTGGGCGCGGGCGAGCTTGATGTGGGCGGCGGCCTCGACGTTGCCGGTGACCAGGCCGAGGAGGTGACCTGAATCGATCAGGCGGTCGAGCAGCTCCTCGATGCCCGGCATCACCCGGTAGCCCGCCGACTCGGCGACCGCGTCGGGCAGGTGCTTGAGGTAGCAGCCGATCGCCCTGCCGCGCTCTTCGGGCGTCCCCTCGCGGCCGACCGCCTCGCGGAAGACGATCGCGGCGATCTCGGGATCGGTCATGCCCGCGTCGGTGCGTTCGGCGACGTTCGCCTCTACGCCGTAGAGCTCTGCGAAGGCGCGCTGCCAGGCGACGCCACCGGCGCCGCCGGTGACCAGCAACGTCCCGTCGATGTCGAAGAGGACGGCACGAACTGCAGCGGGGTCGCTACTCACCGAGCAGCTCCCGTTGGCTCAGCCAGTAGAGCAGCCCCAGGGCGGGCAGGACGAGCACGGCGGCGGCGAGGAAGACGACGATCACGGTGGCGAGGGTGTCGGATGGGGCGGCAGCTTCACCGATCTTCAGCGAGGTCGGCAGCAGGTAGGGGAACTGGGCGACGCCCCAGCCCCAGATCACAGCGACGACCGCACCGGCAGCCAGCGGACGAAGCAGCCGGGGGTGGAGCGCCGCCGCGCGGCCGGCGGCGGCGGAGAGGATCGCGAGCACGACGAGCCCGCAGAGCGCAGAGAGGATCACCAGCGGCAGGCCCTGGTCGACGAGACGGTCGAAGACGTAGCGGGTTTCGGCGTGCAGCTCGACCAGGCCGAGGGCCGCCGCGACCCCAGCCACCGCAGCGGCGGCGAGGGCACGCCGGGCGAAGTAGCTCTGCATCTCGACGTCGCCGGCGCGGCGGGCGTCGCCAACGAGGAAGACAGCGGCGAGGTAAGCGCCGGTGGCGACGAACATCGCCCCGGTCAGCAGCGGCAGCGGCTGAAGCCAGCTCGAAAACGGCGGCCCTTCGCCGCCGGCCGGGACGTTGCCGGCAGCGACCGCACCGACGACGGCGCCCATGAAGAACGGCGTCAGCAACGAGGAGATCGCGAAGGTGGCGCCGGCGGCGCGCTTCCCTCCCAATCCCTCGATCGACTTGCGGAAGGCGAAGCCGGAACCGCGCAGGACAATGCCGATCGCGGCCAGGGACAGGGGCACGTAGAGGGTCGTCATCACGGCGCTGAAGGCGGGTGGGAAAGCCGTCCAGAGGACGACGAGGATGAAGATCAACCAGACGTGGTTGGCCTCCCAGACCGGGGTGAGCGAGCGCTGGATCAGCGCCCGCGGCCGCTCGCCTCGCTCGGCGCCCCCCGCGACCAGGTCCCAGAGCCCGCCGCCGAAGTCCGCCCCGCCGAAGAGCGCGTAGAACGTCGCCCCCACCCAGAGGATCCCCGCGCAGGCGTCGGCCCGACTCACGGCAGTGCTCCCCTCGGCGCATAGGGCACGTCGGCCTCGGGCTCCGGGCCGCCCTCGCGCCAGCGGCGCGACATCGCCCTCAGGATGAGGACGGCGACGGTGCCGATCGTGGCGTAGAGGGCAATGACCAGGCCGAACGTGAACCAGATGCCGTGTGCCGGGGTCACCGCTTCCGCGGTGCGCATGTAGCCCTGCACGATCCAGGGCTGCCGTCCGACCTCGGTGACGATCCAGCCACACCAGAGCGAGAGCACGGCGGCCGCGCCGCTGACCGCCACGGCGCGCAGGAACCAACGCGTGCCCGGCAGCTCTCGCCGCCGCCACCAGGCGAAGAGCACCCAGAGGCCGAGCGCGATCATCAGCGAGCAGATCCCGACCATCGTGTCGAAGGCGAGATGGAGCAGCGTGTTGGCCGGCGGGCGTTCGTCGGACGGGATGTCGTTCAGTCCGGTCACCTTCGTGTCGACGCTGAAGCCGACCAGGAAGGAGTCGAGGTCGGGGACCGGGATCGCCCCCTTGACGCCGTCGGACGTGCAGATGCCGCCGACGTACTCGGTCTGGTGGGTGCCCGTTTCCTGGACGCACTCCATGCCGGCGAACTTGGCCGGCTGGTTGTCGGCGACCGCGCGGGCCGCGGTGTCGCCGACGAGGAACTGGAGCGGCGCGGCGATCAGGCCGATCGCCAGCGGGATCGTCAGGCCGAGCCGGTGCAGACGGTCGCGCCGCCCCCGCAGCATCCCGGTCGCGTAGATCGAGGCGACGAGGAAGCCGACGACGATGTAGGCGGCGAGGATCATGTGCGGCACCTCGTAGCCGGTGGCCGGGTTGAAGAGGACCTTGACCGGGTCGGTGTCGACGACCTTGCCGGCGGCATCGAGGGTGAAGCCCTGCGGCTGGTTCATCCAGGAGTTGGCGGCGACCACGGAGAAGGCGCCGCCGATCCCCGTGATCACCATCGGCACGCCCGACCAGAAGTGCGCCCAGCCGCCGAGCCGCTTCCAGCCGTAGATGTAGATCGCAAGGAAGATCGCCTCGAGGAAGAAGAAGATCCCCTCGATCGCGAAGGCGATGCCGAAGGCGCCGCCGAAGCGGTCCATGAAGCGCGGCCAGAGCAAGCCGAACTCGAAGCTGAGCACGGTGCCGGTGACGGCGCCGACGGCGAAGGTGACGGCCATCGCCTTCGACCAGCGCCGGGCGAGCTCCATCGCGTCGCCGTCTCCCCGCTTCAGCCCCAGGTAGTTGGCGACGAGGATCGTCGCCGGAAGGGCGACGCCGATACAGGAGAGGACGATATGGAAGCCGAGCGTGAACGCCATCTGCTCGCGAGCGGCGAGCAGGTTAGTCACGGCGTGCCTCGCGGTAGCGACGGATCAGCGCGTTGGTCGAGCTGTCGTGGCGCAGCGCGGGCTCGTCGGTGGCCTGCAACTCGGGGACGATCCGCTTGGCCAGCGTCTTGCCCAGCTCGACCCCCCACTGGTCGAAAGAGTCGATCCCCCAGATCGCCCCCTGGACGAAGACGCTGTGCTCGTAGAGGGCGACCAGCGTGCCCAGGGTATGTGGGTCGAGCCGGTCGGCGAGGATCGTGTTCGAGGGCCGGTTGCCCTCCATCACCCGGTGCGGGACGATCGGCTCCGGCGTTCCCTCCTCGCTCACCTGCTCGGGCGTCTTGCCGAAGGCGAGCGCCTCGCTCTGGGCGAAGACGTTCGACATCAACAGGTCGTGGTGCTCGCCGAGCGGGTTGTTGCTGTGGAAGAAGCCGATGAAGTCGCAGGGGACCAGCCGCGTGCCCTGGTGGATCAGCTGGTAGAAGGAGTGCTGGCCGTTGGTGCCCGGCTCACCCCAGAAGATCGCGCCGGTGTCGTAGTCGACGTGGGCGCCATCGAGCGTCACGTGCTTGCCATTGGACTCCATCGTCAGCTGCTGCAGGTAGGCGGGAAAGCGGTGCAGGTACTGGTCGTAGGGCAGTACGGCGCAGGTCTGGGCGCCGAAAAAGTCGCCGTACCAGATGCTGAGCAGGCCGAGCAGCATCGGCAGGTTCTCGCCGCTCGGCGCTTCGCGGAAGTGCTCGTCCATCGCATGGAAGCCGGCGAGCATCTCGGCGAAGCGGGCGGGGCCGATCGCCAGCATCGTCGAAAGGCCGATCGCAGAGTCCATCGAGTAGCGGCCCCCCACCCACTCCCAGAAGCCGAACATGTTCTCGACGTCGATGCCGAATTTCGCGACCTCTCCGGCGTTGGTCGAGACGGCGACGAAGTGCTTGGCGACGGCGGCCTCGTCGCCCCCGAGCCCAGCGAGGCACCACTCGCGGGCGGTGCGAGCGTTGGTCATCGTCTCCAGCGTCGTGAAGGTCTTCGAGGAGATGACGAAGAGCGTCTCCTCGGGATTGAGGTCGCGCGTGCACTCGGCGAAGTCGGTGCCGTCGACGTTCGAGATGAAGCGGAAGGTCGTCTCGCGGCGGCTGAAGTGGCGCAGCGCCTCGTAGGCCATCACCGGGCCGAGGTCGGAGCCGCCGATGCCGACGTTGACGACGTTGCGGATCGGCCTGCCGGTGTGTCCGCGCCACTCGCCGGCGCGGACGCGCTCGGCGAAGTCGGCCATGCGATCGAGCACCTCGTGGACCTGCTTGACGACGTCGACGCCGTCGACGACGAGAGAGCGCTGACGCGGCATGCGCAGCGCCACGTGCAGGACGGCGCGGTCCTCGGAGACGTTGATGTGCTCGCCGGCGAACATCGCGTCGCGGCGTGCCGCGACCCCGCACTCCTCGGCGAGGCGGCCGAGCAACAGCAGCGTCTCGTCGGAGACGCGGTTCTTGGAGAAGTCGAGGTGGAGGCCGGCACCGTCGGCGACGAGGCGCTCGCCGCGCCCCGGGTCGGCGGCGAAGAGGTCGCGCAGGTGGGCGTCGCGGAGCTCGGCGAAGTGCTCCTCCAGCGCCTGCCAGGCAGGGCGCGAGCGCAGGCCCGGCGCTTCGCTCACCCGGCGAGCGCTCCGCGCTTGGACTCGATCGACTCCAGCATGTCGTTCCAGGACTTGACGAAGGCCTCTTTGCCCTCCTGCTGCAGGCGCTCGGCGAGGGCGTCGACATCGATTCCAACCTTGGCGAACTCCGCGAGCACCTCCTCGCAATCGCCACCGTCGGCCGGCACCAGGTCGCCGACCTCGCCGTGGTCGGCGAAGGCATGGAGGGTCGGCTCGGGCATCGTGTTGACCGTGAAGGGCGAGGCAAAGCCTTCGATGTAGAGGACGTCGGAGGCTTCGGGATCCTTGGTCCCGGTGCTCGCCCAGAGCAGGCGCTGCGGTCGCGCCCCCTCGTTCATCAGTCGCTGCACGCGCTGGGAGTCGAGCACTTCCCGATAGGCGCGGTAGGCGCGGAAGCCGATCGCAAGGCCGAGCCGGTTGTGCAGCTCGTCGGGAACTTCGCCGGTGACTGCAACGTCCCAGCGGCTCATGAAGATCGAGGCGACCGAGGGGATGTCGGGACTGAGACCGGCCTCGATCCGCCGTTCGATCCCCTTCATGTAGGCGTCGGCGGCGGCGAGGTACTGCTCGCGCGAGAAGAGCAGGGTGACGTTGATCGGAATGCCGGCGAAGATCGACTCCTCGATCGCCGGCAGGCCCGCCGTCGTGCCGGGAATCTTCACGTAGAGGTTGTCGCGCTCGGCTCTGCCGTGGAGTTGCGCCCCCTGCTCGATCGTCGCCTGCGTGTCGTCAGCGAGCTTCGGCGAGACCTCGAGCGAGCAGAAGCCGTCGAGGCCGGCGGTCCGTTCGTGCACACCGCGGAAGAGGTCGGTCGCGTCGCGCAGGTCGGCGAGTGCCAGCTCGAAGAAGACCTCCTCGGGCTCGTGCCCGTTCTGGCTCAGCTCGATGATGTGCTGGTCGTAGGCCTCGCCGCCGGAGATCGCCTTGTCGAAGATCGTCGGGTTCGAGGTCAGGCCGGTGACCGAGAGCTCCTCGATGTAGCCGCGCAGGGTGCCGTCGGCCAGCATCGTGCGGGTGATGTTGTCGAGCCAGAGGCTCTGGCCCATGTCGTGCAGCTTCGCGGTCGGCTTCATGAGAGCAACTCCTTTGCGGCCTCCGCCACCCGGTCGGGCGTGAAGCCGAACTTGGTTTGGACGTCTTTCAGCGGCGCCGAGGTGCCGAAGGTGTGCATACCGATCTTTACCCCGCCTGAGCCAACGTAGCGATCCCAGCCGATGGTCGAGGCCTCCTCGATCGAGACGCGAGCCGTCACGGCCGGCGGCAGGACCTCGTCGCGGTACGCCTGGTCCTGGCGGTCGAACAGCTCCCAGCAGGGCAGGCTGACGACGCGGGAACGGACGCCTTCCGCGCCCAGCTCCTCGTGGGCGCCGAGCGCCAGCGCCACCTCACTGCCGGTGGCGATCAGGATCGCCTCGGGGTCGCCGCCCTCGGCGTCTGCCAGCACATAGCCGCCGCGTCGCAGGCCGGCGGCGGAGGCATAGCGGGAGCGGTCGAGCACCGGCACGTCCTGCCGGGTGAGGACGAGGGCGACGGGCTGGTGGGTGCGGTCGAGCGCCACCCGCCAGGCCTCGACGACCTCGTTGGCGTCAGCGGGGCGGATCACGTCGAGGCCGGGGATCGCCCGCAGCGAGGCGAGCTGCTCGACCGGCTGGTGGGTCGGCCCGTCCTCGCCGAGACCGATCGAGTCGTGGGTGAAGAGGTGGACGACGGGCAGCTCCATCAGCGCCGAGAGGCGGATCGCCGGCCGGGCGTAGTCGGAGAAGGTGAGATAGGTCGACCAGAGCGGCCGCAGCTTGCTCAGCGAGAGGCCGTTGGAGATCGCCGCCGACTCGTGCTCGCGGATGCCGTAGTGGAGCTGGCGGCCGTCGTAGGCGCCCGGCTCGAAGTCCTCGGCGCCGTCGAAGGAGAGCCGCACCGAGGTCGAGTCGGTGAGGTCGGCGGATCCGGCGAGCAGCCAGGGCAGGCGCTCGCCGATCGCGTTCTCCACCTTCTGCGAGGCCTTGCGGGTGGCTATGCCCTTCCCGTCGGGGTCGAAGCTCGGGATCTGCGAGTCCCAGCCCTCCGGCAGCTCTCGTCTCTGCTGGGCCTCGATCTCGGCGGCGAGCCCGGGGCGCTCGCCCGCATAGGCGGCCAGCCTCTCTTCCCAGGCTTCGCGCAGCTCGGCGCCGCGCTTGCCGACACCCTCGGCGAAGCGCTCGCGGACGCCGTCGGGGACGAGGAACTGGGCGTCCTCCGGCCAGCCGTAGGCGAGCTTCGTCTCTCGCACCTCCTCCTCGCCGAGCGGCTCGCCGTGGGCAGCGGGGGTGTCGACCTTGTGCGGCGAGCCGTAGCCGATGTGGCTGTCGACGATGATCAGCGTCGGCCGGGCTTCCTCCCCCTTGAACTCCTCGAAGGCGGTCGCGATCAGGTCGGTGTCGTTGGCGTCGCCGACCCGGGTGACGTTCCAGCCGTAACCCATGAAGCGAGCGGCGACGTCGTCGTCGTAGGCGAGGTGCGTTTTGCCGTCGATCGTGATCTGGTTGTTGTCGTAGACCCAGCAGAGGTTGTCGAGCTTCAGGTGGCCGGCGATCGAGGCGGCTTCGCCGGAGACGCCCTCCATCAGGCAGCCGTCGCCGGCGATCGCGTAGACGTCGAAGCCAAAGAGATCGACGCCGTAGCGAGCCGCCTGCCACTTGCCGGCGATCGCCATCCCGACCGAGGTGGCGACGCCCTGACCGAGCGGGCCGGTCGTCGTCTCGACGCCGGAGGTCCAGCGGTACTCGGGATGGCCGGGCGCGCGCGAGCCGAGCCGGCGGAAGCTTTCGATGTCGCCGAGGCTGACCGAGGGCTCTCCGACGACCTCGTAGTCGGGATCGACAGCGCGCACGCCCGCCAGGTGCAGCAGCGCGTAGAGCAGCATCGAAGCGTGCCCAGCCGAGAGGACGAAGCGGTCGCGGCCGGGCCAGATCGGGTCGGCGGGGTCGAAGCGCAGGAAGCGCTGCCAGAGCGTGTAGGCGAGCGGCGCCAGCGCCATCGGCGTTCCCGGATGGCCCGAGTCGGCCTTCTGGATCGCGTCGATCGAGAGCGTGCGAATCGTGTTGATGCAGAGCTGGTCGACGTCGCGGCCCATCGTCTCGATCCTAGTCAGGGCTCTATGCGGGTGATGGTGCCGTCGCCGTTGTTGGCAACCCAAACCGCTTCTTCGCCGACGACGACCGCGCCCGGCTCCGAACCGACGGAGACCGGGCCGCCGTCGACTTCGCCGCTGACGAGGCCAATGCGGATCACGCTGTCCTCGCTCGCGTTGGCGACCCAGACGACGTCGGTGCCGGCGTCGATCCCCCCGGGACGGCCGCCGACTTCGATCGGTTCGCCGAGACGGGCGGCGATCGAGGGATCGACGCGGGCGACGCTTTCGCTGCGGCTGTTGGCGACCCAAACGTAACCGTGGCCGACGGTAATCCCGGACGGTCCGCGGCCAACCGGGATCGGAGGGCCGGGGGTTGCTTCGCCGAGGTCGATGCGACGAATCGAGCCGGTCGTCGCACTGCTCACCCAAAGCCCGCCGGCGCCGACGGCGAGGCGCAGCGGCGCCGAGTGCGGGGCGATACCGCGCTTGAGTATCCGTCCTCCCGCGGCATTGATCGCCGTGATCCCGGCACCGGCCTCGTCCGCGACCCAGACGCGGTCGCCGCCGAAGGCGATCGCCCCCGGACGGCCGCCGACATGGATGCGGCCGAGGACGTGTTCGCTGTCGACGGCGATGCGCAGGACGTCGCCATGGCTTGGGTCCGACACCCAAACCGACTCTCCACCGACCGCGACCCCGGCGATGCCCCGACCCAGATGCAGCGGCACACCGACGACCGTGCGCGTGTCCGGATCGATGCGCGACAGGGTTCCTTCTGGGGTGCTCGTCGCCCAAACGTAGCCCTCGCCGGTCGCCAGCCGCAGGGGGCCTTGCCCGACCGGAATCGCCGAGGAAACCGAGACGTCGCTGCCTCCGAGAAGGCTCACCACCACGGCGACCAACCCGATGAGGACGATGGCGCCGCCCAGGAACCAGAAGAGGAAGGTGCCGGCGATCCAGCGCCGCCGGCGCCAACGCGCAAGGCGTCGACGCGGCCGAGCATCGCCGTCCATGCGCAGGGTCGGCCGGCCCGGGACGTCCGTCAGCACCCGGGTCGCCGCCGGCGCCGCGCCCTGGCACTCGCGCGCCGCGGCGATCATCTCCCCGGCCGTCGCGTAGCGCCTCTCGGGGTCCTTGTCGACCGCACGTTCGATCACCTCGCCTATCCCCTGCGGCAGCTCGGGCTCCGCGTCGGATTCCCTGCGCGCGTAGGGGACGATCCCGGTCAGCGCCTCGTAGAGAACGCAGCCGAGCGAGTAGACGTCTGCCGGCGGCCCCACACGCTCCCCACGCCACTGCTCGGGCGCCATGTACTCGACCGTGCCGACGATCGAGGCGCTGCTGCCCGCTCCTGCTTCGAAGGCCTTGGCGAGCCCGAAGTCCGAGAGGTAGGCGCGCTCGCCGTCGATCAGGATGTTGTGCGGCTTGACGTCGCGGTGGACGATGCCCGCGGCGTGCGCAGCGTCAAGCGCGTCGGCGACCTGCCCGAGGAGGTCGATCGCCCGGTCCGACTCGAGCGGACCCTCGCGGTCTATCAGCCGACGCAGGTCGCCACCCTCGATCAGTCGCATGGCGACGATCAGCTCGCCGTCCTCCTCGCGGGCGTCGTAGACGGGAACGACGTTGGGGTGCTCGAGCTTCGCCGCCAGGCGCGACTCGCGCAGGAAGCGCTCGCGGAAGTCCTTCTGCTCGGCCAGCTCCCCCGCGACCACCTTCAGCGCGACCGGCCGGTCGAGGGCTACCTGCGTCGCCCGGAAGACGACCCCCATGCCGCCGCGCGCAAGCAGCGAGTCGACGCGGTAGCCGGCGAGAATCGAACCGATCTGAGGCTCTCCCACCAGGCGGTTATACCGGCGCAAAACGACGAAGGGCCCCCTCCGGTCGCAAAGAGGGGGCCCTTCGGGCTGGAGCCGGGGGGAGTCCGTGCAGAGCCCCCCGGAGAACCGGATGGGCTCAGCGCCTCACCGGCTGCCAGGCGATGACCGGACCGATGGTGGTTTCTTCGCCGCCGACGACTTCGCTGAAGCTGCGTCGGCCGGTGGCGACGTCGATCACCGAGAGGTACTGCTCTTCTTTGGTCGCGGTGAAGGCGGCGACCTTGCGGCCGTCGGAGGAGAACACCGCGTTGGTCCGGGACTGGTCGGGAAGTTCGGCCAGCTTGTGGCCGCCGTGGCCGAGGCGCTTGACCCAGAGGCCCTGGTCGCGTCGGAAGAGCAGCGTGCGGCCGTTGGCGGTCGCATCCTCGACGAAGGACGAGCCGGCGCCCGCGATCAGCTTGCGGATCTTCTTGCCGTCCTCGTTCATCGAGTAGATATCGGCGTAGGCACCGGGGCCTTCGCTGCTCTCGCCGCGGCTGTAGACGATCGTCTCGTCGAGGTCGCGAGGGGCGAACTCGTCGACGTGTTCCGTCCGGGTCAGCTTCCGCAGGCGGATGCCCGAGGGCCTCACGGTGTAGATGTCGTCGGCCGTGCCACCGCCGGTTTCGGCGACGCTGCGCACGAAGGCGATCGTGCAGCCGTCGGGCGAGAACGACGCTTCGTGGTCGTCGTCGGGTGACTGGGTGAGCGGGTGCGGGCTGCCGCCGCCGGTGCGGACCGTGTAGAGGTCGCGCGGGGCGCCTTCGCTCACCCGCCGCTCGAAGAGCACGTACTTGCCGTTCGGCGAAACGAGTGGGCGGCCGTCGATCTCGCGGCCGCTGGTCAGCTGTCGCTGCCCGCTGCCGTCGGCGCGCATCGCCCACACGTCGCCGCCGCGGACGTAGGCGATCGTGTGGCCATCGGCCGAGAAATCGGGTTCGCTGTCGGTCGGGTCTTCGGTGAGCTGGTTGAGGTGCCCGTTCTTCGAGGCGTAGAGGCCGCCGTGCGTCACGGGGTCGGGCGCTTTGCCTTCGCTTTCGCAGCACGGGTGTTCGACCGTGGCCATCGAGAAGACGATCGCCCCGGTCTTGGCCTGGGCCGCTGCCGGCAGGGCCATTGCCAGCGTGATCAGAAATGCGGTGAATGCGATTCGGTTGAGCATCGGACTCCCCTTTCGGGTGGATTGCACTTGCACCACCGATGCTCGGCTGTACGGCCGTGCGCGAAAACGACAGCCGCGACGCCGACCGGGCCGCGTCTGGCCCGCACCGAGCCATGCCCTAAGCACGAGCGGCCGAGTCAGGCGCGGTCGAGACCCAGCTCTATAACGCGGGCGGCGATCAGGCGGGGGCGGTCGCGGCCTGCATCGCCGGGCACATTGAGCTTGGCCGCCAGTGCGTCGAGGCGGCGCTGGGCGGTGCGCTCGCTGACGTGCAGCGCCTCGGCCAGCTCGGCGCGGGTGGCGGGACGGCCGGCGAAGGCACCCTCGCTGCGATAGGGAGCGACGAGGGCCGTCGCCGTCGCCCGCTCCTCTTCGCTGAGCGGAATCGAGGGGGTGGCTGCAGCGACCGTTCCACCGGCCCGCCCGGGAACCGGGTCCGAGACTTCGAGGCGATAGCCGGCGACGATCAGCGTGTCGCCGTCGCGCAGTCGCCGCGGTCGGTCGAGCGGCTCGCCGTTGATGGCCGAGCCGTTGCGGCTGTCTAGATCGGTCGCCATCAGCGTGCCGCCGCGGTTCTCGATCTCCAGGTGGTTCCAGGAGACCGCCTCGTCGTCGATGTGGATCGCCGCATCGGGGTCGCGCCCCACCACGGTGCGTCCCGGCAGCAGCGCCACCGAACGCGGCTCACTGCTCGCTCCCGACAGCCAAATCCGCGCATCCATTGCCCGCGAGCATAAATGGAGCGAACTGCATCAAATTCCCACTCTGCCAGATAGGGAATTTGATGCAGTTCGCCTGGGGCGGCACGGGTAGAGTGCGGCGCCGTGCCTGCGGATGACGAGAAGCGGATCGCGGCCGAAGCGGCGGCGGAGCTGGTCGAGGACGGGATGACCGTCGGACTCGGCACCGGATCGACCGTCGCCTTCCTCCTCCCCGCGCTGGCCGCACGCGAGCTGAGCGGCATCCGCTGCGTGGCGACCTCGGTCGCGACCGAGGAGCAGGCGCATGGGCTCGGCATCCCGGTGGAGGAGTTCAGCCAGCTGCAGCGCCTCGACATCGCGATCGACGGCACCGACCAGGTGACCCCCGACGGCTGGCTGATCAAGGGCGGCGGCGGTGCCCACCTGCGCGAGAAGATCGTCGCCGCGGCTGCCGAGCGCTTCGTTGTCATCGCCGACTCGAGCAAGACGGTCGATTCGCTGAGCGGCCCCGTGCCGCTCGAGCTATTCGCCTTCGGGCTGCGCTCGACCCTCGAGCGGCTCGGCTCCGAGGTCGAGCTCCGCGACGCGCCCCGCAGCCCCGACGACGGCGTTATCGCCGACCACCGCGGCACCAAGCTGGGCGACCCCGCCGCGCTCGCCGCGCGGCTCGAGGCCGACCCCGGCATCGCCGCCCACGGCCTCTTCCCGCCGGATATGGTGAGCGAGCTGCTGGTGGGGGCCGGAGCCGCGGTTGAACGAACGACCTTCGACTGACCCAAAGGAGCCCTGATGAGCGACTTCACCGGCCTTTCCGTCTCCGGCCGCATAGCCACCCCCGGCGACCCCGACTGGGACGAGGCGCGCGCCGCCTGGAACCTGATCGCCGACCAGCACCCCGAGGCCGTTGTCTTCGCCGAGAGCGCCGAGGACGTCGCCGCCGTTGTGCGCTTCACTGCCGAGAACGACCTGCGAGTCGCCGGCCAGGGGACGGGGCACGGCGCCACGCCGCTCGGCCCGCTCACGGGGACGGTCCTGATCAAGACCGAGCGCATGCGCGGCGTCGAGGTCGATCCCGGCGCCGGCACGGCGCGGGTCGAGGCGGGAGCGCTCTCGGCAGAGCTGGGCGAGGCTGCGAACGCTCACGGCCTCTGCTTCCTGCCCGGCTCCTCGCCCGACGTCGGCGTCACCGGATACACGCTCGGCGGGGGGATGAGCTGGTTCGCCCGCCGCCACGGGTTCGCCTGCAACCACGTGCGGGCGATCGAGCTCGTCACCGCCGCGGGCGAGGCGCGCACCGTCGACGCCGAGAACGACCCCGACCTGTTCTGGGCGCTGCGCGGCGGCGGGGGCGGCTACGCGATCGTCACCGCACTGGTCCTCGACCTTTTGTCCTACGCCGAGGTCTACGGCGGCGCGCTGCTCTTCCCGGCGGAGCTCGGCGCGGAGGCGGTGCGCGCCTACCACGACTGGGCGGCGGCGGCGCCCGAGGAGGCCACCACCTGCGTCCGCTTCCTCACCCCACCGCCGATCCCCGACGTGCCCGAGCCGTTGCGCGGCACGCCGCTGCTGACGATCGACGGCGCCTTCGCCGGCGACGCGGCGGAGGGCGAGGCGCTCTTCGCGCCGCTGCGCGCACTGGGCGAGCCGATCATGGACACCTTCGCCCAGATGCCGACCGCGGGCCTCAGCCACATCCACATGGACCCCGAGCATCCGGTGCCGGGAATCGGCGACGGGATGCTGATCGGCGAGCTGTCCGACGAGGCGATCGACGCTTGGGTCGCGGCGAGCGGACCCGGCTCCGGCTCGCCGCTGCTGCTCAGCGAGCTGCGCCACCTCGGCGGCGCCGCCGGGCGGCCGGCGGAGAACGCCGGCGCCCTCTCCCACCTTGATGCGAGCTTCGGCATGTACAGCGTGGGAATGCCGATGACGCCGGAGCTGGGCGAGGCGATTCCCCGCCGCCTCCACGCGCTGGAGGAGGCGATGCGTCCCTGGGCCGCGGGCGTGTACTTCAACTTCGCCGAAGGGCCCGCCGACGTCGACGCGATCCTGCCGCCCGAGGTCTGCGCGCGGTTGGCCGACGTCAAGCGCCGCTACGACCCCGAGAGTCGCATCGTCGCCAACCACGGCGTCTCGCTGGAAACGGCCTAGCGAAGGAGCCTGCGGCCCGACCCCACGTCAAGTGGGATCAGGCTCTCCAGCCGCTTGACCGCCGGGTCGTCCTGACCGACGAGATCGGAAATCATTGCCGCTGCGATGTCGATGTCCTCGGGCGTCGCCTGGGCGATCGCCTCCATGTCGGCCCAATCCCTGGTGCGGTCAAAGAAGGCCTTGAAGATAGCCAGCGAAGCGCAGTCCAACACCGGCACCTCGCGCCCCGACAGGGGGACCCAGACGACTGCCCCCGCAACCGCCTCGTGCAGCGGCAGGTTGTTGAGAAAGACGTCCACGGGAGTTCCGTCCCAGTCCAGCCTGGTCTGTCCGTCGCGTTCGACCTTGGCAATGTCCCCCGCAGAGACCATCACCCCTGGCGGCAGGCAGGCAAGCGTGCGCTCAGCCTTGGCGGCGTCGACGAAGATGTTGACGTCGAGATCGCGGGTGCCGCGCGGTTCCTCGGTGCAGTAGGCCAGTGCGATTGCTCCGCCGAAGGCATGAGGGATGCTCGCCGCGGTGAGCGAGTCGTGGATGGCAAAGAGCTTTTCGACGAGCTCGCTCAAGCGCCCGCTCCCTTCGGCGAGAGGCGATCCGCGAGACGCGGATACCCAATCTCGGACCTGGGTTTGAAGGGCAGCGCCTCCGCCAACTCGAGGACCTGGACGAGAATCTTGCCGGCCCGCTCGGCATCCACCGGCGGCTTGCGACGGCCGAGCCGCAACTCGAAACCGCCGGCTGCGGCAAGGCGTGCGAGGGCGTCGACCCCGGGCTCGCGGCTGCCTTTCAGATAGGCATTGACGACCGAACGCGGCAAGCCGGCGCGGCGCGCGAGCTCTGCCTGACTGAGGCTGCTGCGCTCTTGTATCTCCCTGACGAGGGAGACAGAGGTCATGGGAATGTATGTTAGCGAATTCGCGAACGCAGTGTTAGCTAATTCGCTAACGCCTATGGCGCCGCCAGCTCGTCGGCGACGACGACCATGTTCGGGTTCTCGACCCGGCCGGCCGGGATCAGCGGATCGGCGGTGAGCAGCCGGGCGAGGGCGTCGCGCTTCTCGGGGCCGGTGACCAGCCAGACGATCCGCCGCGCTTCCGCCAGGGCGGGATAGGTGAGGGTCATGCGGCGGTGGTCCTGGTAGGCAGTCTCGGTGACCGCGACGCGGCGGTCGCTCACGTCGAGGACGGGGTCGCCGGGAACCAGCGACGCCGTGTGGCCGTCAGGGCCGAGGCCGAGGTGGACGCAATCGAGCGGCTCGGGAAGGGTGCGTTCGTATTCGCTCGCCGCTGCGTCGAGGTCGCGCTGGGTGACCGGCATCGGCCGCAGCGAGGCCTGGTGGTCCATCGAGAGGCCCAGCACCATGTGGGTGAGGTTGCGCTCCTCGCTCCCCGGCGAGGCGATCCGCTCGTCGACCTGGAAGAGCTCGGTCGCCTCCCAGGGCATCTCCTCTAATTCGCCGAGGATCGCGAGCATTGCCCACGGCGTGCGGCCACCGCTCATCGCCAGCGAGAAAGGCCCCGGGCGCTCGGCCAGCGTCTCCACCCCGGCGGTCTCGATCAGCTCCGCGGCTCGCCGCGCCGCGGCCTTCTCGTCCGCCACAACCTCCAGATCGATTGTCATCGTCGCCTCAGGTGGGCTTCTCGTCGTGGCCGCCGAACTGCTTGCGCATCGCGGAGAGGACCTTGTCGGCAAAGTCGTCGAGACCGCGCGAGGAAAAGCGCTCGTAGAGCGCGGTCGTCAACACCGGAGCCGGCACGCCCTCGTCGATCGCGGCGATCGAGGTCCAGCGGCCCTCGCCCGAGTCGGAAACCCGCCCGGCGAACTCGGCGAGGTCGGGGGATTCGCGCATCGCCGCCGCCGTCAGGTCGAGCAGCCAGGAGCCGATCACGCTGCCCCGTCGCCAGACCTCGGCCACCTCGGGCAGGTCGATGTCGTACTGGTAGTACTCGGGCTGCTCGAGCGGCGCGGTCTCCGCGTCGGCCTCGCGCTGGACCTTGCCCGCGTTGGCGTTCTCGAGGATGTTGAGGCCCTCGGCGTAGGCGGCCATCACGCCGTACTCGATCCCGTTGTGGACCATCTTCACGAAGTGGCCGGCGCCGTTGGGGCCGCAGTGCAGGTAGCCATTCTCAGAGGGCGAGGGGTCGCCGGAGCGGCCCGGCGTGCGCTCGGCCGACTCGACCCCCGGCGCCAGTGAGGAGAAGACCGGGTCGAGCCGCTCGACGGCACGATCGGGGCCACCGATCATCAGGCAGTAGCCGCGCTCGAGGCCGAAGACGCCGCCGCTCGTGCCGCAGTCGACGAAGTCGAGGCCGTCCTTGCGCAGCATCTCGGCGCGGCGGATGTCGTCGCGGTAGTAGGAGTTGCCGCCGTCGACGATCGCGTCGCCGGGCTCGAGCACCGCGGCGACCGCTTCGATCGTCTTCTCGGTGATCTCGCCGGCCGGGACCATCACCCAGACCGAGCGCGGCGCGCTCAGCTTCGAGGCCAGCTCCTGCAGCGACGACGCTCCCTCGGCACCCTCGGCGACCAGCTCCGAGACCGCATCGGGATTGACGTCGTAGACGACAAGCCGGTGATCGTCGCGCATCAGCCGCCGCACCATGTTGGCGCCCATCCGTCCGAGCCCTACCATTCCCAACTCCATGCCCACCACCCTACCCGCCGACGCCCTCGCCATTTTCGGCATCAGCGGCGACCTGGCGAAGAAGATGACCTTCCGCGCCCTCTACCGGCTGGAGGCGCGCGACATGCTCGACTGCCCGATCGTCGGCGTCGCGATCGACGATTGGACGACCGAGCAACTGCGCGAGCACGCGCGCGGGGCGATAGCCGACACGATCGAGGACGCCGACGAGGACGTCCTCGGCAGCCTCGCCGCTCGCCTTTCATACGTCCAGGGCGACTACGCGGACGCCGACACCTTCGCCCGGGTAGCCGACGCCGTCGGCGAGGCGCAGCGCCCGGTCTTCTACCTCGAGATCCCACCCTCGCTCTTCGCCACGGTCGTGCACGGGCTCGGCAAGGCGGGCCTCACCGAAAACGCCCACGTCGTGATCGAGAAGCCCTTCGGCCACGACCTCGACTCGGCCCGGGCGCTCAACGAGGAACTGCGCGAGGTGCTCGACGAGAACCAGATCCTGCGCATCGACCACTACCTGGGCAAGGAGCCGGTGATGGACATCACCTACCTGCGCTTCGCCAACTCGCTGCTCGAGCCGGTCTGGAACCGCCAGCACGTCTCCCACGTGCAGATGACGATCGCGGAGGACTTCGGAGTCGACGACCGCGGCCGCTTCTACGACGCGGTGGGGGCGATGCGCGACGTGATCCAGAACCACGCGCTGCAGGTGCTGGCGCTGGTCGGCATGGGACCGCCGACGGGCAACCAGCAGGACTCGGTGCGCGACAAGAAGCTCGAATTCTTCAAGGCGATGCGCACCGCCGACCCCAAACGCTACGTACGCGGCCAGTACGAGGGCTTCCTCGACGTCAAGGACGTCGAGCCCGACTCGACCACCGAGACCTTCGCCGCGGTCGAGCTGGCGGTCGACAACTGGCGCTGGAGCGGCGTCCCCTTCTTCATCCGCGCCGGCAAGCAGATGCCGGCCAAGTCGAGTGAGGTGAGCGTCGTCTTCAAGCGGCCGCCGCCGCTTGGCGTCGGCGGGTCGCACAGGCAGCCCGACCCCAACCGGATGACGGTCCGGATCGAGCCCGATCCGGGAGCCTGCATGCGCCTCTTCGCCAAGCGGGCCGGAGAGGAGGCCTTCGAGCCCGCCGACCTCGAGGTGCTCTTCGAAAAGGTCCCGGGCGAGGAGCCCGAGCCCTACGAGCGACTGCTCGGCGACGCGATCGCCGGCCGCCATCAGCTCTTCACCCGCCAGGACACGGTCGAGGAGACCTGGCGGATCGTGCAGCCACTGCTCGACGAGCCGGGGCCCGTCCATCCCTATGAGAAGGGGACGTGGGGGCCGAAGGAGGCGGAGAAGCTGACGCGCGGCATCTGCCAGTGGCACGAGCCGTGGCTGCCCGGTCCGAGCGCCGCGATGAGCGCCGGCGTGCTAGGTTTCTAGTCGATTAGGGTCACCTAATTCGGGTGGCCGAATACCGAGCCGAGCCAAGGAGAACGCAGCCGGATGATCCCCACCTTCGTCATCGCCCTACGCGAGGGCGTCGAGGCGGCACTGATCATCGGCATCATCGCCGCCTTCCTGGTTCGTGAAGGCCGGCAGGATGCGATGCGCCAGATGTGGGCCGGGATCGCCGTTGCGGTCGCGCTCTGCGTCGGCATCGCGGTGATGCTGCGGGTGATCGGCCAGCAGCTCCCCCAGCGTGAGCAGGAGGGGCTGGAGACCGTGATCGGCCTGATCGCCGTCTCCGCCGTCACCTACATGATCGTCTGGATGCGGCGCAACGCCCGCGGCATCAAGAAGGTTCTGGAAGGCAATGTCGCCGGCGCCCTGGCCAGCGGCTCGGCGATGGCTCTGGTCGCGATGGCGTTCCTCGCGGTGCTGCGCGAGGGCTTCGAGACCTCGGTCTTCCTCCTCGCCGCTTTCCAGGACGCCGGCGACACGACAGCCGCCGGCGCCGGCGCCGTCCTCGGCCTCGTCGCGGCGGTCGCGATCGGCCTCGGCATCTACCGCGGCGGCGTTCGCATCAACCTGACCCGCTTCTTCCGCGTCACCGGCCTGATCCTCGTCTTCGTCGCCGCCGGCCTGCTCTCGACCTCGATCCACACCGCCCACGAGGCGGGCTGGTTCAACGGCCTGCAGGGCCAAGCGGTGAACCTGACCTGGCTGGTCCAGCCGGGGACGGTGTCCGGTTCGCTGCTGACCGGGATGCTCGGCCTGCAGCCGACGCCAACCGTGGGCGAGGCCGCGATCTACCTCTTCTACGCGGTTCCGATGACGCTCTACGTGCTCTGGCCGGACCGGCTGCGGCTGCGCCCGGCGCTCGCGCGGTGGCGCCGCCCGGCCCGCGCCACCGGCGCCGAGAGCCCGGCGTGACCGTGATCCCAGCTCCGTTCCGCCCGCTTCTCGCGACCGCCGTCGCCGGCTTCGTGACGATCCTGATCGCCGCCTGCGGCTCCTCTGGTGAGGACATACCTGCGGGTGCCAAGAAGCTCTCGTTCAAGCTGACCGATGCCGGTTGCATCCCCAACTCGGCGAAGGCACCGGCGGGCCCGATCGCCTTCGAAGTCGAAAACGCCGGCACCAGCGCCGTGACCGAGTTCGAGATCCTCGAAGGCGACTCGATTCTGGGCGAGAAGGAGGACCTCTCCGACGGTCTCTCGGGCAGCTTCGCGCTGACCCTGGATCAGGGCGGCTACACGATCTACTGCCCCGGGGGCTCAGAGGAGCGGGGAACCCTCACTGTCACCGCCGCGAGCTAGCCGCCGCTGCTCGCGGCGCTGGCTGAAGCCAGTGCTCAGCACGACTGCGAATACGCAGACGATCAGCACGATGTCGGCTATTGCAACGATTCCAACTGGGGTCATCGCTTTTCCTGCCTTACCTGCCCTGCCAGCGGCATATGTACCACTGGTTTCCCAATTCGGAAGTCCTCAAACAATCGTCCAAGCGAAAATCAGCCCAGTTTGCGGGATCGCCGGAACGATTCGCGCATTCGGGTGTTTGGGCGATACAACCTTCTGCTGGCGGGCCGGCATTTCGTCAACGACACCTCCGATCGCCGCCCGCCAGCCGGGAGGGACCACGGCTCCCCCAGTCGAATGACGCTCGGATGACCTGCGTAACGCGAGCTCGCACATGCCTGGCGGCGCTTGCCGTCGTCGCACTCTGCCTGGGAGCGCCGGTCGGCGCCGGCGCGGCAAGGCTGATGCCGCACGGCAAGAAGGTCTTCTTCGGCGTCAGCGACACCGGCAACCCGGCCGACTTCGGCCAGTTCAGCAGCGCTATGCACAAGCACCCCGCGCTGATCGAGACATTCCGCAACTGGGGCTCCGACTTCCACGGATCGATCGAACGCTGGCAGGAGGCAAGGGCACGTCCGGTCCTTCACATCACGACCGCCGACAGCGGCGACGGGCACGAGTTGGTCACGCCGCGGGGGATCGCCCAGGGTTACGGCGACGACTTCCTGATCCGCCTCAACCGGCTCTTTTGGGAGAAGCGGATGCCCGCCTACATCAGGCCGCTCGGCGAGCCCAACCGCTGCCTCAACGTCTACGCCTCCTATGACTGCGCGGGGAACGGGCGCGACGGCGCTCACAGCCCGCGCTGGTACCGGCTCGCCTTCCGGCGCATGTACATCGTCCTGCACGGAGGCGGCAAGCGAGCCGCGATCGACGCCCGGCTCGCCAAGGCCGGGGTGCCACCGCTGCGGAGCGAAGTGGGTGGCCTGCCGAAGGCGCCGGTCGCGATCATCTGGGGCACGCTGCCGGCCGGCTCGCCGACCGTGCCGCAGAACCGGCCGCGCCACTTCTACCCGGGCTCGCGCTACGTCGACTGGGTCGGCACCGACTTCTACTCCGACAACCAGGACTGGAAAGCGCTCACCGGCCTCTATAACCGCTTCTCGGGCAAGCCCTTCGCCCTGCCGGAGTTTGGAGTCTCGAGTGGCGACGACCCCACCTACGTGCGGCGCCTGATGGTCTGGGTTCGACGCCACCCGCGCTGCAAGATGCTCGTCTACTACCAGGACTTCGGCTCCGCGAGCAGCTACCGGATCCAGAACTACCCGGCGAGCCTGGCCGTTCTGAGCAACTACCTCCATCATCCGGCTTTCCCCGCCTTTGCCCCAGGCTATCCGAAGGCGCCGCCCCCACCTCCGGGGGGCCTGACGCCGTAGCGGCGGGTGCCCGCCGCTACGGATCCCGATCGAACACGGCCGGCTCAGCGGGCCCTCGGGCCATCGAGCAGCACCGCGTTGTTCGAGTAGCCAGTGAAGCTTCGCGAAATCCGCCCCCAAGCCAGCCGCAGCGGGGTGATTTGCCCGGTAGCGAACCAGCGTCATGCGGCCGAGCCGGGTGTAGCCGATGCGTCGGAAATCGGCCGGCAGCGAGCTCGCCGACCGGGGCGGCGGCCTGCCGCTGACGACGGCGACTTCGTCCACCGGCCGCGGTGCCAACCGCCACTGCTTCCACTTGACCCGCGTCGCGCCATCGCCCAGGTAGAAGGCCAACGGTTCGTCGCCCTGCTCCCAGACGAGGATCGCGCGCGAGGCGCGGGGCGGACCGATCGCGTTCGCCACGCTGCGCCAGTCTTCGCGCTGGAGAGCTGGGCGGAAATCCGAATAGACGCAGAAGGCGAGCAGGTAGACGACCAGCGCCACGCCGACGCCGAGTCCGAGCTGACCGGAACGCGGAGCGGCAATGCCGGCAGCGGCGACGAGCGCCAGTGGGATCAGCGCCGGCAGCAGGTTCCTGTCGAGGACGAAGTCGCTCCCTGCCGCGGCGAAGATGAGCGCCAGGAGAATGCCGCCGCCGCCGACCGCCAGCGCGACAGCGGCACCGCGCTTCTCCCGGGGACCGCCACGGACGAGAAGCAACAGCGCAGCCGCCGCGTAGAGTGCCAGAGCGATCAAGGCATGCTTGAGCAAGCCCGCCTCGCCGACGATGAACGAGATGCCGGTCTCCCGCAGGCGGCCGAGCATGCCGAAGCTGGCGATCCAATCGTTGTTCTTTCCCGCGCCTGGTGCAGGGCGATCGGCGCCAGCGCCATCCCCGCCGCGGCGACCCCGCCGATCGCCCAGAGAACCCGGCGCAAGGGGCGGACCTCGAGCAGGAGCCAAGCTGCCTCGATCGCCATCGGGAAGACAGCGAAATAGTGGGTGACGAGGGCCAGCGCGGAGAGAACCGCCCAGCAGGCGAGATCGCGCGCTGCCCCCGTTCGCCGCGCGCGGAGGAAAAAGAGTAGGGCCCCGGTGCTGAGCAGGATGAGCAAGGCATAGGAGCGGGCGTCTTGCGAGTACCACACCAGCATCGGGCTGACCGAGACGATTGCGGCGGCGACGAGACCGACGCGGCGACCGACCAGCTCGCGACCGGCGAAGTAGGCGATCGGCACCGTGACCGTCCCAAACAGCGCCGAGAGCGAGCGCAGGCTGACCTCCCGGACGCCGAACGCGTGCGACCACGCCCAGGCCAAGACGTAATAGAGCGGCGGCGTGGACTCTCCGCTCCAGACCTCGTGCATCGTCCCGGCGAGGCTGGCGTGGAGGACGCGGCCGGCGGTCACGGCCTCATCGTGACGGTAGCTCTGCAGGCCCAAGGTCGAAAATCGGATCGCCGCCGCCAGCACGACGAGGCCTGCCAGCGCCCACGGGTACCAGCGTGTGCGACTCGTCTTGCCGGTGGTGTGGAAGCCCATCTCGGTCGAAGGGAACGCGAGTGACCCGCGGGCGAGACTGGAAAAGCCTACCCTGGGTCCTGGTCGGCCTCCTCGTTCTCGGCGCTGTCCTGCGGTTCGGGACACTCGGCCTGCAGAGCTACCGCTACGACGAGGCGGTGACCGTCGTCAGAGTCATCCACCCCAGCCTCTTCGACACGCTCGCCGCCGTACCGCGCAGCGAGTCGACGCCTCCGCTGTACTACGCCCTCGCCTGGCTCTGGTCGCGAGCCTTCGGCACCTCCGAGGTGGGCCTGCGCTCGCTTTCCGCTCTCGCCGGGACGGCCTCGATCGCAGTCGTCTACCTCAGCGCCCGCGCCCTGCCCCTCCCCCGCCGTGGCTCCCTGATCGCGGCCGCGATCGTCGCCGTAAGCCCGGTCCTAATCTGGTTCTCGCAGGACGCCCGCGCCTACGCCCTCGTCTTCCTCCTCACGGCGCTCTCCTTCTGGCTCTTCGCGCGAGCGCGGCAAAGCGGCAGCCGTCAGGACCTCGGTTGGTGGGTGGCAACCTCCTCCCTGGCTCTCCTCACCCACTACTTCGCCGCCTTCGTCGTCGTCCCCGAGGCCGCTCTCCTGCTGCTCGGGCATCAATACCCCGCCGACGGGCCGATACGACAAGGCAGCCTTGACGTACCGGCCCGTCGGCGGGAGTTGTTGGCGGTGGGGGTCGTCGTGGCGACCGGGGTGCTGCTCATGCCGATCGCGCTGCGCCAGGCGGAGAACGCGCACGCGGGTTGGATCGCCGAGCAGCCGCTCGGGCAGCGCCTGGAACGGGCCGCGGCAAAGCTGGCCGGGAACGACAACGGGGATGAGCACGGCAAGCGCCAGCCGGGGCCGATCCCGCTCGGCATCCCGCTCGCCCTCGCCCTCGCCGCCCTCGTACTGCTGCTCGCGCGAGGCGATCCGGACGAGCGGCGAGGTGGCGCGCTCGCGGGGGCGGTCGGGGCCGTCGGCGTCGGCCTGCCGCTGCTGATCGGCGCCTTCGGGGTCGACTACCTCGACGGCCGCAACCTGATCCCGGTTCTCGTGCCGCTCGTCGTTCTGCTCGGAGCCGGATTCGGGGTGCGGCGGGCGGGACGCCTGGGCCTCGCGCTCGCCGCGGCCTTCTGTCTCTGCTCGCTCGTCTTCACGATCGAGATCGACCGCCTGCCCAGGCTGCAGCGCGAGGACCTGCGCAACGCCGCCCATGAAATCGAACCGCTGCGCCCGGGCACCGCCGTGGTGACGATCCGCTACGCGATCAATCAGCCCCTGCGCTACTACCTGGGCGGTCGCTTCGCCGGCGGCGAGCGGCTGGCCCTGCGCGAGATCGACCTGATCGGCTCGGCCAGTGCCGAGCGCAGCGCTCACCGCCTGCTCCCCGCCGCCTTCCATCGCGTCGAATCGAAGCCGGTCTCCTACGACTTCACCCTGGCCCGCTTTCGTGCCGCGCGTACCGTCAACGTCCCCTTGCGCCTGCTCGAACGGGGGGCGCTGGTCGGCGGCGGGCCGAGGGCCTCGGTCCTGGTGGCGCCTTGATGCGGCTCGCCACCGCCGCCTTGTACTTGTATGGCTGCAGCGCATTGATGCTCGAGTAGCCGACCAGGTAGATCCGCCGGCCATCGGAGATCACCGGCGTGTATGTGCCGGTCTTGTAGTGGAAGACCTGGCGGCCGCTCTTCATCTCGTACCCGTTGGTCGAACCGTTGGTGAACTCCGCTACATAGACGATGTCGCCGACGGCCGAGAGCGAGCCGACGACCTGGCCTCCCGCCGAGCGCTCCCAGCGCGTTTCGCCGTCCTTGGCGTCGAGCGCGTAGATATTGCCGTCGAAGGAGCCGATGTAGACGGTCGGCGGAGTGTGCTTCGTGTTGGCGACGACGGGGCCGGAGTAGACATAGCCGCCGGTCGAGTGCGACCAGGCGAGGGCACCGGTCTTCTCCTCGAAGCTGTAAACGCGGTCGTCGTTGTTGCCGGCGAAGACCCGCCCGAAGGCGACCGCCGGGGTCGAGTAGAACTCGCCCGAGGTGCCGAAGCCCTGGCCGAGCGAGGAGGTCTGCCACTTCAGCTTCCCGGTCTTGGCGTCGACCGCGTTCATGTAGCCGCCGTAGTCGCCGACAAAGAGCACCCCGTCGTGGTAGGCGGGCGCCGACTTGACCGGCCCGCCCAGCGTCGTCGCCCAGCGAGTGTGGCCGTTGCGCGTGCTGAGCGCGAAGAGCTCGCCGTCTTCACAGCCGAAATAGACGGTGCGGTCGAGGACCAGGGGCGAGGACTCTGCCCGGCCCGGCAGCGAGCGCTTCCAGAGCACTTTTCCAGTTTTCGCGTCCAACTTGACGATGTGGCCCGGGACCAGGTTGACGATGTAGAGGCGGTGCTTGTAATACGCCGGCGAGGAGGCGTTGAGGGCGCCGATGCGGCGTTCCCACAGCACCTTGCCGGTGTCGGCGTCGAGCGCGTAGGCGTAGCCGTTGTTGTTGACGAAGTAGAGCTTGCCGCCCGCGTAGATCGGCGGAAACTCCAACAGCGGCCGCTCCGTGTAGTGCCAGAGAAGCCGGTAGGGCGGCTTCACGCCCTTTGCCGGCAGGTAGCGCGTGCGGGCTGGGTTGAGGCCGAAGATCGGCCAGTTGACCGTCTTCGCCTTCGGTTTGGGGGGCTTCTGCGGGACGAAGGCGGCGTTTGGGTTGTGGACGTCGGCCGGCCGCTTGAGCAGCTCGTAGGCGAGGATCCCGGCGCCGACGATCGCGACCGCGCCGGCGACGAGCAGGCCGACCACAAGGCCCCGGCGCTCTCGCCAGAGCCGCCTCGCCTCGTCGCGGAGGCGCGCCGGCAGCGGCGCTTTGTCGGGTCTCTCGCTCAGCGGCGCATCTCCCACATCTCGACGAACCCGAGATCGCGGAATCCGATGCGTTCGTAGAGGGGCGCGCCGGCCTTCGAGGCCTGCAGCGAGGCGGTGGCCATTCCTTCGTCGCGGGCCTCGGCGAGGGCGTGAGCCATCAACCAGCTGGCGATGCCGCGGCCGCGATGCTCGGGCGGCGTGGCAACCCCGGTGACGCAGCAGTCGTCGCCGATCGCGATCGTGCCGACGCAACCGACCGGCGCCTCCCCCTCGTAGGCGCCGTGCCAACGAATCGCCGTCTCGCCCCCGAGCCCGGCGCGGAAGCCATCCTCGCCGTAGCCATAGGCGCGGTCGTTGAGCTCGGCGCAGGTCGTCGGCGTTACCGGCCCCGCCTCGACGCCGGCGGGGGCCGGCGGGCGGGAGCCGAGGTCCACGAGCTCCATCGCCATCGCCCGCGACGCGGCGTCGAGCGAGTGACCGCGAGCGCCGAGCAGGCGGGCGGTCTCGCGGTCCTCGTCGGGAACCCAGACCGTCCAGGCGCGGATGCCGTGCGACTCGTAGGCGCCTTCCAGGCCGTCGAGCTCGGCGGTCAGCGCCGCCGGGTCGTCGTAGTGGACCGAGTTGAAGATCGAGCGCTGGGGAGCGGCGGGCACGATCGCCGCCAGCAGGCCCTCGCGGCGGATCAGCAGCGAATCGGCGGCGGCGCTGCCGAACGCCTCGACCTCGTCACGGACTCCCTCGACGGCGCGGCGTCGCAGCTCGGCCCCGTCGATACGGCCCATGCGGGCCGTCAACCTCCGGCGCGGCGCTCGGACTCCTTGGCTACGCCGTCGATCAGGCCCTTGATCGCCTGCTTGACCACGGCCACGACCACGCCCCCGACGATCGGCAGGGTCGGCTGCGTGCGCACCGCGTAGACCATCCGGGTCCCCTGGCCGTCCGCAGCGAGCTCGACGGTTCCGACGTGGTCGCGCACCGGCAGGCCGGACAGCACCGTGTAGGAAAACCGGCTGGGCGCCTCGTATGCGATCACTTCCTCCCGCATCGGCGGGCCGACCGCGGTGAGCTTGCGAATCGCGCCGTTGCCGTTGGGGGCGGGCTCGCCCTCGCGCTCGAGCTCGGACTTGCGCAGCGGAGTCAGCTCGCTGTAGCGGCGGTGGTCGGTGAGGACTTCGAAGACCGTCTCCGGCGGCGCCGCGATCTCACGCGTGAGGGTGAAGCTGGCCACGGCGGCGAAGGCTACCGGCACGTCGCCAGCGACGTGGGTCGGTATCGGCGACCGGCTCGACTTCTCCGAGGATCGTCATGTGGTCGAGGCAGGAGAGGACGATCTGCAGGACCCAGGCGCTGACCGGGGTGTTGACGTTCTCGGCGCCGACGATCTCGGCGACGATCTCGAAGGCTGTCTGCTCTTCCTCTTCCAGCGCCTCGCGCGTCTTCCCGAGCAACTCGTCGACCTGGCGGCGCGCCTCGGCGATCTTCGCCAGCGGGTCGCGGAAGGGGCGGCCGTGTCCGGGCAGGCAGAGTTCGACCTCCAACGGCTCGATCTCGTCGAGGCCGCCAAGGAACTCGCCGATCGGGTCGGGTGAGTGGCCGTGGTCGAAGAAGAGCACCGTGCGGCCGAGCAGGTGGTCGCCGGAGATCAACAGCTTGCGCTCGGGCTGGTGCAGGCAGACATGCGAGGGCGCGTGTCCGGGCGTCTCGTACACCTGCCAGGTGCCGAGATCGGTCTCCACCTCGACCCCCGGCAGCAGGTCGCGGTCCGGCTCGACGATCGCGTCGATCCCCGTCTCATCGTCATCGCTGCGCGACTCGCGATAGCGCTCCAGCGCGGCGGGCGGAACGCCGCTCTGCCGGGCGACCTCGAGCCGCTGCTCGAGCGCCGCGGCCGGGTCGTCGCCGAGCAGGCGGACGTGTTCCCAGGCCGGGTGCATCCAGAGCTCGCAGCCGGCGCCCTCGACGATCGGCGCCGCCAGCCCGTAATGATCGGTGTGCGAGTGGGTGCAGACGAGCAGGCGCACGTCCTCGAGGCCGAAACCGGCCTGCGCGAGGGCGAGGTCGAACTGGCGCATCCGCCCCTTGCCGCCGATGCCGGTGTCGAAGAGGACGATGCCGCCGTCGGCGGCAACCGCCCAGACGTTGCCGTGCGGAACGCCCGGCCAGGGCAGGGGCAGGCGCAGTCGCCACACGCCCGGCAGGACCTTCTCGGTACGCGCCGCCTCGGGGCGCTTGCGGTCGTCCGCCATCGCCGCCGCACCCTACCCCCGCAGGGGGTGTCTGAGTTCCACCACCCATACGGGGGTGAAAACTCAGACACCCCTGGGCGGGGTAGGTTGAACGGGCCGAGATGGAATCGAACAGCCCCAAGCGCGCCAGTGCCGTCCTCTCGGCGCTGATCCTCGTCGCCGCGGTGGCGAACCTCAATCTGGCGGTCGCCAATGTCGCCCTCCCCGACATCGGCAAGGCGTTCGACGCCGGCCAGACGTCGCTCAACCTGGTCGCGGTCGGCTACTCGCTCGGCCTCGCCACCTCGGTTCTCTACCTCGGCGCGCTGGGTGACCGCTACGGGCGCAAGACGATGCTGCTGCTCGGCATGGGCCTCTCGATCCCGGCCTCGCTGCTCGCCGGGCTGGCGCCGTCGATCGGGGTCCTCTTCGTCGCGCGGCTGGCCGGCGGCGTCGCCGCGGGCATGGCCTTCCCGACGACCCTGGCGTTGATCACAGCGCTCTGGTCGGGCGCCGCACGCACCCGCTCGATCGCCCTCTGGTCGGCGATCGGCGGGGCGATCGCCTCGCTCGGCCCGCTGCTCTCCGGCGCCCTGCTCGAACATTTCGACTGGGGCTCGGTCTTCCTCATCACCCTGCCCCTTGCCTGCCTCGCCCTCTTCCTCGCCTGGCGCTACGTCCCAGCCCACGTCAACGAGACGACCGATCCCGTCGACAACCTCGGCGGGGTCCTCTCGATGCTGCTCGTCGCGGCCCTGGTCCTGGGGATCAACTTGGCGCCGGTGCCGGGCAAGGCCAGCTTGGCGATCGGGCTCGGCCTGATCGCGCTGGCGGCAGCCGCCGCCTTCGTCATCCGCCAGCGCCGGACCTCCTCTCCCCTCTACGACCTCGACGTCGCCAGGCGACGCACCTTCTGGGTCGCCGCCTGCGCCGGAATCATCGTCTTCGGCTCGCTGATGGGCGCGATGTTCATCGGCCAGCAGTTCCTCCAGAACGTGCTCGAATACTCGACGCTCGACTCGGGCCTGGCGATCCTCCCCGCAGCCGCCCTGATGGTGGTCGTCGCGCCACGCTCTGCGAAGCTGGTCGAGGTCCGCGGCGCCCGCTTCACGCTGCTCGTCGGATACGTCTTCTGCGTCCTCGGCTTCCTCACGATGCTGCTGCTCTGGAAAGAAGGCATCCCCTACTGGAAGGTCGGGCTCGGCTACGCCTTCATCGGCATCGGGGTCGGCTTCGCCGGCACGCCCGCCTCGCACTCGCTGACGAGCTCGGTGCCGGTGAAGCGCGCCGGCATGGCGTCGGGGACGGCCGACCTGCAGCGCGACCTCGGTGGCGCGATCATGCAGTCGATCCTGGGCGCCCTGCTCACCGCCGGCTACGCAGCGGCGGCGAGCGAAGCGATCGCCTCATCGGGGGAAAGCGCCAAGATCACCCAGAACGTCGAAGGCGAGCTGACCAAGTCCTTCTCCAGCGCCGCCGACATCGCCGGTCAGTACCCCCGCCACACCGAACAGATCATCGCCGCGGCCAAGGCCTCGTTCCTGCACGGAGACACCTGGGCCTACACGGCCGGCATCGTCGCGATCCTGCTCGGCGGCGCCCTCGTCTTCTTCTTCTTCCCGAAGAAGGACCGCGAGCAGGAGCTGCTGGCGGAATACGCTGCCGAGGACACCTGACGCCGATGGCCACCGGTGGCGAAGCGCGAGGACCGCTCCTCAGCGCGACGCTGCGCGAAGGCGAGCGGGTGACGCCGCTCGAGCTCTTCTTCGACCTGGTCTTCGTCCTCGCGATCACTCAGTGTACGGCGCTGATGGCCCATCACCCGACCTGGTCGGGGATCGCCCAGGGCCTGCTCGTCCTCGGCATGCTCTGGTGGGCCTGGACCGGATACTCGTGGCTGACCAGCGTGATCGACCCCGAGGAGGGCGCGGTTCGCCTTGTCATGTTCGGCGCGATGGCGGCGCTGCTGCTCGTCTCGATCTGCGTGCCGGAAGCGTTCGGCAGCCTGGCGCTCGCCTTCGCCCTGATCTACGGCGTCGTGCGCACCGCCCATATCGCGCTCTTCATGCTCGCCAGTCCTGAGGACGACGCGCTGCGCCACTCGGTCCTCGGCCTCGCCGCGAGCACCACCGTCGCCGTCGCCCTCCTCGCCGCCGCCTCGCTCTTCGACGGCTTCGCCCAAGGGGCACTGTGGGCGCTCGCCCTCTTCCTCGACATGGCCGGCCCCTATTTCTTCGGCTCCGAAGGCTGGCGGCTGGCCCCCAGCCACTTCGCCGAGCGCCACGGCCTGGTCGTGATCATTGCCCTCGGCGAGTCGATAGTCGCGATCGGCGTCAGCGCCGCGGGGGCGCTCGACCTCGGGATCGGCACCGCCGCCGTGCTCGGCGTGGCGCTGACGGCGGCGATGTGGTGGATCTACTTCGACGTCGTCGCGATCGTCTCCGGGAGGCGGCTGGCCGAAGCCGAGCCGGGGCGCGTGCAGAACGAGATGGCGCGCGACTCCTACTCCTACCTGCACCTGGCGATGGTCGCCGGCATCGTCCTCGTCGCCCTCGGGCTGAAGATGACGATCGGCCACAGCAGCGCCCACCTGCACGCGGTTCCCGCCTTCGCCCTGCTCGGAGGCCTCGCCCTCTACCTGCTCGGCCACGTCGCCTTCCGCTACCGGCACGTGCACACGATCAACCGGCGCCGCCTGCTGCTCGCGATCGTCCTGTTGATCCTCGTCCCGGTCGCCACCGAGATGCCGGCGCTGGTGACGCTCGCCGTCGCCAACGTCCTGGTCTGGGCATTGATCGCCTACGAGACCCGCCTCTACGGCGAGGGACGCCAGCGGCTGCGCCGACCTCAGGCGGCTGAGGGCTGAGCGGGCCTGCGGCGGCGCGGGCCGTGCGGGTGCTCGAACTCCTGCATCAGCCCACCGACCGCGAAGCAGAGGGCGCCGGTCAGGGTCCCCCAGTTGGCGATGCCGGTCGAAAGGGCGTCGCCGGTCGACGGACGGACGAACGCGGCCACGGCCGAGACCATGAAGAGGATCGAGCCGATCTGGTTGACGGCGATGATCCACCAGCCCAGGTCGCGCCGCCGCCAGACCCGCCAGAAGTCGCCGCTGATCCCGACCATCGCCAAGTGGCCCGAGATCAGGAAGAGGGCGCAGCCGACCATGTCGGGCGACCAGACGAGCCGGTCCTCCCCCGCCGGGCTGAGTTCCTGGATGAACGAATCGACGAGGTTGATCGCGAAGACGAGCGTGCCGACGAAGAGGGCAGCGGCGCTCAGCCACTGCAGGCGGCGCGGCTGGCCCCCCCACCAGCGCCAGCGGCCGGGCCGTCCGGTCGCACCTCCCTCCGGCTCGTTGATCACCTGAAGCACCGAGACGTAGCCGCCGGTGCTGAAGAAGGCCCCGCCGACCAGGTAGACGCCGGCGCAGGCGGTCTCTGACACCCCCGCCTGGGCCAGGGCGGCGCCGATCGCGAACAGCGAGCCGCCGATCAGGAACGCGGTGGCGGCGACGAAGTTGGCGCGCCGCAGGCGGCTATGGAGCGACGAACCGGTCGGGGTTGGGGCCGATCCGCCCACCGCTGTCGAGCTGCCCGATCGCATCCATGTCCTCGTCGGAGAGCTCAAAGTCGAAGATCTCGATGTTCTCGCGGATCCGCTCCGGCGTCACCGACTTGGGGATGACGACGTTACCGAGCTGCAGGTGCCAACGCAGGATCGCCTGAGCCGGGGTCTTGCCGTGACGCTCGGCGACTCGCACGATCGTCGCCTCGTCGAGCAGGTCGCCCTGCGCGAGCGGGCTCCAGGCCTCGGTAGCGACCCCGTGCTCGGCGTGCCAGGCGCGCAGCTCGGCCTGCTGAAAGCGCGGGTGGAGCTCGATCTGGTTGACCGTCGGCAGCGTCTCGGTCTCGGCTTCGAGCCGCTCCAGGTCCGCAATCCGGAAGTTCGAGACGCCGATCGTGCGCGCCCTGCCTTCATCGTGGATGTGCTCGAAGGCGCGCCAGGTCTCGACGAAACGGTCCTCGGTGGGCACTGGCCAGTGGATCAGGTAGAGGTCGACGTAATCGAGACCGAGGCGGCCGAGGCTGGCCTCGAAAGCCGCCAGGGCCGAGTCGTATCCCTGCTGGGAGTTCCACAGCTTGGTGGTGACGAAGACCTCCTCGCGGGGAAGGTCGGCGGCGTCGAGCGCCGCGCCCACCCCCTGCTCGTTGCGGTAGGCGGCGGCGGTGTCGATGTGCCGGTAGCCGGCATCGAGCGCCAGCTCGACGACTTCTTGCGTCTCCTCCGGAGGGACCTGGAAGACGCCGAAGCCGAGCTGCGGAATCTCGACGCCGTCGTGCAGGGAAATCCGGGGAACGGTCATCTCGGCCATGTCGATGTCCTTGCCATCGGAGCGCGCACTCCTTGCGTCTACCCGATTCGAGGACTCTTACTCGGGCGCGGCGCTAGCTGGTCGCGATGCCGATCGCCAGCAGCGGGAAGGCGAACATGACGGCGAGAAAGGCCCCGATCGCGGCCCCCGTCAGCAGGCTCGTCGTGTGCGAGCGGGCACCGGCGAAGACGCCGATCAGGAAGATCGCCGCCGCGAGCACCGCTCCTACCCAGAAAACGTCCGGCATGGGCGCGCGAGATTATCGAACGGGCAGGATTCCGGGCGCCGCCAACCGCGGGGAGAGTCGCTAGGTTGGGCGCGTGAAACTGCTCGCATTCAGCGACCTGCACCGCGACCTCGGTCAGGCGGCGCGCCTGGTTGAGATGTCGAGCGAGGCTGACGTCGTGATCGGCGCCGGCGACTTTGCCTCGGTGCACGAAGGGCTCGAGGAGACGATCGAGGCGCTCTCGGCGATCGCGAGGCCAACCGTTCTGGTACCCGGCAACAACGAAACCGACGAGGCGCTGCGCGAGGCGACCGCCGGCTGGAACGCCGCCACGGTGCTGCACGGGGGCGGAACCAAGATCGACGGCGTCGATTTCTTCGGCCTCGGGGCTGGCGTCCCGGTGACTCCGTGGGAGTGGAGCTTCGACCTCAACGAGGAGAAAGCGGCGGTGATGCTCGCGCTCTGTCCCGAGAACGCGATCCTCGTCCTGCACTCGCCGCCGCGCGACCACTGCGACGAAAACGGGGCCGGCGACCACTTCGGCAGCGCGGCGGCATCGCACGCGATCGAGGCGAAGAGCCCGCGCCTGGTCGTCTGCGGCCATATTCACGAGTCCTGGGGATGCGAGAGCGAGATCGGCGAGACGCCGGTCCACAACCTGGGCCCCAAGGGCACCTGGTTCGAGGTCCAGCAGGACTAGGCCGCGCAGCGATACTCGAGGTGGGCGACGCCCGGCGCCTCGACCACACGCACCTGCTCGAACGCCACGCCGGAGGCGGCGACCCGCTCGTCGAAGAGACGCGCGCCCGAGCCGAGCAGGACCGGGACGACGTTCAACCAGAACCGGTCGACCAGGCCCGCCGCGAGATATTGCTGAAGGACGTCGGCCCCGCCGCCGATTGCGACGTCCTTGCCGCCGGCGGCCTCCTTCGCCTGCGCCAGGGCCGACTCGATCCCGTCGCCGACGAAGTGGAACGTCGTCCCGCCCTTCAGCTCGAGCGGCTCGCGCTCGTGGTTGGTGAGGACGAAGACCGGTGTGTGGAACGGCGGTTCGTCACCCCACCAGCCATTCCAGGGCTCCTCGCCCCACGGGCCGGGCCCGCCGCCGAACATGTTGCGCCCCATGATCGTGGCGCCAATGCCGTCCGTCATCTCTTCGAAGACCGGTGAGCTGGCGTTGACCTCGCCTCCCTCCCGCCCGTGCGGGCGTCGCCAGGCGGCGAGCTCGATGACCCAGTCGTGCAGGGCCTCCCCGCCCTCGCCGAGCGGATGCTCCTCGCTCTGGTTGGGGCCGGCGGCGAAGCCGTCGAGCGAGATCGAGATCTGGAAGCGGAGTTGGGCCACTACGCGGCTGGCTGGGAGCCGACCGACCCTTCGAACAGCTTGCCGGCGCGGATGCGCTCTGCCATGTCCGTCGATTCCTCGCGGTAGACGCGGCCGTCCTCGAACTCGATCACGGGGTACTTGCGCTGGCCGGAGAGCTGCTCGAGCTCGTTGCGCTTGCCGCCTCGCAACGGGCCCTTGACGACCTCGTACTCGATTCCCTGCTCGTCGAGCGCCTTCTGCACTTTCCAGCAGGGATGCGCGTTGATTTTCACCCACATGGTCGAACAGCGGTGCAGTTTGATTGGCATGCCCGCACCCTATCCTCATTCCATGCCGCGAGCCACCTTTTCGATCGTCGCCGTCGTCCTTCTCCTCGTCCTGACAGGCCGGGCGGCGGCATATGTGCCGGCCGACCTGGATCGTGGCTTCGGGCAACTTGGCGTGGAGGCCTCCCCGGCAGGCGACCTCCAGGTTCCGAGCAGACACAACCTCGTGAGTCTGGACAATTGGCTCGTCGTCCTCTTCGATGAACGCCGCACGATCGAATGCGGTTACGACACGCGCGTCGAAAGGGTTCGCCTCGGCGACGGCGTCTCCGGAGGCTCGCTCGGGCTCATCCTCAGCCTGCCATGTCCAACGGCGATCCCGAAGGTCGTGGCGGCTGGACGCGACGGGCTGGGCCGACTCTATATAGCGAGTGGCGGAGGCCCCTCGCTTCACATAACCCGGTTGGCGGCCAGCGGTCAGATCGACCCGACCTTCGGCGTCTACGGATCGAAGCTCGTGGCGACGCCGAGGCCGGTGCTGCCCGAGCTGCTGCGGGTGGGATCGAACGAATCGCTGACGATCGCCGGCGTGGCCTCGCCCCGCCCGGGAGCGGGCGCCACCGAAACAGCCTTGATGCGGATTGCCCCAGACGGCGCTCTCGATCCGTCGTTCGGCAATGGCGGCATCGCCTTCTTCGACGCCGGCCTCGGCGAATCGACCCCCGAGCCCTCGGGTCTGGCGATCGACACCCACGGGGAGATCTTTCTCTCGGGGCCCGTGGTCAAGGCCACCGCCGGCCACCAGTGGACGCCGGCCGGCGTGCGGGCATTCCTGCCAGACGGGCGGCCGGATCGACGTTTCGGCAAGGCGGGTGTCGTCAAGCTCGGCGGCTACAGCGCGCCCGCGATGGTCTTCTCCAAGCAGCGCGTCCTGGTTGCCGTCAACCGTGACGGGGCTCCCCCGAAGGTCGTCTCACTGACCGAAGCCGGGAACCCCGACCGGCTCTTCGGCCGGCACGGCGTGGCGACGCTTCCCGCCAAACAGAGCTTCCAGATCGCGGAGCTGGCGATCGACGGCAACGACCGACTCTCCCTCGCCGGCACCCAACAGAGCCACATCGTCGTCGATCGGCTCGAACAGCTCGGCAGGCAGGACCGCACCTTCGCCGGTGGCGGCGTCTTCAAGCTCGACTCGGTGATGAAAACGCCGTTCGGCGCACCGACGGTCGAAGGGCTCCAGCTCAGCTCCGGCAACGCGGGCGGCGGGATCACCGTGGCGGCGTCGGTCAGGCGGTTTTGCGCCGAACCGCCTGCCCTCGTCGCCCGCGCGATGCCGAATGTGAAGGAAGCCTGCTCGCAGGCGCCGCGCTGGAACGTGCGCTTCCGCCTCCTCGGGCAGACCAGCCACGAGCGGTGCGGGTCGCGCCGGGCGACGATCGTCGGCACGTCTCGCGGGGAGCGAATCGTGGGCACTCCGCGCGCCGACACGATCGCCGCGCTCGGCGGCAACGACACGGTCGTCGGCGGGCGCGGCAACGACGTCATCTGCGGCGGCTCCGGGCGAGACACGATCGAGCCCGGCCCCGGACGGGACACGGTCTTCCCCTGAGTCGTGTGACGGTTCTACTGCAAAGCCCCGAGGTGCCTGGAATACTCGCCTGACATGAGGTCCGCTGGCCTACCCCCCGGCCCCTCCTACCCTTCGGCGCTCCAGGCCGTCGGCTTCTGGACGCGACCCTTCGCCTTCCTGCGCCAGTGCCGCGAGCGCTACGGCAGGCGTTTCACGATCAAGCTGCCGGCGGCACCGCCCTTCGTGATGCTGACCGACCCCGCCGAGGTGAAGGCGATCTTCACGGCCCCACCAGATGTGCTGCGGCCCGGCGAGGGGGCGCGCGTCCTCGAACCGATCCTCGGCTCCAACTCGGTGATCCTGCTCGACGAAGGCGCCCACATGTCGCAGCGCAAGCTGATGCTGCCGGCCTTCCACGGCGAGCGCATGGAGCGGCTCGCGGGCTTGATGGAAGAGGTGACGGCCGAAGAGCTGGCGGCCCTGCCGCGCGACGTGCCGGTCGAGCTGCACCCGCGGATGCAGGACCTGACCCTGAAGATCGTCCTCCGCGCCGTCTTCGGCCTCGATCCGGGGCCGCGCTTCGAGGCCCTGCGGCAGCGGCTGCAGACGATGCTCGAGTTCGGCGACCGGCCGATCAGCCTGATGCCGCCGCCCAAGGACAGCCTCGCGGCGAAGGTCGCCGAACGCGTCGGGCCCTTCGCGCAGTTCGTCCGCAACCAGGAAGAGGTCGACGACCTGCTCTTCGGGCTTATCGCCGAGCGGCGCGGCGAGGAGAGCGAGCGCAGCGACGTGCTGGCGATGCTGCTTGAAGCCCGCCACGAGGACGAGACGCCGATGAGCGACCAGGAGATCCGCGACGAGCTGCTGACGCTGCTGGTCGCCGGCCACGAGACGACGGCGACGACCCTCGCCTGGGCCTTCGAGCGCCTCGCCCGCGAGCCACTCGTGCTGGCCCGCCTGATCGAAGAGGTCGACGGCGAGGACGACGCTTACCTGACGGCGACGATCCAGGAGACGCTGCGCACCCGGCCGGTCCTGCCCAATGCGGCGCCGCGGCTGGTCGTCCAGCCGATCGAGGTCGGCGGCTGGGACTACCCGACCGGCTGCAGCCTGGTCGCCAACGGTTACCTGATCCACCACGATCCCGAGATCTACCCCGATCCCTTCGCTTTCCGCCCCGAGCGCTTCCTCGACGAGGCGCCCGGCACCTACACCTGGATTCCCTTCGGCGGCGGCCGCCGCCGCTGTCTCGGCGCGAGCTTCGCGATGCTCGAGATGAAAATCGTCCTGCGCGAGGCCCTGCGCACGCTGGCGCTGCAGCCCGCCGGGCGAGCGGAGGTGGCACGCCGCCGCAACATCACCGTGCGGCCCTCGGGCGGGGCGACCGCGGTCGTCTCGGAGCGGGCGCCGTCGGCGGCCACCGTCGTGGCATAGCCGAGCCTAGGTTCTCAGCACCCAGTAAGCGAAGAGGACCAGCAGAGCCCCAATCGCCGCGACAAGACCGACTGCATCCGACTGGATGTGACCAAGGTGCGCGTAGACGGTCATGGGGTCGGGCATGAACTGCTGACGGTAGCCGCGCCAAGCGCGGCAAGCGAGGTCAGTGGACACTGGTTCGAGTCGGGCAGAGCGCAGGCGGGGCGACCGGGCATGGCACGACCACAACTTCGCCGACGGCGGAGTTGTTCGAGCAGCGACGAAAGGGCGACATAGATGAGTGAAGGCAGAGAACAGGGCGGCTGGCGACCGGGACGCCTCGCGGCGACCGCGGTCGCCGCGGTGGCGCTCCTCCTCCCAGCGACCTCCTCGCCGCTCCCGGCTCGCTCGACCGCAGCTTCGGCGACAACGGCCGGCTCACGGTCAGGGCCGCCAAGTTCACGGACAGGGGCAACATCGAAGTCAGCCGGCTGCAGCCGATCCCGATGGCGAGCGCGCCGGGGCCGAAAGGCGAGCTCGTCGTCGCCGAAGACCGGCGCGTCCTGCGCTACCGCGCCGACGGCCGGCCGCGGAAGCGCTTCGGCGGCAACGGGCGCGCCGCGATCCCGACCCCCGCGGGGATGAGCTTCCGGCTTGCCGGGGTGGCCGTCGATTCGCGCGGTCGTGTGCTGGTCGCCTCGCCTTCGCCCGCCTCCGCAGCGGCTGAGGGGCTGGCGTCCGACCGAAAGAGGTTTGCGATCTAGTCGTTCGGGATAGATCTCTAGACAGAGCGCACGCTCGCCGAACGAAAGGGCTGGGTGAGCACTTCGGAAGCGGCGCTCGGGCCAGTATGTATGTATGTGAGCAGTGCGGGAGCAGTTTCAGTCCCATCAGGATCAGGTCCCCAGAAGCTTGCCCACGTTGTCTCGTGCGAGACCGAGTGAGGGTTCCACTCGTGTTCTCCCCGTTCTTCGGCGCCAAGGAGAAGCAGCTCGATCCTGGGACACGAAGGGAGGGAGAGTCCGAGATACGGCACTCCAGGCGCGAAGACTAGGCCTCATGAGACTTCCAGACCGACGATCAAGAGGTGGAACCTGTCCCGGGATTTGGCTCTAGCAAGCCGTTTCTCAGCGCGCCTGACAGGATTCGAACCTGTGACCTTCGGTTTCGTAGAACGATCCGACCCTCCCCAGCCTGCCGCTCGGGAAAGCCGTTTTCGCCCTGAATCCCCTGCTAGGAAGCGATTTTGCCTTCCGCCGAAGCACCCGCTCGATACAGCTCTCCGTCCTTCTCGGAGGGCGGAATCGGGGCGGTGACTAGAGGGTCCGAATTGGCCCGATGACTAGAAGTCCGCCCGGCGCGCTCTCCCCCAGCTGCGCCATCCGAGCGGCCGGGATGGCCCCTTCCCCGCCCGCGACACTGCAAGCCAGCGAGACTCGCGTATATCGCGCCTCGACAGCGATACCGGGAGTTCCTCACGCTCACCTACCTGGACCCGAAAACGGCCGACTGTCACGGTGGTCCCGATGTGGCCGACTTCCTTGCAGATCCCGAAAACGCCGGTCCTTGCAGACCCCTCCTCGGAGCGCTCGATACCCCCGAGGACAGACGCTGTATGTGACCCCGAGATCGGCCGACTGTATGTGCCTCCGGCGGAGGCGAGCCGTATCGTCGCCACACGCGCGATAGCACCCCTGGTCGGTGGGTCATCTAGAGCCGCGCTCACAGCGCGGGCAGCGCACGTAGCCACCGCCTCTCGACTCAGGCTCGACTCCGTAGCTCGGGCAAGGCTGGTTCCGGCCTTCGCCTGAGCGAGCCGCAAGCACCTTGACCTCGGCATTAATCAAGGTTAGGTTGTTTACCGAAAGGCAAATGGTGCAACACGCAAGGCCCCTCAGGAGCTAATTGACGACTTGGATCACACTCAGCGTGATCGCGCTTGTGCCGATGCTGCTCAGGCTCCCAAAGGCTTTTGCGCCTCTAAGGCTCAAGGCCGACGATCCAGGGCACTTCGCAAGACCATTCGGGCGATTCGCTGTTCACAGCTTCACCGGGATTGCCAGCGACGTCAATCAGCGAAGCGATAGCTATACATCAGGCTCTATTAACTCAACTCCAAATCTCGACGGCAGTGGCGTTCAGAGCGTTTCTGGATCGATCAGCACCAAGGTTGTGGTAACCGACCAGTTTTTCCTTGCTGATCCAGAAGGCAATGTTGAATCTTTTCAACTCACTGGTTTCGAGGCAGCAGTTGGTGCTGGCCATGTTGTATCGGTTGTATGGGCGATCAAGAGTCTCCGGAGGTCTGGGCCTTACTTTTTGGTCTACGACCACACAACCCAAAGGGCCTTCTTCAACGACAAAGTCCTCACAAAAACATTTACTTTTCCCTATCCGACTGTGTACGTGGCGCTTCTACTCCTCATGATATTGCCTATTCCGGTAGTCCTATTTTTTGCGCTTCTTTCGGAACGGTGGCAGATACCACGATTTAAGAAGGCGGGAGTGCAACCACTGCTCAGCGCGCTGGGATCGAGGTACTCAAGTTTTGCCGACCATAGGCCATCAACGGCCTTGCCAATGACGAGTCCTGTCAGCACTGCCGGCATTACGGCTGAGCTAGAGCGCATAGCGGCGATGCGCGATGCCGGTGTCTTGTCGGATGCAGAGTTTGAAGCCGCTAAGGCAAAGCTGTTGGCGCCATAGCGTTATTAGACGTTGTCCTTGAAGTGCCCAATGCGCATGCCCCCGGGCTGCCACTATCGAGCAGCGCGCCCCGAGGGGGTTGAATCGTTGACATTGAACCTCCTGCAAGCGGCAGAGCTTCTCGGCTCCGGAACCGCCTAGCCGCTCTCGGGGCGATTCAGAAGTCGAGCCGGGCGCAGTGCTCGATGCGGGAGTCGTCAACTCTCCTCAGACGGATGAGGCTCACGCCTAACCACCGTCCTACGGTCCTTGTTCGCCTACGGGCGACTTGAAATCAGCCAACCCAGGTGCTCAAGCTTCTCGGCCGAAGCCATCACCCCGTCGCGAGCCTCGCCGTCTAGAATCCAGAACCCGCAACGCGACCGTGTCAAGACACGAAGGCGGAATCGGATGGATCGAGACCCGACGAGGCCAGAGATCGCGATGCGCGGCAAGCGCCCGTAGCTCAGTTGGATAGAGCGTTGGTCTACGAAACCAAAGGTCACAGGTTCGAATCCTGTCGGGCGCGCTTCGGGAGAAAGGATCGGGGAGCGCATGATTCGAGTTGAGGGACCTGAACCAACGGCGGTCATCAAGCGGGCGCGACACCACACGGACGGGACGGTGCCGCTGATTCTTGAGGCGGCAGTTTCGCTCTTGCTTGGCTGCCCTCTAGCGCGGGATGAGCAAGTTCATCTCTTGAAGCAGAGCCGCCCAGGAGCCGAAAGCTTGGGCCTTCACCTGGCAAACGGCCGCGAGTACCACTTCCGCCCGGGACCCGGCGGCCACGAGGCCACGTCGATCCAAGTCAAGGATGGCTATAGGAATGGAAAGATCGTGGCTGAGTTGGATGACGCCGAGGCGATTTGGAACTTCTTCGCCGGGCTGAGCGGGTAAGCCAGCTACCGCACGTCAGGGAGACGGCTGAAGTCTGGCCGATCTGATGCCGAAGCCGACGAGGACCGCAACCACGATGGATCCAAGTGCCCACTTGCCTGCCGCTTCGCGTCCCTCGGTTTGCTGCAAGGTGGCCGCGAACCGGAGCGCGGCTATCAGAAGCTCCACATCCTCCCGATAGAGGGGCGGCAAGAACCTCTCAACCGCGCTCGCGATGATCTCGCCGTCCGTCGTGCCCAGCCAGGTTCCGAGTTCGAGCGCGCGAAACTCGGCATCTTCCAGAAGCCATCCGCCGATTTCCTCGGCCGTTGGCCTCTGTGGAGGACCGTAGCCGGGCACCCTGGCATAGACCGGAGACGGCGCGGCTACAGAGGAAATGGCGAGTTGGCTTGCAGATACACCGCGATTTGTTTCTGCTGCGCGATGCCCAACCTTCGCCGGGCCGTGCAGGTCTCAGAAGGACGGAATCGGGGCGCGCCCTCAGACTAACCATCGGCAGCGGCTCGCGAATCTTGGCTACTAGCGGGGATTCCTTGGCTGCGCCGATTCAGCGAGCGTCGCCTTCGTAGACCGACGCTCTATCCAACTGAGCTACAGGCGCGGGAGATCGGGCCGGGGCCCGGAAGGGCGATTCTAGGGATTCGGCGGGGTCGTTAGGCGGCTTCGGGGGCGGCGGGCTGTTTCAGCCGCACGTGCCACTGGACGGTGGCGGTGGCGACGCGCTCGCCGGCGGCGTCGATGAGGTCGATCTCGCAGGGAAAGACGACCTTGCCCTCGGCGTCGAGGGTGGCGAGGGCCTCGGCCGCCGGGACGCCGAGCTTCGCCGAGGCGTCGATCGGCCCGCGGGCGATCCGCTCGTAGGAGATCTCGGCGGCACGTGCCAGCGGGGTCACGTCGCCGAGGCGCTCGGCGAAGGCGCCGACGAAGGCCGCGCCCGAAGCGGTCTCGGCGAGGGTGAAGAGCGCGCCCGCGTGCTGGGAGCCGACGTGGTTGGTCAGCTCGGTGCGCTCGGGCAGCCGCACGGTCGCCTCGCCCGCCGAGATCTCGAGGACCTCGAGGCCGAGATGCTTGACGAACGGCACCGCCTCATTCATTCCCTGCGCGATCAGCTCGAAGTCGGTCATGCCCGCCGCACCCTACAGACAGCGCTCAGCGGCCCTCGAACTCGGCGTGGCCGGGACCCTTCTCGAGAAAGGTCTTGACCGCCTGCTGCAGGTCCTCGGTCGCAAACAGCTCGCCCGCCTCGGTGCGAATCGCCTCGTCGGCCGCCGGGATGCCGCCCTCGCGGAAGCGACGCAGCACCAGCTTGGTCATCGCGTGCGCCTTGGTCGGACCCGCGGCCAGCTCGGCGACGAAGGCACGCGCCCGCTCGTCGAAACCCTCGTCCTCGAAGACCCGGTTGACGACGTTCCAGCTCTCCAGCTGCTCCGCCCCGAACAGCTCGCCCGTCATCACCAGCTCCCGGGCACGGCCGCTGCCGGCCCGCTCGGCGAGCCGCTGCGTGCCGCCCATCGACGGCGTCAGGCCGACCACTTTCTCGACCAGGCCGAACCTGGCCGAGCGCGCGGCGAGGATCAGGTCGCAGCCGAGCGCCAACTCGAAGGCCGCGGTCAGGGTCAGCGCGTGGGCGGCGAAGACGACCGGCAGCGGCAGCGCTTCGACCCTTTCCACCGAGCCGATCAGCTCGTCCCAGAGGTCGCTCGCCCGCTCCGGAGTCAGGCCGTCGAACTCGGCGACGTTGACGCCGCCGGATACGGCCCGCCCCTCGGCGCGGATCAGCAGCGCCCGCGGCAGGTCGGCCTCGACCGCGGCGATCCCCGCCAGGAGGCCCTCGAACATGCGGCTGTCAAAGAGGTTGAGCGGCGGGCTGTCGAGCGTGAGGACCGCGAGCCCGCCTTCGCGCTCGACCCGGACGACTGTCTCCTCGCTTCCCATCGCGGCAGTGGACAATAGAAGGAGGAGCGAGGAAAGGAGAGGCGATGAAGATCGGCGTTCTGGGAACGGGCTCGGTCGGACGACGGATAGCGACCAAGCTGGTCGAGCTCGAACACGAGGTGACGATGGGCTCGCGCTCGGCCGACGGGGAGGCGCTGTGCGAGTGGATCGAGGAGACCGGACCGGGCGCCGCCGGGGGCACCTTCGCCGACGCCGCCGCGGCCGGCGAGCTGCTCTTCAACTGCACGGCCGGCGAGGCCTCGCTCGAGGCGCTCGCGGCGGCCGGCGCCGACAACCTCTCCGGCAAGGTCCTCGTCGACGTCTCCAACCCGCTCGACTTCTCCGGCGGCATGCCGCCGACCCTCACGGTCTGCAACGACGACAGCCTCGGCGAGCGGATCCAGGCCGCCTTCCCCGACGCCAGGGTCGTCAAGTCGCTGAACACGATCAACAACCAGGTGATGACCGACCCGGGCCGCCTGCCCGGCGCTCACAACGTCTTCGTCTGCGGCGAGGACGAGGAGGCGAAGGAGGCGGTGACAGAGCTGCTGGTCGAGTTCGGTTGGCCCCCCGAATCGATCGTCGACCTCGGCGGGATCGCGGCCGCGCGCGGGACCGAGATGTACCTACCGCTCTGGCTGCGGCTGATGGGCGCGCTCGGCACCGCCGACTTCAACATCCAGCTCCGCGTCCCCTAGCGAACTGCATCAAATTCCCTACCTAGGAGAGTGGAAATTTGATGCAGTTCGTGGAAGAGGTCAGGGCACGCGGTGAACCTCGAAGAGGTTCGTCCCCAGCTCCTGCTCGGGCAGGCCGGCGGTGATCGCGATCAGCTCGCCGGAGGCGGCGATCCCGTGCTCGGCGGCGAGGCTCGCGCAATCGTCGAGCAGGCCCCGCACCTCCGTCTGGTGCTCGGTGCACACCGCGGTCACGCCGAAGAGCAGCGACAGGCGACGCACGGTCTCGATCCGCGGCGAGACCGCCAGCACCGGCACCTTCGGCCGGTGCGCCGAGACCAGTCGCGCCGTCCGCCCGCTCGTCGTCGGCACGACCAGCGCCGCCAGCCCCAACCGGTACACAGCCCCGACGGCCCCCTGCGCGACCGAGTCGGCGACGTCCTGCGTCGCCTGGTCGGTGCGGCCGAACAGCCACTCGCCATAGGGCAGGTCGGGCTCGGTCGCGCGCGCGATCTGGTCCATCACCCGCACCGCCTCGACCGGGTTCTGACCGACCGCCGTCTCCTCGGAGAGCATCACCGCGTCGGTGCCGTCGTAGATCGCATTGGCGACGTCGGTGACCTCGGCCCGCGTCGGGCGCCGCGCGGTCACCATCGAGGCGAGCATCTGCGTCGCCGTGATCGCCGGCTTCGAGCGCCGGCCGGCCGCGCGGATCAACCGCTTCTGCTCGACCGGCACGCGCGCCAGCGGCAGCTCGATTCCCAGGTCCCCGCGCGCGACCATGATTCCCCCGGTCGCCGCGGCAACGATCTCCTCGGCGTTCTCGGCCGCCGTCTGCTTCTCGATCTTGGCGATCAGCGGGATGTCGGCGCCGAGCGCACGCAGTCGCTCGCCCACCGGCTCGAGGTCGGCCCCGCTCGAGACGAAGGAGACCGCGAGCAGGTCGACGCCATGCTCGACCGCGAACTCGACCCAGCCGAGGTCGCCCGGGGTCGCGGCGGGGCTGCTCACGCCCGGCACGTTCATCCCCTTGTGCGAAGAGAGCGTGCCGCCGACCTCGACCTCGCAGTCGACGCCGCCGTCCTCGGCGCCGCGCACGCGCAGGCGGATCGAGCCGTCGGCGAGGTAGACCGGCTCGTCCTCGCGCAGCGACGTCACTCCCGGCCAGCTGACGGGGATCGTCTCCTTGTCGCCCTCGACCTCCTGCGGCGTCAGCTTCACGTGCATGCCGGTCTCCAGCTCGGCGACGTCGCCGCGCAGCTCGCCGATCCGCAGCTTCGGCCCCGGCAGGTCGCCGAGCACCGCGACCTCGCGACCGGCCCGCTCGGCGGCCTCGCGGATCGCCTCGATCGTCCGCGCGTGGCGGTCGCGGTCGGCGTGCGAGAAGTTGAGCCGGAGCACGTCGGCCCCCGCCTCGATCATGTGACCAAGGACACTGACATCCCAGCTCGCGGGCCCGACGGTTGCGATGATCTTCGTCCGCCTGCCTTGCATGAACATGACTGTAGAGACTGAGAGACCTCCCGCCGCCGCGACGGCAGGCGCACCGCCGTCGCCGGCCGGTCCGATCGGCGCGGAGGAGGCCGCGGCGCTCCCCAAGCCGCCGGTCGTGCCGTTGCCGCGCGCGGCGCAGATGTTGCGCTTCAGCCAGCGGCAGATCGAGTACGTCTTCGGCGCCCGCCGCCGCCTCGGCGACACCTTCCGCATGCGCACGGCGATGCCCGGCGGCCCGGTGGTTACCAGCCACCCCGACCACGTGCGCTCGCTGTTCACGGCGAAGCCGGAGCAGGCCCCGTCGCTGACCGGCGAGTCGCCGCTGCGGCCGATCCTCGGCACGCGCTCCGTCCTCACCTCGGTCGGCGAGCGGCACATGCGCCAGCGCAAGCTGCTGCTGCCGCCCTTCCACGGCGAGGCGATCGCCCGCTACACGGCGATGATCGCCGAGGCGGCCGAACGCGAGATCGACAGCTGGCCGCTCGACCGTCCCTTCGCGATCGCGCCGCGCATGCAGGCGATCACGCTCGACGTGATCATGGCCGGCATCTTCGGCATCGAGGGCCGCCCGCAGCGCGGCACGCCCGAGCACCGGATGCGAGTCACGGTCAAGTCCCTGGTCGGCCTCTCGACCTCGCGCCTCGCTCAGCTCAGCGAGCTGGCCAACATCGGCCGCGAAGAGGCGGTCGGCATGACCAAGCTCGGCGTGACGCTGCTCGACCTGCCGACCTACGCGGTGATCCGCGCCCGCCGCCGCGACGAGGGACTTGGGGAGCGGCGCGACATCCTCTCGCTGCTGCTGCAGGCGCGCACCGAGGAGGGCGAGGCGATGGACGACAAAGAAGTCCGCGACGAGCTGCTCACCCTGGTGCTGGCCGGCCACGAGACGACGGCCAACTCGCTCGCCTGGGCCTGGGAGCGGCTGGTCCGCAACCCGGAGGCGCACGAGCGGCTGCGCGAGGCCGTGCGCTGCGGCGAGGAGGCCGACGAGTGGATCGAGGCGACGATCGTCGAGACGATGCGCTCGCGGCCGGTCGTGCCCTTCATCGGCCGCCGCGTCACCGTCCCATGGCAGTTCGGCCATTACGGCGTCTCCGCCGACACGCCGGTGGGGATGAGCATCCTCCTGCTCCATCACCGCGAGGACCTCTACCCCGAGCCGTTCGCCTTCCGGCCCGAGCGCTGGCAGGACCGCAAGCCCGGCACCTACGAGTGGATCCCCTTCGGCGGCGGCATCCGCCGCTGCCTCGGCGCCGCCCTGGCGATGGCCGAGATGCGCGTCGTGCTCGAGGCGACCGCCCGCCGCCTCGACCTCGAAGCCGCCGAGCCCGAGCCCGAGCACGCCCTGCACCGCAACGTGACGATGATCCCCGGGCGCGGCGGCCGGGTGATCCTCCGCCACCGCGATGCCTAGCGTCTTCCAGGTCGAGTCGACCACCGACTCGCGGGAGGAGGCGAGCGAGATCGCCAACGGGCTGGTCGAGAAGCGTCTGGCCGCCTGCGTGCAGGTCGTCGGCCCGATCCGCTCGACCTTCCGCTGGGAGGGACGCGTGCAGGACGCCGAGGAGTTCCTGCTGCTCTGCAAGGTGCCGGAGGAGCGCCTCGAGGAGGCAACCGCACTGATCGAAGAGCTGCACAGCTACGACGTCCCCGAGGTCCTCGCCTTCGAGGTCACCGGCGGCTCCCGCTCCTACCTGGATTGGGTTAGGGCGGAAACGAGAACAACCTGAGCTGCCATAGGCCCCCAATCGCTAAGTCAGGATCGGCTCATCGCGTACCGCAGACCGCACAATCTGGCTCTGCCACTACTTGCTCCCGCTTTGCCTCCATCGTGCGGAGGTCGTAGATGTGGCTCACTCCCAGACTCGATGGCGTCGCGAGTCCGGTCAGAAAATGCATGACATCGAGAGCGACCTGGCCGCTGATCAGAGCGCAGGCCGCCCCGAGCGTCGCGGCCGGCGAGGGCTTGGCGCGTTGGTACTCGACCACTGCGTCATAAAGCGGGTACGAACGTTTGTAGGCGATCTCCTGGCAGGAGTAGCAGCCGGTCTCTCCCGGGACGTACAGGGGACCGACGCGGGCAGTCGGTGGGTAGTGGCTCATCGCGATATAGGGAATGCCCGCCGCAAAGCAGGCCGAGTTGACCCAAAGCTCAATGTCGTGAGCTGGCCAATCGACCGCGTTGACAACGAGGTCATAGCCCTCGATCGCCGCTGCGACTGCCGCCTCGCTGTCGAGCCGTTCTTCGCGAGTATCGATTCGGATCGAGGAATTGAAGGAGCCGAGCCGCTTGGCTGCGAGGTCCACCTTTGGCTGGCCGATATCGGCCTCCCCGTAGAGGATTTGGCGGTTGAGATTGTTCAGTTCAACCGTGTCGAAGTCGACCAGCAGCATTTCGCCGATGCCGCAGCAGGCAAGCGTCAACGCCGACCATCCGCCGAGGCCACCAACCCCCAGGACCGCAATGCGAGCATCTTCCAGCTTGCTTTGGCATTGCGACGGAGTTTGCCCGGTCGAGACATCGCTGAAGTAGCGGAGTTGGCGATCGAAGCGCGCCCGCGCTCGGGGGTCGATCAGGTCGTCGTCGGACGCGTCCTCCCCAAGCCCCATCTCGCCGAGCTGGGCGATCAATTCGCCGACCAGCCCTCCCCCGAACTCCTCGTCGAGCTCCCGGCGCGAGCGGGTGCCGTCGAGTGCGGCGAGGAGCTGTCTCAACTCGGGACTCGGGTCTTTGATTCGAATGTCGGACGTTTCGCTCGGCCTACGCAGGAAGAGGTCTCCGTTCGGGGCTTGAAACTGCTCGGTCGTGCGCTTGATCCGCGGCCTTTTCCAGGTGGCCGGCTCAGGCAGCGCGGGCAACGTAGATCGCCTTCGTATGGGCCGAGCTATCCAAGGGCTGGCGCGGGATGCCGTCGGTGCCGTGGCCATAGACGTTCAAGCATTTGAGGCCCGCCCTGTCGATGGCAATCGATATCTCGGCTTCGGTGAAGTGGCGCTGGCGATGGATGGAGACGTTGCGGCGGTCGGTCGCCTGACCCTCGCCGCCGGGGAGCGTCTCGAAGCATGAGAACTCGCAGATCGAGCCCGGCTCGACCTCACCCATCCCATTCCCCTGAAAAACGAAGCGGCGACCGTCTCGCTCGACTTCGACGCCTTTTGCATAGAAGCCGTAGACCAACAGCTCGTTGACGTCGAACAGCAGCAGGCCTGAGGGCGCCAAGTTGCTCCGCATCCCGCGTAGCGCCGCCTCCAATTCCTCAACGCTGAGCAGGTAGTTGATCGCGTCGTCCAAGGCCCAAACCAGGTCGAACTCGCCAAAGCACGGCAGCTCTCGCATGTCGGCGATCTCCAGGCGAATGGCATCGCCGATCTTCTGCCGCGCCAGGTCAAGCATCGCGGTCGAGACATCGCACCCCACGGCCTGCCAGCCGCGCGGCAGCATCGGCATGAAGCTCTTGCCCGTACCGCAACCGACATCGAGCAGGCGACGGCCCTGAAGTCCCTCGCGCTCGAGAACGGCAAGAAGCTGGCCCGTCCAGAACTCGTATTCGTAGTGAGCGGTGAAGTCGTCGTAGAGCGGAGCCATCGCGTCAAAAGCGCGTTCGGCCCAATCGCCGCCAGGCCCGGCTGTCACCACCTCCCCCGTCACTGCACGGAAGAGACTAGCCGAAGTGGATCGACTAGTCGAGTGGCTTAGGACACTGAGTAGCAAGTGACGTTGAAGCGATGAAGGGCGGCCGATCCCGGGCCTATAGGCTGGGATCGGCCGCTGCCACCCGCTAGGCAGGCTTGAACGTAGAAAGCGCCGGAACTACGGCCTCGACCTTTTCGAGCATGTCAATCACCCCCTCTCCCACTGGCTTTGAGAACCAGCTACCGAGGGTAATCGACTGGTCGATCAGTATTGGTAGGTAAGCGCGTGCGAGATAGACAGAGCTATCCCAAATACTCGTTTGCCTCTAAATGAAATCGAGTAAGGTCTCGCGCGCTCAATCGACCCGAGAGAGGAGAGGAAGGGCTGTGGCAAAAACGGTGATGCCGGAGATCCGTATCGACGAGCAGCTCTTTCGCCTGCTCCAAAATCCCGGACAGCTCGCCGCCCTGGTCTCCCTCATCGAAGGCCCGGCGTCAAAGAGCGACGTTGCCAAGGAGCTCGGCATCCGGCTCAACAAGGCCGACTACGACGTCCGACAGCTGGAGAAGATGAGTCTCGTAGAGGCAATCGATACCGAGCGTCGACGCGGAATGCCGACGACGATCTACCGCGCCGTGATGCGACCGGTTTTTAGCAGTGAGGAATGGGGCAAGCTAAGCCAAGACGAACGCGAACGGTATGTGCTCTGGGCTCAACAGCTGGTTTTGCGGGATATTGCCGTCGCTTGGCACGCGCGAACCTTCCAGTCCCGTGCAGAGTCACACTCCAGTCGATCTCCGCTGCGTGTCGACGAGCTTGGCTGGATCAAAATCAATAAAGGTCTCGACGATCTACTGGCCCTTGGCCGCGAGTCCGAAGTCGAAAGTGTCAATCGGGCGCGTGAGGCTGGCGATGAGAGCAAGCTCATCAACATCAGAGTCGCGATGTTCTCCTTCGAGATGCCATCGAAGACTGACCTCCCCAATTAAAACGAAGTCAAGCAGGTCGACTAACCAGTCGAGGTAAGCGAGCCCCCGAAGTCGGTCGACCAGTCGATGCAAGAGGTTCGAAAAATGTGGACGTTTCTCTCGCGTCCATGTGAAAGCCTCTATTAATCCGCCGAGAGTGAGCATCTTAAGTTTCTCCCAATAGGCGGGCTACGTTCAGTACTTCCGGTGGCCGGTTGTCTTGATCGGAGCGGCCGCCGGCTACTGAGCAGTCGATAACCAGTCACTGACACGCACCTTCCGGCGCAATGGAGAAAGCAAGGAACGTGGGACTCGACGCCTTGCGAGAACCGAACTTCCGCTGGCTGATCGGAGCCCAGTGGGCTTCCCTGATCGGCGACTACATGGTGCTTACGGCGCTGCCCTTCGCCGTCTTCGCCATCGGCGGTTCAGCGGAACAGGTCGGGATCGCCTTCGGCGTTGACGCGATGGCGCTCTTGTTGCTCGTCCTCTTTGGGGGTGTCATCGGTGATCGAGTCTCGCGGCGCTCGGTGATGATCGCGGCCGACTTGGCGCGCTTCGGCGGAGAGGCGATCTTCGCCATGCTCCTGATCTCCGGTCACGCCGAGTTCTGGGCGCTGCTCGCGGTGCAGGCCATACACGGCGCGGGCTCGGCCTTCTTCCTGCCCGCGATGTCGGGACTGCTGCCGGGAACCGTGCGCGAGGAGCGCTTGCAGGAGGCGAACGCGCTGCGAGGCCTCTGCGCCTCGAGTGCGGCGATGATCGGCCCGGCGATTGCCGGCATCGTCGTCGTCACGGCTGGGGTGGGCAGCGTGTTTGCGATCGACGCCTCCAGCTTTCTCTTGAGCGCCGCTTTCCTCGCGATGATGCGTCTGCGCTCACGGCCATCGGTTGAAGCGTCGATCATCGCTGACCTGGCCGAAGGTTGGGGCGAGTTCCGCCGTCGTACTTGGCTATGGGCGGTGGTGGTGGAGTTCGCTTTTCTGAATGCGCTCGTCTTCGCACCGTTCTACGTTTTCGGCGCAAGCGTCGCCGAGCACTCGCTTGGCGGGCCTGGAGCCTGGGCCGCAATCTTGACCGCCTGCGGGGTAGGCGAGCTGTTCGGCGGCGTCGTCGCACTCTCATGGAAGCCGAGGCAGCCCCTCCTCGCAGCGACGATGGCGCTTGCCTCGTGGGCGCTCCCGGTGCTGCTCCTCGCCGTCCTTGCACCGGTCGGGATGATCGTGCCCTTCGCAGCCCTCGCCGGGGCGGGCTTGGCGGTGTTCGCCGCGATCTGGCAGACGACCTTGCAGAGCAATGTGCCGAGCGAGCAGCTTTCGCGGCTGAGCGCATATGACTGGGTGGGCTCATTGGCCCTACTACCCGTCGGCTATGCGCTCGCGGGTTTCACTGAGGCCGCCGTGGGCCTGCGCGGTGGCCTGCTGGGCGCCGGGATAGTCGTACTGGTTGCAACGGTGGCGGTGGCCTCAGTGCCAAGTGTTCGGAATCTGTCTGCCCTGCAGCTCAAACGGAAGCCCGTGCGAGTTCCGGCTGGGGAGCCCGTCAGTCAAGTAGCCGCTCCGTCCGCTTGAGCAGCTCGGGACCAGTTCCTTGGGGGCCGGGTTCCAATAAGACTCTTCTAGCGGGCATCGCGGGACGAAGCTCGAAACTTGATCCCGTCTGGCGTCGAATCCGCAAGCTGCACGCCCAGAGCTTCGGGCGATCAGGCCCGTGAAGCCGAGGGCTTGTTGTCGCTTCTCGCGTCGATCACGACGACCGATTCCTCGTTCTGGAGATTCAATTCTCTGAGAATTTTCGCTACACGAGCTTCTTGCTGGGCCGTGTAGCAAACGATGGCCTTTACCGAAGATCGGGTTCCGTTAGCTGCTTCGTAGACAGCAACCTGTTTTTCGAGGTTCCGCTTGAGCTGCGTATTACTGCCAAGCTTGAACTCGATCAGCGACTTATCCCCCGAGCCATAGCTAGCCTTGAAGTCAACGGGACCGCGGCCATTGTTTGGCTCTCTGTTGATGTCGAGGTCGGTCTTGCACCAGACCAAGCCAAAGGCAAGTTGAACCTCCTTCTCCGTTGAGAACGGCTCATTTCCCCCTCGATTGAGCAGTTTGTATCCGTCCCCATTCTCAATGTAGTCCTTGAAGAATCCGACACGTTCCAGGCACTCCGCGTAGCTTGTCCAGGGCTTTGAATAGAAGTCGGTCTTAGTTTCGAGATCGCTGATTGTTTTCGCAACCTGCTGAACGAGGGCAATCCTGGTTTCTTCAACTTTCGTGGCGCTCACGGATTCCGCCCGATCACCGGAGTCCTCCTTCAAGCGGATGTAGCGATCGAGGAGTTCCGGGAATTGGTGGATCGTCTTTATTGCTGCTTCAGTCCGTTCCTTGGCTGATGGTTTACGACCAAGCTGCTCTCTGAAATAGCGATTGATTTGAGCGCGCAGTTGATCATTTGGGATCGCGGCTGGAAGCTGCTCGAACTGCTGCAGCATGTCCTTGTGGCTGATCCAAGTCTCGTCCTTGGTCAGCATGTCGGCGGGCGTAAGCAATACGAAATCGCGTTTAAGCTTCGGCAGGACGTAGCTACGCGTCATCCAAGTCTTCGTGTCATAGTTAAACGCCGCACGTGACACCTGGAAGGTACCCAGCTTCTCCTCGTCTAGATGTTCCTGCGCAAAGGCTTGCGTGTAGTCGAGCAGATAGCCCTTGATCAGGTTCGTCGCAAAGTCGCTGATGTTGTCCTTGCCAATGCCTGGCTTGATGAGACAGAGCTTCTCAAGATGCGAGCCCTGGGTAATCGTCTCCTCTCCAAAGTTCGAGAGAATGTCGCCAAGGGCTTCGTGCAAAGCAACAGCGAAGTCCATACCAAGTCCCGCGCCATCGTTGCCAAATAGCGTGTAGCCGAGCCAGTTCTGCTTGACCTCTTTGAAGCAGTACCAATCCTTGATGAGGCTTTCATCAAGCTCAGGGAGGGCTTGCTCTTTTAGGAAGCGAAGGTATTTGAGGATATCCTGATGCAAACTCTGATACTCGGACTTATCGCTGTTAAAGAGGAGGAAAGGGTCGATGAACAAGGGCAGATCGGAAGCGATGCTGATGTTGAAGGCACCGTAATCAACTAGCACCTCCTCCTCAACCCCGAAATATTGCGAGAAATATAGTTCCATTGTACGTACTAGTATACGTGTTTCTCAAGCGGGTGACAGTCGTTCAACCCGCCCACGGTTAGTGCTCAACGTCCGATGACGCGGATTTGGCCTTCGGGGAAAGCCCCAAGAACTTTTTGAAGCCGTTCTCACTCCGAGCTTCTCGGACAATCTTGTCGACAAACGCCTGCTTATAGAGGTAGTCCTTGTGTGGATCGTCGTAGACGCAATATCGCTCATCCGTCCTCCTAGGGTCGTCGGCGTTTGGCATCGGTCGGCATTCGATCTTCTTCCACGCTCTGACGAAGTGCCCCATATGAAAGACAAACGGAATGCGCTTTCCAACCTGCTCTACAACTTGAGAAGGCGTCAGCTTGTCCGCACTTGCTACTGCGCGGGTCTGTTCTCGAACTACGACGGTGCCAGACTTTCCAAGCTCTCTCAACGTTGATTTTTCGTCATCTGACAGGTCGCTCTCCCGGATGAATGTCAGGGCACGATCTGCACCCGTCCGAGAGCCGAGTGTTGGCACTAGCGTAACGCGAAACTCGAAGCGCTGATCATTGGCGATTGCTGGATCGAGGCCCGATGCAAAATTGGCAAGAAAGTCACGGGTGTCTCGGGGGAGACGCCCTTGCATTTCCTTCGTCCGACTTTCTCCCAGCGCCGTAATCTCGCCAACAAAAATCGGAAATCGCAGCTTCTCACCAAGGGACATCTTCGGACCAAACATCGCCGTAAGCTCCTCCTCAAAATTAAGAAGCAAAGCTTGGGCGTAACCGCTTACCGCAACTGCGGTTGCTTCGTGGTACCGATGAACGATCTTATTCCGCAGCGCGATGGTCAATTCAAGATTTGACCTCTCTGGGCCTTGATCAGGCCAGCGCTCTATCGCGCATTTCTGAAGGTCCCAAGCCTTAGGCTCTCCGTCAACCCGTTCGAATCGGCCATTCGGCAGACGATAATGATAGTCGACACCGTCCCGCCGAAACTCGGCATGGAGAAGGTAGAGCCACGCTGTATGCATGTGGACCAAGAAGCCCTCTAGCCGTCTCGGTCTGCGTGCTTGGTTATAGAGATCTACTGCCAGCAGTGCTTCCTCGATCGCACCGTCCAGAATTCCCCGCCAAATTGCTCTCATCCCGAACTTACTATGACCTGAAGATCGATGTATGTCTAGAACTGGACTTGCAGGACGCAGGACGAGTGGTTGTTGATCGGATCGCCTCTGCCGTCAGGGCTAACTGCTTTGATCCTGCACCAGCTCCGCTGGATCGGCGCCGAGTCCTCGAGCCAGCTTGAGAACGTTCTTGTAGCTCAAGTTGCGCTCGCCTCGCTCGATCTGCCCGACATACGTCCAATGCAGCCCGGCGGCGTGAGCCAGCCCTTCCTGCGTCAGCCCGGCCGCTTCGCGCAGCTTGCAGACACGGCGGCCGAAGGCGACCAGCTCTGGGTCTTTGGCTGTCTCGTCCTTCCTGCCATTCGGGGCTCGACCAGCGGACTTGGGCGATTTGCTCATGCCCTTGCATCGACGCAGGACAGAGACGATCTATCCAGAGACTTTTCGTATAGCGACGATTCGTATAGGCTTCGAGCCGCCTGATCGGGCCTTGTCAGCCCCGGTCAGGCCACAGCTTCAGGAACGAACGAAAGGCGGGAGACGATGGAGGCCGAGATCGGAGCGACCTGTATTCGCAGCAGTTCCAAGCGATTCAGGGCGCTTGCGGCTGTGATCGGTTCGTTGCTCATGCTCGCCTGTGCACTGTCGCCGCTGGCCCTGGGGGAAGCCACACCCGATATGCAGTCCTGCATAAACATCGCGCTTGAACGTCCGCGGGTCAGATTTACCGGCATGGTCTACCCCGGAGATAGGCGCAAGCAGATTATTGAGATTCAGGCCCGGATAAGCTCGATTCCTGAAGCCTGCCGCCAAGAAGTAACGCGGACTCCCAAAGCCATCTTTATGGTCCAGAGTCCACGCAACCATAAGCGATGGTTCAGGAGCAAACCTCGTGGTTTTCGAGTAGAAAATGCACCAGTTGGAGACGATGGCGGTGTCTCCGATACAGCCTTTGAAGGATTCGGCGGAAACAAGGGGCTTGATTACCGTTGTACTCCCGGCAAAGGCGTTACTCACGTAAAAGCCGTCCTGAAGCTAGACGCAAACAGCCCCGTCGATGGACAAGTCCTAGGCCAGAAATCTTATCCAGTGTCCATCAAAGTTATTCCTGTCCCGCGCGGTTATCCGGTCCAGGGCGGCGGCGTTAGAAAAGCCTGCTAGCTTTCGGCCTGTAAACGGGCGAAGATATCCAGGTGTTCACCGGGCCAGTTGGCCTCTGTAACTAGAGTAAGAGCAATTTCTCCCAGGGCTTCGCGCGCTTCATCAAGTGTACCTTGATGAGCAAATTCGTCGGTTTCTCGTCGCCAAGCGACCAAGCGGCGAACGACTTCGCGTCCCTGCATGACCTGCTTGATGCCGCCTGATGTAACTTCCTCCGTGACACCGATTAGCGTTTCGGGGTTGTGTACGCTCCAAGGTCTTTTGCGCCCTTTGCCTATATCAAGCGGATCAAACAGCCAATGCCGCTCAGCCTCGCTGAGCGGCAGAGCTGTATGAAAGCGTCCGAAGGTGCGGTGGAGATCACCTATCTCACCACCATCGACGTCTTCCTGGGGCTCAATGAAATGAATGCCATTTTCGAGTTCGGTCAGATTCTCAAATACCCGAAAGTCGTCTTGGCTCCAAACGATCAGGCTTCTCTCAGACGGGACAAGCTCTGATACGGGCTCTAATAGGCCTGCCAATACCTCAATCGCGCAATCACCTACCTCACCACCAAAATGTCCAAAGCGACCATGACTGTCAGAAAAGTTTTCGGTTGAACTCATTTATACTACTCATCTAATTCACACATTATATAATGAGTGAAGCCTTTGGTCAATAGTCTACACTCCTTCATGTGGGTTGGGTGGTTTGGGCGCATACGATTGCCAGTGTCTCACTAGGTCGGTGTCCATCCGGATGATGTCACTGTCAACTTCCCAATAGTCGCTCATCGAAAAGCCAATCTCTGCAGCCAGCATCACTATCTGATCGCGGGTTTCGCGTAGCACGGATAGTAGGGTTGGGGTAGCGAAAATTGGGTCTGGACTATGTTCTGAATCAAAGTCAAGGAAGTTGGAGGCCTTTCGGTATCGCATGTCGGCAGTCCAACCTTGAGCCTCATCAAGACCGAAGAAAAGTTTGAGGCCGTACTTCTCGCCCTTCAAGGTTCCAACGCGTTCTATTGCCCATGTGAGAAGATCCTTGAGGGCATTACTTGGAAATTCGCGCGGGTTGCTCCGGTGTACGTTCAAGGCGCGTTCAGCAAGTTGGCCCAAGGTTTGAGGCGTGCGCTTCTCAACAGCTGCACTAAAGCCCTCGATTCCAAGATCGACCAATTCCTTGAGGATAGTCATTGAGAGTCGAGCTGATTGAACCGCTCTCCGGCCCACTTGAAGCTCGTCCTTTCTGCTGACGATCTCCAGTGGAGTGAGATTCAGCAGGACTTGATCTTGTTTGTGGCTCCGAAAGCGGCCGATATAGGAAAACCCATGAAAATCGGCAAGTAGCAATAGCTGAGCGACGACTTCATCTAGCACTAGGTCAGTGAGGAGACGTTTTGTACCGTTGATCGTTCTTGTCGCCTTCTTTAGAACGTCACCGCCAGTCGGAGTCTTGTACCCCAGATAGGGTGCAGCTCGACTACGCCGCTCGACACGACCCAAGTTCCTTTCTTCGCCGATACCGAACAGCTCGGTAAGACCCTGTTGTTGCTCTTTGTTTCCAGTACGAAAAAGTGCCGTCGGAACGAGATTAGCCATGACACGATGCAGTAGATTCTCAGCGGCATTTCCGTAGTACTCGCTGCTGCTGTCACTGGGGCCGTCAGTGCACAATGCCTCTGCCAGCTCGGCCAATCCCGGGATCGCTGTTGGCTGAATCTCAGGATCGAGTCCACCCTTATATATCTCGCCGACGTCCCTGCGAAGGTCGGCCTGGAACTCGCTCCGGTCTTCGATGCTCATAAGCAAGTTGTAGCGGCTCTCATTTCAGTGGTGACGGAAGATCGGAACCTTCCGGAAGACTCCTCGACTAGCAGCGATTCCTCCGCAATCCTGCTGGCATGTTTACGCCGAGCAGCATTGATCCCACCGTCTTAAACCCTGATTTTTTCTTTGCTCCAGAAGCTATAGACCTCATTCTGGCTGCTGGCGCCTACGTTGCGTCCAAGAAGTCTCCACCGGAAGCCGGCGATGGTGACCCGCCGACTAGGCGCCAACAAGAAGACGTGCCATGCGCCGAGGTTCCGACATGATCCCGCCGCGCGTCTGCCCTCCACCCGAGCCAGACTGCCCCCTCTACGACCAGCGCCTCGCTGCCGTTGGCCTGGCCGGGAGATTGCGCCAAGCCGTCCTCCTCGACCTTCGCGCAGGCCGACCAACCCTCCGCGACCTGATCCGCACCGAAAGCGGACAGGTCGCCCAGAGGGACAACCCGCCCCTGCTGCTGCCAGCCCCAAAGCCAACACCACCCCTACCCATCAACCACGTCATGGAAGGAGAAACGCATGAGTGAGCTGCCCGCACTCCGAGTCGAGTTTGAGCGACCGCTTAGGCAAGTCGGCAAGGCCGCCGAATCTCGCCGTCGCGCCGAGCTGACGATCCACGAGCATGCCCTGATTGCTCGAATCGCCAGCGAGTGCGACCGGCTGGACAGTGAAGCAACCCGCGATGCCGTACAGACTGCCATGGAAGAGGAGCTGGGACTCCTCTCGTGGGGCATGAATCAGGCGGACGGCCGTGCTGCTGCTGCCGAGCTGGTTTCCCGCAAGGTTGCCTTCCTCGCCCAAGCCAATGACCACCGCCTTCAGCGGCGTTTCGGCGGGTGGTGAGCGATGAACTGGCTGATCGCTATGGCCCTGCTGGCGTTGTTTGGACTGGCGTGGTTGCTGCTGCGCAGGCCCGCACCACTGAAGACCGACCAGACACCACCGCTCACCGCGGAGGAGCTAGCCGAGGCCGGTATAGAGCTATATGAAATCTCCCGTCGCCTCGATGTAGCACTCACCCGGCATGAGCTGCGAACCGAGGTGCTCCAAGTGCGCCGAGAGCTGGATCAAGAGCTGCGCCTGCTCAAGACGTTGGATTCGCAGGACGAAACCGATGAGTGATTCAAACCATAAGAAATCAGGCAATCTCATCTTGACAAGCCTGGTGCTCTGGGCCGTGCTGGTTTCGGTCGGCCCGCTGCTGGTTGTCCTGGCGCACGCCGCCGTTCCCTTGGTCATTGCCATCGGGGCTGTGGTCGTGGCAATCAAGCTGGCCGGGCGCGACAAGTGGTAGCCCAAAAAGTCACACAAAAGGCTTGACCAGCCAACTGTAGGCATCGGATAATAGAAGGTTACGTTGATCTCAAAAGCGACGAAACAGGAGGTAATTAACAGTAAGAAGGAGGTCATGCCATGAACCAACCCAAGCCAACTAAACGACCGCGTCTTGAGCGCGTGTCAATTCGAGCCGAAAGGCATGACCAACCCGATTGGGACCGCTTCGCCTGGGCGCTGCTGCAATACACCAAGGCCCGCTCGGCAAAATCCTTGCCGCCCAAGCGGCAGAAAGGCCGATCAGCGCCATGACTCCGGTCGAGCTGAACTGGTTTCGGCTCGGCTTTCCAAGCGATCTGACCACTGAGGCTTGCCTAGCTGCGCTGTCCTCTCTTTCCGGCGCAGCTCACGCCTCCCGCTTGGTCTTCGATTTGGAAGCGACCGAGGAAGGCATCACGCATCGCCTGGCCGTCAACACCGAAGCTGCCGAGATGGCTGCTGCGGCTCTGCGGGCAGCGGCACCGAGTCTGCGCCTGAGCTCCACCGAAGCCCCGGAGACAGATCGTCGCCATCGCCTGATCTGGCAGCTCACGCCTGCCCATGCTGTGCTGCGCTCTGACGAGCTTGGCCCGATTGCCGCCGGTTTGCTTTCCAGCCTGTTCCCGCTCCATGCGGGCGAGCGAGTACGTCTGCGCTGGTTCGTCCGACCCCAGTTGCACCCAACCCTTCAGGCTTCGGCTCAAGCCCGCCGCGAGGGCCATATCCGCGCCCTTGCCCGCAAGCTGGCCGTCTCAGGCGTCAATGCTTACGGCGAGCTGACAGTTAGCGCGGATACAGGAGAGCGAACCAGGGAACTCACTCAACGCACCGCCGCCGCGCTGTGGAGCCTGCGCACCCCGCACGGTCGTCTAATCGGCGACTCACCGTGGCTAGCTGATCCCCTCTACTGGCTCGGTCGAAGGGGACGCTTCTTCAACGCCCCTGAGCTGGCGGCTGTGATCGGCTGGCCGATTGATGCTCCCGACCTGCCGGGCCTAGAGCTGGGTGCTGCCAAGCGGCTGGTGCCAAGTCTCAGCCTGCCCCAAGCGGGGCGCGTACTTGGCATTAGTGATTTCGCCGGTATGCAGCGCCCCGTCGCGATCACTCCCGCCGCCTCAACGCGCGGGCTGTACATCTTGGGTCCGACCGGCACGGGCAAGACCTCCCTGATTAAGAACCTCGTGCTATCCGACCTGAAGGCCGGACGCGGCCTGGCGGTAGTTGAGACCAACGGCGACTTGATCGCCGACCTACTCGACCTGATCCCGCCCGAGCGGATCGGGGACGTGATTTTGCTTGATGCGACTGACCGCAATTACGCAGTTGGTTTTAACCCCTTCGTTGGCTCCCCTGATCCGTCACTTGTCGCCGATCAGCTCGGCGAGCTGTTCCAACGCCTTTGGAAAGACTTTTGGGGACCGCGTACAGGCCAGCTAACCCATATGGGTCTGCTGACTTTGGCTCGCCGCGAGGGCTCGACACTTCTTGATCTGCCCCGGCTGTTCCTCGATCCGGTCTTCCGCTCGCGTGTTCTCGCCGACCTGGATGATCCGGTCGGTCTGGAGCCGGACTGGCGCTGGTTCCTAAGCCTCTCCCAGCGCGAACAAGCCACGGTGATCGCGCCGCTGATGAACAAGGTTCGCCAGTTCACCGCCCGCGCTTCGATTCGCGGCATCATCGGCCAGCCGTCGCCGGCGACCTCGATGAAGGCGATCATGGCTGAGCAGAAGGTCTTGCTGATTCATCTGCCAAAGGGCCTGATTGGCGCGGAGACGGCCACGCTGCTCGGGTGTCTTGTCCTAACTGCTCTCTGGCAGGCTGCCGCCGAGCGCACGGCTCTTGCGCCAAGCGAGCGGCACCCATTCAGCCTCTACGTTGATGAGGTTCAGGACTTCGCCGATGCTCCCATCCCCTGGGAGGAGATGTTCGCCCAGGGCCGCAAGTACGGCCTGAGTCTGACTGTCGCCCATCAGAACCTTGAGCAGCTTCCGCGTGAGCTGCGTGAAGTGGTCCTGGCGAATGCCCGCTCCAAGGCGGTCTTCGCGCTCAGCGCGGCCGACGCCAAGAAGTTGGAGCCACTGTTTGCCCCCGCGCTCAGTGCCGCTGATCTGCAAGCGCTGGACGCCTACTCAGTGGCCGCCATAGTCGCGCTCGAGAACGGCAGCACAGCTCGTCCGGTCACACTCAACACGCCTGCGCCACCGGCTCCCACCGGCAGCGCCGTCAGCGTCCGTCGCACCTCTCAAGAGCGCTATGCCCGGCCTCGGGCCGACGTCGAGACAGCCTTGCGCTGGCGGGCCAAGACCCGCCCGGCCTCTCCGGTCGGACGCAAGCCGAGAGGGTCAAGGTGAGCTGGTCAATCGCTTGGTCATTCGCGTCGAAAACGCGACGAGCTAGGCCGCTATGTCATGCGCTCTCTCGACCAACTTTGCCACTGACTACCTATGGCAAATGGGGGGCCAAATGACGCGGAGTTATCTGACGAATGCTCGACTAAACAAGCTGGTCGCATCACTTGCCGAGCGCGACCTTGCCGTTATCCGTGAGGTCGCCGCCCTGCGCTTCCTCAGTGGCGCCCAGGCCGCCCGCCTGTGCTTTACGGCCCATGAGCCGAACGCAAACCTGCGGGCTTCTCGCCGAACGCTCCTGCGCCTAACCCGGCTTGGCTTGCTCGATCGCCTACCTCGGCAACTCGGCGGCGTGCGGGCCGGTTCCGATGGCTACGTCTACCAGCTGGCCGCCGCCGGTCAACGGCTGAGCATCGAGCGCGGCTGGCTACCCAAGCGCCGGGTACGCCGACCGCTGATCCCCGGCCGCCTGTTCCTCCGCCACAGCTTGGCTGTGGCGGAACTGCACGCCCGCTTGGTTGAAGCCGCCCGCTCTGGGTCTTTCGAGCTGTTGGAGCGCACCAGCGAGCCTGCCTGCTGGCGGGCCACCGAGGGAGCCACGCTCAAGCCGGACAGCTATCTGCGGCTGGGCCTCGGACCCTATGAGGACAGCTACTTCATCGAGGTCGATATGGGCACCGAGGGCAGCGCCGCGCTTGAAGCGCAACTTGAGCGCTATCTGGCCTATGCTCGAAGCGGCTGCGAGCAGGCCGCGCACGGCGTCTTTCCAAAGGTGCTGTGGCTCACGCCCGACGCTGGGCGCAAGGAGGCTCTGGAGGCGGTCGTTGCTCAGTCCGCAGCTTCCGATCCCGAGCTATTCGCCGTCGCCCAGCTCAAGGATGCAATAAGCGTACTGACAGAGGTGAAGTCACACTAAAAACACTCACTACCACACAAACTGCCGTAGACACCATTGATAAAATAGTAAGAACAGAAAGGAGAGAAATGGATAAAAGCACTACACAAACTAATGCCGCCGATAGGCAACTAACTAAGAGGGCCTTCGTCTATCTGCGGGTGTCGTCTGACGGGCAGGTACAGACCGATTACGACCCCGATGGACTGTCGATCAATGCCCAGCGCGAGGCGGGCCAAGACAAGGCCGCCCAGCTCGACGCGGAGATTGCCGGGGAGTTCTCCGACCCTGGCCGCAGCGCTTACGTTGATCTGCACAAGCGCACCGGCTTCTTGGAAATGCTCGACGAGCTGAAAGAGCGCAATTCCCATGCCGCAACCCGTGTGGACTACGTGATCGTGTGGGCGCTCTCCCGGTGGGCACGCAATACCGTTGACCACTGGCAGACCCGCGAGCTGGTGCGTCAGACCGGCGCTCGCCTGATCTCGATAACCGAGCCGATGGCCGGTGAGGACACCGCCTCTGGCTTCTTGTACGAGGGCATGGTCGTCACCTACAACCAGTACCAGTCGATGTTGACTGGCGAGGGCGTTAAACGAGGCTTGCTCAAGAAGGCCCAGAACGGCGGCACCTACGGCCCCACTCGCCTCGGCTATCTGAACGCGCCCGAGGAACTGCCCGACGGCCGCAAGATTTCCAGCGTCACCTTGGACCCGCAACGCCATCACTTCTTGACCGCCGCCTTCGAGCTGTATGCCAGCGGTGAATACTCCGTCTCTCAGCTCGCCCGTGAGCTGCACCGTCTCGGCCTACGGACGCGCCCCAACCGGCGGCATCCGAGCCATGACGGCAAAGTCGGCACTAGCGCCTTGCAGCGCATCCTGCGCGACCGCTACTACGCCGGATGGATCGTCTACAAGCGGGGTACGCCTGACGAGCAGACCTTCCCTGGTCGCCATCAACCGCTCATCGACCAAGAGACCTTTGATCGGGTCCAGTCGATGTTGGACGAAAAGCGGGTGGCGGGTGAGCGGCCCCAGCACCGCAAGCACTACTTGCGGGGATCGGTCTTCTGCGGTGAATGTGGCAAACGTCTGACCTTCGCCATCACCACCGGCCGTAACGGTCACAAATACCCCTACTTCTTCTGCATGAGCCGTATCAACGGCTCAAAGTGCCAAATGCGCGCCAACATTCGCCCCGAGCTGATCGAGGCGGCTATCTCCCGTTACTACCGTGAGCGCCCGGTCGAGCTATCTGCCGAGGACGTGGCCCGTCGGACGGAGGCCATCGAAGCGCTGGTTGGGGTCAGCCAAGCGGCGGTGGCACAGGTGCGCGATGCCAAGACGGCGCTGATCGCCAAGCTGAAGGCCCAACAGGTCCGCTTGATTCGCCTGCATGCCGAAGAGGGCGACGACATTTCGCCCGATGCTTTCCGCGACGAGCGAGCGCGGCTGAAGGCCGAGATTGACGCTGCCGAGCAATCGCTGGCCGAGACCGAGCAACGGATGATTCTTGATGCCGAACAGCTCCGCATGGCGCTCAAGATCGCTGAGAACGTCGCTGAGGTCTACGAAGCGGCCGATGAGCAGATCAGGCGCGGCTACAACCAAGCGTTCTTCAAGAAGCTCTACGTGCTGCCCGAATGGGACGACGAGCAAGAAGCCGAGGTCGTGCGGATCAGTAATGCCGAGCTGACCGAGCCTTATGCCGTCCTTCTGGCTGACGACCTGGTGCCTGGCGTCATAGCCGAGGCCGAAGCCATAGCCGCTTCAGAAAGCAGAAAGGACGACCCCGAAGGGCCGTCCTCTGCCGATGTTTCGTACTTCGTGAAGATGGCGGAGAGGGAGGGATTCGAACCCTCGAGAGAGCTTGCGCCCCCTACTCGCTTAGCAGGCGAGTGCCTTCAGCCACTCGGCCACCTCTCCGGGCGTTGGGGCCGATTGTAGGCGGTGACAGGGGGTGGCGCGGCTAGTCTCGGGGGCGTGTCCGGCCGCTCGCACGCTCAGCTCGAAGCGATCTTCGAGGACGTGGAGGCGCCGTTCGCCTTCGTCGACCTCGACGCGATGTGGGCGAACTCCGACACCATGTTGGGGCGCGGCGGCGAGAAGCCGATCCGCGTGGCGAGCAAGTCGATCCGCTGCCGAGCGCTGCTCGAGCGGATCCTTGCCCGCGACGAGCGCTACCGCGGCTTGATGACCTTCACGCTGCCGGAGACGCTCTGGCTCGCGGACGCCGGCTTCGAGGACCTTCTGCTCGCTTACCCGACGACCGACACGACGGCGCTGGAGGAGCTGGCGCTGCGCTCTGTGGCGAATCCAGCCGGGGCGCCGATCGTGATGGTCGACTGCCTCGAGCATCTGGAGACGATCGAATCGGTGCTCGGCCCCGGCGCGGCGCCGGTGCGCGTCTGCATCGACCTCGACGGCAGCTGGTGGGCATTGGGCGGGCGGATCAAGGTTGGGCCGAAGCGCTCTCCCGTCCACACGGTCGACCAGGCGGTGACGCTGGCAGAGGAAATCGCCCTGCGCCCGCAGCTGGAGCTGGCTGGGCTGATGTCCTACGAGGGGCAGATCGCCGGCGTCGGCGACGAGCCTCCCGGACGGCGCCTGCGCGGGGCGGCGATCCGCTCGATGCAGCGTCGCTCGGCGAAGGAGCTGGCCAAGCGCCGGGCCAAGGTCGTCGCCGCGATCCGCAACTTCGCCGAGCTGCCGATCGTCAACGGCGGCGGCACCGGCAGCCTCGAGCTGACCGGCGCCGAGGAGGCGGTCAGCGAGCTGGCCGCCGGCTCGGGCTTCTACGCGCCGGCGCTCTTCGACCACTACAGCCGCTTCTCGCTCATCCCGGCGGCGGGCTTCGCCCTCCCGGTCGTGCGCAAGCCGGCACCTGGCATCGCCACGGCGCTCGGCGGCGGCTACCTCGCCTCCGGCAGCGGCGATGCGGCACGACTCCCCTCTCCCTGGCTCCCCGAGGGACTGCGGCTCGACCCCGAGGAGGGCGCGGGCGAGGTGCAGACGCCGCTCGCCGGGGCGCCTGCCACCGACCTGCGAATCGGAGACCGCGTCTACATGCGCCACGCCAAGGCCGGAGAGCTGTGCGAGCGTTTCGACGCCCTGCACCTGGTCGAAGGCGACGCGATCGTCGACATCGTCCCGACATATAGGGGCGAGGGCAAAACGTTCCTTTAAACCGGTTGTCGTAACGCATATCCCGCGCCATGCATGGGATATGCGTTACGACCGGGGTTAGGGGCCGAAGACGCGCGCCGCATACCCGTTGCTGAAGACCCGACCTGGGTCGAGCTCGTCGCGGGCGGCCTGGAAGTCGGACCAGCGCGGGTAGCGCCCCGCCAGCGTCCCCGCGGTCTGGAAGTGCCGCTTGCCCCAGTGCGGGCGGCCGCCGTACTCGTCCATGATCGCCTCGACCGCCTCGAAGTAGGGGCGCCACTCCATCCCTCGGTACTGATGCACGGCAACGTAGACAGTGTCGCGCTCGTGGGAGGGACTGAGGAAGGCGTCGTCGCCCGCCGTCAACCGCATCTCGATCGGGAAGAAGACCGGATAGCGATTCGCCCGCACCCACTCGATCACCCGCCGCGCGGCCTCCGGTCCGTGCCTGCGCGGCACTCCGTACTCCATCTCGGTGAAGCGGACGCGGCGCTCGTTGGCGAAGATCCGGTCGCTGCGGTCGGTCGCCGTGCTCCCCGACGCCAGCCAGGCCGCCAGGCGCGAGAGCGACGGGATCGCGCGCGGAAGGAGCTTGCCGGCGGCGGATATCGCCTCCAGCGTCCAGTTCTCGAGCACGATGTCGTTGAGGAAGGCCGCCGCGCGGCCGCGCGGCCGGGGCGGCTCGTCGGTCCGGTTGCGCTCCAGCACCAGGGCCGAATCTGCATACGGGAAGGTGAAGAGCTCGAAGTGGTCGTTCTCGTCGGCCCGCCGCTGGAAGGCGTCAAGCACCTCCTCGCGCGGGCACGGCGAATCGACGCGGCGCAGCGTGAAGGCGGGGACGCAACGCAACGTCACCGCCGAGATCGCTCCCAGGGCGCCGACCCCGACCCGCGCCGCCCGCAGCAGCTCGGGCTCGCCCTTGGCTGTCAGCTCGCGCACCGAACCGTCGCCGAGGACCAGCTCCAGCGCCTCGACCTGGGCGGAGAGGTTGCGCAGCTTCGCCCCCGTGCCGTGGGTGCCGGTCGAGATCGCCCCGGCGATCGTCTGCCTGTCGATGTCGCCGAGGTTCTCCATCGCCAGGCCAAGCCGGCTCAGCTCCTCGTTGAGGTCGGCGAGGATGGTGCCGCCGCCGACCCTGACCAGCCCGGAGGAACGGTCGGCGTCGAGCACGCCGTCGAGAGCCCCGACGTCGATCATCGTCCCATCGGTGAGTGCCGCCTCGGTGAACGAGTGGCCAGTGCCGGCGACGCTCACCCTGCGGCCGGCCGCGGCTGCAGCACCGACGACCTCGGCCAGCTCCTCGCGCCCGGCCGGTCGCAGCATCTCGGCCGGGGCGCACGACTGATCGCCGGCCCAGTTGCGCCATCCGCCTTCCGCTTGCGCCTGCCGGCCGGTGCCCGAGCCCATGCTCGGGAGAGCCTATCCGCGCCCCCCGGGAACGGCCACGGGTGAAGGCACAGACGGGGCAGGCGAGAGCGCATGCAGCGAGTAGGCAACCGTCACCATCAGGAGCGCGCCGATCGCGATGCCCGGCGCCGCGTTCCCGGCGACGCTTGCCACGCCGCCGCCGATCAGGCCGCCCGCGACCTGACCCGACGCCCAGGCCATGTTGGAGAGCCCCGCCGCGAATCCCTGGTGCAGGCGGCTGCTCTCGGCGAGCTCAGAGAGCATCGTCAGGGCGGGCGTGAAGCAGATTCCGCCACCCAGCGAGGCGAGCATCACCCCGGCCATTACCGCACCCATCGTCGCGCCCACCGCCACGGTGAGGATCGCGAACACGCAGATCGTCAGGCCGACGACGAAAGGCGTGCGCCGCCCGACTCGGTCCGAGTAGCGACCCGCGATCGGGGCAAGGATCCCCTCCAAGGCGGCACCGGCGATGAAGCCGCCGGCGATCAGCGCGTGGCCACCGCCGAGATCGGAGATCCGCAACGGCGCAAGCACCTCGACCGCACCGAACATCACCGAGGGGATGGCGACGAACGCGGTCCCCATCAAGATCGGGCGGCTGAGGATCGTGTCGACGACGACGTGCATGTCCTGCGGCTCGGGCGACTCGCCCTTGGGCTGGCGAGCGGCGAAGACGGCGAGTGCCACCGCCACGACCAGGACGCCGCTGAATACCGGCTCAGTGCCGACTTCGGCGGCAAGCGCACCGAGGGCAGGGCCGAGCAGGGCGCCCGCAATCGCCGTGCCGAGCGTCGTGCCGATCACGGATCCGCGCCGATCGGGGGGCGACACGGCGATCAGCCAGGTGAGCGTGCCCGACCAGATCAGGGCTCCGGCCGCACCCTGGGCGAAACGCGCACCGTCGAGAAGGAGGAATTGATGCGCGAAGCCGAAGACCACGCTCGCGCAGCCGAGGACGAGCAAGCCACCGATGACAGTGAGCCGGGGACCGATGCGCGCCGCCAGCAGCCCAGCCGGAAGCGAGAAGGCAAGCGTGCCCGCCGCGTAGGATGCGGAGAGCACGCCGGCCTCGGCCTTGCTCAACCCCAGCTCGGAGACGTACGTGGGCAGCAGCGGCGCTATGGCCGAGAAGAAGACGACGTCGAAGAAGACCATCGCCGAGGCAAGTACTAGCAGTCGACGCATTGCAGACAATAAAATCATTCTAAGCGGTTCAGGTCATGCGCCTTCACGTCTAGCATCAACAATTCGTTTACTCCGGAGGGGTGGCAGAGCGGTTGAATGCACCGGTCTTGAAAACCGGCAGACGTCGCAAGGCGTCTCGGGGGTTCGAATCCCTCCCCCTCCGCTGATAGGGCTGGAAATGGCTTGCCAGAGAGGTTTGGACAGAACCACGGGAGGAAGCCGATCCGGTTCGTCTCGGTGGGATCCGCTGTCGTGAGGGCTCGAAGGCGCATGACCGCGGCCCGAGGCCATCGTCCATGATTACTAAGGAAATCTTAATCAAAAGTCCCATTTTCCGATCTTTTTCTCATCCACCAAACTGGCCCATCTCGCCGGAAGCGGTAAACCCGCAGTGGCCCGCTCGGCTTTCCCCGGATGGAGCCGCCTGTCCGAGCTTTAGATTTGGTTCCGCGTGAGTGCCTTCGAGGTCAAGATCAAGAGCGAGTCGCTGCACGGGCGTTCGCTCACCTATGCCGAAGCCGGCGAGGGACCGGTCCTTCTGCTCGTCCACGGGCTCGGTGGAAGCTACGAGAACTGGACGGAGGTGATCGAGCCGCTGGCCCGCACCCATACCGTGATCGCTCCCGACCTGCCGGGTCACGGCACCTCGGCGGGCGGCGGCGACTACTCGGTGGGAGCTTTGGCCTCGAGCCTTCGCGACCTGCTCTTCGCCCTGGGAAAGGACCGGGCGACGCTCATCGGCCACTCGCTCGGGGGTGGTGTGGCGATGCAGTTCGCCTACCAGTTCCCCGAGATGGTCGAGCGCCTCGTCCTCGTCTCCAGCGGTGGCCTGGGGCCCGAGGTGAGCTTCGTCCTGCGCGCCGCTTCGCTGCCGGGCGCCGACCTCTTCATCGCCGTCACCGCCGACGTCGGGCGACGCGTCGGGCCACTGGTCGGCCACGCTTTCTCGGCAATCGGCCTGCGCCCCAACGCCGACGTCGCCGAGGTCCTGCGCGGCTACGGCACGCTGGTCGACCCCGAGCGCCGCACCGCCTTCCTGTCGACGGTGCGGTCGGTGATTGGGGTCGGCGGCCAGCGGGTCGCTGCCACCGATCGCCTCTACCTGGCCGAGGCTGTGCCGGTGCTGATCGTCTGGGGAGCCGCCGACAGGATCATCCCCGCCGGCCACGGCGAGGATGCGCACCACCACATCCCCGGCAGCCGCCTCGAGGTCTTCGAGGACGTCGGCCACCTGCCTCAGATCGAGGCGCCGCTGCGCTTCGTCCTCACGCTCGAAGAGTTCCTCGCTGAGACAGAGCCGGCAAGCATCGGGCGCGAGGACTGGAGCGCCCTGCTGCAGGCGCGCGAAGTGGCGTAACCCGGCGAGCCGCGGCAGGAAACGCCGCCGATCGACCGAAGTGCGGGACATGGAGACGGCAACACGCCGCGCCCGCAGGCGTGAGCGCTGGATACAGCGCGCCGAGCGGGCGCGAGACGCCTTCGGGCTCGTCTTCGCCTTGGTGCTGATCACCTACGCGCTGGCCTCGCTGCTCGAGAACCACGGCTGGACGTCGGTCGTGCTGACGATCGCGACCAGCGCCACCTCGGTCGTCGCCCTGGTCAGCGCCCACGCGCGACACAAATTCGTCCGGGTGACGGTACTGCTCGCGGCGCTCACCGTGCTGCTGGCCGCGATCGGAGCCGCCACCGACGACCGCACCTGGCTCAATTTCGCCACGGTGATTCAGGTCTCGCTGCTCACCATCGCAATGGCCGCGGTCCTGCGCCGGGTCGTCACCTCGCCGGAAATCGGCTCGCGCACGATCCTCGGCGCGCTCAGCGTCTACGCGGTGCTCGGCATCCTCTTCACCTTCCTCTACGGGGTGATCGAGCGGGTCCAGGGGGGCGCCTTCTTCGAAGGCCACCCCCACCCGGCGAGCTCCGACTTCCTCTTCTTCAGCTACACGACGCTGACCACCACCGGCTACGGCAACCTCGTCCCCGGCGGCCAGCCCGGCCGCCTGATCTCCGGCCTCGAGATGATGGCCGGCCAGATCTTCCTCGTCACCCTGGTCGCCGGCCTGGTCAGCCTCTGGCGCCCGGGGGAAGCGATCCTGCGCCGGCGCGAGCGGCGCGAACCTCGGGCCGAGTCAGCCGGCGAGTAGCGAGCCGAGCGTCTCGAGCTGCGATTCCATCGTCTCGCAGAGTCGGTCGCAGAGCTCGAGCACAGCCGGGTCGGCGATCCGGTAGAGCGAGCTGGTGCCCTGCTTTCGGCGCCTGACGAAGCCCTCGGCGCGCAGTGCCGCGAGGTGCTTGGAGACGTTCTGCTGAGAGGTGCCGAGCGTCTCGGTCAGCTCTCCGACCGAGACCTCGTCGTTGCGGCGCAGCTGATCGATGATGCGCAGCCGAGTCGGGTCCGAGAGTGCGCGGAAGCGACCGGCGATCAGCTCGGCGGCATCGGGGGGAAGCGGGCTCTGCATCATTGTGTTATTGTACCGATTTACAACTGTAAAGTTGTGAACTTGTAGAGTTTCAACTTAGGAGGATAGCCATGAGCTCACTTGGACCGATCGGGCGCTTGGGTCGCTTCGCTGCCGAGCGGCGAAAGTGGGTCTTCGTCAGCTGGGCCGTGATCGCCGTCGGTCTCGGCGTCCTCGCTCCCCGCGTGGAGACCGCACTCTCGGGGGCCGGCTGGCAGGCAAACGGATCGGAATCGGTGGTCGCCCGGGAACGGATCGACGGAGCCTTCGCCGGCAACGGCGCCTATGCCCTTCAGGTCGCCGTCCACTCCGACCGTTGGATCGCCGGCTCGCCGCCCTTCCAGACCACCCTGCACCGGGCCGAGCGCATCCTTGCTGCCGACCCTGCAGTCGGGACCGTCGCTCTTCCCCGGCCCGGCCTCTCGATCTCACGCGACGGACACACCGCGGTGATCCGCGCCGGCGCGGCCAGGGACCCGAACGGCATGGTCGCCACCGTCGACCGTCTCAAGGGCGACCTGGCGGGCGCCGCGGCACCGGGGGTCGAAGCCAACGCGACCGGCGCGGCCGGAATGTGGTCGGACTTCAACGAAGCCAACCGCGACGCGATGCTGCGCTCCGAGCTCCTCTCCTGGCCGGTGACGCTGGCGATCCTCGTCCTCGCCTTCGGCTCGCTCGTCGCCGCCGGCCTGCCGCTGATGCTGACGATCGTCGGCCTGATGGCCTCGGCGGGGATCCTCTACCTCGGCACCCTGATCTCGCCGATCTCGATCTGGGCGATGAACTTCGCCCTGATGTTCGCGCTCGCGCTCGGCATCGACTACGCCCTCTTCATCGTCATGCGCTTCCGCGGCGCGCTCTTCGGCCAGGGGCATTCCCCGGTGGACGCCGTCGCCGAGACGATGGACACCGCCGGCAAGGCCGTCCTCTTCTCCGGCGTCACCGTGCTGATCTCGCTCTCGTCGGTGACCCTCGTCCCCAGCCCGGCCTTCCGTTCGATGGCGATCGGGGTGATGATCGCGGTGCTCTTCGTAGTGGCCGCAACCCTGACCCTGCTGCCGGCGACGCTGGCGAAGCTCGGCCCGCGCGTCGACAGGCTGGCGCTGCCCTGGGCGCGGCGCGGCGAGCACCGCTCGCCGCGCTTCGCTCGCTGGGGCGAGCTGATCTGGCGCCATCCCGTGGCGCTGGGCGGCGTCGCCCTCGTCGTGTTGCTGGCGCTCGCCCTGCCGGCCCTCAACCTGCGCACGGGCATGCCCTCGATCAAGGTCGTGCCGAAGAGCGACCACTCGCGCATCGGCTACCGGCAGGTCAGCGATGCCTTCGGGCCAGGTGCCCCGGGCGACCTCCAGGTCGTCGTCCCCCCGCCGACGGGCCGAAAAGTCCACTCCGGCTCCACTTTTAGGCCCGTCGGCGTGGTGCTGCGGAGGGATCCGGGCATCGCGACCGTGCTGCCGCCCCGAAAGGGAACCGGCGGGACAGTTCTGGTCGAGGCGATTCCCGCAGCCGGACCGTCGACAGAAGCCTTTGGCTCCACGCTCGAGCGGCTTCGCGCCACTCTCCCGGCTGGCGTCCTGGTCGGCGGCCCCGCAGCGGAAAACCATGACCTCGAAGCGGCACTGTCGGAGAAGACCCCGCTGGCGATCGGCTTCGTCCTCGGGCTCGGCTTCCTGCTCCTGCTCGTCGCCTTCCAGGCGCCGCTGATCGCGGCGATCGGCGTCCTCGCCAACCTGCTCTCGACCGCGGCGGCCTTCGGCGTCGCCACGCTGATCTTCCAGGACGGCCACCTCTCCGGCCTGCTCGGCTTCGAATCGCAGGGCTTCCTCGACGCCTGGGGGCCGATCTTCTTCTTCGCGATGATCTTCGCGATCGCGATGGACTACACGGTCTTCCTGCTCTCCTCGGCGCGCGAGCACTGGGAGCAGAGCGAAGACGCGCGCGAGGCGATGATCGGCGGCCTCGCCCATTCCGGCCGGACGATCCTCTCCGCAGGCGCGGTGATGGTCGCCGTCTTCTTCACCTTCTCCCTCTCCGGGCCGCTGCCGCCGAAGGAAATGGGAGTGATCCTCGGCATCGCCGTGTTGCTCGACGCCTTCCTCGTGCGCCTGCTGCTGCTGCCGGTGTTTCTGCGGCTCGCCGGCTCGGCTGCCTGGTACATGCCGCGCGGGCTCAACCGAGTGCTACCGGAAGTTCAGTTCAGCCATGAGGCTAAGGGGCTATCTCGGTAGGGGTGGAACGTCTTGTACTTTTCTGCGACGGCGTCAGCGGACAGTCGACAACTGTCTTCAGAAAAAGTTAAGTGGAACCCCTACCGAGATAGGCCTAAGACGAAAGCTCGACGCGCTCGATCGCCTGTGGCTCGAGCGGTCGGTCGGACGCGTCGGTCGGCGTCGACTCGATCGCATCGACTGCGTCCATGCCCTCGACGACGGTGCCGAAGACCGTGTGCTTGCCGTCCAGCCACGGCGCCGAATCGGTGGTGACGATGAAGAACTGCGAGCCGTTGGTGTTCGGCCCGGCGTTGGCCATCGCCAGCGCCCCGCGCACGACCTTGTGCTCGTTGATCTCGTCCTCGAAGGTGTAGCCGGGGCCGCCGCGCCCGGTCCCCTCCGGACAGCCGCCCTGGATCATGAACTCGGGGATCACGCGGTGGAAGATCAGCTCGTCGTAGAAGCCGTCGCCGGCGAGCTTGCGGAAGTTCTCGACTGTCTTCGGCGCATCCTCGTCGTGCAGCTCGAGCACGATCGCCCCGGCGCTGGTGTGAAGGGTGGCTTGCGACATGGCCGCGAACCCTACCCGGTTACCTGCACTGTCACCGGCGCGGAGAAGCCAGGCGCGTACGGCCAGCGCTCCTCGGCCAGGGCAGCCGCCCGCAGGCGAATGCTGGCCGCGCCGCTGACGTAGCGGAAGCGGTAGGGGGCGCGAAAGTGGCCGCTGGGGTCGGTGCGGGTGACGAGGATCGGGCGCCAGCGGCGTGCCGCCTGCTCGAAGTACTGGATCGCGATCAGCTTGCCACGGCGCGGGAGCGGCGCACCCGAACCGCGCACGTGGCCGCTGAAGTCGACGGTTTCGCCGGTGTGAAGCGACTCCGGCATCGCGCGAAGCTCGACTCCACTGCGCACACGCAGCGAGAGCGGCGCTCGAAAGGAGCCGTCGAGACGCCTCTCGCCGCGGAAAGCGACCGCGATCCGGCGCGACGGGCCGGCGGCGAGCGACAGGCCGAAGCTGCCGTGACGACCGGTCGTGACCGAGTCGAAACGAGGCGCGCCCAGGGCGCCGCGCGAGAGGCGGGAGACGACGCGCAGCCGACGGCCGGCTATGCCCCGACCGCGGGAGTCGAGCAGGCGGCCGCTGAGTGTCGCGGTCGCTCCGAACGGCACCGTCAGCCGCGAGCGCGACCTGCCATGCCAGCTCAGCCGGGCGAAGATCCTCGTTCTCCTCGCCCCCTTGCCACGTCTCACCCCGTGGCGCCCGACGCGAACGGTCATCTCGCTGCCGTCACCGCGGCGCGTGGTCGACGCCGAGTTTCCGGCGCCGTCGGTCGCCTCGGCGCGGAAGAAGTACGTACCGGGGGTCAGGCCCGGCGGCAACTGGGCGGTCAACCCGCCGCCGCCGGCTCCTGGCTCGAATTTCGTCGGCAGCTCTCGCCAGGTGCTCTTGCCTGCCCGGCGGCAGTAGAGCTGCCCGGAGGCGGGCCCCGAATCGGCGTCGGCGACCTGAGCGACGACCCGGTCGGGGGCCTCGTCGCTGATCGGTTCGAAGGCGACCGAGGGCGGCAGGTCATCGAAGCGCAATGACAACGAGACTGCCGAGGGCGGGGCCTCGTTGCCCGCTTCATCGCGCAGCCAGACGCTCAGCGTGTAGGTGCCGGCGTGGGGCACGGTGAGATCCGAGAGGCCGGCCAGCCCGCGCCCGGCGGCATATCGCAGGCCGGTGTCGTAACCGTCGGTGCCGGTGATCCGCCAGGAGGCACCGGCGATCGGGCTGGCCGCCCCTTGATCGGGGTTCTGCCAGGTGGCGTCGAAGTCGTCGGTCCTCCGCCAGGAGTCGCCTCCGGAGAGGACGAGGTTGCGTGGGTGGGCCGGCGGGTTGTTGTCCACGTAGACGGTCTGCTCGGGGGTGCACCCGGTATTGCTCGCGAAATCAGTCGAGCAGTGTCGGAGCAGATGAGGCCCGTCGCTGAAGCGGGCCGTGTCGACGGTTGCACTCCCGGACGCCGTCAGTGCACAGGGCCGCATGCGGGTCGCCCGCCACTCGCCGCTGATCGTCGCCTTCGCGCAGGCATACTCGGTCAGGTCGACCCGGGCGCCGTCGATCGTCGTTTCGCCGAAACGGAGGCCGCCGCCGACGTCCCAGCCCCAGAAGGAGAGAGCCTGGGAGCCGCGCAGCCAGCCGCCCGCGGCGAGCGGCCCGTTCATCCCGGCGCTTGGGACCAGGTCGTCCTCGACCGTCAGTGTCAATGCGCGGATCGCCGACCAGGAGCCCGGTTCGAGGCTGCACCACTTGCCTTCGGCGCGGGCGCAGAGCAGGCGATCCTCGAATGCCGGGCGGGGCGTCGCGAAACCGGCGACGAACTCGCGCGGGGTCGTGTCGGTAGCAGATGCGGCAGCGAACGCTTCGAGGCCGTTCGTGCCGACCGTACCCAGCCGCTGCTCGATGCCGTCGTGCAAAGCGTGCCACCAGCTGCCGCGCACCTGGGTGATCCCGGTTCCGACCGGGGCCTCCCAGCGCCAGCGGGCATAGCGGGTGCCCGACACGATCGCCTGTCCGTCGCGCGTAAGGCTCTTCAGGTGTACACCGTCGAACGGGTCCTGACCGACCGGCGGCACGCACCAGGAGTCCTGGTGGAACTTGGCGCCGCCGGTGGTGTCGGCCCAGCCGGCGTCGGCGCCGACGTACCAGCCGCACTGGGCGACCGCGTACTTGCCGGCGCTCGCCTCCTTCGCCGCCAGCAAGAGAAGCGCCAGCGCCAGCGCAACCCCCATCGCCAAGATTCGGCCGAAGCCCCCGCGTGCACCTGACATCTCTCCTCCTTCGTTCGCCTGCATGCGGAGGGGTAAGGGACGGGAGCCCCGATCTCTCCCCCCTGACGCCGCGGCCGCGGACTGCCGCGTCAGCGCCTTTGCGAGAATGGCCTCGATGCCACTTCCGACGCAGGATCAGATAACCGAGAAGCTGCGCGCCGTGATCGATCCCGAGCTGCGGCGCTCGATCGTCGAGCTGAACATGGTGCGCTCGATCGAGGTCAAGGAGGGGGGTCGGGTCGAGGTCGTCGTCTCGCTGACCACCGCCGGCTGCCCGATCCGCTCCCACTTCGAACAAGCGGTCGCGCAGCAGGTCTCCCAGCTGGAGGGCGTGACCGAGGTCGCGGTCGGCTTCGACGTCCTCTCCGACGAGGAGAAGACGCGCCTGCAGCAGTCACTCGGCCGCGGCAAGCTGCCGGCCGGGGCGCTCGCCCAGGTCAAGAACGTGATCTGCGTCGCCTCCGGCAAGGGCGGCGTCGGCAAGTCGACGATGACCACCAACCTGGCCGCGGCACTGAGCGCCGAAGGCCACCCCGCCGGCGCGCTCGACTGCGACGTCTACGGCTACTCGATCCCGCGCATGCTCGGCGTCAACCACAAGCCCGATGTCAACGCCGAGCGAAAGATCCTTCCGCTGGAGGCGGCTGGGGGCGTCAAGGTGATGTCGATCGGCTTCTTCGTCGAGGAGAACTCGGCAGTGGTCTGGCGCGGGCCGATGCTGCACAAGGCGATCCAGCAGTTCCTCGAGGACGTCGCCTGGGGGGAGCTGGAGTACCTGCTGCTCGACCTGCCGCCGGGAACGGGCGACGTCTCGATGACGCTGGCCCAGCTGCTTCCGCAGGCCAAGTTCGTGCTGGTGACGACGCCGCAGCCGGCGGCACAGACGGTTGCGAAACGGGCCGCCGACATGGCGGCGAAGTTCGACCTCGAGCTGCTCGGCGCGATCGAGAACATGTCCGGCTTCACCACCCCGGACGGGGAGCGCTTCACGATTTTCGGCGAGGGCGGCGGGCAGCTGCTCGCCGATGAGCTCGACATTCCGCTGCTCGGCAAGGTGCCGCTATCGGAGGCTCTGCGCGAGCACGCCGACGCCGGCACGCCACTGGTCACCGCCGATCCCGACGCGCCGGCCTCGCAGGCGATCCGCCAGGCGGCACGAGGGATCGTCGCCGCCACGCCGCAGGAGCTGCCGGTCCTGCAGGCGGTCCCGGCCGCGGCCGAGCCGCCACCGGTCAGCGGCACGCCGCTGCCGATGGCGTAGTAGTCAGCCCGGAGAGCCGGCCGGAGGAGTGCCGGGAGGCGGGGGTGGTCCCCAGCTCACACGCCCGTCGTCGCCGTCGATCGGGATCCGCTTGCCGCCCATCGCGGGTGTGTCGAGTGTGGTGTCGGCGATCGCCTTGACCCGGGCGAGGATCTCGCGCATGTCGCTCTTCTGCCCCTGGATCCCGTAGGAATGAAGATCCGCGGTAAGGCCGGTGGCGTCGATGCCCGCTTCGCGTGCCAGGTAGAGGGCGCGGGGCATGTGGAAGCCCTGGGTGACGACCACCGCGCTGTGCACGCCGAAGATGCCGCGAGCGCGGACCATCGACGCCCAGGTGTCGAAGCCGGCGTGATCCTCGAAGATGACGCGCGGCGGCACGCCATCGGCGACCAGCTCCTTGCGCATCGTGTCGGGCTCGTCGTAGGCCCAGGTGTGGTGGTCGCCTGAGACGAGGATGCGATCGACCTTGCCCGCCTTCCAGAGCGCGTCCGCCTGGCGCACGCGGTCGGCCAGCATCGCGCTCATCTTCCCGTTGGGTTTGACGAAGGCGCCGAGCACGATCGCCGCCTGCGCGCGGGGGACGTCGGCGACGTCGGCGGTCGACTCGCCGGCTGTGTCGAGCAGGACGTAGGCGTTGGCCGCCGCGATCAGGGCGGCGATCGAGGCCGTCCCGGCGAACGTCAGCCGCGTGAGGCGCGGCCAGCGCCGCGCCGGATAGGTCAGCTTCTGCCAGGCCCACCGCATCGTGGGCACGCTAGCAATCCGCGGCTACGCTGCCCGCAAGGATGAGCCCAGGCCGGCCCTCGCGGCAGCAGATCAGGAGGAGGCGCCGCGGGGCGATGCTCGTGCTCGTGGGCCTTGGCGTGGCCGTCGCCTACCTCACCTTGCGGGCGACGATCCTTGCACCGGTCGACACCCACGGCGCATCGGTCCACCGCTTCGTCATCGACAGCAAGGCGGTCGGCAGAAGCCTTGACGTGGGGGTGGTCGTGCCGGGTGGCGACGGACCAAGCCGGCGGCCGCTGCTCGTCTTCCTCCACGGCAAGGGCGAGACGGTCGACAGCTTCGTCGGCGACGGCTGGCTCAGCGGCGACGAGCCCTTCTTCGCGGCACTGGCGAAGCTTGGACCGAGCGCTCCCCTCGTCGCCTTCCCTGAAGACGACGGCGACAGCTACTGGCACGACCGCGCGACAGGGGGCTGGGGTACATACGTAATGGACGAAGTGATCCCGGAAGTCGAGCGCCGCTACGGAGCGGACCCGCAACGGGTCGCGATCGGCGGCATCTCGATGGGCGGCTTCGGCGCCTATGCGCTGGCTCTCGAGCACCCCGGGGTGTTCTGCGCGGTGGGCGGCCACTCACCCGCTCTCTGGCTGGAAGGCGGTGCCAGCGCTCCTGGCGCCTTCGACGACGCAGAAGACTTCGAACGCCACGACGTGATCGCCACCGTGCGCGCCGACCCGGGGGCCTTCGGGCCGATCCCGATCTGGAACGACTACGGGACCAAGGACCCGTTCGCGATCTCCGACGTGGCCTTCGACGAAACGCTGGAAGCGGCGGGCGCAGACGTCAGCGCCCACTCATGGCCCGGCGAACACGAGCGCGACTACTGGGATCGCCACTGGGGCGCCTACCTGCACTTCTACACGGAGGCGCTGCGCAACTGCTGACGACCAGCTGTCCTCCTCCTCTAGCGGGTCAGTTGAAGTCGGGTCCGTGCTGCTTCTCGCAGCTCGCGCGGCTCCATTCGTCGATCGCGTCGATGTACGCCTGGTCCGGCCCGGCGCCGCACTGGACGTAGTCCGTGTTGCCGTCCAGGGAATGAAGCGAGTCGCGACCGCTGCCGCCGAAGAGGGAATCGTTGAATACCCGCCCGTCGTCCTCGCCGGCCCCGATTTCATCGTCGCCGTCCCCGCCGAAGAGACGGTCGTTCCCCTCGCCGCCCCCGATGCGGTCGCGTCCGGCCTTGCCGTAGATCGAGTCAGCGCCCGCCTGGCCGTCGAACACATCCCGTTGCGGCCCACCATAGATTCGGTCGCTCCCGTCGCCGCCGAGGACGACCAGGCTCGACTGGCGAATCGGGCCCTTGAACTCAGGCCCCTTCCCGGTAGCAGCGAAAAAGTCGTTGCCGCCGCCTCCTTTGAACTGGAAATGGGCATCTGGGGCGGCAGAGACGATCAGGTCTGCGTCATAGAGATAGTGATCGTGGCGAACATCCAGATTGACGCCGGTCCGACCCCGGCTCAGTGCGCCGACTCGCATCACGTCGCCGGTATCGCTGCCGCTGACGAAGATCGAGGACCACTTGTTGGCAGGTTCGCGTGGGAAGTCGGCGAAGATCTCGATCTCCCTTCCTCCACGGGCATGATCGGGGCTCGCACCGGGATAGAAGCCTCCGCCGCTGAGGTCGACCTCGAGCTTATGGGCTATCCGCGGTGGATCGCCGCCGCCAGGCGGCCTGTAGACGATGCGATCGATGTTGTGGACGGTCGCATCCGGCCCTTCGCAGTCCAAGAGAGCGTCCTTTTTCGTGTAGGGGGAATAGGCGACGATCGTCGATCCCTCTCGGCGCAAGCCAACGCCACCGATGTTGCGATCGATCAGAAGCAGGTTCCCCAACGGCCCCGGCGGTCCAGACTGGACGTAGCGGCACCCACCCAGGGGCGGCGATTCAGCTGACTGCGCTGCAGCGGCAGCCGCCCCGAGGGCCTGCAACAGCAGGACCACAGCGCAGGCAAAGAGAGATCTGATCGTCGGCGGGCTCATCGGGTCCTCTCGGTAGAACCCGATCATCGGATCGAGGTGCGGGTCCCGGCAAGGTCATTCAGGTCCCGCCCGGTGCCACCTATGGCCCGCTACAGGCCAGTGCCGGCTCTTCAGGCCGCGCTCGTCGACTTGAAGTAGTTGGCGTTGATCTCGGCGTACTTGGCCCACTCGGCGGGGAGCTGGTCCTCGGCGAAGCAGGCGTCGACGGGACAAGCCTCGACGCAGGCGTCGCAGTCGATGCACTCATCGGGGTCGATGTAGAGCTGCTCGACGTTGTCGTAATCGGCCTCGTCAGGCGTCGGGTGGATGCAGTCGACCGGGCAAACCTCGACACACGAGTTGTCCTTCTGGCCGATGCAGGGCTCGGCGATGACGTAGGTCATTCGATGCTTTCTCCTGAGTCGTCTTTACGGGAGCAGGAGGCCTATGCCCCCTGCCAAGGCGAAGCCACATTTTAGGGATTGCGCGAGCGGGGGCGCCTCGCCACTAGCATCGATTGCAAGATGCTGCTGCTGACAGGGGCCACGGGAAGCGTCGGATCGCGGCTGCTGCCGCTGCTGCTGGAGCGTGGCGTGGACGTGCGCTGCCTGGTGCGCGAGCCGCGCAAGCTGGGTGCGAGCCGCGTCGACGTCCAGATCGCGCTCGGCGACCTCGGCGAGATGTCGGACCCCTACCTCGTGCGCCAGGCGCTGCGCGGGGTCGACACGGTCGTCCACCTGGCGGCAACGATCCGCGACCAGCCGCCGCACCGGATCGAGGAGCTGAATGGGCTGGCGACGGTGCGCCTGCTGCGCGCGGCGGAGCGCAGCGGCGTCGGGCGCTTCGTCTTCTTCAGCGCCCTCAACGCCGCGACCGCGCAGCGCACGCGCTTCTTCCGCGCCAAGTGGCTGGCCGAGTTGGCTGTTACTTCCTCGCCGCTGGCGACGACCGTTTTCGCGCCGTCGATCGTCTACGACCGCAGCGACCCATGGGTGACGCTGCTGCGTCGCTTCTCCTTCCTGCCGGCGATGCCGGTCTCGGGTGATGGCCGAGCTCGCTTCGAGCCGATCTGGGCCGCGGACGCGGCGCGTTGCGTGGTCGAGGCGCTCGATCGAGGCGATCGGCCTCGCTACGAGCTGGCCGGCCCCGAGAAGCTCGACTACGACGAGATGTCCGACCTGGTCAGCCGCGTCGCCGGCCGGCCGCGCCCGCTCGTCCACCTGCCGCTGCCGCTCGTGCGCTCGGGTCTGATCGCGCTGCGCTCGCTCTTCGGCGAGGCAACCTTCGCCACCTGGGAGGAGGCCGAGCTGATGGAGGTGTCGATGGTCAGCGAACGGGGCACCGCCGACGCCGAATCGCTCGGCGTCGAGCCCCGGCGCATGGCCGACGTGCTCGAAGGGCCCTAACGCGAGGGGCCCGGCGAACCGCCGGGCCCCTCGAAAGCCACTCGCCTGTTGGGGCGAGGATACGCCTGGGCAGGCGTCGTTACATCATCCCGCCCATGTCCGGCATGCCGCCGCCGGGCATCCCGGCCGGTTCCTTCTCCGGCGGTTCCGCGATCACTGCCTCGGTGACGAGGATGTTCTTCGCGATCGAGGCGGCGTTCTCGAGCGCCGAGCGGGTGACCTTGGTCGGGTCGATGACCCCGGCCGCGATCAGGTCGCCGTACTCGCCCGTCGCCGCGTTGAGGCCTTCGCCGGCCTTCAGATCGCGGATCTTGTTGACCACGACCGAGCCCTCCTCACCGGAGTTCTCGGCGATCTGGCGGACCGGCTCCTCCAGCGCCCGGTGCACGATCCGCGCCCCGGTCGCCTCGTCGGGATCGGAGAGCTTCTCCGGATCGAGGTCGGCCTGGGCATTGAGCAGGGCCACTCCGCCGCCCGGCACGACGCCCTCCTCGAGCGCGGCCCGGGTGGCCTGCAGCGCGTCCTCGACGCGGTGCTTCTTCTCCTTCATCTCGGTCTCGGTGGCGGCGCCGACCTTGACCACGGCGACACCGCCGGCCAGCTTCGCGAGCCGCTCCTGGAGCTTCTCGCGGTCGAAGTCGGAGTCGGTGTTCTCGACCTCGTTTTTGATCTGGTTGATGCGTCCCTTGATGTCCTCGGCATCGCCGCCGCCGTCGATGATCGTCGTCGTGTCCTTGGAGACGACGACGCGGCGCGCCTTGCCGAGCTGGGTGAGCTGGGTGTTCTCGAGTTTGAGGCCCATCTCCTCGGTGATCACCTCACCGCCGGTGAGGATCGCGATGTCCTCGAGCATCCGCTTGCGGCGGTCGCCGAAGCCCGGAGCCTTGACCGCGACGCCGGTGAAGGTGCCGCGCAGCTTGTTGACCACCAGGGTCGCGAGGCACTCGCCCTCGACGTCCTCGGCGACGATCAGCAGCGGCTTGCCGCCCTGCATCACCTGCTCGAGCACCGGCAGGATGTCGCGCACGGAGCCGATTTTCTGGTTGGCGATGAGGATGTAGGGATCCTCGAGCACCGCCTCCATGCGGTCCTGGTCGGTGACCATGTAGGGCGAGATGTAGCCCTTGTCGAACTGCATCCCCTCGGTGAACTCCAGCTCCATGCCGAAGGTCTGGCCCTCCTCGACGTTGACCACGCCGTCCTTGCCGACCTTCTCGATCGCGTCGGCGATCACGTTGCCGATGTCGTCGTCGCCTGCCGAGATGGCCGCGACGCGGGCGATCTGCTCCTTGCCGGCGACCTCCTTTGACTGCTTCTCGCGCAGCGTCTCGACGACCTCTTCGACCGCCTTCTCGATCCCGCGGCGCAGGGCCAGCGGGTTGGCGCCCGCGGCGACGTTCTTCAGGCCCTGGCGGACGATGATCTGGGCCAGCAGCGTCGCCGTGGTCGTGCCGTCGCCGGCGACGTCGTTGGTCGCCGTGGCGACCTCGCGGACGAGCTGGGCGCCCTGGTTCTCGAAGACGTCCTCGACCTCGATCTCGCGGGCGATGGTGACGCCGTCGTTGGTGATCGTCGGCGCGCCGAACTTTTTGTCGAGCACGACGTAACGGCCCTTCGGGCCGAGGGTGACCTTGACCGCATCGGCAACGGCGTCGACGCCGGCCTGCAGGGCCCCCCGCGCATCCTCTCTGTACTTCAGCTCCTTATGAGCCATCTGTATTCAGTCCTCCTTGGTTCTCTCTAAGTCCAGTGGGCGGGATCAGGCGACCTTGGCGAGAACGTCCGACTCGCGCAGGACGAGCAGTTCCTCGTTCTCGACGGTGACCTCGGTGCCGCCGTATTTGGAGTAGAGGACCTCGTCGCCCTCGCTCACGTCGAGCGGGCGGCGACTGCCGTCCTCGTTGACCGCGCCGTCGCCGACGGCGACGACCTTGCCCTTCTGGGGCTTCTCCTTCGCCGTGTCGGGAAGGACGATGCCGCTGGCGGTCGTCTCCTCCTCCTCGATCGGCTTCACGATCAGCCGGTCCCCGAGGGGCTTCAGCTTCATCCGTATACCTCCATCGTTGGGTCAGGGGTGGTTCCTAGAAGTCCTACTGGTACTGGGTTGGCACTCCCCAGGTGAGAGTGCCAGAGGGTTCGCCCTGAAAGATAGCGACTGGGCTCAGCCGCCGGCAAGCAGGGGGCAGCCGAGCAATTTGGCTATCCCCTCGCCGCCGCGCGCCATCACCCAGTCGTGGTTCCACTCGAAGACCGGGCGGGCGACCGGCGCCAGCAGGTTCATCCAGGCCTTGCTCGTGGCCACATTCCACTCGTAGAGCACCGCCGTCACCCCGTTCTGCTCGTAGAGCCGCCAGCGACCGACGCCGGTCAGCTCCCCGACCGCATCGGCCTCCAGCAGATGCGGTCGCTCGACCCGCGTCGTCGTCACCTCGAACTCGACTCGGTAGGGCAAGAGGCTCTTCCAGACCAGTCGTGAGACGGTGCCGACCCCGTCGTGGCCCGGGCCGCCCGCGCCGGGCCGCACCTCGGTCGCCTCCTCCACCCCGCGCCACCACTCGGGCCAGCGCGCCTGGTCGTAGATCGCCTCCCAGACCGGCTCGCGCGGTGACTCCAGCAGCCAGGTGGTGAGGAAGCGGTAGTCCGCCATTTAGTGCCCTGCCTCGCAACATCTGACCGGAAATGACGGCCCCAGATCGCCGCCATGCCGCGTCCTCGGTCGTCCAAATAGCGTTGCTATTCGGACTCCCTGCGTCCTTGCCTGGCGACACCTGGACCTCGTCATTTCCTGGCCAACGTTACGAGACAGGGCACTAGTTGTGGTGCGGCGTCTCTCCGTTGCCGAAATGCGCGCCGGGGGGCTCGACGATCTGCGAGAAGCGAATCACGGTGACCGTTTCCTCGGGTGAGATCGGGTGCCCGTAGATCTGTTCGAGGAACTTGACCTCGTCCTCGAGGCGGCGGAACTCGGGGTTCTCGTGCTCGATGTCGCGCGGCGAGAGCTCGGAGATCCGCTTCACCTCGACGTCGTCGATCACCGCGGTGAAGATCTTCTCGCGAGGACTGTGGCGGAAGCCGACCGTGATCCAGACCACCTGGCCACGCTCGTACTTGGCGCTCTTGTCGCCGAGGCGGATCGTCGCGGTCTTGCGACCGCGCTTCAACTGGTCGACGAAAACCGGCGAATAGAAGTTGAGAACGTAGATGCCGCCCCGCATGGCGTAGCGAGCGTATCTGACACAGCGCAGCGCGGCATTGGACGACTATTCGAACCCGAAGCTGAAGAAAGTCGTGCAACGGACCGATGTAGAGGGCGATGGCTTTTGGGAAACCGCGCACCCGCGCGACCACGGCCCGCCTGGCGGCGCCGGGTGCGGCCCTGCTCTGCGCGCTCGTATTCGCCGGGACCGCCTCGGCCGCCAGCTGCCACGGCAGGCACGCGACGATCGTCGGCACGCCCGGCAACGACGTGATCGTCGGCAAGAAGGCCAGCGACGTGATCTACGGCGGCGGGGGCGACGACCGGATCAGCGGCGGGCCGAACGGCAACGACGTCATCTGCGGCGGGCCCGGCAACGACACGATCCATGCCGGCCGCGGCTTCGACAAGCTCTACGGCGAAGGGGGCGACGACTCGCTCTTCGGCGAAACCGGCTCCGACCACCTCGAAGGCGACAGCGGCAACGACGAGCTCAACGGCGCGCAGGGACGCGACAGCCTCATCGGCGGCGGTGGGGACGACCAACTGCTCGGCGACAAAGGTCCCGACGTCCTGATCGGCGCGGCGGGCAACGATTACGCCAACGGCGACAAGGGGAGCGACGAGGAGGACGGTGGTGGTGGCAACGACCGGCTGCTCGGCGACAAGGGCAACGACAGCATCGACGGCGGTGACGGCAACGACCAGGTCGAAGGCGGGCCTGGCGACGATCCGCACCTCGAAGGCGGGCCGGGGAGCGACTTCGTCTACGGCGGTGCCGGCAGTGACACCGTCGGCGGCGGAGCCGGGGACGAAGACGTGGTGCGCGGCGACAGCGGCGAAGACAAACTCGACGGCGGGCCGGGCGCCCGCGACATCGTCTCCTACGCGAGCGCGACGCGAGGCGGTATCACCATCGACCTGGGCTCCGGACGGGCTAAAGGCGACGGTCACGACACGCTGCGCGGCTTCGAGGACGTTGTCGGCTCGCCGCAGGGAGATCAGATCGCCGGAAATGGCGAATCCAACCGCCTCGACGGCGGGGTCGGCAACGACGACCTCGATGGCGGCGCGGGCAACGACGAAGCGTTCGGCGGCCCAGGCACCGACGAATGCACCGAATTCGCCACCGAGCACTCCTGTGGAGTGGAAACGAATCCACCCGGTACCGGCACTTTCGCGATCCTCAACCAGGGCCTTGACGGCAGCAGCCTGATCGTGCAGGGGGATTCCCACTCGAACGACATTCACGTCAGCTACAGCGGAGGCTGGACCGTCTCCGACAATGGTCCCGTCGTCGCGGGCGAAGGCTGCTCCCCGTCCGGAAGCAACGCCGTCAGCTGCCCGACCGCTGTCGCCACCAGCCTGGTCGTGATCACGGGCGGCGGCGGCAATGACTCGATCTCGATCGCCGAAAGCGTCCCGGCCGGCGTCAAAGTGCGGGCCAACGGCAACGCCGGCTCCGACACCCTCAGCGGCGGAGCCGGGGACGACGTGCTGGAAGCGGGTGAGAACTACAACGGTCCCGACAGCGGCAACGACACCCTGATCGGCAACGGTGGCAGCGACGTCCTCTACGCCGACCCGGGCGCCGACCAGCTCCTCGGCGGGCCGGGCGACGACCTGCTCGTCTCCTCGGTGGCGGTCTGCCAGGGCCACACCTTCAGCGGCGGGCCGGGCGAGGACACGGCTTCCTACGGGCGCTCCAACGCCCATATGCACGTTGCGCTCGGTGGCACCGGCGCCCCGCCCGGCTGCAGCAATCCCGATCGGATCCTCGGCGACAACGAGGACCTCGAGGGCTCCGACGGCCCCGACGTGCTGGTCGGCGACAACGGTCCCAACAGCATGATGGGGCACCTCGGCGCCGACACCTTCATCGGCAAGGGCGGCAGCGACACGATCGAAGCGATCGACGGTCATCGCGACAGGTCGATCAACTGCGGGGGCGGCGATGACGAAGTGAACCTCGATCAGGCGGACCCGCAGCCGTCCAGCTGCTGAGCCCGGCCGCCAGGAGGGTCTAGCGAAACTCGTGTCTGCGACTGGCGAGCGCCGGACCAAGCGGGGCAAGGACGCAGGGAGGCCGAATAGCAGCGCTATTCGGCCGACCGAGGACGCAGCAACCGCGCTGTGCCCGCCGCCGCCAGGCGCGGGCGGGGGTTTCGCTAGACCCTCCTACTAGAAGATGTAGTTGCTGAGCTTGTCGGGCTCCAGCACGGTGACGCGGCCGCGGCCCGGCTTGACGACGCCGGCTCGCTCGAGGTCGGCGAGGAAGCGGCTGACGCTCTCGCGCGAGGTGCCGGCCAGCTGCGCCAGGTCGGCCTGGTTCATGCGAATCGTCACGCCCCCCTCCTCGGAGGAGCGCGGCGACTCCTCGGCGACGAGCTGAGAGAGCACGCCGGCCACCCGGCTGGGCACAGTCTGGAACGACTGGCGCGAGATCCGCTCGTTGGCGGTGCGCAGGCGGCGCACCAGGGCCGCGACCAGCTTCACGGTGATCTCGGGATGACGGGCGAGCAGAGCCCGGACCTCGCCGGCTGGCAGGGCGAGCAGCTCGCCGTCGGTCAGCGCTTCGACGCTGGCCGAGCGGACCTCGCCGTCGAGCATCGCCAGCTCGCCGAAGATGTCGCCGCTGCCGAGAGTCGCCAGCGTGATCGCCCGGCCGTCGGAATGCTCGCGGGTGACGCGAAAGCTCCCTTCGCGGACGATGTAGCAGGCGTCGGAGCGATCGCCCTCGTGGAAGACCCGCGTCCCGACCGGGAACGAGCGGGCGACGGCCACGTGCGAGAAGTTCTCCAGCTCCCCCTGCTCGAGATCCGCGAAGAGCGGCACGCTGCGCAGCAGCTCGACCGGGCTCTGCGCCTGCTGACGATCGGCCATCCCGAGGATTATCCCCCTCGCGGGGGGAGAACTTCGGGTGGCTGAGCCCTTGGTCCGAAATGAACATTCTCAAGATGCGTGTATACAGATCTGTAGACTGGATTCATGGCTGCGACCGAGACGATGATGATCCGCGTGCGACGAAGCGCGCAGGAACGCCTCGCTCGCCAGGCGGAGCTCGAGGGAAAGAGCTTGACCGAGATGTTTGACGCAGCCGTGGACGTGTTGGAGGAGCAAATCCTGCTGACCTCGATGGACGAGTCCTATCGGAAGTACGGGGACGAGATCCACGAGGAGATGAAAGATTGGCTGGAGATGCCCCTCGACGGTCCGGCCGATGAGCGCTGACGCGTCCAAGGTCAAACGAGGCGAGGTCTACCTCGCCGACCCCGACCCGGTGGTGGGGCACGAGCAGGGGGGTCGGCGACCGCATCTCGTGATCTCGGTCAACCAGATGAATCGCTCGGCGGCAGGACTGCTGATTGGCGTTCCACTGACGACCACGGACCGGGGCAGCAGGCTGCACGTACGGCTGGAGCCTCCTGAAGGCGGACTTAACCGAGTCAGCTTCGCGATGCCAGAGATGGCCCGCTCAGTCTCAACCGCCCGCCTTGTGAGAAAGCTTGGCTATGCCTCTCCGGACACCGTCGAATCCGTCGCAAAGCACCTCGGCATCCTGATCGGCTTGGGTCGCGCTCGCTGAGCGTCAGCGCGCCGCTGCGAGTGTCAGCTTGCGGGGGCCGCGGCTGAAGCCGGCGTCGAGCAGGGCGTCCTCTTTGCCCGAGCCGATCACCGGCTCGCCGTCGAGCTTCTCGATCGCCAGCTTGGGCAGGCGGCCGGCGGCGACCGCGTTGGCGAGGGCGGCGACGGCAGTGGCCAGCTCCTCGTCGTCGAGCTCGACGAGGCGGACGATTCCCTTGCCGCCCCGCTCGACATACAGAACCGGGGCGCCGTCGCGAAGCAGCGCGTGCGCTCCCGGGGTGCGCGCCGGGCGGCGGCCGCTCGGCGGCTTCGGCCAGGGCAGCGAGGCGCCGTAGGGGTTGGCCGGGTCGGTGGCGGCGAGGAGCAGGAAGGAGCCGTCGTCTTCGGGCAGCGAGCGCAGGCGCTCGACGGCACCGGGAAGGGCAAACTGGGCCCCGCCGAGCCCCTCGACGAAGTAGCCGCGGCGGGCGGTGCCGAGCAGCTCGAGGTTGCCGAGCTCGGCGTAGACGCTGGCAAAGCCGCCGGGCACGCCCTCGGCGAGCACGGTCTCGCGGGTGACGATGCCGTAGCGCTCGAGCATCAGCTCGGCCTGGGCACGCAGGCGCGGCCCGGCGGCGGGTGCTTTCTCGAAGAGCGGCGCGGTCAGCGACCAGCGGCCCTGCACGGCCTGCCCGCGGGCGCGACTGCGGGCGAAGCGGCGGCCGCGTTGCTCGGGAGGCGGCGCGGCGCGCAGGCGCGGCGCCCGCAACGGCGCGAAGGCGTCGTTGGTCACCTCTCCCGACCAGGCGAGGTCCCAGAGCGCCGCGTGCAGCTCCTCGACTGGATGGTCGAGGTCGGCGAGCAGGTCGATCCAGAAGTCGGGACCGGCGGCAAGGCGCTCGCGGATCGCGTCGTGCACCTCGCCCTCGGGAGGCTCGAGCTTGGCGTTGGCCGGCGGCGGTCCGGCGAGGCGCACGTCGTCGCGGAAGTAGAGGGCGACGCGGCCGTCGCTGCGGCCGCGGGCCCCGGCGCCGACCCAGACCACCTCGCCGCTGGTGCAGAGTTCGTCGAGCCAGGCCGGCGAGTAGGCGCCGAGGCGGCGGGGCAGCACGTCGCTCTCCCAGACTTTCGGGGTGAGGGTGACGCCCTGCAACGGCACCAGCGCCTCGCGCAGCCGGTCCGGTCCGGCGCCCGCGGCGCGGTGGGCGTCGACGTTCTGCCAGCTGGGCAGGAAGCGCGCGAAGCGGTCGCGGGCGGCCGGTTCGACCTCGCGGCGCAGGTGGGCGAGGCTGGCGCGGCGCACGCGGCGCAGCACGTCGGCGTCGCACCACTCGCGCTCCGAGCCGCCGGGCAGCAGCTCGCCGCGGACGAGGGCGCCCGAGCGCTCGAGCTCGCGCAGCGCCGGCGTCGGGTCGACGCCGTAGCGGGCGGTGAGCTGGGCGGTGGGGAAGGGCCCGTGCGTGCGTGCGTAGCGGCGGGCCAGCGTCAGCAGCGGATCGGGCTGCTCGGCGAGGAAGCTCCCCGGCAGGCCGGGGGGCGGCGGCACGCCGAGCGCGTCGCGATAGAGACCGGCGTGCTCGGCGGCGATGTAGCGCTCCTCGCCGTTGACGCGGACGAGGGCGGCGCGGCGCTCATCGACCAGCTTCTCCAGCATCGAGGCGGCCGAGTAGCCCTCGGCGACTCGCTCGGCGCATTCCTCGGCGGTCAGGTCGCCGAGGTGGCGCAGCACCTGCTGCAGCCCGTCGCGGTCGCCTGCCAGTCCCGCCTCGGTGCGGTGCTGGAGCTGCGCCTCGACCTCTTCCAGCGCCTCAGGGTCGATCAGCTCGCGCAGCTCCTCCTGGCCGAGCAGCTCGCGCAGCAGGTCGCGGTCGAGCGCCAGCGCCGCGGCACGCCGCTCGGCGTTCGGCGTGTCCCCCTCGTACATGTAGGTCGCGACGTAGTCGAAGAGCAGCGAGGAGGCAAAGGGCGAGGCGGTCGGCGTCTCGACCTCGACGAGGCTGAGCTTGCGCGAGTGCAGGTCGCGCAGCAGCTGCGCCAGCGAAGGCAGGTCGAGGACGTCGCGCAGGCACTCACGGTAGGTCTCGAGCACGACCGGGAAGCGGGGGAAGTCGCGTGCGACCTCGAGCAGGCTCTGCGCCTTCAGCCGCTGCTGCCATAGCGGCGTGCGCTTGCCGGGATAGGCGCGCGGCAGCAACAGCGAGCGAGCGGCGTTCTCGCGGAAGTGGGAACCGAAGAGTGCCGAGCCGGAGAGCTCGCCGACGACCAGGTCCTCGATCTCGTCGGGCTCGACCAGGACCAGATCGGCCGGCGGGGGCACGTCGGCATCTGGCAGGTGGACGACGATGCCGTCGTCGGACCAGATCGCGTCGGCCTCGAGGTCGCGCTCGGCGCGGATCTTGGCCGAGAGCGCCAGCCCCCAGGCGGCGTGCACGCGGCCGCCGTAGGGCGAGAGGACGCAGAGCCGCCAGTCGCCGATCTCGTCGCGGAAGCGCTCGACGACGATCGTCTCGTCGGAAGGGACGACGCGGGTCGCCGCCTGCTGCTCGCGCAGGTAGGCGACCAGGTTCTCCGCCGCGCGGCGGTCGAGGTCGTACTCCTTGGCCAGCTCCTTCGGCTCGCGCGAGACCGCCTCGCGGGCGAAGGCGCCGATCGCCCGTCCCAGCTCGGCCGGGCGACCGATCCCGTCGCCCTTCCAGAAGGGAACGGCGCCGGGCACGCCGGGCGCGGGCGTGACGATGACACGGTCGCGGGTGATCTCCTCGATCCGCCAGGTCGTCGCACCGAGCAGGAAGGTCTGGCCCGGCCGTGCCTCGTAGACCATCTCCTCGTCGAGCTCACCGACCCGGCGCCCGTCTGGCAGGTGGACGCCGTAGAGACCGCGATCGGGGATCGTGCCGGCGTTGGTGACGACCAGCTGGCGGGCGCCTTTGCGGCCGTGCATCGTGCCCGCCGTGCGGTCCCAGACGATCCGCGGCCGCAGCTCGGCGAAGCGGTCGGAGGGATAGCGACCGTCAAGCATGTCGAGCACGTTCTCGAGCTGTTCGCGGGAGAGGTCGTGGAAGGGCTCGGCAGCGGTGACCAGCCGCTCGACCTCGTCGATCTCCCACTCGTCCAGGGACGCCATCGCGACCAGGTGCTGGGCGAGCACGTCGAGCGGGTTCTGCGGGATCACCGTCTCCTCGATCGCGCCTTCGCGCATGCGCTTGGCGACGACGGCACACTCGAGCAGGTCGGCGCGGAACTTGGGGAAGATGCGGCCTCGCGAGACCTCGCCCAGCGAGTGGCCGGCGCGGCCGACCCGCTGCAATCCTCGGCTGACCGACTTCGGCGACTCGACCTGGATCACGAGGTCGACCGCGCCCATGTCGATGCCCAGCTCAAGCGACGACGTCGCGACCAGGCAGGGCAATTGCCCGGACTTCAACAGCTCCTCTACGACCGTGCGCTCCTCGTGGCTCAGGGAGCCGTGGTGGGCGCGGGCGATCTCGACGAGGCCGTCATCGCCGGCGGGTCCTGTCGCCGGAGAGGCGGCATTGCCGAGTTGCTCCGTCGCCGGCAGCTCCTGAGCCGGTTCGTCAGCCGCAAGCTCATTGAGTCTCTTCGCCAAGCGCTCGGCGGCGCGGCGGTTGTTGACGAAGATGATGGTTGACGTGTGTTCCTTGACGAGTTTCAGGAGCTCCGGATAGATCGCGGGCCAGATCGAGCGGACGTGGGCCAAGGGCTCCCCCTCAGCGGGATTTCCGTCCTCGCTCGGGAAGGCAGGAGCTCCCGGTTCGGCCATGTCCTCCACGGGCACGACGATCTCGAGGTCGAGCTCCTTCGCGATCCCCGCATCGACGATCTTGCAATCCCGCTTTGGGCCAACGAGAAATCGAGCTATCCGCTCCAACGGCCGCTGCGTCGCCGAGAGTCCAATCCGCTGGACATGGGAGTCCGGGGAAGGGTCGCCGGAGCCTCCCCGCTGTTGCTCCGCCGACCCTTCCCCGGACTCCCTAACTAGCGACTCGAGCCTCTCCAACGTCAGCGCCAGGTGGGCACCGCGCTTCGATTGCGCGACAGCATGAATCTCGTCGACGATCACCGCCTCGACTCCGCCGAAGATCTCGCGCGCCCCCGAGGAGAGCATCAGGTAGAGCGACTCGGGGGTCGTGATCAGGATGTCGGGCGGCGTTTTGCGCATCGCCCGCCGTTCGGCCTGCGTCGTGTCGCCGGTGCGAATTCCAACCGAGACATCAAGTCCACCTGCTGCTCGCGTGGCCGTACGGCCACGCGCCCGCATATTTGCCCCGATGCCCCGCAGCGGCGCCCGCAGGTTGCGCTCGATGTCGTAGGAAAGGGCCTTCAGCGGCGAGACATAGACGATCCGCACCCCGTCTCCCCGCTCCGGCATGCGAGAGAGGCGATCGATGCCCCAGAGGAAGGAGGCGAGTGTCTTTCCGGAGCCCGTCGGGGCGCAGATCAGCGTGTGGGCACCGCCGGCTATTGCCTCCCAGCCGCCGACCTGAGCCTCGGTGGGACCCTCGAAGGAGGCCTCGAACCAGCGCCGGACCGGGCCGCTGAACTGCGCCAGCGGGTCGGTTCCCGCTCTCGTTTTACGCTCGGTGGACAACCCACCGATCTTACGCGCAGCGCGAACCTAAGCTCCCCCGCCCTTCTGGCGAGCCGATTCCTCGAGATCAGGCTGGTGGGAACGTTCCCGTGGCCGATAGCCGATTGCCGCCGTTGAGTTCCTCCGACGGAGGGGGTCCGCCGTCGAGCACCCGCTCGATCTGGGCCGGCTCGACAGAGCCAACGATCTTGCGTCTGTTGAGCACCACCATTTGGGCCAGCAGGCCGAAGGTGAGGAGCTGGACGCCGACCACGATCAGGAGCAATCCAAGAAAGAGCAGAGGGCGTCCGCCGATCGCGTTGCCGGCGAGCTTCTCGGCGAACAGGTAGAGCTCGATGACCGCGCCGATCATGGTGAGGCCGACGCCGAGGCCTCCGAAGAGGTGCAGCGGCCGGTACTGGTAGCGGCCGATGAAGACGACGGCGAGCAGATCGAACGGGCCGCGAAGGTAGCGCTCGACGCCGAAGCGCGAACGCCCGTGGCGCCGCGGCCGGTGGTTGACCGGAACCTCGGCCACGCGCCACCCCTGCTGATCGGCGAGGACCGGGATGTAGCGATGCAACTCGCCATAGATCTCGAGCGAGCGAGCGCACTCCCCGCGGTAGGCCTTCAGGCCGCAGTTCATGTCGTGCATCCGCAGGCCGGTCAGCCGCGCGGTGACCCAGTTGAAGACCCGCGACGCCAGGCGCCGGCCGAAGGGATCGCGCCGATTGCGCTTCCAGCCGCTGACCAGGTCGACGCCGTCGTCGAGCGCGGCGAGCAGGCGGGGAATGTCGGCGGGGTCGTCCTGGCCGTCGCCGTCGATCGTGACGACCCTCTCCCCTACGCTCTGGGCGATTCCGATCGACAGCGCCGCCGACTTGCCGAAGTTGCGCCGCAGCCTCACCGCGCGCAGGTGCGGGTCGGAGGCGGTGAGCCGCTCCATCAGCTCGAAGCTGCCGTCGGTCGAGCCGTCGTCGACGACGATCGCCTCCCAGCCGTCCCCGGTGTACTCGCCGCAGACGCAGGCGATCTCGTCGAGCAGGGCAGGCAGGGCGGCGGACTCGTTCAGAGCCGGGACGACCACGGAGAGGCCCGTGCTCATCGCAGCTCGCGCACCTCAGGCCGGATCTCAGCTCGCACTGCCGCCGGCGAACCTGACGTAGGCATACCAGGAGCGCTTGGCCACGAAACCCGGGCCGAAGAGGCCGGCGCCACCGCAGAAGTTGCAGGCCGCACGCGAGCCGTCTTCGAGCGAGAACCAGTAGACGCCTCGCAGGCGCCATTTGGCCTGGTGGCTGCTCAGGAGGGCGAAGGACTTCTTCAGTTCCCGCGCTTGCCCGGACACGCCCTTGGCGAAGGCGTCGTGGACGGGGTCCGGCTTTTCCGAGCTCCAACCCAGCTCCGTGATCCAGATGCCCTTGCGCAGGTCGTGGTTTGCTTTGAGCACCGCGCGGACTTCTTCGACGTCCGGTTCCAGCAGGGTGTATTTGGTCGAGTACGGGTGGATCGCGACCCCGTCGAACTTCGACTTGATCCCCGGCGTCCGTCGATACATCTTCGCCAGGAAGTCCGCGGCGAAGAAGGCCTGCGGCGGCTTCACCTTCCAGGCCGCTTCTCGAGGCCGCGAGAAGAGTCCCGCGAGCACGACCTTGGCGCCGGGGTCGGCGCCCTTGATCGCGGCGCTGGAGATCTTCACCAGCTTGCCGTACTGACCGGGGTTGGGCCGGATGACGAAGTACTTGAAGTTGGGCTCGTTCCAGACCTGCCAGGTGCGGATCGGCCGCTTCAGCACCTGCGGGTTGGCCTTCCAGAAGGTGCCGTTGGGCCCGTAGCGTTCCACCGCCGAGCGCAGGAACGTCGACCAAGCTTCGCCGGCGAGGCCCGAGACGGGCAACCTGACAGGCGCGGCCGCGATCCCCCCGTGCGTGCCAGGAACGGCGGCACTGGGAACCGCCCATGCCGGCGCACCGGTTAGAAAGGGGAGGACTTCGACGCCGGCGGCAGCGGCGCTTTCGACCACCGTGTCGACGCCGGACCATTCGAGCGGCCCGCTCTGCGAGGGCTGGACAACATTCCAGAGGATCGGGATCCTGACGCTGTCCACGCCGCCGCGACCGGCACGGCTGAGCTGTTCAAAAGTGGGCACGTTCTGGGGAACAACTCCCCAGAATTTGGCCGGAACCGCCCCAGCCGGTGGTGCGGCTGTCAGGCCAAGCAGTGTCGTCGCGACCGCCGCGCACAGGACACCCCGCACCCACCTGCCTTGCCGCGCGCCTATCCGCACGGCGTCAGCTTGCCCCGGGCGAGACGGGCGTACCGCCTTCGCCGCGCTGGCGCCGGGAGCGCAGCACCAGAGCGACGATCGAGATCGCGGCGAGCGCAGCGATCGCAATCAGGATCGGCACCAGCGGCGAGGACCCGCTGTCGCTTTCGTGCGACGTGGGCACGGACGAGAGCTGCTGGTCGGTCTGCTGCGGCGAAGACCCTTCCCCGCCGCTCGAGCCGCCCGCTGGGTTACCCTGGCCGGTGCCGCCATTGCCGTCCCCGCCAGGTGAATTGCCCGCATTGGAAGATGAATTCCCCGCACCCGAACCCTTGCCTGAGCCAGACGACGAGCTCGTCTGCTTCGAGTCCCCCGGCGCGGTCGCGCCGCCGCCCGAGTTGGAGGACTTGGCCGAGGGTTCGTGGTGGCTGGGATGGCCTCCACAAACACCCCCGCATGGATTAGGCGGAGCTTCCGAGTACTGGATTCCGCTCGCGTCTTCGGCCTGAGCGAGCGCAGGAAAGAGCATCAATGCCCACAGAGCAGACGCTGACAGCACAAAGAGAACGAGGCCCGGCAACCGGCCCCGGGATTGGCGCATCCCGTGCATTCCGGGGAAGGTTAGACCAAATAGCGGCGTTGCTTGCACCGATCGTCCTCCTGGTCGGCCTGGCCCTCGCAGGTGGCGGCTTTGGTGTGAGCGCGCGTCACATAGCGGGCCTCGGGGCGTGGCTCGTGGTCGTCGCCCTGCTCGTGCTCGGGGCGGCATCGGCAGCCAAGCTCGCGAGGCCGTTCTACTGGGTCTCCGGATTGATCGCTGGGCTTGCATTTTTGTCTGCAATCTCATCTTTCTGGTCGGGGTCGATCGAGCTGAGCGTGATCGAGGCGGACCGCGTCCTCGTCTATCTCGGCTTCTTCCTTGCCGCCTTCCTCATCGCTCAAACCGCGGAGAGGCGCCAACGTTTCGCCGAAGGCCTGGCGATTTCCGTGACGCTGGTCGCATTTCTGGCCCTGGCGAGCCGCCTCCTGCCGCACGTTCTGGAGGTCAGCAACGCGCTGGGTACGGGGGCGCGGCTGCGTTATCCGCTCGGCTACTGGAACGCCAACGGCGCCCTCTGCGGCACCGGAATCGCACTCTTGCTCTGGATGAGCCGCAACGCGGGCTGGCGGGTCCTGCGCTGGGCGAGCGTGGCGGCGATGCCCGCCGTGCTGCTGGCGCTCTACTTCACCTACTCGCGCGGCGGGCTGCTGGCCCTGGTCGTCGGCGTCGTCTGCCTGCTGGCGCTCTCGCGGGACCGGCTCTGGCTGCTGGGCACGCTCGCCGCGGCCGCGATCGGCGTCGTGCCCGCGATCCTCGCCGTCCAGGACCGCCACAGCCTCGCCAACAACGTTGCCAACCAAGCCGCGGTCGACCAGGGCGTGACCGTGCTCTTGATCCTGCTGGCCGGGACGGCGCTGGCCCTTCTCGCCTTCGCCGGGCTGCGAGCCCTGGAAAGGCGGGAAGGAAGGCTGACAGGACGGGCGCTCGACGTCTCGAGGAACCCGAGGTTCCTGCGCGGCATCGCCCTCGCCGCCGCCGTCCTCGCGATCGGCGTCGTCGTCGTCGCAGGGGGCCATGCCTGGGACCAGTTCTCGCAGCCCGACCTCTACTTCCCGTCGGACCCCTCGCAGCACTTCGGCGAAATCCGCGGCGCCGGCCGCTACGACTTCTGGCGGGTCGCCCTCGACGCCTTCCGCGAAAACCCGGTGCTCGGCCACGGGGCCGGCACCTACGTCTTCTCCTGGACCCAGCTGCGCTCGATCGAACTGGCCGTCCACGACGCCCACTCGCTCTACCTGGAGGCCTTCGCCGAGCTCGGTGCGGTCGGCGGCCTCCTCGTCCTCGCCCTGATCGCGATGCCGCTCAGGTTCGGCTTCTCCGCCTGGCGCGCCGCGCCCCAGCCCCAGCGCGAGCAGCACGCGGCCCTGCTGGCCGCGATGCTCGCCTTCGCGGTCGGGGCCGGCTTCGACTGGTTCTGGGAGATCGCAACGCTCGGCGCGATCTTCTTCCTCGCCGCCGGTGTCATGGTTGCTGTGAGGTGCGAACAGCTGGCACCGAGCGGGGAAACCCTGAGCAGGCGCGCGAGCGGCAGGCGCTATGGGCTCGCCCTCGCCGGCCTGGGCGTCGCCTGGATCGCGGCGGTCGCCCTCGTCGGCCCGCTTCTCGTCGACCGTGAGATCAAGAGCAGCCAGAGCGCCGCCGCCGAGGGCGAGTTCGCAACCGCGGTGAGCCACGCCGACACCGCCCGCTCGATCGAGCCCTGGGCCGCCTCCCCCTACGTGCAGCTCGGCCTGCTCGCCGAACTGCAGCGCGACTACCCGACGGCGATCGCGAGCTTCGGCAAGGCGATCGACCGCGAGGACGAAAACTGGCAGTGGTACTACCTGCGCTCGAAGGCGGAGCACGCGGCGGGCGACGAAGCGGCTGCCCAGCGGGACCTGGAAGAAGCCCGACGCCTGAACCCGGAAGCGGAGTGCCTGCAAGAAGGATGGAACTGCGGCTGAGGCAACGATGACGCGAGACCTCAAGGACAGCCCCACGCAGACCGCGGCGACACAGCGGAGCAAGTCCGCCGCGCCGCCCGCCCCCGAGACCGGTGGCGGCGTCGCCACGCTCGACGCGCGACGCCGCGGCAGCCTGCGTCGGCGGCTGCTCGCCCTCGGCGACTGGGCGGCGCTGCTCGTCGCCCTCTGCGTCGCGACGACGGCGACGCAGACGACCGATGTCGGCACCCTCTTCTGGGCCGTCCTCTTCAGCCCGGTCTGGATCCTCGTGCTGAAGCTGCACGGCCTCTACGACAACGACCACCGCCGGATCCGGCACAGCACGCTCGACGAGCTGCCACAGCTGATCTCGGCCAGCGCCCTCGGCACCCTCGCCCTCGACGGCCTGCTGGCACTCAGCCCGACCGGGCCGCTGTCGCCCTCGAGCGCGATCCTGGTCGGCGTCTGCACCCTGGTCGGCACCTTCACGCTGCGGGCTCTGCTGCGCTTCGCCTGGCACCGCTTCACCGGCGTCGCCAGTGGAGTGGTGGTCGGCTCCGCGGCGGCGGCGCAGATGGTCGCCCGCCGCGTCGCCACCCACCCCGAGGCCCGCCTGCGGCTCGTCGGCTTCCTCGCCTCGGCCGAAGCCGAAAAAGGGACGACGAACGCAAATGAGCTGCCGCGCCTGGGAACGATCGAGGACCTCTCGCGGGTTGCCCGCGAGCACGGCGTCGAGCGGGTCGTGGTCACCGCCCAGGAGATGAGCGAGCCGGCCGCCGAGCGGTTGATAGAGCAGTGCAAGGCAGCCGGCCTGGGACTCACCTTCCTGCCCCAGCACTTCGGTCTGCTCGGACCCGGCATCGAGCTCAACCGCCTGGCCGAGCTGCCGGTCCTCGACTTCCGCTTCTCCGACCCGTCCTGGTCGACGCTGATTCTGAAGCGGACGCTCGACCTGGCCGTCGCCATCATCATGCTCACCCTGCTCGCGCCGCTGCTGCTGGCGATCGCGCTCCTGATCCTCTTCGACTCCGGGCGTCCCGTCCTCTTCCGCCAGCGGCGCGCCGGCAAGGACGGCGAGCCGTTCACGATGCTCAAGTTCCGCACCATGGTCGCCGACGCCGAGGAGCGCCTCGCCGATCTGGTCGACCTGGAGAAGCTCGACGAGCCGATGTTCAAGATCCCGGACGACCCACGGGTGACGCGAATCGGGCGGCTCCTGCGACGGACCAGCCTCGACGAGCTGCCGCAGTTGATCAACGTCCTGCGCTCCGACATGTCGCTGGTCGGCCCGCGTCCCGAGGAGGAGGCGGTCGTCGCGCTCTACGACGAGCGCCAGCGCGCCCGCCTCGCGGTCAAGCCGGGCCTGACCGGCCCGATGCAGGTCTACGGCCGCGGCGACCTGACCTTCGAGGAGCGCCTGGCGATGGAGCGCGACTACCTCGACAACCTCTCGATCACAGGCGACCTGGCGATCCTGCTGCGCACGCCGCGGGCGATGGTCCGCGGCGAAGGCGCCTACTGAGGTAACGCGCATGCCTCGCTCGCTCGACCTCGAGGTCGTCGTCGTCAGCCACGGCGCCGAAGAGCTGCTGCGCCGCTGCCTGCGCTCGCTCGCCGAGCAGCCGGCGAGCGGCTCGATGCGGGTCACGGTCGTCGACAGCGGCAGCCCCGACGCGACGCCCGAGATGGTCGAGAACGAGTTCCCGGCCGTCCGCCTGCTGCGCCGCGACAACATCGGCTTCTCCGCGGCCAACAACGTCGTCCTGCGCGAGGACGAGGCCGACGCCGTGCTGCTGCTCAACCCCGACACCGAGGTCTACGCCGGCACCCTCGACGCGGCGCTGGCGCGGCTGCGCTCCAACGAGCGCATCGGCATGGTCGGCTGCAAGCTCGTCACTGAGTCGGGGGAGCTCGACCACGCCTGCAAGCGCTCCTTCCCCACCCCCCTCAGCGCCCTCGCCCACTTCACCGGCATCGGCCGCGGCGACGACTCCTCCGCGGCGCTCAGCCAGTACCGCGCCACCCACCTCGGCGACGACGAGCCGGGAGAGGTGGACGCGGTAAACGGCGCCTTCATGCTCTGCCGCGCCGAGGCAGTGCGCGAGGTGGGCCTGCTCGACGAGGGCTACTGGCTCTACATGGAGGACCTCGACTGGTGCCGGCGCTTCTGGCAGGCCGGCTGGAAGGTCTTCTACGAGCCGACGGGGGTCGCCCTCCACGTCAAGGGCGGCTCCAGCGGTGGGCGCCGCCGTCCCAAACAGGAGATCGCCTTCCATCGTGGCATGGGCCGCTTCTACCGGCGCTTCGACGCGCCCGAGCACAATTCGCTCGTCAACGCGGCGGTCTACGCCGGCATCGGCGCCAAGCTCGGTGTCAGTCTCGGCATCACCGCGGCAGGCAGGCTGCGCGGCTCAGCCTGAGACCGCGGCGGGCTCGGCGGTAGGCGCCAGCAGCGCGTCGACGATCGCCCGGCTCGCGCTGCCGTCGCCGAACGGCTGCTCCCAACCCAGGTCCTCGACCGCGAGCATCTCCTCTGCGGCGGCGACGATCCCCTCGCGCTCGACGCCGGCCAGACGGCTGGCGCCGACCTCGATCGTCTCCGGCCGGTCGGTGTGGGTGCGCAACACGACGCAGGGCGAGCCGAGTACGCAGGACTCCTCCTGCAACCCGCCGGAATCGGTCATCACCAGGCGGGCGCGGGCCTGCAGGGCGAGCAGCTCGCGGAAGGACTTGAGCGGCGCGAACTCGATCCGCGGCGGCAGCGATATGCCGAAGCGCTCGAGCCGCTCGCGGGTGCGAGGGTGGGCGGGAAAGACCACGTCGAGGTCGTGAGCGGCGGCGACCTCGCCCACCGCCTCGACGATCCCCCGCAGGATCGCCTCGTGATCGACGTTCTCGGGCCGGTGCAGCGTCATCAGGATCGTCGGATCGCGCTCCTCGATCGGGACCCGGCTCCCCGGCGCGTAGCGCAGGACCGCGTCGACCACCGTGTTGCCGCTCGGCTCGTGGACCAGTCCCGGCACCGACTCCCCCGTCAGCACGGCGTGGGCGGTCGGAGTCGGCGGGAAGAGGTCGCTGGAGATGTGGTCGATCAGGCGCCGATTCAGCTCCTCGGGCATGCGCATGTCGTAGCTGCGCAGACCGGCCTCGACGTGGGCGACGCGGCGCAGCAGCTTGGCCCCGGCCAGCGCCCCGGCCAGGCCCGAGTTCGTGTCCCCCTGGACGATCACGTGGGTGAGACCCTGGTCCTCGATCGCCGCCTCGATCGGCGCCAGCATCTTCCCCGTCTGCTCACCGTGCCGGCCGGAGCCGACGTGCAGGTTGAGGTCGGGCGCGGGCAACTCCATCTCCTCGAAGAACTGGGCGTCCATCTCCCAGTCGTAGTGCTGGTTGGTGTGGATCAGGAAGCGGTCGAGCGAGCGCGCTTCGATCTCCGCCAGCACCGGCGCCAGCTTGATGATCTCGGGCCGGGTCCCGAGGACGATGCCGATTCTCATGCCGGCACAGCTTCGACGGCGAGGGCGCGATCCATGCGAGCGAAGCGCTCGCGCCAGTCCTCCTCGCGGGCGACCCGCTCGCTGAGCGCCTCGGCGTCGAAGGACCAGGCGCCGCTGTCGAGGTCGGCCAGCGCCCGCAGCCAGCCCTCGGCGTCCTGCTCCAGGCGCACGGCGGGGGCGAAGCGCTCGCCCTGGTGCAGGGCGGTGGCGAGAACGGGCCGGCCGGCGATCAGCGCCTCGTAGAGCTTCAGCGGATCGGTCGCTTCGGTCAACGGCCCGGGGCGGAAGGGGATGATGCAGAGCTGGGCCGCGGCGATCTCGGCGGGGACCTCGGAGGCGGCGACGGGACCCGGGATCGAGACGTTGGCCAGCTTCTCGAGCCGGGGCAGCGGCCGGCGCACGGGGCCGACGATGCGGAATTCGAGGTCGGGACGTCCCGCGGCGACGGCCAGCAGCAGGTCTTCGTCGAGCCACTCGTAGATAGCGCCGACGTAGAGGACGCGGCGCAACTCGCCGGCGGGCTCGACCCGCTCGCCGAAGCGGCCGGCGTCGACTCCGTTGGGCACGTAGTGCACCTCGCCGCGCCGGACCCGCTTGGCCTTCTCGACCAGGGCCTCGGCGGTGGCGAAGACGACGTCGGACTCGCGCAGCAGCTTCTCCTCTCCCACGCGCAATGCGGGATGGACCTCCATGTCGTCGATGTCGTCGCAGAGGTCGAAGACGACGCGTCCCCAGGGCAGGCGGTCGAGCAGGCCGACGACGACCGGGTGCGGCAGGTAGACCCAGGCGGTCGCCTCGGCCGGATCGACGCCGAGCTCGTCGAGCTGCCTTTCGAGCAGGCGACGGTTGGCCGCGTAGAAGGGCGCCCCGAAGAGCGGCACGAAGCGCGGCTTGACGACCTCGACGCCGGGCAGCAGCTCGGCCGGGTCCTGTCCAGCCCGCTCGCCCCCGATCCGCTTCAGATCGGCCGGCCGCGGGTTGCGCGAGCCGAGCGTGTCGAACCAGATCGTCCGCCCCCTCTCGGCCAACCAGCGGGCGACGTAGTGGTGGCGCTGCACCAGGTGGTCGGCGCGGACGTTGCTGAAGATCACCGTGGTCGGCATCGAGAAAAGCCTAGAACGGCAGCGTCTCGGCGACCTCGGCCAGGGCCGGTGCGGAGCGGTCGCGGTCGGAGAGCAGCGGTTCGGCAACCGGCCACTCGACGGCGACATCGGGGTCGTCCCAGGCGATGCCCGACTCGGTCGCCGGATCGTAGGTGCTCGAGCAGAGGTAGGCGACGTCGGCGACGTCGCTGAGCACGGCGAAGCCGTGGCCGAAGCCGACCGGGACGAGGAGCTGGCGGTGCGTCTCGTCGTCGAGCTCGTATCCCTCCCACTGTCCATAGGTGGACGAGTCGCGGCGCAGGTCGACGGCGACGTCGAAGATCCGCCCGCGCGGACAGCGAACCAGCTTCGCCTGGCCCGGCTCGGTCTGGAAGTGGATGCCGCGCAGCGTGTCCCTGGCCGAGCGCGAGTGGTTGTGCTGGACGAACTCGACCTCGACCCCGTGCTCGGCCCAGAGGTCGCGGCGGTAGGTCTCGAGCAGGAAGCCGCGGTCGTCGCCGTAGACGGCGGGCTCGAGCAGGACGACGCCGTCGAGCTTCGTCTCCAGCCGTTTCAGCATCAGCCCAGCGCCCGGCCGTACTGCTTCTCGTAGTACTCGCGGTACTCGCCGGAGCGGATCGGGCCCCACCACTCCTCGTTCTCGCGGTACCAGTCGACCGTGCGCTCGAGGCCATCGGCGAAGCGCACCTTCGCCTCCCAGCCGAGCTCGTCGCAGATCTTCTCGCTGGAGAGCGAGTAGCGGCGATCGTGACCGGGCCGGTCGGTGACGTGCTCGACCAGCGACTCGTCGGCGCCGGTCAGCTCCAGCACCCGCCGCACGACCTCGATGTTCTCGCACTCGTCGGGGCCGCCGACGTTGTAGGCCTCGCCCGGCCTGCCCTTCTCCAACACGGTGTGGATGCCGCGGCAGAAGTCCTCAACGTAGAGCCAGTTGCGCACCTGGCGCCCGTCGCCGTAGACCGGCAGCGTGTCGCCGTGAATCGCGTTGAGGACCATCAGCGGAATCAGCTTCTCGGGGTACTGGCGGGGGCCGTAGTTGTTGGAGCCACGGCAGATCACCGCCTCGGTGCCGTAGGTGTGGAAGTGGGCGGAGACGAGAAGGTCGCCGGCGGCCTTCGTCGCCGAGTATGGCGAGGAGGGGTCGAGAGGGGAAGTCTCGGTGAACGAGCCCGACTCGATCGAGCCGTATACCTCGTCGGTGGAGACCTGCAGGTAGCGGCCGATGCCGAGCTCGCGGGCGGCGTCGAGCAGCACCCCGGTGCCGATCACGTGGGTACGGGCGAAGGCGTCCTGGTCGTCGATCGAGCGGTCGACGTGGGACTCGGCGGCGAAGTTGACCACCGCATCGCAGCCCTCCATCGCCTCGCGCACGACCTGCGGGTCCTCAATCGCACCGACGACCAGTTCGGCGTCCTCGGGCAGGTTCTCGCGCCGCCCCGCGTAGGTGAGCTTGTCGAGCACCCGCACCTCGTGCTCGGGGCCGGCGAGCCGCACGTAGGTCGAGCCGATGAAACCGGCGCCGCCGGTGACGAGGAGCCTCACGCGGCCGAAGGGTAGCGATCCTGAAACGACAAGACCCGCCGGAGCGGGTCGAGTCTGGCGAAATGGGGAGCCACCCCACAGGCAGCCGATACCCATTCCTACGATACCAAGGGTGGGACTGCCCAGCTCGACCGCCCGGCGGTCTATGTCTGCGGAGGGCGCCGGACCTGTCTCCTTCACCCTCCTGCCGGCGAACCTAGCAGTGAAATTCAGGCAAGAAGCGTATGTGTGTCATTTGATCCACGTTTTTTGCACTACGACAGCCCACGATGCGATTCCTGAAACGACAAGACCCGCCGGAGCGGGTCGAGTCTGGTGAAGCGGGGAGCCACCCCGCAAGTGATTGACACCCGTGGACTTAGGTTACCACGGCCCACCCCGGACTCGAACCTGCTCCAGCGGTCCTACCTGCGGAGGGCACCGGACTCGAACCGGATCCGAGGCTAGTCGGACATAGTGGGTGTCAACCACTTGAAGACACCTGTCTCCTTCACCCTCCTGCCGGCGAACCTAGCAGTGAAAATCGGTCCAAATCGCCATGTATGTCTATTGACACACTTTTGTTTTCATTTTGTGTGAAACTGGGGCAGCGGGGAGAGAACTTACGCGACGCTCTCCTTTTCGCTGGAGCGCTGGGAGAGGTAGGCGGCGAGGCCATCGCGCCAGGGCGGTAGCTCGATCGCGTGCTCGCGCTGGCTGGTCAGGGCCGAGTAGGGCGGACGCGGGGCCGGGCGGCCGAGCATCTCGGTGGTCGCCGAGAGCACCAGGCACTCGACCTTCGCCTGCTCGAAGATCTCGCGGGCGAAGTCGTACCAGGAGCAGGTGCCCGCCGCCGCCATGTGGTGGATGCCGAACTCGACCCCCTCGATCAGGCGAACGAGGCCGTAGGCGAGGTGCCAGGTGTAGGTCGGCGAGCCGACCTGGTCGCGAACGACCAGCACCTCGTTCTGGGTCGAGGCGAGGCGCAGCATCGTCTCGACGAAGTTGGAGCCGCCGGTGCCGAAGAGCCAGGAGGAGCGGACGACGAAGTGGCGCTTGTTGGCCGCGGCCGTCGCCTCCTCGCCGGCGAGCTTGGTGCGGCCGTAAGCCGAGAGCGGCGCCGGCTGGTCGGTCTCGACGTACGGGTCGGCCTTGGCCCCGTCGAAGACATAGTCGCTGGAGACGTAGACGACCGAGGCTCCGACGGCGGCGGCCGCCGCCGCGACGTTGCCCGCGCCCTGGCCGTTGACCGCCATCGCTTCCTCCTCGGCGTCCTCGGCGCCGTCGACGTCGGTCCAGGCGGCGCAGTTGATCGCCACGTCGGGCCGCTCGAGCTCGAACTTGGCCGCGAGCGCCTCAGCCGAGGTCACGTCGAGCTCGAGCCGGCCCAGGCCGACGACGTCGTGGCCGGCGTTGGCCGCGGCGAGCACGACGTCGCGGCCGAGCATCCCACCGGCACCCGTGACCAGGACCTTCACGGGCGCACCCCCTCCAGCTTGCGGCTCCCCTCGTCGGTGAGGAAGACGACGTTCGCGTGCCGGATGCGAGCCGGGTCGGCGATCCGCTCGAGCAGGCGGGCGTCCGCGTCGTAGCGGTTGGGCTCGTAGCCCCACTGCGCCAGGTACTCGACGACGTCGCCCGGCCGCTGGTCGAAGCCGGCGAGGAAGTCGGCGTCGACCTCGCAGACGATCGCCGGCCGCTCGCGCTCGATCGTCTGCGCAGCCCCGCGCAGGGCGAGCAGCTCCGCCCCCTCGATGTCGAGCTTCAGCAGCGAGATGCCGCCGGCACCGGCGAGCGCCGCGTCGAGCGTCGTCATCTCGCAGCTCACGGCGACGCTCTCCCCGTCCGGCTCGGCGCCGTTCGCGCGCCGCTCGGAGAGGTGGGCCTGCAGGTCGTCGCTGGCGCCCGAGCGCTGCAGCGGCACCGTCATCTCCATCGCCGCCGCCCGGTCCGAGCAGCCCTTGTTTTCGAGCGTGACGTTGCCGAGGCGAGCGCGGCGGGCGACGGCGCGCAGCACGCCGAAGGTGAAGGGCACCGGCTCGAAGGAGTAGACCCGCCCGTCGCGGCCCACCGCCCGCGAGAGCGCCAGCGTCCACATCCCGTGGTTGGCGCCGACGTCGACGGCGACGTCACCCGGCCCGACCAGGCGGTCGACCAGCTCCAGCTCGGGCTCGCGGAAGCGGCCGCTGGCGAAATCGCGCGCCTTGCTCCAGGCGAGCAGGCGCTGGTAGGCACCGCGGGGCAGGAGGCGCGAGAAGACTCGCTTGGCCGTGTCGCGCAGCGCCGTTTCCCGCGGCGCGGGGTTGTCGACTATCTCGCCGGTCGCCGGCGGCGTATCGCTCATTCGCTCATCTCGATCGCCGAGTTGTCGCCGACCAGCAGGCGCAGGGTCTTGGGCAGGCCGTTGCTGCGCGTCAGCTTCACGTTGCGGCCGAGCAGGCTCGCCTCCATGCGGGTGCCGATGTCTTCGACCGTCGAGCCGGCGAGGACGATCGAGTGCTCGACCTCCGCGCGGCGGATCGTCACCTCGTCGCCGATCGAGGTGTAGGGGCCGATGTAGGCGTCCTCGACGCGGGCACCGGCACCGATCACGACCGGACCCCGCACCACCGAGCGAACGAGGCTGGCGCCGGCCTCGAGCACGACGCGGCCCTCGATGCGGGAGGTCTCGTCGACCTCGCCCTCGATCCGGGTGACGAGCTCCTCCAGCACCAGCTGGTTGGCCTCGAGCATGTCGGCGAGCTGGCCGGTGTCCTTCCACCAGCCGCTGACGATCTCCGAGCGCACCTCCTTACCGCCGTCGATCAGGGCCTGGATCGCCTCGGTGATCTCCAGCTCCCCGCGCCAGGAGGGCTCGAGCGTGCGCGCGGCGTCGAAGATCGCGGGCGTGAAGAGATAGACGCCGACCAGGGCGAGGTTGGAGGGCGGCTCTTTCGGCTTCTCGACCAGGCGCTTGATCCGTTCGCCCTCGAGCTCGGCGACGCCGTAGGAGCTCGGGTCGTCGACGGGAGTGAGCAGGACGAGCGCGTCGGGTTCCGTCTCGCGGAAGAGCGAGACCAGGCTGCGCAGGCCGTCGCGCAGCAGGTTGTCCCCCAGGTACATGACGAAGGGCCAGTCGCCGAGGAACTCCTCCGCGGTCAGCACCGCGTGGGCGAGGCCCGCGGGCTCGTCCTGGACGATGTAGGTGACGCTGGCGCCGAAGGCCGAGCCGTCGCCGACCGCGGCGCGGATCTCGTCGCCGGTCTCGGGCGCGATCACGATCCCGATCTCCGTCACCCCCGCGTCGACCAGCGCCTCGATCCCGTAGAAGAGCACGGGCTTGTTGGCGACCGGCACGAGCTGCTTCGCCGACGTGTGGGTTATCGGGCGCAGGCGCGTCCCCGCACCCCCGGAGAGGATCAGCCCCTTTAGGTCTCGCACCGCCGGAAGGCTACCGCCGGGCGGCCGGGCGGCTCGCTACCGCCTGCCGATGCCAGGAAGCTGTCCGGCCATCGCCCGCAGGCGGCCGACCGCCCCGCGCTCGGGCTTGAGCAGCGTCACGGGAGAGACGTCGAGCGCCTGCGAGACGCGCCGGACCATGAAGGCGGAGCTCGCCGAGTAGGCGAGCAGCGAGGTGACCCCCGCGCCCATGATTCCGAGCGTCGGCAGCAGCGCCGCCAGGCCCGCCGCCGTCACCGCCAGCGCCACCCCCTCCCCGATGCTCGACTCGAGCGGCCTGCCGATCGCCTGCAGCAGCGCCTCCAGCACCCGGTTGAGGCCGAAGACGACCCCGGCGACGAGCAGCACCCGGCCGACTCCCGCCGCGCCGGCGAAGGAGTCGCCGAAGAGCAGCTTGATCAGCGCCGGCTCGGCGACGAAGATCGGCACCGAGACTGCCGTCGCGCAGATCAGCGTCGCACTGACGATCAGGCGGGCCATTCGCTGCCGCTCGGCGAGCGCCTCGAGCCGCGCCACCATCGGCAGCGCGACGAGCGCGAAGGAAAAGCCGATCAGCGTGGTCAGCGAGGTCAGGGTGACAGCGACGACGTAGAGGCCGAGGCTGGCGGCGCTGAAGAAAACTGAGATGACGAGCTGGTCGACGCGCTCGTTCAGCGTCCACATGCTCTGGCTGAGCAGGCTCTTGAAGCCGAAGCCGAGCAGGCCACGGGAGGTGGCGCGATTGAACCGCACGGTCGAGATGCCCACCGAGCGAACCGTCACGGCAAGGGCCAGGACGGCGCCGATCGCGTAGCCGGCGAGGTAGGCGCCGGCGGCCGAGCCGACCGTCATCTCGCCGCTGACGGCGAGGGCGACGATGCCGGCGGCGGTGCCGCCGATGATCACCAGCCGCAGGGCCTGGAACCAGGCGAAGCGGTGGCTTCCGTTGAGGATCGACATCATCGAGACGGCGACGAGGTTGAGCGGCACGAAGCCGGTGAGGAAGAGTCGGGCGTCATGGACGACGCTGTCGTCGTGGCCGCCGAGGACGACCGGCAGGATCGCCCAGCCGAGCGCGATCAGCACCACCGAGTCGACGACGACGATTGCCAGGGCGCTGCCGACGACGGGGCCGAGCCGCTTCGCCCGCGACGCGTGGTAGGTCGCCGCCTGCGCCAGGCCGAGGCTGCCGATCGTCGTCATCAGCGTCGGCCAGAGGATCACCGCCGCCAGCTCGCCGCGGTCGGAGGGGCCGAGGATGCGGGCGAGCAGCACCCCGATCACGGCCTGGACCGCCTGGATCACGCCGGTGGTGACGAAGCTGCCCACCATCGGAGCCGCCGCGCCGGAGGCCAGCTCCGAGTCCGGGACTTCCGTCGCCTCCAGCTCGTCCGCAAGCAGCGTCGGGACCGGCTGGGAGGGCTCCTCGGCGGGCGGGGTCACTGGCGAGCGAACGATAGTGGGGGCATCGCACGATCAAGGTGCCGCGAAACCGCGAATAACATTGACCGCTTGTCCGGCGACATCGATACAGCCCAGGCTCGGCTGCGCGACCTCGGAAGCATCCTTCGCGACGTTCGCGGCTTGCGCAATCGAGCGGTCCTGGTCATCCGATGGATGGGGTCGGTAGCCGGTGGCCCGGGAAGCCGCCTTCGCCGCATGCTCGGGGGAAGCATCCGAATTCCGTTTCGGACGTTCGAAGCCGAGTTCGAGCTCTCGCAGGGCGAGATCGCGCCCTACGCGCAGATGAAGCGAGACCTGGCCAGCCGCCTGCTGCCGAGCGGCCAGGAGATCCGTGGGTGGACGGTGGTCGACTGCGGCGCCAACGTCGGCCTCTTCTCTCTGTTCATGAAAGACGCCGCCCGCCTCGTCGCCGTCGAGCCCAACCCGGCCGTTGTTTCCCGGCTGAGGAGAAACCTGGAATCAAACGAGGTAGCCGCCACGGTGGTCGAAGCCGCGGTCTCCAGTGAGGACGGCGCCGTGAAGATGGGCTTCGCCGATGGGCCAAGCGTCCTCTCTGCGATCGGCGAAACTGGGAGCGAGGTCCGCTCGGTCAGCATCGACAGCCTTCTCGAGCAGACGAACGTGGACGAGGTCGACCTTCTCAAGCTCGACGTCGAGGGACATGAGATCGAGGCGCTGCGAGGCGGATCCACACACCTTGAGCGAAGGCGCATCAAGCGCATCGTCGTCGAGTTCAACGACGACGATGCGCTTGATGCACTCGACCGGCACCTGGCCCCATACGGGTTCAGCAGGGTGGCGACCGGAGAGATCAACGCGAGGTTCGACCTCGGGGCCGAGGCAGCGGCCTAAGCCGAAGCGGTCTCGCCGGCTGCCAGCTCGTGGAAGAGCACGGCTAGCTCGTCGAGCATGCGCGGCAGGTCGTAGCGCTCGAGCACCAGCCGCCGGCCGTGGGCGCCCATCTCGGCGCGCAGCTCGGCGCTGCCTGCCAGCTCGACCAGCCGGTCCCGCCACTCCTCCCGCGTGGAGGCGAAGAAGCCCTGCTCGCCGTCGCTGACGACCCCGAGGTTGTGACCCACCGGGGAGATGACCAGCGGCAGGCCGGCCGCCATGTACTCCTTGATCTTCAGCGGCTCCTTGGTGCGGTGGATCTCGGTGTCGGCGAGCGGCATGACGCCGATGTCGAACTCGGCGGCCCAGGAGTGCTCGTCGTCGGGGTTCCAGGGCCGCCAGTCGAGGTGGGGATCGAGGCCGGGCAGCTGCGGCCGCCCTGGTCCGCCGACCACCCTCACCCTCGCGCCGGTCGCCTCGCAGGCTTCGCGCAGCGCCTCGGCGATCGGCCCCAGGTGGTCCTCGGGAGCGATGCCGGTGTAGCCGATCGCGACCGGCGAGCGCTCGCCGTGCTCCTTGACGGGGTAGGCGGCGGCATCGACCGCGTACTCGATCGGGGCCACCGGCGCGCCGGCCGCCCGGGCGAACTCGGCGATCGCCTCGTTGCCGGTGACGACGACGTCGGCCAGGCGGCAGCGCCGAACCGACCACTCCGCCCGCGCCGCCAGCCAGATCCCGTCGTCGAGGTGGTAGGCGATCGGCCGCCGGACGAGCCGGCGCGCGATCCACTCGAGGACCGGCGGCGAGGACCAGCGGAACATCGAGCGCTGGACGAAGATCACGTCGTAGCGGCGCGCCCGCAGCAGGTGTACGAGCCGGCGCGGCAGCACGATCGCATACCAGTAGATCGCGGCGCGCAGGCGCCAGGCGCCCGTCTTGCGCCGGTAGAAGGCCTCGTGCAGCCGCGGGCTGGACGGCGGGAAGACCGTCCCCGTGACGCCGCGATCGGCGGCGCGGGTCGCCGGCAGCACGCAGAAGGTCCCGGTCGCGCGATCGTCGACCGGGTGCATCGGGAAGAAGGCGACCCTCACCGGATCGGCACCGGCGCGGCTCATCCGATCAGAAGGCCCTCTTTCTCAGGCTCGGCAGCGGGAGCGCTCTCTCGCCTGCCGGCTCGCCAGAGTGCCAGCGGCTCGGCTCTCTCGCCGTTCTTCAGGCAGACGACCAGCAACAGCCACCAGACGAGCGCCAGGATCTGGGTTTCCAGCGCCGGATAGATCGCGTTGTAGAGCGAGAGGCCGAGGCCGGCGGCGGCCACGCTGGCGGTCCAGGCGTCCAGCGGACGCCAGGTGGCGAGGGCGAAGGCGATCGCCGCCCAGACGAGGAAGCCCCCGGCGGCGATCAGGCCGAGGACGCCGGTCTCGACCAGCAGCTTCAGGTAATAGCTCTCGACGGTGATCTGGGGCGCCGAGTCGTCGACCAGCTGCCGCGCGTTACCGGTCGCCGCCGCCCCCTGCCCGGTCGCCTTCTGCACCGCCGTCCCTTCGCCGAACACGGTGAGGCCGAGCTCGAACGATTCGCTGCGCAGCTTGTTGCCTGGGTCGCCGCTCGGGTTGAAGCCGGAGGTGACGCGTTCGCCCGCAGCGCCCGGCGCGACGCCGGCGAACGCGCCGGAGGCGATCGCGATTGCGATCGCCGGCACGACGAGCACCGCGAAAGCGGTGCGCCGCCCACGGACGGCAAAGAGGAAGAGGGCGACGACGCCGATCATTGCGATCACCACCCCCGAGCGGCTGAAGGTGAGCACCTCGCCGCTGAGCAGAAGGGCGAGCAGGGCCGTCCCGGCGAGGCGGAGCCGCCAGCCCATCGCAGTCGCGAACTCCCCCATGACGAGAACCGCAGTGGTGCCGAGGAAGGCGGAGGTGTGCAGGTAGCTGCCGGTGATCCCGGCATAGCGATTGGCTGCCAGGCCGTCGACCTGGGCGCTGGCCGCCTGGATGAAGCCTTCGACGCCCATCGCCTGGATCACGACGGTGGCGGCGACGACCGAGGCCATCGCGGCCAGCAGCCGGGTCAGCCGTCGCGCATCGCCCGGCTCCAGCAGCGGCCAGATCGCCAGCGCCAGCGTCGGGTAGACGAGGTATTGGGCGACGCCGATCCCGTAGAGCTTCAGGCCGATGGTCTTGGCGAGGAAGCTGAGCGCCACGGCCACCGCGAACAGCGCCCAGCCGATCAGCAGCGGACGGGGAAAGTCCTCCAGACGCGGTCGCCTCTGCACGAGGCAGCCGATCGTCAGGGCGGCGACCAGCACCGGCACCAGCGCGTTGACGGTCAATCCCGAATGGGCGAGCGAGAGGTCGTCGGCGACCTCCAGCAGCCCACCGCGAAGCGGGGCGAGCACGATCGCCAGGACGACGAGGGCGCGCAGGCCGCGGCGGCCGCCGCCCAGGGCGACGGCGAGCGCTGCCAGGAAGAGGAGAGTGGCGAGCAGCATGGAGCCCGGGAACATAACCAACGTCATTAAGATGCCCCGAGTGTCAGCTTCCGAAAACCGCGGCGCGGTCCTCGTCACGGGCGGGGGCGGCTTCATCGGCGGGCACCTGGTCGCCGAGTTGCTGCGCCAGGGACGCGAGGTGCGCTCGGTCGACTGCAAGCCGCTTGCCGAGTGGCACCAGCTCTTCGACGAGGCCGACAACCACGTCCTCGACGTCTCCCTGCTCGAGGCCTGCCGCGAGGCGGCGGATGGCGTCAGCGAGGTCTACAACCTCGCCGCCGACATGGGCGGCATGGGCTTCATCGAGGGCAACAAGGCCCTCTGCATGCTCTCCGTCCTGCCCTCCACCCACATGCTGATCGCCGCCCGGGACGCTGGCGTCGAGCGCTTCTTCTACTCCTCCTCGGCCTGCGTCTACGCGGCCGAGAAGCAGCAGACGCCCGAGGTGCCGGCGCTGAAGGAGGCCGACGCCTACCCAGCGATGCCCGAGGACGGCTATGGCTGGGAGAAGCTCTTCAGCGAGCGGATGTGCCGCCATTTCATGGAGGACTTCGGCCTCGAGACCAGGGTCGCCCGCTACCACAACGTCTACGGTCCCGAGGGGACCTGGACCGGCGGCCGCGAGAAGGCGCCGGCGGCGATCTGCCGCAAGGTCGCCGAAGCGGCGCAGAGCGGCTCCGGCCAGATCGAGATCTGGGGCGACGGACAGCAGACGCGCAGCTTCATGTACGTCGACGACTGCGTGAAGGGGACACTGACGATCGCCTCCGGTCCCCGAGTCGAACCGATCAACCTCGGCTCCTCGGAGCTGGTGACGATCAACGAGCTGGTCGACATCGTCGAGGGGATCGCCGGCGTCGAGCTCGAGCGCAACTACAAGCTCGACGCTCCACAGGGCGTTCGGGGGCGCAACTCCGACAACACGCTGATCCGCGAGACCTACGGCTGGGAACCCTCGATCTCGCTGCGCGAGGGCCTCGAGAAGACCTACGCCTGGGTCTCCGAGCAGGTCGAGCGCGAGCTCGCCGGGCGCTCCACCTGAGGCCCTCAGGCGTTGTCGAAGCGGCAGCGCGCCAGCGTGCGCAGCACCCGGAAGCCGTCGGCCGCGGTCAGCTTCTTGCCCTCCTCGCGCCCGCGCGCGCGGTAGCTGACCGGCACCTCGAAGATCCGCGTCCCGCGGCGCAGCAAGCGGGCGGTGATCTCGGCCTCGATCGCGAAGCCCGACTCGCGCAGCGGCAGGCTGCGGAATACGTCGGTGCGGATCGCCTTGTGGCAGGTCATCAGGTCGCCCAGCCAGCAGTTGTAGAGCAGGTTGGCGGCGAAGGTGACACCCCGGTTGCCGACCACGTACCAGAAGCTGAAGGCGTTGTGGGCCTGAAAGCCCCGCACCCCGTAGACGGCGTCGGCGTCGCCGCGGGCGAGCGGCTTGATCAGATCGGCGACCTCCTCGGGGTCGTACTCGAGGTCGGCGTCCATCACCGTGGTGAACTCGCCGCGTGCGTGCTCGAGGCCGGTGCGGATCGCGGCCCCCTTGCCCCGGTTGCCCGCATGGGAGATCACACGCACCTCGGCCGGCCACTCGCGGGCGAGGATCTCGGCCGTGCCGTCGGTGGAGCCGTCGTCGACGATCACCAGCTCGCGCTCCTCCGCCGCCATATCGGCCCTCAGGGTGCGTTCGATCGCGGTCTCGATCGTCTCCAGCTCGTTGAAGACGGGCATCAGGACGGTCAGCGAGGTCATCGGCCGCGCAGCATATTCATCGCCTCGCGCCACGGAGCGCTACCGGCGCTCGCGACCGCCGAACCGGCATCGCGAAGAATTCGACTCGGTAGCTGGGATCGGAGACTCCCAACCCGGGATTGGTCTCGAAGGCGATCGAGAATGCATGGGGGGTGGCCGGGAAGGGGGGGTCGAAGTTGAGCCTCGGCGGCACGCGGAGGAGGATTCCGTCTTCCATCGTCCCCGGCACGACCCGGTAGCTGTACTTGCCGTCGAAGACCTCGATCCGGTTCGTCGCCCGGTAGAGGAAGGTGCGCAGCTTCTCCAGCCCACTCGGCTTCAGGCCGTGGACGCGGGCAAAGACCGCCTCCCCCGGTTTGGGCGTCGGGATCGGCGTGCCCTCGAGGTCGCCGAGTTCGCGCACGGAGAGCAGCTGCGGCCGGCCGCAGCGGTTCGGCACCCGTTCGAGGACCTGCAGCCTCGGCGTCGTGCGGACCGGTTCGAAGTTGCAGAACATCGCGATCGTCGCTTCCGGCTCCTCGTGGGGGAGGTAGGTGGGGCCGACCGCGTTCCATGCCTCGCAGCCCGGTTCGGTCGCCGCGTAGGGCAGTCCGCAGGGGCTGTGGCGCACGATCGCCTGCGGCCCGGAGGGCGAGGCGATCGCTTCCGCGTCGGCGTGGTCGAGATAGGTCGAGTAGGAGAGGTAGGGGAAGAGCGGCTGCGGCTGCCAGTCGAGCCCGTAGGCCCAGACCGGCAGGGTCTCCCACGGGTACATGAAGACCGACTTGCCGCGCAGCAGCGCCAGCGTCCTGCGGTCGAGGCGGTAGAAGCCGTGCAGGAAGGCGAGCGATTCGGCTCGCGCGTCGGCGCGCGGGCCCGGCAGGAGCAGCGTTTCCAGCTGGTCGACGCCGTCGCGCGCCCGGGCGATCGGATGGGTCAGCTCCGAGGGTTTGTGCCCGGAGACTGGGTAGAAGAAGATGACCAGCGTCGAGAGCGCGCCGAGCGCGACGACCAGGTCCGCTCCGCGCCAGCGGAAGGCGAGCCAGGGGAGCAGCATCAGCCAGGTGAAGAGGGCTGCGTAGGTGGCGGTTTCGATCACGAAGCCGTGCTTCCAGGCCGAGAAGTCGAGGGCGGCGACGATGACGAAGGCGGCCGCGCGGCGCAGCGGCGGCAGGCCGCGAGTGCCGAGGAACGTGGCGACGAACGTCGAGGCGATGACGATCGCCGCATAGGGGCGCGCCCAGTCCACCGCGGGGGCGTCGAGCGGCAGCGCCGTCGACCATTCCGAGAGCACCTCGAACGCGGTCCGCACATAGTCGTCGAAGTTCGACACCCCCTGGCCGGTGCCGAACCAGAAGGCGGCCAGGCTGACCGCGAAGACGGCGGAGAAGATCGCCGTGCCCCTGACCCGTTCGCGCGGTTGCGCGAGAACCGCGACCACGCACATGAAGAGGACGAGGAAGCCGTCGCTGAACTGGATCAGCAGCGCGGCGGCGCCCGCGATCCCGCCGCCGACGAGGAGCAGCATGCGGGCGAACCCGGGCGGCTCGGGAGAGAGCGAGACGATCGCCCAGACGAAGACGAGGGCGAGGATCGGCTCCGAGGCGGGGACGTACTGGTCGGCGTCGAGGGCGAGGAGCACGTAGGCCAACGGGGCGGCGAGGACGACCGGCAGGCTGCGGCGCAGCGCCCAGACGAAGGTCAGGCCGAGCCCGACCTGGGTGACCAGCAGGTAGACGCCCCCAGCCGCCGCCGTGCCGCCGTAGAGGACCATCGGGTGAAGGACGAACTCCAGTGGCCCGCCGTTGAGGATGAACTGGGTGCCGAAGTCGAGTCCGTCGTGCACCGCCATCTGCAGCGCCACCTGCCAGGCGGTGTCGATGTCGCCGCCTGGGGTGAGCACGTGGCTCGGCCAGCTGAGGAAGGCGATGACGACCCCCAGGGTCCAGGTCGACCCGGCGAACCTGCGGGCCCCGTCTTTCAGCGTTTCGGTCAGGGGCGCGCCTTGCCGCCGGTGATCGCGACCAGCGAGTGCCAGGCCGGCTTCGGCCTGAAGCGGGCACCGGCGCGGAAGAGGCCGACCGAGTCGCAGAAGTTGCAGGAGCCGGCGACGTCCTTCCAGGAGTACCAGTAGGTGCCCTTGAGGTTGAGTCGATGCCGGTTGTCGATCAGGTAGCGGTAGGCGTCGCGCAGTTCGCGGGCCTGGCCGCGGATGCCCTGCTCGAAGGCGACCTGATTGGGATCGTTCTGCGAGCCCCAGCCCATCTCGGTGATGTAGAGACCGGCGCCGGGGTCGCGGTTGGCGACCATCACCCGCCTGACCCGCTCGGTGAGCGCCTCCAGGTCGTCGACGTGGAAGGCATACGGGTGCAGCGCGACCGCATCGAAGTCGGCCTTGATGCCCGGCGAACGGTAGAGGGCTTCGAGGAAGCGGAAGGAGTCCATCCCCCGCCGGCCCCCCTCGTCGGGGTTTCCGAACAGCCCGGAGAGGGTGATCTTGGCGCCGGGGTCGACGGCCCTGACAGCCGGCGCGGTCAGCTTCAACAGGCGGGCGTAGCGAGCGGGCGAGACCGGGAAGGCGAAGTAGAAGAAGTTGGCCTCGTTCCAGACCTGCCAGTTGCGAATCGGCGTCGGAGTCGAGATCGCCGGCAGGTAGTCGATGGCGGCCTGTTCGGGAGCGTGTTCGGTCCAGAACTCGCCGCCTGGGCCGTAGCGCTCGACCGCCGCGGTCACGAACGCCACCCAGGCGCGCCTCGCCCGGGCGCTGTCGACCGGCAGCTTCGTCGGTTCGCGCGCGAGCCAGCGCGGGGTGCCGTAGAGGAAGGGCAGGACCGTCAGGTGGGCTTGGACCGCGAGCTCCATCGTCTCGTCCATCCCCGACCAGTCGTATTCGCCGTTCGGCGAGGGCTGCACGAGGTTCCACATCACCGGCACGCGGATCGCCCCGATCCGGCCCGCCTGCAGATACCGCGCGTCGGCATCGGTGAGGACGGTCTGCGGGTCGATGCCGAAGAAGGCCCGCGGCGGCCTCGCCGTCCGTCCTCCCGCTCCCGTCGCCGGCAAGACCATGGCGATCATCGCCAGGATCGCGATTGCTGTCAGTCGTCGTCTCATCGAGTGCGGAAAGGTAACGGGTGCCCTCCCTAGGATTCCGGCGTGCTCATCACCCGGCGCGGGGTCGGCGAATAGCTCGGCGCCCCCTGACAACCCTGCGCAAGGCCGATCCGATCGCAGCGGTGGCAATCGTCGTGCTCCTGCTCGGCGGCATCCAGCTCGTCGCCGGCGCACTGGCGACGGGGGTGACGATCGACGAGCCGATCCAGGCGGAAGAGGCCCAATCCTGGCTCGACGACGGCTGGTTCACGCGACCGGCGCTGGTCGTCGACGGCGAGCCCGGCCAGGGCAAGCAGCAGGACAGGCCGTACGTGTACGGCCCGGCCTTCGAGGCCACCGCCCACGGCCTCAACGTCGCCTTCGGCAACGAGGCGAGGGGGGAGATCTCGGAATCGCCGGCCGCCTACGACGTGAGGCACCTGCTGTCCGCGCTGCTCGCCGCCCTCGCCGTGGGGGCGGTCGGGCTGGCGGTCTGCAGGCTCACCGGCTCGCGACGCTTCGGCCTCTGGGCCGCCGCCGCCCTGCTGGCGATACCGGCCTGGACGGGCCACGGCTTCTTCAACCCCAAGGACATCCCAGGCGGCTGCGGCTACACGCTCGTCACCGTGGCACTGGTCCTCGCCCTCGCCGACGCCGTCGAGGGACGGGTCGGCACCCGGCGAAGCGCCGGCATCGGGGCGATGCTGGCCGGCGGGATCTTCATCGGCGCCGGCACGCGCCTGGCCCTCATCGCTCCCCTGCTCCTCTCGCTGGGGATCTACGCGGCCCTGCGACTCGGGCAGCGCAAGCTGGGGCAAACCTCGGGCGGAGGAGATGCCGACGCCGCCGTCGCGGCCGGCGCCCTGGCCGGCTTCGCCGCGATCGCCGTCCTCTATCCGAACGCGGCATCCAACCCGCTGCGGCTGCTGCACCGCTCGATCGCCGGATCGAGCGGCTACCGGTGGCAGGGCTTCACGCTGACCGCCGGGCGGCTGCTCCCCCAGCGCCCCCCCTGGTACTACCTGCCCGTTTGGATCGGCGCCTCCTGTCCGATCCTGCTCGGCCTCCTGGGGATCGGCGGCGCCGTCGGCGGAGCTCGCTCCCTGCTGAGAGCGCACGGACGCAAATGGCAGCGGAGCGACCTCGGCCTGGTGCTGGTCTTGACCCAGGCGCTGCTCATCCCGGTCGGCTCGGTCCTGACGGGAGCCGTGATGTACGACGGAATGCGACAGCACCTCTACGTGATGCCGGCGGTCGCGATCCTCGCCGGGGTCGGCGCCCACCGCCTCTGGATCTGGGCCGGCACGCGAAGGGAGCAGAGACGCTGGCGGGCGGCGGCAGTCGCGACGGTCCTCGTCGCGCTGCTGGCGCCGATGGCCGAGCAGGCCCTGCTCTTCCCCTACGACTATGCCTACGTCAACCCGATCGCCGGCGTCAACGGCGTCAACGGGCAGTGGGAGACCGATTACTGGTTCGCCAGCGGGCCGGAGGCGGGCTCGCACGTCCCGCACGGCGCGAGGACGCGCTGCGAGCTCGAATATCCGAGCTGGTCCTGCGGCAAGCCGCAGCTCGCCGAGGTCGCCACCGAAAAGGGCACCGACGTCGCGAAGCGCCGGCGCGGTGACCACGGGACCTGGATGGTCCTGCGCCGGCACGACGGGAACGCCCCGCCAGGAGACTGCCGCGAGGTCGACGACGTGACCCGCTGGCTGCGCGGCGAAGAGGTGATCATGAGCTACGTCCTGCGCTGCCGGTAGGCGACTGGCACCGCGGCTTCAGTACGTCCCGCCGAGCTTGCGGTGGTCCCAGGTGGCTGTGCGGACCGGTTTGAAGCGGATCGCGACGCGCTTCGGCGCCTGTGCTTCCAGCGCCGCCCTGGCGTCGCCCTCGACCGAGGAGATGCCCTCGGCATAGCGCAGGGTCAGCTCTTCGGCGAAGCCGAGCACGGTCTCGAGGTCATGGTGGATCTCGGCCTCGGCCTCGATCATCGCGCCGCGCAGCTCGCCGTACTCGTGGCCGGTCTCGACCAGCACGGTGGCGCGCGGGTCGCGCTCGAGGTTGCGCACCTTCTGCGATTTCGCGTAGGTCCAGATCCAGACCTCGCCGTCGCGCGGCACGAACCACATCGGCATCGAGTGCGGCCAGCCGCGTGGCCCGAGGCTGGAGACGATCGCGATCCGCTCGCTTCCGAGCAGCTCGAGCAGCTCCTCGTCGCTGAGCTTGATCTGGTCGCGGCGGCTCATGGCTCGTAGAGCTCGAAATCCTCCAGGGCATCCCGGATACGACCGAAATCGGCGTCGAAGCTCCAGACCGCTTGGTCGGCGCGACTCGCCGCCACCGCGATCGCCAGGTCCGTCAGCGGCAGCGTCTCGCCACCACGGCGCAACCGGCCGGCAGCGATGCCAACCTCATGCCAGCCCCTGGCGTCCAGCTCCGCCCAGGGAAGAGAGGACAGCGTCCCCCACATCCTTTCGGCGACCTCGCCCTCCGCCCCCGCAAGCAACTCCGCGGCGACCGGCCCGCACGTCGCGACTTCGCCGGCCTCGAGCAGGTCGCGCATGGCGACGGCGCGGCCGCGCTCCCCCCGCCGAGCGAAATCGACCCACACCGAAGTGTCCACGAGCACCACGTCAGACTCGCCGGTCCAAAGACCGCATCTCCCGCGAGAGATCGTCGATCTCGATGCTGCCGGCATTCTCGAGCAACCAGTCGACCGCAGCGCGGCGCAGGTGCTCGGCGATCGCCAACTCGACCGCTTTGGTCTTGCTCTCTCCCGGATGACGGGCCATCAAGGACTCCATCAGGCGGTCGTTGAGATCAAGCGTCGTTCGCATGCCATAAATATGGCATATACGCTGGCTGTTCCAATACCCATGCCCTTCCTAAGGGCTGGGCGACTGGATCTCTCCCCCTTGGCCGGCAAATGCGATCATGCCGACCGTGCAGATCGCGATCCTCATCTTCGAGAAGCTGACCGCGCTCGACGCGATCGGCCCCTACGAGGTGCTGCGCTCCGTCCCCGGCTGGGATGTGAAGTTCGTCGGCCCGGAAAAGGGCCCAATCCGCACCGACAGCGGCGCTCTCGGGCTCAGCGCCGATTACGGACTCGACGAGGTGACGGAGGCCGACGTCGTCCTCGTCCCCGGCGGCGAAGGCAACCGACCCCTGCTGCACGACGAGGCGGTTCTCTCCTGGCTGCGCGCGATCGACGCCGGCACGAAATGGACGACCTCGGTCTGTACCGGCTCGCTCGTCCTCGGCGCAGCCGGCCTGCTCGAGGGAAAGCGGGCCACCTGCCACTGGGCCTTCCTCGAACAGCTGCGCCAGTTCGGCGCCGACCCGATCGGCGGTCGCTTCGTCGAGGACGGCAAGGTCGTCACCGCGGCCGGTGTCTCGGCCGGGATCGACATGGCGCTGCACCTTGTCGGCCGTGAGGTCGGCCCCGAGGTCGCGCAGGCCGTGCAACTCGGCATCGAGTACGACCCGCAGCCGCCCTTCGACGCCGGCTCGCCGGACAAGGCGCCGGAGCAGATCGTCGAGCTGGTCACGGCGGTTACCGGCCCCGGAGAGGACGACTGGGCCGGGCCGGTCGGCGCTAGCGACTGAAGCGCACGGCGCGCGTCGTGCGCGCGCCGGGGATCGCGACCAGGAGTCGCGCCTTCAAAGAGCCCCGGCGGGCGAGCAGCTTGCGACCGCGCGGGTTGAGCGTCAGGCGGAAGGTGTGCGATCGCCCGCCGGAAAGCTCGAAAGCCCGGCTCCCCGTCCCCGTCCCGGCACTGCGCACGACCATGTGTCCGGGGCAGCCGTCGGGCAGACCGCAGCCGACCCAGGCGCTCACCATCGCCGCATGCGGGCGCACGCGCTTGACGACCAGCGGCGGCGGCACCGACTTGCCGACCGTCGCGCCGTCGACGTAGTCGTTGTCGACGTTGATGGTTACGAGGCCGTAGGTCTCGTTATGGCCGCCCCGGTACTGGTGGATGCGCTGGCGACTGGACCAGGCTGTGGAGGGCAGGAAGGGATCGCTGGTGTTCTGAATGCCGTTCCAGTTGGCGGTCCAGACGTCGTCGGGCAGCGCGTAGCTGCTGCCGATCGCGCGCGCCAGATCGGCGATGCCCGAGGAGCTCGAGCTGTAGGCGCCGGAGACGTAGCCGAGGGCATGCAGTTCGGTCGTCCAGGCGGAGAGGAAGGTGAGCGTCGCCGCGCTGGCACTGGTGGTGCGGCCGTAGGCCTCCATGTCGAAGTAGATCGGGCTGCCCGCGCCCATGCCGACGCTCTGCGCCTCGGCAGCGGCATCGCGTGCCGCCGCCGAGCCCTGCGCCCCGGCCTGACCGGCGCTGAGCTTGGCGCAGCTCGTGCAGCTGCTCGTCGGCGCCTGCCGTCCGACGTAGATCGGGATCAGGTGCCACCCCGCCGCCACCTGTTCACCGACCCAGGTCGCGGTCAGGTTGGGTTGCGCGCAGGCGCGGTTGAGGCCGCCTATGTAGACGCCGATCGCGCCGTAGGGAGAGGTTCCCCAGGCGGCCATCGCCCGCCGAGACGGTGCCGCACAGGCGTCGAAGCCGAGCCCGCGGTAGCTCGTGCCGCCGATCGTCCCTTCGGGGCCGGGAGCTTCCAGAGCGCTCGCGCTGGCGCGGCGTGGCGAGCGAGGCTCGACGACCATCGCCCTCCTGCGCCCGATCGCATCAGACGGGCAACGCTGCCCGGCCCCCGGCCGGCCCAGGTAGACCGCGCGCCGGTCGAGCCGCACGCAGATGTGGGGACGATCCGCCAGGCGGTAGACGGGCCAGCCTGCCGGCACCGGGACCCTGCGGCCGTCGAAGTTGACGGTCCGGGCAGCCGCCGGCGCCGCGAGGACCGCGAGCGCCGCGGCAACCGCGATCCCTGCACGAAAGGCGCGCATATCCGCGTCAAACCGTTGCACACCACGCCGATTCGCCCCACCCCCACCCGAACTGCATCAAATTCCCGCTCTGGCAGGTAGGGAATTTGATGCAGTTCGGAGGATCGGCGTTGCTACTAGCTGTCCTAGTAGGGTGGCTAGCGCGGAAGTTCTTTGACGACGAACTTCACCGGCAGGTAGATGTGTTCGGGGCTGATCTGAGCTCCAAGCCAAACTACGAATAGCGCCGCCAGGACACCGAGGAAGGCGGCTCCGGCAATACCCCACGTCGTCAAGACAGCAGGATATGGAGGGGCGGTGAGATCAGTCCATTTCGAGCCGTCGAAGTAGCGGAGGGTGCCCTCATGCAAGACCCAGCCAGGGCCCTGGGGATCGCCCCAGCGTCGGCCCCACTTGTCGCCCTCCCAATAGCGCTGCGTCGTTGGCTGATCAGGGTCCGGATACCAGCCCGGCCGTTGCGAGCCGGAGGCATCATCCGAGTCGGCTCTCTGCTTCGCCAGGTCTCGCTCACCAGCCCACGGCGATCTGCCCTCACTGTCCTCCATCGATCCTCCCCGTCGTCGTTCCCAGAAACGGCGAGGAGAATACCCAGATCTAGGGGGTCGGAACGAGGTCCAGCTCGCGCCAGGGGCCCTCGCCGGCCATCGGCTGCGTGCGTCCCTCGAGCCAGTCCTGCTGAAGGTCGTCGTAGTGCGGGCTCGCCGGGTGGCCCGACTGGCCGGTGAACATCTGCCAGCGCGAGCGCTCCGGCGCGGCGGGATCGGCGACCATGCGCCAGCTCGGTGCCCAGACCGCCTTGTAGGGGTCATTGGGGTCGTAGGCGATCTGGCTCACCGTCTCCTGCGCACCCCCGGCTTTGAGGCTGCGGTTGAGCAGGCGGCGCAGCAGGGGGTTGACGGCGCCGAGGGGATGCGGGAACTCCATCTCGTGCACGTGTCCCCAGCGCCAGCCCCCGGGATCGGGGCCGAAGCGGTCGCCGAGGTCGTCGAGGGCGCCGCTCAGCGCCTCCAGCACGAGGTCGTCCCAGGCCCGGCCGATCAGCTCCTCGTCGCCCTCCTCCCAGAGGTCCATCAGGTGTGAGTGCCAGCGCCAAGGCGAGGTGACGTGCGGCGTGAAGCCGTTGTCGGCGCGGTCGAGCCAGCGCTCGCAGAGGTCGCGGTCGCCGATCGCGGCGCGCGCGACCTCGCGGGCGAGGCGCAGGAGGAAGGCCTGGTAGATCGTGCCGGCGATCGAGTCCGGGTCGAGCCGCCCGTCCCAGCTGCGCAGCCGCTCGATCGCGCTCAGCTCGCGCTGCCCCTTCGGCGTCAGACGACCGAGGCGCCGGGCAGCCTCGATCCCCGGCAGCGAGAGGTTGTCGGACTGCATCGCCTCGAAGCCCTCGATGTCGTGGGCGTCGCTGGCGCGCAGCAGCTGCTCGATCCGCTTCGCCCGGAATCCATCCAGCCACTCGCTGGTGATGTGGTGCGGGTAGGCGTCGCCGACGATGCGGTTGTTGGCCGTGACCAGGAAGCCGCTCTCGGGGTCGACGGCCTCCGGCATCTCCTCGTAGGGGATCGTCCCCTCCCACTCGAACTCGCCGGTCCAGCCCGGCTTCGGCAGGTCGGGGCAGCCGCCCCTGCGCAGCGGCAGGCGGCCGATCAGCTTGTAGCCGATCGAGCCATGGCGATCTGCCCAGACGAGGTTCGAGGCCGGCGAGGTGTGCTCGGCCAGCTTCGCGACCAGCTCGGGGCCGGAGGAGATGTCGTGCAGCTCGAACATCCCGCGGAAGGCCGTCGCCTGGTCGAGCGTCTGCCAGCGCAGGGCAAGAGGCTCGGCTTCGTCCGCCCCGAGCGCGGCATTGACGATCGGCCCGTGGTGGGTGATGCGCACATCGAGCGCCTCGGGTGCGTCGCGCCCCTTGACCGGAATCTCCTCGCGTACGACTTCGAGAGGCAGCCACTCGTCTTCGAAGAGGTAGCGGTCGCCCTCGATGCGCTCGACGAAGAGGTCCTGCACGTCGGCCATCACGTTGGTGAAGGTCCAGCAGACGTCGTTGTTCTGGCCCATGTAGCAGCCGGGCATCCCCGGCAGCGAGGCGCCGCGGACGAAGCGGTCGCCGAGCGTGAGGCCGACCTGGTACCAGATGCCCGGCATGCTCGGGGGCAGGTGGGGGTCACCGGCGATCAATGGCGTCCCGGTGGCGCTGTGGACGCCGGAGACCGCCCAGTTGTTCGAACCGCTCGCCTCGGCGGCGAGGCCGATCGAGCGGCGCACGGCGTCGATCTGCTCGACGATCGGCAGCCCTTCGCCCGACCAGGCTTCCTGGGTGACGACGGGGTTGTCGGCGGGGTAGGTCGTGTCGAGGCGGGCGGCCAGCTCAGGGCCCAACGCGCGCACCATGTCGGCACGCAGGAGCTCCCGCTCCCAGTTGGTCGAGAGGCCGAAGGCGAGCAGCTTGCCGAGGCTGAGGATGTCGACCGGGCGCCACGGCTTCCAAGGGAGACGCAGGAGCTGCATCTCGAAGGGCATCGCCCTGGCGTCGGCAGCGGCGGCGTTGACCCCCTCGCAGAATCGCTCCAGCAGGACGAGCAGCTCAGGGTCGAGCGTCGCCGCCTCGCGCTCGGCCGTGCGCCGGATGCCGAGCGTGCGCATCAGGCGGTCGATCGGCAGCCCCTCCTCCCCCGCCATCTCGGCGACCCGACCGCAGACGACCCGCCGGTAGAAGTCGAGCTGCCAGAGCCGGTCCTGCCCGTGGCAGAACCCCTCGGCGAACCAGAGGTCGGCGGCGCCCTGCGCCTCGATGTGAGGCACCCCCCAGCGATCGCGGCGGACGCGGACCGGGCCTTCGAGGCCGTCGAAAGCGATCGACCCCTTCTGCTTGGGAAGGGGTCGGCGGGCGAGCCAGTGCCAGGCTGCGGCCGTCGTCGCCGCGGCCAGCCCCGTGCCGACGATCCCGGTCAACAGCCCTGCCCGTGCGGCACGCATCGGGCAAGGGTACTGGCTAGTCAGCCAGGCTAGGCGGAGAGTCCGCCGGCGAACTTCCCCTCGGCCGCCAGCTTGTCGAGGTGCGCCTCCATCACCATCGCGGCGGCCGGACGAACCTCGGCCGGGACGTCGTCCCAGACCTCCTCGAGCAGCGCCTCCCGCGAGCGCTCGCCACGTTCGAGGGCGGCGAGCAGACGACGCTCGCGCATCTCGCGGTGCTCGACGTACTCGGCCAGCTTCGTCGCCGGGTCCTCGATCCAGGGCCCGTGGCCGGGACAGATCAGCTCCAGCGGCTCGGCCTGCAGGCGGCGCAGCGAGTCCATGTAGGCGGCGAGCGAGCCGCCGTCCGGGGGGACGAAGGTCGAGCCGGCGCCGAGCACGAGGTCGCCGCTGAAGCAGACGCCGTCCACGGTGAGCAGGCAGACGTGGTCGGGTGCATGCCCGGGGGTCGCGATCGCCCGCAGGCCACCGTGTTCCTCGCCGTCGCCGGGCAGGATGACCTCGGCGCCCCCCAGATGGCGCGCGCCCTCGGCGTGGTCGCCATGCGTGTGCGTGAGCAGGACGAGGCCGATCCCGCCGCGCTCGTCCGCCGCCGCCCGCACCGCGTCGAGATGACGGGGGTTGTCCGGCCCGGGATCGATCACCACGCAGGGACCCGACCCGTACAAGTATGTGTTCGTCCCCTCCAGCGTCATCGGCCCCGGGTTGGGAGCGACAAGGCGGAGAATCTCTGGATGCCCGGGAGCTTCGCGCGTCTGCATTTGCACGTCTATGACGCGTGTAAATGCAGACGCGTCAGTCCGAGACCTCTTTGGCGATCGCCTCGCGAGCGTCCTCCGGCTCGAGCACGACGAGGTCGCCGGCACCGCGCAGGATCTCGCGCACCAGCCACGAGGTGCCGGCGTAGGGCAGCTCGACGACGACGGCGCCGTCGGCAAGCTCCTCGACGACGGTGCGCTCCTCGCGCAGCCAGCGCGCCCGCTCGGGCGAGACCCAGACGCGGGCGACGTGGGCGGTCGGCACCTCGCCGTGGGTCATCCAGCCCTCGACCCCGGCCAGCTCCTCGACCTCGGGGCGCGGCTCGAACGTGTCCTTCGAGAGCGTCGCCTCCTTGATCCGGTCGAGCTTGAAGTGGCGCACGCCGCCTTTGTTGAGGTCGTAGCACTCGACGTACCAACCCTCTTTGCCGTTCTCCAGCCGGTAGGGCTCGACCGAGCGTTTGGTGAACTGGTCCTCGTTCTCCTTGTAGTACTGGAGGTCGAGCACGCGACTGGCGGCGATCGCGTCGTTCACCACCCGCGCGACCTCGCTGTCGCCCCCCGTGCCGGCGGCGATCTCCAGGCCCTCCTCCGAGGGGTCGTGGCCGAGCGCCTCGATGATCTTGGCGCGGGCGCTCTGCAGGCCGCCCTGCGGCAGGTGGTCGCCGAAGAGGTCGATCGCCGCGACCAGCGCCTTCGCCTCCAACGGCAGGAGCCGGGCCGGGCGGGCGAAGTTGTCGCCGTAGGGCTCGGAGTCGACCTCGATCTCGCCGCCTTGGATTTCGGCGTAGAGGACGTAGGTGCCACCGCCGAAGTTGACGACGTTGAGCAGGTCGATGTCCTCCTGCAGCTCCTCGTCGGTCAGTTCGAGGCGCCGGCGAAGGTCGGCGACTTCCAGTCGCTCGCCGCGTTTCGCCGATTCGATCAGCAGGCCGGCGAGCGTTACCAGGCGGGCGAAGCGCTCAGGCCGGATCGCCGCCTCGCCGCGCCCGTTGGAGCGGTTGCGGCGCGGTGCCTCGCGCAGGGGGCGGTCGACGATCTTGGCCGGCTGGAAGCCATTGCGGTGGCGCTCGTGGAGCATGCCGAGGCGGCTCTCGGCCTCCCCGCGCAGCTCGTCGGGCGCCAGCACCTGGGCGTTCTGGCGCCAGCGCAGGACCCAGGCGATCAGCTCGCGCGGCGAGGCGTAGTCGGTCTCGAACACCAGGCCCTTGCCGGAGACGCCGTCGGACTTCTTCGCCGGCCGCAGGGTGCCGTAGGCCCCGTAGTCGCGCTCGACCAGCCAGGCGATCCGCTCGCGGACGAAGATTTTTGCCGTACCGCGAATCTCACCCAGCTGCCAGTCGGCGCGCTGGCCGTAGTCGCGGCGGTCGAAGTTCTCCGGCGGTGAGAAGTCGTGCTCGGCCTTGGAGGCATAGCCGACCTTGCCCTGGATCCGGGAGAGGCGGAAGACGCGCACCGCTTCGCGCTCGTGCGCGTGGCCGATCAAATAGAACTGGCCGCCGCGGAAGACCAGGTGGTAGGGGTCGACCTTGCGCTTCGCTGTCTCGTCGCGCTCCATCGTGTAGTAGGTGAACTCGATCGTCTTGCGGCGCGATATCGCGGTCTCGATCTTGGAGAGCCGCTGCGAGAGCTCGCGACCCCCCGCCGAAGCCGTCATCGCCATCTCCACCGGCGCCCGTTCGCCCTCCTTGAGCGGATTGGGGTGGCCCCAGGCGACCTGCTGCAGGGCGAGGCGCAGCGGCTCGGCGTAGGCGAATTCCCCTTCGGAGAGCAGCAACAGCGCCGTGCTCAGCGATGCCAGCTCGTCCTCGCTGAACTCGATCGCGTCGAGGTAGAAGTTCTCCGGCGGAAGCGAGTAGAGCTCGGCCTCGAAGAAGCCCTCGCCCGGCTTCTCGACCCCGAGCTGGATGCCGAGGCTCTCCAGCTCGGCACGGTCCGCGTAGAAGCGGCGCGCGAACGCGTCTTCGTTCATGTCGCTGTAGCCCTCCACCTCGCGCTTGATCTCGAGCGCCGAAACCGGCCTCCCCTGGGCCATCAGGAACGAGATCAACGAGAGCTGGCGGATCAGCTTCTCGGTGTCCTTCGCCACGAGCGCAGAATAGTCGCGGAGCCCAGGCGGGCTCGCCGCTATTGCCGCATTTTGCTGCTTCTCAGGCCGCTTGGCGGGTGCCGAAGAAGGCCGAACCGGAGAGTGCGCGGTCAAAGCCCGACCAGGACTCGCCCGGGGCGAGCTGGCGCTCGAGGCGATCGAAGCTGCCGAGGCGGCCGCCGAGGTTGTCGATCATGTGGACGAGAACGGCCTCGCGGGTTGCCGGAGCCACCGGCGAGCCGTGCTCGAGCGAGCCGTGGTGGGCGAGGATGATGTGGAGAACGGCCTGCGCCAGCCCCGGGTCGAACCCGGGGATCTCCTCGATCTGGCGGCGGACCTTGTAGTAGCCGAGCGGGATCTCACCCTGCAGCCGGCCGACGTCGGTGAGGTCGATCGCCAGCGGATCGTCGTTGTAGGCCTCGGTCTTGCCGATGTCGTGCAGGAGCGCGCCGGTCACCGCCACGTCGCGGTCGATGCCGGGGAAGAAGGCCGCGGCGGCGCTGACCGCCTGGGCCACCGAGAGCGTGTGCTCGAGCAGGCCGTGGCGGTAGGCCTGGTGGTAGACCTTGGCCGCCGGCGCGTCGCGGAAACGGACCCAGATCTCGGAGTCCTCGTCGAAGAAGCGGTCGAGCAGGACTCGCAGCTGCGAGTCCTGCACGGTGTCGAGCAGCTCGCGGAGGTCGCTTTCGAGTCGCTCGAGCGAAACCCCGGAGGCAACCGTCAGGTCGTCCGGGTCGTACTCGCCGCCGGCCGCCTCGCGCAACGCGTGCAGCTTGATTTTCGAGCCCCAGCGCTCGCTCACCTCGAAGAGGCCCTTGACGAAGACGGGCGTGCCGGGCCCCGCGATCGCGTAGAGCGCCTCGGCGTCCTCCCAGGCGATCGCCTCGCAGGCGCCGCTGGCGTCGCCGAGGACGAGCCGCAGCCAGGGCTCGCCGTTGCGCTTGCGCCGCAGCTCGCGCTCGCGGACGGCGTAGACGCCACCGACCCGCTGCCCGTCCTCCAGCTCGGCCAGCGGGACCCGCGACAACTCCATGTCGTCCCCGTTCGATGAAACCGCATCCCCTGCCAGGCCCGCGAGTGCTTCCTGCGTCATCTGCGACCCAAGGTAGTGGCACCCGCGGACGATTCGCTACAGCACAGTGCCCAGCCAGTGGCCGAGGGCGATCGCGGCGAAGCCGGCGACGAGGGAGAGGCCGACGTTGAGCCAGACGAGATGCGTATGTCCCGCTTCGGCGAGCCGGTGCGAGTCGAGCATCCAGGTCGAGAAGGTGGTGAAGGAGCCGATCGCACCGCCGGCGACGATGACCAGGGCCTGGCCGCCGAGCGCGGCGCCGGCGACGAGGCCGAGCGCCAGCGTCCCGGCCAGGTTGATCGCGAGGATGCCGAGCGGGAAGGGGTGGTCGCTGCGACTGGCGAAGGCGGAGTCGATCAGGAAGCGAGCGGCGGCGGCCGCGCCCCCCACCAGACCGACCGCGACCCAGGCGCCCGGGCTCAAGCCCCGGTCTCCCGCGGGCGGCGCTCGAGTCCGATGCCCACCCGGACGCAAACGTACCCGGCGGCGAGGGTGGCACCGAGGTAGGCCGTCGCCAGCCCGAGGTGGCCGGCGTCGATCATTTCGAACAGCTCCAGCTGCAGGGTCGCGAACGTGGTCAGCGTCCCGCAGATGCCCGTGGTGAGGAACGGGTGGGCGACGCTGTCCTCCGGGTGGTCGCGCAGGCGGGCGACGAAGTAGCCGAGCAGCAGGGCGCCGACCATGTTGACGGCGAACGTCCCCCATGGCCAGCTGTCCGGTCCGTGCGGGGTCGCCTGCGCGAGGCCGACGCGGATCAGGGCGCCGATCACACCGCCGACGTAGATCGCGGCAAGGCGGCGAAGGTCGAGACCGGCTTTGCGCATCGCGAAAATCCTAGTGGGACATTCATCGATATTTATCGATGAATTGCTAGTCTCCGCACATGACCCCGGCCACGCTGCCCGTGATCGAGTGCTGCACGCCGCTGGCGGGCTCTTCGCTGAGCGAAGAGCGGTCGATCGAGCTCGAGGCCGTGCTGAAGGCGCTCGCCGACCGCCACCGGCTGCGTATCGTCAACCTGCTGCTGCGGGCCGGGGGCGAGCCGGTCTGCGTCTGCGAGGCGCAGGACCTGCTCGGCCTCTCGCAGGGAACCGTCAGCCATCACCTCAAGCAGCTGGTCGAGGCGGGCGTGGTCGAGCGCGAGACCCGCGGCACCTACAGCTACTTCAGCCTCGTCCCCGGCGCGCTCGACGCGGTGCGCGAGGTCTTCTCGCAGTGACGGAGCGCCCCGACCTGCGGCGGCGCGCCGCCGCCGAGGCGTTCGGCGCCTTCGCCCTCGTCTTCGCCGGCTGCGGCGCGATCGTCACCGACGCGGTCCACTCGAGCGTGCTCGGCGCCGTCGGCGTATCGCTCGTCTTCGGCCTGGTGATCATGGCGATGGTCTACGCGACCGGCCACCTCTCCGGCGCTCACCTCAACCCGGCGGTGACGCTCGCCTTCGCCCTCACCCGTCACTTCCCGCGCCGCGAGGCGCTCGCCTATCTGGCCGCCCAGCTGCTCGGCGCGGTCGCCGCAGCGGCGCTGCTGCTCGCGGTCTGGCCCAGCCGGCCGGCCGACCTGGGGACGACCTTGCCCAGCGTGGGCGACGGCAGCGCCCTCGTCTACGAGGCCGTCCTCACCGCCTTCCTGATGTTCGTGATCATGGCCGTGGCGACCGACACGCGCGCGGTCGGAGCGGGAGCCGCGATCGCGATCGGCGGCACCGTGGGCCTAGACGCCCTCTTCGGCGGACCGATCACCGGCGCTTCGATGAACCCGGCGCGCTCGATCGGCCCGGCCCTGGTCTCGGGCGAACTGCACGACCTCTGGATCTACATAGTCGCGCCGATCGCCGGCGCCGCGATCGGCGCCCTCGCCTACCAGCTCGTACGTGGGGAGCACCCGGCCTGATGGCGCGCGTCCTCTTCGTCTGCCTGCACAACGCCGGCCGCTCGCAGATGAGCGAGGCGCTCTTCGCACGCGAGGCGGCGGGACGCCACGAGGGGCGCTCGGCCGGGACGACGCCCGGCGAGCGCGTCCACCCCGAGGTGGTCGAGGCGATGGCCGAGCTCGGCATCGACGTCTCGCGCCGCGTCCCCCGCAGGCTCACCGCCGAGGACGCCGAGTGGGCCGACGTCGTGGTGACGATGGGCTGCGGCGACGAGTGCCCCTACGTTCCCGGTACCCGCTACCTCGACTGGGACCTGGAGGACCCGAAGGGGCGCCCGATCGAGGAGGTCCGCGCCACCCGCGACGAGATCGAGCGCCGCGTGGTCGAGCTGATCGACGAGCTGGACGACTGATCTGACAGAGTCCGGCAGGTGAGGCTCTGCCGCTTCGCGACATCAGCCGGTGCGCCGGCCCTGGGGGTCGTCGCCGATGACGAAGTGGTCGACCTCTCCGCCTCTGGACTCCCCTCCGAACCGGCCGCGGCGCTGGCGAAGGTCGGGCGAGGTGGGATCGAGGAGGCGGCGGCAGACGCTCCCCGCCTGTCCCTCGCCGACGTACAACTGCTCGCGCCGGCCGTGCCGCGCAAGTACCTGGCAATCGCGCTCAACTACGCCGACCACATCGCCGAGATGGGGATGGAGGCGCCCGAGGTCCCGGTCTTCTTCAACAAGCAGGTGACCTGCGTGGTCGGGCCGGGCGACGACGTCCACATGCCGAAGGTCTCGACCTTCCTCGACTACGAGGCCGAGCTGGCGGTCGTGATCGGCAGGCGCTGCCGTCACGTCCCGGTCGAGCGCGCCCACGAGACCATCGCCGGCTACACCTGCGCCAACGACCTCAGCGTGCGCGACTGGCAGGGGCGGGCGCGGACGATGACGCTCGGCAAGTCCTTCGACACCCACGGCCCGCTCGGCCCCTGGCTGGTCACCCCCGAGGAGATCGGCGATCCGCGGGACCTGCGGATCCGCTGCTACGTCGACGACGAGCTGCGCCAGGACGCGAGCACGGCCGAGATGGTCTTCGACTGCTTCCAGCAGGTCTCCCACCTCTCGGAAGCGTTCACGCTCGAGCCCGGCGACGTGATCGCCACCGGCACCCCGGCCGGGGTCGGTCTCGGACGCAAACCGGTGAGCGAGAACATCCTCCACGTCGGCCAGACGGTGCGGGTCGAGATCGAGCGGATCGGCGAGCTGGTCAACACCGTGATCGAGGAGCCGGACGGCTACCTGGCTGGACGCTGAGACCGCTCGCGAACTGGCCAGACCGGCGGAAATGCTCTAAGTTCCCCGTTCGATGGGAGCTCCGCTCCGTATTCTCAGCGTCGACGGCGGCGGCATCCGGGGACTGATCCCGGCACTCGTCCTCGCAAGGCTGGAGGAGCTGCTCGCCAAACACCCCGGCACGGCCGCCGACGCCCGCCTGTCGGACTACTTCCACCTCTTCGCCGGTACGTCCACCGGCGGCCTGATCTCGCTGGCGCTGACGGCTCCCAAAGACGTTGCGGCGGCCGACCTCGCTGACTTCTACCTCGAGGACGGCCCCGAGATCTTCGGGCAGGGCATGTTCCACGCGATGGGGCACTTGGGTGGCCTGACGGGCCCGCTGTACGGCTCCGGGGGACTGGCCGAAGCGCTGAAAGGACGGCTCGGCGACAGCCGGCTCTCGCAGGCGAAGCGCGACCTGCTGGTTACCGCCTACGACATGACCGCACGCGAGCCCTTCTTCTTCAAGCGCTGGCGCGCCCTGGAATCCAAAGACCACGACTACTCGGTCGTCGACGCCGGCCTCGCAACCTCGGCGGCGCCGACGTACTTCCCCTCTCACGGCGTCTCGGTGCCCGGCGACAGCAAGCCCCATGCGCTCGTCGACGGCGGCGTCTTCGCCGACGACCCCACGATCGCGGCCGTCGCCGAAGCGCTCGGGCGCAGCAGCGACGAACCGGCGCGCCTGGAGCCCCACGACCTGTTCGTCGTCTCGCTCGGCACCAGCCGCTACGTCCCGCGCTACCGGCAACAGGACGTCAGCGGCTGGGGCAAGATCCGCTGGGTGGTGCTCGGCGGCGACGAACCGCCGCTGATCAGCGCGATGCTCAACGGCTCCGCCGACGGCACCGACTACTGGGCTCACATGCTGCTCAACCACGAACCTGGCGAAGCGCCGCCCGAGCCATCGGCGATCGGCCACGGGCCCCGCTACTTCCGCCTCCAGATCGAGCTGCCGGTGGAAGTGGCGATGGACGACGCAAGCAAATCGGTTCTCGAGAAAACGCTGCCGGACGCCGCCGAGCACCTGATCGCCGAACGCAGCTCCGACCTCGACGCGATCGTCGACAAGCTCGCGAACGCCGGCCCGATCCCGCCTTCCCCGTAAGCGCGCGCGAGGCCGGCGCCGCGCTCCTCCAGCTCGCGCCAGGACATCCTCTGGCGATGCTATGAGCCGCGGCGGCGGTGCACGTCGGTCGCAGTCGCCTGGTCGCGCGGGCGGACGACGATCTCGTCGACGTTGACGTGCGGCGGCTGCGCCAGGGCCCAGCGGATGCACTCGGCGACGTCCTCGGCCGTGAGCGGCTGCATGCCGTCGTAGACCCGCCGCGCCGCCTCCTCGTCGCCGCCGAAGCGGACCAGCGAGAACTCGGTCTCGACCATGCCGGGCGCGATCTCGGTGACCCGCACCGGCTGCCCGAGCAGCTCGCGGCGCAGGACGCGCAGGGTCGCCCGCTGGGCGTGCTTGGCGGCGTTGTAGCCGGCGCCGCCGCGGTAGGTCTCGAAGCCGGCGATGCTGGTGACGGCGACGACGTGCCCGTCGCCCGAGGCGATCAGTTTCGGCAACAGGGCGCGCGTCATCCGCATCGTCCCCAGCACGTTCGACTCGTACATCTGAAGCCACTGCGATTCGTCGGCCTCGGCGAACGGCCCAAGGCCGAGCGCCCCGCCGGCGTTGTTGACGAGCACCTCGCAGGCCTCGACCCGCTCGGCCAGCGCCGCGACCGAGTCCGGATCGGTGACGTCGAGCTCGACCGCCTCGCCGCCGATCTCCTCCGCCAGCGCTTCCAGCCGGTCGAGACGGCGCGCCGCCAGGACGGTGCGGTATCCCTCAGTCGCAAGCGCCCGCGCCGTGGCGGCGCCGATCCCACTCGAGGCGCCGGTGATCACCGCAGTCCGCATCGCGCCGACCTTAACGGCCGGGCGGCAGCCTGTCAGTGCTCAAGCTCGGCTTGCTGTGTCCGATGAACCGTCATGGCTCGAGACGATTCGTCGCAGCCTGCGCTAAGGGCGCCCGGCCAGTACGCCCGCGAGCGCGGGCTGGAACTGAGTCTGAGACCAGTGCTCATCGCCGTGCTCGCGCTGTTTGCCATGCTCATCGCCTGGCAGGGAATCGGGCTGCGAGGCGTTCCTCTCGTCGTCTTCGAGCTGGGAGCGATCGGGACGATGGTGAGCGCCGACCGCCTCTACTCGGATCAAGCCGGCCGCTGGCTGCGCGGCGCGGAGGGCGAGAGGGTCGTCGGCGCGGTCTGCGCCGAGCTGAAGGGGGACGGTTGGTACGCCATCCACGACGTCTCGCTGGGGCACGGCAACGTCGACCACATCCTCGTCGGGCCAGGCGGGATCTTCACGATCGAGACCAAGAGCCACCGTGGACACATTCCCATCGACCACATCGATCCGAAAATGCTCAAACAGGCCTACGCCGAGAAGAAGCTCCTCGAACGAATCACCGGCCTGGACGTTCAGCCCCTGCTCGTCTTCAGCCGGGCCTACCTCGTCGGGCCCACACCCCCGGTGCGCCGCAACGGAATCACGATCTTGCCTGCTCGCATGCTCCAGCACTACTTCTCACGAAGAAGGCCCATCCTCGAGTCGAGCCGCGTCGAACAGATCTATACGCACCTCGCAAACGCCCTTTAGAACAGCCATCAGTGTGAGCGTCACACGCCGCACTCAATCGGGCCTGCCCCCCCGGCCCGGGCCTGGCTCGAGCGCGCTCCCATCAGAGTTCCCGGCGAGCCTGCTTCAGGCTGTTGACGTCGATCCGGTCCTGGTCTCGATTGGCGGCGTGCTTCATCGCCAGCAGGTCCTCGTACCCGCAGAATTTGCGTGGCTTGCCGTAGAAATCTCGGGAAACAGCGTGGCCGGCGATATCGGTGTAGTCGCCAAGCTCCTCATCGGTCCCCTCGAAGCTGAAGGTCTGCATCACGTCGAGACGGCCATGCTTGGTCATCAGGGTCCAGTTGCCGCCTTGCCGCAGGCCCTCGTAGTCGGGTCGCAGGTCGAACTCGCCCCTGAGCTCGTCGAGGTCGATCGGGGTCGCCTCGAGCTCCTCCAGGGCAGCGGCAAGTCGACGGAGGTTCGCCTGCTTGGGACTGGGGCAGATATCGACGTCCTTGGTCGCTCGGGGGTGGCCATGGGCCGCAACCGCGAACCCGCCGATGATCACGTATTCGACCTCGTGGGCGTCGATGACCCCCAACAGCTCATCGACCTCGAGCGGGCGACGAGAAGTCGCCCCCGAGCGTCGATCGCTGCTGCCCCCGGATCCCCGCGCCATCAGGTCTCCGCTCCCATCGCCAACTCGGTGGCGACCCTGCTGAGCTCGGCCGCCTGCTCCAGACGCTCGCCCGGCGTAAGCCGCTCGTAATCGGCGCGCAGCTCAGAGATCGCCACGTTCCCGGCGCCGGGAGCCGCCTCGTTCAGCGGCGTCGTCGAGACGACCATCGTCTCGCCCATCGCCTCCATGATCCTGTTCAGGGTCTCGATCGAAGGGGAGACGAGATCGCGCTCTATTCGCGAGATCGCCGCCTGGCTGGTGCCAAGGCGCCGAGCGAGCTCTGCCTGGCCGAGCTTGTGGCGACGACGCGCTTCGCGGACCAAAAGCCCGCAGCGAGGCGATTTCCTGGCGTCCTCCATACTGGGAGTATACGTCAAATCAGATATATAACTTTGGCCTAGCAACGCCTAGCGAGACAAGTCGAGCAATGGGCGAAGTGTCGCCACGAAACCGGGAACGTTGGCTCGCTCGAACGCTGCGAGCAGCTCCTCGAGCGGGCGGCCTCCACTCCAAACTTCGGCCTGGGCTTCGACGACTCGCGTCATGGCCTGAGGCTGCTCCCCACATTGCTCGACAAGGAAGCGGTCGACGTCGGGCACTTCGACACCGTGATCCCGCAGCGGCTCTTTCAGATAGCCGCGATCGAATGTGAAGAGCAGGTCCGCCGAGCCGGCGATCGCCAAAGCGCAAACATGAGTGTCGCCGGGATCACGGGTCATCGATGCCAGATCAAGATCCTCCGGGACGTCCGCGAAATCGACCCCGCCACCGGGGAACTCGCGGCGCATATGGCCAACCCAAGCCTGGGCTACGTCCGCGCTGAGACCCTTCCGCTCCATCAGCGAGGACTTAGCCTCGTCCAGCAACTCCTCGCTCCAAACCAGATCGAAGAGCCGCGCGCTGGCAGCGAGCCGACCCATCAGCTCATGCAGAACACGCGAAAAGATGACGTCCGCGTCGAGGACGGCGCGCGGAGCGCTCACTCAGCCGGCGCGCCGAGCTCGTCGAGCGAGCGGGAGTGCTCGTCCGCTCGCTCTTCTGCCGCGGCACGATGCTCCTCAAATGCCAAGACAGCGCGCAGCGGGATCTTCCAATGCGTGGAGTTGGGCAACTGCTGCGCCCGCAGCTCGCCAGCCTCGATCAAACGACGAACATGCTGGCGAGAGAAGCCGAGCCGGTCGGCTGCCTGCTGAGGAGAGAGCATCGAGTCCTCGTCGGCGACCGTAACCGTGATCGCCTTGTCCGAATCGAGCAGCCCCTCGATGGCCTCCTTGACCGTCGAGATCTGCTTCTCGGCATTCCCCTCCGCGGGATCGATGTGGATCGTCTTCATCATCAGGGTCTAGGCCGCAAGTTAGCATAACTGACCTAACTGCACATTGAAATTTGCGAAGGGAGTCAAACGGCCCAGAATCACGCATCTGATGCAAGCGAGATGAGCATCTCGAAGACATCACGCAGTTGTCGTGGAACCTCGTCCGGACTACCGAGACCTTGAGCCAGCGCAACTAGATATCCGGGCTTGCGCAGAGGAGCTTGAGAGGAACCCCCGCGAAAGACATTCATTAGAGCGGCGCTGAACTTGGAACCCAAGTGCACCGGCGCCATATGGGAAACCGTCCATTGCTGGCCGTCGTCGCGTGGCCAGTTGCGATTGGCCGTCTCAACCCACTGCTCGTCGGAAAAGAGATCCTCCAGCTCCGCCGTCCCGACATAGTGGATCTGTGACGCCTTAATTCCAATGGAGTCCAGCTTGTCCTTTCTGAAGAGCTTCTTCGTCGTTCCCCAGGCCGAATCCGCATCGACCAAGAACGCCAATCGCCTGCCCTGCGATTGAAGAAACTCCGCCACCCGGAGGGCGCCCTCGTTGCTATTGCCGGCGATCAAGGCAATGCCGGCCGACTGAAGGCTCATCCCAGTCGCGGTCCGGAAGAGAAGCGGCAATGCCTGGGTCTCCGTCGGTCCCTCTACCCCTATAAAGCACCGCTCATGGAGAAGAACGCTGTTACGCAGCCCCATTGCCGTCGAGATATCAGCCAGATACTCCTGCGTCGCCTCATGTTCCTCACCGAGCAGGCGCGCGACTCGCGTCCGCTCGTTCTCAAGGCGAAGATGAACTACGTCGTTGATGCTGACTCGGTCGATCAAATTCAACGAATGAGTCGCTACGATCATTCGCGTGCCATCTCGCTGGCACTGAGATTGAATAAGCGTCACCAGATCACGCTGGTTTCCATAGTCTAGATGCGTGTCCGGCTCGTCATAAGCAATCACGACGCTACGCTCTTGCTCGGGTTGAGCGTCCAAGAGCTTTTGCACCCACTCCCACACCGCGAGATTTACGCGACGCCTTCGTCCCGCACCCGACTTCTCCAATGCGACGCCGACCGTACTACCACGGCTCGTTCGAACCTCCACACTACGAAAACCCTCGCTAAACGCTACGTCAGGGAGGACGACAATCTCGCTCAACTCGGGACAGCGCATTCCAATGTGCTTACACAGGTCACCAGCCTCGTCACTAAGACGCTGCCTAACCTTCTCCTCAGCCTCTCGAACTGGTCCGATGAACCTACCGTCGTCTAGCACCTGATCGAACGCAACCTTTAGCGCCGCGGCTATCTGTCTCTCAGGATCCGGCTCAGCAGTTGAGGAGAAGACCACGCAGCGAGGCAGACGTTTGACGATCTCCACTGGAGCGATGGTCCACTCCTCGATCTGCTCGCTTTCCGACGCCAAGCGTTCAAGGGGGGCCAGCCATGAGGCCTTGGCGCTGGCCTTGCCTTCGGGAGTTATATCTCGCCGCTCGCAGATGTCCCGCAGTTCCTGAAGTTTGCGGTCAGCAAGAAGACGCAGTTCCTCATCGATGGGGACTCGATCAAGCACCTCATACCTAGGTGCCTCTGCGGGTTGAATGCTGCGGCGAAGCTTGATCGTCACATCGCTCCTACCGAGCTCGCGACGGGTTGCCTCGTCCATGCTGAATGCCCCAGTGACCAAGATCCTCTCCACCCTCAGCGGCTCCGTTGCACCCACAGCAGGAGGGCCAACGGCCGTGAAGTCCGCCTCTACAGGTTTCCTGCCCCCAAGAAGGAACTCCAGCGCGTTTAGAGCCGTCGTCTTCCCGCCATCGTTAGCCCCGGTGAGAATGGTCGGGGCCCGCACGGGGATCTCCGCCGTCTCGGCGAGCGCACGAAAACCCTCGACCGTGTAGGACTCAAGTTCGAGCACTAGGAGGCGGCGGCTATCAAGCCAGCCGAGTACATCCGGGACGACGGGTCATAGCCTTCAGCGAGATCGAAATGACTCTTCTTGAGTTCCACAATCGAAATTTCTGCGAGATCAAACTGACGCCAGTCAGGAATATCGCCGCTCGAACTGGCGCCATCGACCTGGAAAGCATGAAGGCGGATCCGGTCATCACCAGTTCGAAACAGGACATGAGGATCGATGATCCGCACGCCTTGGGTCTTTTCCTTGCCGTGATACTCGATCTCGAGTCGGAGTCGATTGGAGATCGCGTGGCGCACGATCTCCTCGACCTCACCTTGTGTTCCGGTCACTAGGTTTTCCGCCGCTAATAGTCGACCTCGAAATCGATCTCATCAATGCAGGTGTTCGGCTGACTGTGATTTGAGGCGGTACGCCACTCACCATCCTGCACGGATATGTCGGAGAGGTCATCGATTGCGAGGCAGCGCCATTCTCCCTCTGGAGGGAGGCCCTTGCTGCTTCCTCCCCCAAATTGGAAGAAGATCGCCTGGGAACGTCCATTCTTGGTCCCGATGGCATGTGGACACATTTCTCGCTCGTGACCACCATAGGTTGCCACAACCTGCTTTTTCTCCGCGATAGCGTCCCGAATGAGTTGATACGAATCGGACACCAACACTTCCCCTCCTTCCGCTTCCTACATCGCCGTTCCTTGACGAGCAACGACTAATTTCTTGCTGCTGAGCGTACAAGGCCCGCCAGCGAAACGGCCTGAGCCAGCGGGTCAAGGTGATTAACGGATCGCGCGTCCATGGACTCGGTCTGGACCAACTCAGCTGAACCGCCTGCTGGGAGGGGCAATCAGCACGACCATGGCCTGTCGGAGGCCTAGAGGCGGAAACGCGCAGCCATGAAGCGTCTAACTCGGAAGACCGCGATCGGAACTTGCGAATCGTGGTCTCCTGAATTCGATGCCCAGGCGTGAAACCAGCAGAGCTGGAGCGACGGCCTTGACATCGAATGGACGATGACTAGCCATCCCGTCGCCAATCATCGCCCATTCGAGGGTTAATGGAAGACGCCAACTTGCCTTAAAAGCTGGCTATTTGCAGGGTAGAAGTGAATGGCGAGGGCCGGAATCGAACCGGCGACACCACGATTTTCAGTCGTGTGCTCTACCAACTGAGCTACCTCGCCTGGCAGCTGGCGCGGTGGGCCGCGCATGGGAAGGCTAGCGACCGGAAGGCGGAGGGGCTGATTCGATTGGGGCATGGCTTGGGGCCGTGCAGCGCTGGGGTTGGCCGTGGCGAGCGTCGTGGCGGCGACGCTCGTCTCGGGCGGGTCCCAAGGCGAGTCGTTTCGACTGCCGAACGATCCGCAGTGGCTGGCGCGGGCACGGCCGCTAGGGCCGGGAGCGCCGACCTGGGCGCGGCGGATGTACCGGCGCTCGCTGCTAGTCCTGCAGGCGATGACGAATCCCAAGACCGGGGCGGTTGTGGCGGGTCGGCGCGATGGCTGGGAATACGTCTGGCCCAGGGACGCGAGCGCGGTGGCGATGGCGCTCGCCTCAGCGGGCTATCGGGACGAGGCGCGGCAGGTCGTTCACTTCCTGATGGGGCTCGACCTTGGCGCCGCGGCGCGCTTTTACGAAGACGGGACCCCGGTCGAGGGGCGGGACGCTCAGGGAGACGCGGCGGGGTGGGTCAGAGCGGCGGCGCGGGCGGTAGGGCTCGACGCGCGCCTGGACCCTCTGCGTTGGCAAGGTCGTGCGGACTATCAGGAGGAGGAGTCGGGGGACTACTTGGGGAACGCAATCGCCTCTGCGGCGGCCGGCGAACCGAAGGACGTACCTGCAGGTGGTCCTTCGGTTCGCCGGCCTGCGGAAATACAAATCAGAAAGGGCTTTGACACCACGGGGGTGCTCGTTCGCGGGGCAGGGAATCCCGGGTCCGGACTCGACTCGGTGGCTGCCTGGGCGGTGCGTCCCTTCCGACTGACTGCGCTCTATCCCTTGACCCGTCGCACCCTGCTGCGAGTTGCCGCCGCAAGCGGCCGCTACGGGATCGTCCCGTCCGAAGACTGGAGTGGAGGCAACGACCCGTGGACGGCACCGACCGCATGGACAGCCTGGGGTCTCGCTGCCCTGGGTGAGCGACGAGCGGCACTGAAGCTCATGGCCGCGCTGCGCCGCGACGAGACACCGTCCGGCCTCCTGCCCGAGCGGGTCGACGCCCAGACCGGAATTCCGACCTCAACCACCCCACTCGCCTGGTCGCACGCCTTCGCGATCCTTGCTCTTCGGCAACTTTGGAACGGTCGTAACGCGTTTCCAATGCATACCAAGGGAAATGCGTTACGACCGGCAGGGGACGGGTGACGATCCGCTCATAGAGCCTTGAGGGCGAGGTCGACGGCCTCGCGCGGCGACTCGGCGAGCAGCACGCCGGGAGCGTCCTCCATCCGCTCGCGGCCACTCAGGGTCCAGCTGCGCAGGGCGATGACGGGGCGCCCGATCGCGCGGGCGAAGCCGATCTCCGAGAGCGTCCCCCACTCGCCGCCGATCGCGATCACGGCGTCGCCGGAGGCGACGACCGCGAGGTTGCGAGCGTGGCCGATCCCGGTGGCGACGACATGCGTGCAGAACGGGTTCGCTTCGCTCACGTCGTGGCCCGGAACGATCCCGATCGCCTCACCGCCGGCCTCCACCGTGCCACGGCAGGCGGCCTCCATCACACCCGACATCCCGCCGCAGACGAGCGTCACGCCCGCCTCGGCCAGCAACCGCCCAACCTCCTCCGCGAGTCCCGCCAGCTCCGAGCCAAGCTCGGCGTGACTGGAGCCGATGACGGCCACCTGACGCTGGCGCTCAGGCGGGAGGGGGTGGGCCTCGGCGGAACCTCCATGCTGTTCGTGACGCCGAGGCCCACCCCCTCCCGTCACTGCGCTCCCTTCATCGCCCTCATCAGCTCCAGCGCCCCCTGCTTGTGCAGCGGCTCGTTGAGGTTTCCGCACTTCGGGCTCTGCACGCAGGAGGGGCAGCCCGACTCGCAGGGGCACTCGGCGATCAGCCGCTCGGCGTCGCCGAGCAGGCGCTCGAACTGCTCGTAGCCCCGCAGCGTGATCCCCACCCCACCGGGATGCCCGTCGTAGATGAAGATCGTCGAGCGACCGGTCTGGAAGTGGACGTTGGTCGAGAGGCCGCCGATGTCCCAGCGGTCGCACATCGCGATCAGCGGCAGGACGGCGATCTGGCCGTGCTCGGTCGCGTGCAGGGAGCCGAGCAGGACGTCGGGCGGCAGCCCTCCGCTCAGCCGCTCGGGCAACACGTACCAGAGCGCCTGGGTGACGAACTGCTGCTCGGGAAGCTCCAGGGCAACGACGTCGAAGGGCTCTTGATCGGAGATCGAGACCCGCTGGTAGGCGATCACCTGCTCGGTGACCGAGACCTCGCCGAAGTGCAGCTCGACGCCCGCGGTCGAGCGTTGCTCGCACACCCGCTCGATGTAGATCTCGGTCTCCTTCTTCGGCCGCGTGTACCAGTCGCCGTCGAAGCGGGAGACCACCGCGCGCCGCCCCGCCACGTCGAGCTGCTCGACCTCGTAGGAGCGGCCGAGGTGGAGGTAGATCGCGCCGGCGTGGATCGTGGTGAAGGCGCGCTCCGCCTCGACCAGGCCGAGCATCTCGCCCGAGTCGCGCTCGACCACGGCCACCGAGTCGGCCGAAGCCGAGCGCAGGGCGATCTTGGAAGCGACGAACTCGCTGCTGCGCGGCATCACCCGGCCGGCCGCTTGCCGCAGCTGCCCGGCGGCGACGAGCCGCTCGGCCCGCTCACGCCAATCGGGGCCGAACACCTCAGCGTCCTCGTCACTGAGCGGCATCTCGTAAGCAGCCGCGACCATGTGCCGCGAGGCGATCTGCTCGCTCGAGTGGTCGAGGATCGCCGCCTCGACCGGCCGCCCGATGAACTCGTCGGGGTGGCGGCAGAAGAACTGGTCGAGCGCGTCCTGGCCGGCGACGTAGACGGCGAGCCCGCGGCGCCGCCGCCCAGCCCGTCCCCACATCTGGCGCAGGCTGGCGACCGTGCCGGGGAAGGTGACGCAAATCGCCGCGTCGAGCTCGCCGACGTCGATGCCCAGCTCGAGCGCGTCGGTGGCGACGACGGCCAGCAGCTCACCGGCCGAGAGCCGCGCCTCGATATCGCGCCGCTGCTGCGGCGTGTAGCCGCCGCGGTAGGGCGCGATCCGAGCGGCCAGCTCCGGCTTCCCCCGCGCCTCCAGCGATTCGCGAGCGAAGCGCTGGATCAGCTCGATCCCGCGGCGGCTCTTGAGGAAGCAGATCGTGCGCACGCCGTGGCTGACCAGCTCGGCAAGCAGGTCGGCGGCCTCACCCAGCGGAGAGCGGCGCGTCCCGGTCGCCTTGTCGATCAGCGGCGGGTTCCACATCGCGATCTCTCGCCCGGCGCGCGGCGCCCCGTCGTCGTCGATCAGCTCGAACGGCGTCCCGACCAGCTCCTCGGCGAGCCCAACCGGGTTGGCGATCGTCGCCGAGGCGAGCAGGAAGCGCGGCTCCGATCCGTAGGCGCGGGCGACTCGCCGCAGGCGCCGCAGCACGTTGGCGACGTGCGAGCCGAAGACGCCGCGGTAGGTGTGCGCCTCGTCGACCACGACCCAGCCGAGGTTGGCGAGAAAGTCGCCCCAGCTCTTGTGGTGGGGCAGGATGCCGACGTGGAGCATGTCCGGGTTGGTGAGGACGAGGTTGCTGCGCCGTCGGATCGCCGGCCGCTCCTCGCGCGGGGTGTCGCCGTCGTAGATCGCCTCGCGCAGGCCTGGTGGGCGCAAGGAGGCGAGCTTGCGCGCCTGATCCTGGGCCAGCGCCTTGGTCGGGTAGAGATAGAGGGCGCGGCGCTTGGCATCACCGGCGATCCCGTCCAGCACCGGCAGGTTGAAGGCGAGGCTCTTGCCCGAGGCGGTGCCGCTGGTGATCGCCAGGTTCGAGGACGCCGCCGCCTTCATCGCCGCCAGCTGGTGCGAGTAGAGGCGCTCGACACCGGACCGCTTCAGCGCCTCGACCAGACCCGGGTTCAGCGAGGCCGGCAGCGGCACGAGCTTCGCCCCCCGCTCCTCCTCGCTCGACTCGGCGACGATCCGTCCGTCGCGTCGCGCCGGATCGAGGGCGATCGACCAGGGTGCCTCGAGCAGGCTCTTGGCCATCAGGCGAGCGCCCCTGCCACCCGCATCGCCTGCAGCGAGCTGCGGTCGTGGATGCGGAGCACGTCGGCGCCGCCGCGCACGGCCAGCGCCACCGCCGCAACCGTGCCCCACTCGCGCTCTCCCGCCGGCCAGCGCTCCTCCCAGGAACCGGCGAGAACAGCCCCGATGAAGTCCTTGCGCGAGAGCGAGACGTAGAGCGGCAGTCCGAGCGAGCGCAGCTCGGGCAGCCGCCGCAGGATCTCCAGGTCCTGCTCGGCGGTCAGGTCGAAGTCGAGTCCGGGGTCGATCGCGATCTGCTCCTCGCTCACCCCAAGTCCCACGGCCTGCTCGACTCTCCCCCCCAGCCACGCCTTCAGGTGCTCGACCACGTCGCCGTACTCGGGCGCGTCCCGATCGACCCGCGGCGGCCCCTCGATGTGCATGAGGACGTAGCCGCAGCCCGTCTCGGCGACCAGCTCGAACATCTCCGGCGAGCCGCCCGAGATGTCGTTGACCGCGACCGCGCCCGCTTCCAGCGCCGCCCGCGCCACCTCGACCGAGAAGGTGTCGGCCGATACAGGCACGCCGGCGTCGGCGAGCCCTTCGACAGCCGGCACCAGCGCCGCCGCCTCGACCTCTGCCACCACCGGCGGACCGCTGCGCGCCGCCACGGCGCCGACGTCGAGCATGTCGAAGCCCGCCTCGGCCAGCGCCCGGCCGTCGGCGATCGCCTGCTCCGGAGTGCCGCTGCGCGCCCCCTCGAACATCGAGTCGGCGGTCACGTTGACGATCCCGGCACCGATCGGCTGGGAGATGTCGAGGGCGCGGTCGGCGAGCCGCCAGATCATCCGGCTACCGTAACGCCCGCACCATGGCACTGCGATGCGTCTACACCGACCTCGACGGCACCCTGCTCGGCAGGGGGAGCTCGCTCTTCCGCGACGCCGAGGGCGGCTTCTCGCTGGCCCAGGCGCGCGGCCTGGAGGCCTGCCAGCGGGCCGGGGTCGAGGTCGTGATCATGTCCGGCCGCCGCGAGCCCCAGGTGCACGAGTGCGCCCGCCTCATGGGCCAGTCCTCCTACATCTACGAGGCCGGCTGCGCCTTCGCGGTCGACGGCGAGACGACGCTGCTGACCGGTGACCTGGTCCCCGACGAGGACGGCACGGTCTACGAGAAGATCGAGCAGCGGGGCATCCCGAAGATGCTCTTCGAGCGCTTCGAGGGACGGCTCGAGTACCACGCCCCCTGGCACAGCGGCCGCGTCCTCTCCCACCTCTTCCGCGGCAAGGTCGACGTCGACGAGGCCAACCGGGTGCTGGAGGCCGAGGGCCACGACGACCTGCGCCTGCTCGACAACGGCGCGATCGGCCGTGAGATGCCCGCCGTCGACGGGCCGACGCACGCCTACCACCTGGTGCCGAAGCTGGTCAGCAAGGCGGGGGCCGTCGCCGCCCACGCCCGCGCCCGCGGCTATGACCCGGCCGAGTGCATCGGCGTCGGCGACTCGGTCGAGGACCTCGAGGTCGCCGCCGCGGTCGGACGCTTCTTCGTCGTCGCCAACGGGCCCGAGCGCGACCCCGGGCTGCGCGCCGCGCTGCCCGCCTGGGACAACGTCACCGTCACCGAGGGGACGATGGGCGACGGCTTCTACGAGGCGGTCGTCTCGACCCTGGTCGAGCGCCGCTGAGCCTTCACTAGTATCGGGGCCGATGGAGCAAGCGACCGTCGCCGAGCAGGAGTATCTGGAGATCATGTTCTGGCTCGAGGAGGCCGGACTGCCGATGACGGGCGCCAATATCGCCCGCGCGATGCAGCTCTCGCCGCCGACCGTGCACGAGATGATCGGCCGCCTCGTCGACGATGGCTACGTCGAGCGCAAGTCCGACAAGTCGCTCGACTTCACGCCCTCGGGGCGCGAGCACGCCAGCCACATCGTCCGCCGCCACCGCATGATCGAGCGCTTCCTCACCGACGTGCTCGGCATCCCCTGGGACGAGGTGCACGAGGAGGCCGAGCGAATCGAGCACGCGATGTCGCCGGTGCTCGAGGAGCGGATGCGGGCGGCGATCGGCGACGCGACCACCTGCCCTCACGGTCACCCGATCGTTGAGGGCGCGCGCGAGCAGGGGGCGCTCCTGGCCGATGTCGAGCCGGGCGCCAAGGTCACCGTGCTGCGCTTCGAGAACGAGGCCGAGGAGCTGCTCCACTACCTCAAGGACGCCGGCCTGCACCCCGGGCTCGAGGGCTCGGTCGAGAGCTCCGGCGAGGACGGCGTGGCGATCGTCTCAGCCGAGAGGTCCCACCACGTCTCGCGCAGCGTCGCCGAGACGGTCTCGGTGCGAGCCGATCCGGCGCCGCCCCCGCGGGCGACGATTCCAGAGCAGCTGGTGCTCTCCTCGGACCGCTACGGGCGCTGACCTAGAAGGCGCCGATGCCCTTCGGCGTGCCGACGCCGGTCGGCCCGTCGTAGCCGACCGCGCCTTTGCACATGATCGTCGAGCAGCTGCCGTTGGAGCCGCTCGTCACGTCGTGCAGCACGGTCGAGTCGCCGAGGTGCCCGTAGAGCCCCGACGACGACGCCGTCCCACTCGGCAGCCCGCCGGCGAGCGCGTAGACCGCGGCGACCAGCGGCGAGGAGAGGCTTGTGCCACCGACCTGGAACCAGCCCAAACGGCCCTGGTACCGGACCGAGTCGTAGACGGCCGCGCCGGTGCTGGGGGCTGCGTCCGCGGCAACGTCGGCGGTACCGCGCTTGCCGGCACAGGCAGTGAGGAAGCTCTGCCAGGACGGCGCTTTGACGTAGAGGCTGCAGCCGCTGCCGGCGCCGCTCCAGACGCTCTCGCTGCCGTAGGTGTTGCCGGCGCCGAGGGTCAGCGTCGTCCCGCCCACGGTGATCACGTTCGGCGACGCGGCGGGGAAGCCGAAGGACCCGTAGCCGTTGTCGCCCGAGGCGACGGTGACGGCGACGCCGGGGTGGTTGTAGGCCGTGTCGTTGACCTCCGAGGAATACTCCGAACCGCCGTAGCTGTTGGAGATCTCGTTGGCCCCGAGTTTCGCCGCGGTGTTCACCGACGCGGCGAGGTTCGCGAGGCTGTTCGAGCTCGCCTCGACGAGGAGGATCTTGCAGTTCGGGCAGACCGCGTGGGCGACCTCGACGTCGAGCGCGATCTCCAGAGACCAGCCGCTGCTCGCCTGCGGGAAGGGACCCGCGGCGCTGCCGCTCTGGTTGACCTTCTGGAAGCACGGATTGGAGCTGTTGCACTGCGGCAGCCCGAACTGTTTGCTGTAGACGTTGAGGTCGCTGGCGATGTTGGGGTCGTCGTAGGCGTCGACGATCGCGATCGTCTGCGCCGTCGCCGCCGCGGAGGGCAGTCCGTAGGCGCCGCGGAACTGGGTGGGGCCGTAGCCCTTCGGCGCGGTTTCGGCCCTCGGCGCGCCGTTCGCGTTCGTCACCACGTGCGCGTGGCAACGGGCCGAGCCGGGCGAAGCGGGCCCGGGGCAGACGGGTGCCTGCGACGCGGCGCCCGCACTGGAGGGCAGAAGGAAGCATGCGCTGGTTGCCGTGGCAAGGATCGCCAGCTTGGTCTTCGCCCTCAACTGCTTCATCGTGACTCCGCCTCCCGCTCGATTGACCCCGGAATCCTAGACGGAATCGAGATCATTGGTGCGGAATTTCCGTCCAGTTCTCAGGCGGGAGAGCCGGCGCGGATGCGCTCCAGCGCGCGAGAGATCCGCGCGACGCCCTCGGGGATCTTCTCCGGGGGCACGCTGGCGAAGGAGAGGCGCAGGCTGTTGCCGCCTCCGTCGATCATGAAGTCGGGGCCGGCGACAAAGGCGACGCCCTCCCCCTTGCCCTCGGCGAGCAGCGCCATCGTGTCGGTGCCCTCGGCAAGGTCGAGCCAGAGGAAGTAGCCGCCACCCGGGACGACGAACTCCGCCTCGGGGATCTGGTCGTTCAGCGCCTCGACGAGCGCGTCGCGGCGCGCCCGCAGCGCATCCTTGACGAAGGCGATGTTGCGGTCGAGGCCGCCGGAGCGGCAGAGCTCGAGCACGATCGACTCGGCCAGCATGTTCGGCGAGATGTAGGTCTCGTTGGCGCGCTTGGCGAGCTTCGCGATCTCCCCCGCGGGCCCGGCGAGGTAGCCGACGCGGACGCCGGGACTGACGGTCTTGGAGAACGACGAGGCATGGACCACACGGTCGGCCCCGTCGATCGAGAGCATCGTCTCCAGCGCCTCTCCCTCGAAGGGCAACTCCCGGTAGGGATCGTCCTCGAAGATCCAGAAGCCGTGCTCGGCGGCGAGCTCGACCAGCCGCACGCGCTTCTCGGCCGAGAGCGTGCAACCGGCGGGGTTGTGGAAGTTGGGGATGACATGGGCGAGCTTCAGCGGGCCCTCGGCGAGCGCCGCTTCGAACGCGGCGACGTCGAGCCCGTCCGACTCGAGCGCGACAGGCACCAGCTCGACGCCGAGTCGCTGCAGCATCAGCAGCGTGCGGTCGTAGGTCGGCTGCTCGACGACGACCCGGTCGCCCGGCTCGAGCAGATGCTCGAAGAGCATCGCGCCCGCCTCCAGCGAGCCGTTGGCAACCATCACCTGGCCGGCGTCGAGGCCGCCATGGCGCTCCGCGATCCACTGGCAGAGTCCGGGATGCCCGATCCCCGTCCCGTAGGAGAGCGCCTTTTCCCAGTCCTCGGCAAGGGCGATCGCCGCCGCCTCGCGCACCGCCTCGCGGGGCAGGATGTCGGCGCTGGGCGCCCCTCGGGCGAAGGAAATCGTGTCTCCGGCCATCGGCGTCGACACTAGCAACGCCGCGATGTCGCCGATTTCTTGCCCCAAAGGGGAAGAACCCAGGCGTGTCTGAGCTTAGACCCCCGTATGGGTGGGAAAGCTCAGACACGGCCGGGGGTGATCCAGAAGCGACGCGTGGCGCAGCTGGCCGAACAGCAGTACGGGGTCGTGGCGCTCCGGCAGCTGGAAGAGCTTGGTTTCAGCCGGCGTGCTATCGAGCGGAAGCTCGATAGCTGGCAGTTGAGGCCCGTGCATCGCAACGTCTTTGCGGTCGGGCACAGAGACATCGGCCAACGCGGAAGATGGCTGGCGGCCACCCTCGCGTATGGACCCGATGCATTGCTGAGCCACCGCAGTGCAGCCGCCCTCTGGGGTCTTGAGGCACCAAGAAGCCACGCGGTGGACGTCACCGCCGCGACGGGTCGCCAGGGAGTCCTTCGCCGTCCCAAGATCTGGATACACCGTGGAAGGCTCGACCCGGAGGACCGAGCCCTTCAGGCGGGAATCCCGGTCACAACGGTCGCTCGCACACTCTTCGACTTTGTGGAAATCGTCGGATATGGGCGCCTCGCCTCTGCTTGGGAGGAGGCGGACCGCCGGGAACTGCTCGACCTCTCCGCTGTGGAAAAGGTGTGTGAGCGTGGTTGCGGACGTCGCGCGCTGAAGCCGATGCGACGCCTGTTGGGGGAGGCCCGCACCGGAGAGGAAACTCGCTCGCCTCTCGAGGACCTCTTTGCGGATTTCTGTCGAGCCCGACACCTGCCCAAGCCCGCCTTCAACGCCCCAGCCCTCGGCTTCCTCATCGACGCGCTCTGGGACAAACCGCGGGTGGTCGCCGAGCTCGATAGCTGGGAATTTCACCGCCATCGAGCCGCCTTCGAGCGAGATCGAGCCCGCGATTCGGCACTTCAGGCCGCCGGCTACCGGACTATTCACATCACCCACCGCCGGCTCCACCGAGAACCAGACGTCGTCGAGCACGAGCTCCGCGCCCTCCTCGGGGGTGTCTGAGTTTGACCACCCATAAGATGGCAAAAACTCAGACACGTCTGGTGGCGAGGCGGGGGCGCCGGGGCGCTTTGGCTTTGGGCTCAGCCGCGCAGGACTTCGACGGCGATCTTCGCCGTCTCGGTCGGGCTTTCGCCGACCCGCACGCCCTTAGCTTCCAGAGCGTCCTTCTTCGCCTGCGCGGTGCCCGAGGAGCCGGAGATGATCGCGCCGGCGTGGCCCATCTGCTTGCCGGGGGGCGCGGTGAAGCCGGCGATGTAGGCGACCACGGGCTTGGAGATCTCGGCGGCGATGAACTCCGCAGCCCGCTCCTCGGCGTCGCCGCCGATCTCGCCGACCATCACGATCAGCTCGGTCTCGGGATCGGCCTCGTACAGCGTCAGGATGTCGATGAAGTCCGAGCCGATGATCGGGTCGCCGCCGATGCCGACGATCGAGGAGTTGCCCTCGCCCGCCTGCTTCAGCTCGTTGCCGATCTGGTAGGTCAGCGTGCCCGACTTGGAGACGACGCCGATCGGCCCCGGGTCGAAGAACTGGGCGGGGATGATGCCGACGTTGGCCTTGCCCGGCGAGAGCACGCCGGGACAGTTCGGCCCGATCAGCCGCACCCCGGCCTCCTTCGCCTTCCAGTAGGTCTTCAGCATGTCGAGCACCGGGATCCCCTCGGTGATCGCGATCACCGTCTCGACACCGGACTCGATCGCCTCGTCGATCGCAGGCGCCGCGAAGCGCGCCGGGACGAAGATCATCGACGTGTTGGCGCCGGCCTCGGAGACGGCTTCGGAGATCTTGTCGAAGACCGGGACGCCCTCGACGTCCTGCCCGCCCTTGCCCGGGGTCACCCCGGCGACCAGGTCGGTCCCGTAGGCGCGGTTGCGCAGCCCGTGGAAGGAGCCCTCGCGGCCGGTCAGGCCGGAGACGACGAGCTTGGTCTCGCTGCCGACGATGATCGACATCAGCCACCCGCCCCCGCCAGCTCGACGACGCGGCGCGCCGCGTCGAGCATCGTTGTCTCCTGGTGCAGGTTGGGAAGGTCGGCCTCAGCGAGGATCTTCAGCCCCTCCTCGGAGTTGGTGCCGTCGAGGCGCACGACCAGCGGCAGCTTCAGGTCCATCTGCGCCGACGCCGTGACGATGCCGTTGGCGATCTCGTCGCAGCGGGTGATGCCACCGAAGATGTTGAAGAGGATCGCCGTCACCTTCTCGTCGGAGGTGATCACGGTCAGCGCGTCGACGATCGCCTCCGCCTTGGAGCCACCGCCGGCGTCGAGGAAGTTGGCCGGACGGCCGCCCGCCTGGGCGACGACGTCGAGTGTCGACATGCAGAGGCCGGCGCCGTTGGCGAGGATGCCGACGTTGCCGTCGAGCTTGACGTAGGTGAGGCCCTTCTCCTTCGCCATCGCCTCCTGCGGGTCGTCGGCGGTGTCGGCGACCTCGGCCAGCTCCTGGTGACGGAAGACCGCGTTGCCGTCGATCGTCACCTTGGCGTCGAGCGCGACCACGTCGCGGCCCGCGGTGACGATCAGCGGGTTGACCTCGATCAGCGTCGCGTCCTCCTCCGCCGCGACCTCGGCCAGCTTTGCCAGCACCTCGGCCGCCGCGTCGCGCACGTCCTCGTCGAGCCCGGCCTCGTCGACGATCGGCCGCGCCTCGGCCGCGGTGAACGGCTTCGCCGGGTCGATGTGCCGCTTGACCAGCGCGTCGGGGTCCTCCTCGGCGACCGCCTCGATGTCCATCCCGCCCTTGGCGGAAACCATGGCCAGCAGCTTCTTCTCGCCCCGATCGAGGATCACCGAGGCGTAGTACTCGGAGGCGATGTCAGAGCCGCCCTCGATCCAGACCTGCTCGACGCGGAACGGACCCTCGCCACGCGGTCCGAAGATGTCCATGCCGATGATCGCCTCGGCGTGGGCGCGCGCCTCCTCGGCGTCCTTGGCAAGCTTGATCCCGCCGGCCTTGCCGCGCCCGCCGATCAGCACCTGCGCCTTGATCGCGCAGGGGTAGCCGATCCGCTCCGCGGCGGCCACCGCCTCTTCGACGGTCGCGGCGACCTCGCCACTCGGCACGGCGATGCCGTGCTTGGCGAAAAGCTGCTTGCCCTGGTACTCGAGGAGGTCCATGTCTTTAGGCGCGCCGCGCCGGCGCGGGCGGCAGCCTACTCGACCGGGCAAGTAGGGCGCCGCGCGGGCCAGGCGATTCTCATAACATGCCGCGCCCGATGGCCCTCCCCGCACTCAAAACCATTCAGTGGGTTACCACCGACTGCTACGGGACCCTGATCGACTGGGAGAAAGGCATCGTCGAGGCCTGCAGGAAAGAGGCCGAGAAGGACGGCTTCAGCTTCGACGAAGGTCCGTTTCTCGCCCGCTTCATGGAGGTGCAGGCGGAAATCATGGCCGGCTCCTACGAGCTCTACGCCGAGGTGCTGCGACGGACGATCGTCAAGGTTGCCGGCGAGATGGGCTGGGAGGTCGAGCCCTCGCGCGCCCAGTTCCTCCCCGACAGCGTCGCCTACTGGTTGCCGTTCCGCGAGGCCAACGCGGCGATGGACCGGCTCGGCAAACGCTACGAGATCGGCATCGTCTCCAACATCGACGACAAACTGCTCGGCATCTCGCGGCGTCACCTGCGTACCGAACTCGACCTCGTCGTCACCGCCCAGCAGGTGCGCAGCTACAAGCCCGACCCGGTCCACTTCAAAGAGGCGGCACGGCGGATCGGCGGCAAGAAAGGCTGGGTCCATATCGGCTGCAGCTACGCCAACGACGTCGCCCCGCTGCTGAAAATGAAGGTGCCCGTGATCTGGGTCAACCGCCATGGTGAGAAGCTCGACGGCCGCAAAGCGCCAAGCGCAACCGTCAAAACCTTCCGCGACGCGGTTAAAAAGCTCGGCGCGTCCTGAGCTTCTTCTAGCGTTCGAAACTTCGCCGGAGGCGCCGGTTTACGGCCAGGTAGCCCCGGCTACTACCTACGGATGCACCCTGCCGATCATCACATCAGGCCCTCTCGCCGCGCGCTCCTGGCGTCGACGAGCGTCGTGCTCGCGCTGCTCTGCGCCCTCGGCCTCGCCGTGAGCGGTAGCGGCGCCACGGCGGCGAACGCCCAGCGGCCCAGCTTCGTCGTCATCCAGACCGACGACCAGACCTACGACGGCCTCTACGCGACCTTCCGCCAACCGGCGATCCGAGCGATGCCCAACACGCTGGACCTGATCGCCAAGCGCGGCATGACCTTCAACGACTACTACGTCTCATATCCGCTCTGCTGCCCCTCGCGAGTCAGCCTGCTCACCGGCCGCTACGCGCACAACACCGGGGTCAAGGGCAACATCCAGCCCAACGGCGGCTACTTCGGCTTCTCCTTCCGCGGCGCCTACAAACACAACCTGGCGGTCTGGCTGCAGCGAGCCGGCTACCGGACGATCCACGTCGGCAAGTTCCTCAACGGCTACGGCGAAGAACCGTATTCGAGCGGGACCGAAATACCGCCCGGGTGGAACGCCTGGCACACCGTGCTCAAGGCCGACTCCACTCACTACTACTACGGCTACGAACTCAACGACAACGGCCAGATCGATGGTCCCTTCGGCGACTCCGGCAGCTGGGAAACCCGCGAGTACGGCGTCCGCGACGACCCGGGCTGTCCCTTCGCGCCTGCCAATGGCCTGCCCTGCTACTACGAGACCGACACGCTGACCAACATCGCCGACGCCGAGCTGGCGGGAACGCCGTCCGACAAGCCCTTCTACCTGCAGCTCGACTACACGGCGCCCCACGGTGACTTCCGCCATCCGGCGGGGCCCGAGCCGGCGCCGCGCGAGTACGGCTGGTTCGACGGAGCGCCGCCGCCCCATCGCCGCTCGCAGGGCTTCGACGAGGGCAACGTCGGCGACAAGCCGCGCTTCATCCGCGAAGCCCCATTCCTCTCACTCAATGACATCCACACCTACCGTGTCTACTGGGACAAGCAGCTCGAGGCACTGCGCGGCGTCGACGACGGGGTGCGGGAAATCATCAACACGCTGGGCTCCCTGCATCGCCTGCGCAACACATACATCATCTTCACCTCCGACAACGGCTTCTTCTTCGGCGAGCACCGACTGCTCGGCGGCAAGTTCCTCGCCTACGAGCCGGCCACACACGTCCCCTTCCTGATCCGCGGCCCCGGGATCCGGCCCAACACGAAATCCAACGAGATCGCCGGCAACATCGACGTCGCCCCGACCGTCCTGCAGCTCGCCCACGCCGAAGCCGACAAGAGCATCGACGGGCGCTCGCTGGTGCCCTTCTTCCGCGATCCTCTGCTGCGCACCCTGCGCCCCTACCTCTTCGAGTCCTTCGTTGAGACCGCCGACGTCGAAGGGGCGGGCGCAATCGCCGAACCGGGGGATCAGAGCAGCGGCCCCAGCGCTCAAGCCAGCCGCTCGGCGACCGCCTCGATCCTGGCACCGCCGAAAGACTACGAGGGAATTCGCCTCGGCCCCTACAAGTACATCGCCTGGCCGGACGGCGAGAAGGAGCTGTATGACCTGGAAAAGGATCCAGACGAGCTCAACAACCTCGTCCGCAAGCCCAACTACTTCCCGATCCGCAACTTCCTCCACCGCGAATTGACTGAACGCCTCGAGGACTGCGTCGGCGGGGGCTGCAGCGTGGAAGCCTCGCGAATTCCGCTAACCCGCAAGGAACGACAGCAGCTGATCCGCCAGAAAAAGAAGGAACGACGCGAAAAACAGCGTCAGAAACCGTAGCCGCAGCGGACCCTACTCGATGACCGCAATGGTGTCGCCGGAAGAGACGGCAGCGCCCTCGGAGACGTTCAGCGTCGTCACCTTGCCCGAACGGTGGGCGACGATCTCGTTCTCCATCTTCATCGCCTCGATCACACAGACCAGGTCTCCCTCAGAAACCTCGGCACCCTGCTCGACCGCGACCTTGAGCACGGTCCCCTGCAGCGGCGAGGGCAGCGCCTCGCTGGAGGCGCTCGCTGCGCCCCCGCCCTTGCGCTCGCGCTTCGGCGGGCGCTTGCCGCCGGCAGCCGCCACCGCGGCGCCGGCGACGGCGTCGCCGATCACCTTCACGTCGAAGAGCTTGCCCGAGACCTCGACCTTGTAATCGCGCTCGACCTGCTCGGGCTTTTCCTCCTCGGCGGGGGCGGGAGCCGCCGCCTCCGGGGCGGTCGACTTGAGCCAGTCGCGATCCTCCATCAGGTCGCGGCAGGTCTCCCCCTTCGCCCACTGCTCGGTGGCGAGCAGCGCCTTGTGGAAGGGGATCAGGGTCGTCAGGCCGCCGATCTCGTACTCGTCGAGGGCACGCAGCATGCGGCGCGTCGCGTGCTCGCGGTCGACGTCCCAGACGATCAGCTTGGCGACCATCGGGTCGTACATCGGGGTCACCTCGGAGCCGGCCTCGACGCCGGAATCGACGCGCACGCCCGGGCCGGCCGGCTCGCGGTAGCTCGTGATCCCGCCCGGGGCAGGCGCGAACTTCTTGTGCGCGGCCTCGGCATTGATCCGGCACTCGATCGACCAGCCGCGCAGGTCGACGTCGTCCTGGGAGGTCGAGAGCGGCTCGCCGGCCGCGACGAGCACCTGCTCGCGGACGATGTCGATGCCGCTGACCATCTCGGTCACGCAGTGCTCGACCTGCACCCGCGTGTTCATCTCGAGGAAGAAGTACTCCTCGCCGACCTGCATGCCCTCGACCGTGCCGGCGCCACGGTAGCCGACCGCGGCCGCCGCGTCGGTGGCGATCTTGCCGATCCGCTCGCGCATCTCGGCGTCGACGTGTGGACCGGGCGCCTCCTCGATCACCTTCTGGTGGCGGCGCTGGACCGAGCAGTCGCGCTCGCCGACGTGGATCACGTTGCCGTGGCCGTCGGCCAGGACCTGGACCTCGACGTGGCGCGGGTCCTCCAGGTAGCGCTCGACGTAGACGCGCGAGTCGGAGAAGAACTTCTCGCCTTCGCGGGCCGCCCCCTCGAACGCCTCCTCGAGGTCGTCGGGAGTCATCGCCACGCGGAAGCCCTTGCCGCCGCCGCCGCCCGCCGCCTTGCAGGCGACCGGATAGCCGGCTTCTTCGGCCTGCTTGCGCGCCGCGTCCAAGTCCGCCGCCGGCTCGGTGGCGCCGGGGACGATCGGCACGCCGGCCTCGGCCATGATCTCGCGGGCGCGCGTCTTCGAGCCCATCGCTTCGATCGCCTCGGGCGGCGGGCCGATGAAGACGACGCCGGCCTCGTCGCAGGCACGGGCGAAGTCGGCGTTCTCGGCGAGGAAGCCATAGCCGGGGTGGATCGCCTCCGCCCCCGCCTCCTTGGCGGTATCGATGATCTTGGCGATGTTCAGGTAGCTCTCGGCGGGCACCGCGGGGCCGATCAGGAAGGCCTCGTCGGCCTCGCGCACGTGCGGCGCGTCGCGGTCGATCTCGGAGTAGACGGCGACCGAGGAGATGTCCATCTCCTTGAGAGTGCGGGCGACTCGAATCGCGATCTCGCCCCGGTTGGCTATCAGCACCTTCTCGAACACGGCGGCGCAGTCTAGTCATGGGAGGGGCGGGGCGATGGGGATGCCCCTGGCCTGACAAATCGCGCGCTAATTAGCGCGCGATTTTGAGTATCCGCCAGTCCAGGGGCATCCCCATCGCCTCTCATTGCTCAATAGGCTGCGCCGTCATGCTGATCGAGCTACAAAGCCACTCCACGGTGTCAGACGGGCAGTTGGCACCCGCCGGTGTTGTGGAAGAAGCTGCGAAAGCTGGAGTCACCACTCTGGCTCTTTCAGACCATGATGCGATTGCGGGCGTGGCGGAGGCGATGGAGGCGGCGGAGAAGCTCGGAGTCGAGCTGGTGCCGGCGATCGAGATGTCGTGCGTGCACGAGTACGCAGAAGACCTTCATGTGTGCGGCTACTGGATCGACCTGGGGAAGATCGCGCCGGCCTGCGAGCGGGCACAGCACGAGCGGGTGACCCGGGCCGGCGAGATCGTCGAGAAGCTGCGCGAACACGGCTTCGACCTTCACCTCGAGGACGCCGTGCGGGAAGCCGGCGACGCGCTCTCGATCGGCCGCCCCCACATCGCCCGCGCCGCCGGCGCGACCGGCGACCTCGGCCCCTTCTTCGAGGAGTACTTGGTGCCCGGCGCCAAGGCCTTCGTCCCGCGCCGCTGGCCGACCGCCGAGCAGGCGATCGAGCTGATCCACGATGCCGGCGGCGTCGCCGTCGTCGCCCATCCCTACTGGGACATCGACGCCCGCCACGAGGTCGACGACTTGATCCGCTCGCTCGGCGCCGATGGCGTCGAGGCCTTCTACCCCACCCACTCGAAGGAGCAGACGGAACACCTGCTGGAGCTCTGCTCCGAGCTCGACCTCATCCCCACCGCCTCATCTGACTACCACGGCCCGACTCACAAGACCTTCGCCGAGTTCGGCGCCTACGAGACCTACGGCCTCGCCGAGCCAACCGTCCCACCGAGGCCCTAGCGGCTTCCGGTGCGATTTATGCCGGCATGGATGGCATAAATCGCACCGGAACGGAGAGGGAGGGGACGGTGGTCCTCTCAACTGACGGATACTCAAAAAGCCGCGCTAATTAGCGCGGCTTTTGTCAGGGGAGAGGACCACCGTCCCTCCCCACCACTTCAGGTCTTTACGCGGCGACCGCGGCCGCCGGGATCAGCTCCCGCGACTCGAGGTACTCGATCAGCTTCTGCGCCGACTCCTCGGCCGTTTCGCTTTCGGTGTCGCAGACGACCTCGGGGTTCTCCGGCGCCTCGTAAGGGTCAGATACCCCCGTGAATTCCTTGATCTCGCCGGCGAGCGCCTTGGCGTAGAGGCCCTTGACGTCGCGCTCGGTGCAGGTCTCCACCGTCGCCTTGACATAGACCTCGATGAAGCGCTCGCCCATCAGCTCGCGCGCCTCGGCCCGAATCGCCGCGTAGGGCGAGATCGCCGCCGTAATCACCGGCACGCCGTTGCGGCTGAGCAGGTCGGCGACGAAGGCGATCCGGCGAATATTCGTATCGCGATCCTCCTTCGAGAAGCCGAGCCCCTTTGAGAGGTTTTCGCGCACGACGTCGCCGTCGAGGATCTCCAGCTTCGAGTCGCGCTCGCGCAGGTGCCCCTCCAGCAGCCGTGAAATCGTCGTCTTGCCGGCACCGGACAGCCCGGTGAACCAGAGGGTGAAGCCCTTCTCGCCAGCCATGCTCGTTCAGTCCTCCTTGTAAGCGTCGATCAGGATGTCGGCGACCTCGTCGCGGGAGAACTCGTGCGGCGGCCTTTCGCCGTTGCCGAGCATCTCGCGGACCTTCGTCCCGGAAAGGAAGAGGTGCGCCTCTTGGTCGTGCGGGCAGGTCTTGTTCGAAGCAAGGCCCTCACACTCGTTGCACCAGAAGGTGTGCTCGAACATCAGCGGCTCGATCCCGAGCTCGTCGATGTCGATCGTGTCGAAGATCTTCTGCGCGTCGTAGGTGCCGTAGTAGTCGCCGGCGCCGGCGTGGTCGCGGCCGACGATGAAGTGCGTGGCGCCGTAGTTGCGGCGGACGATCGCGTGCAGCACCGCCTCGCGCGGGCCGGCGTAGTGCATCTTCGCCGGCTTCACGCCCAGCACCACCCGGTCGTTCGGGTAGTAGTTCTCCATCAGCACCTCGTAGCAGCGCATGCGCACGTCGGCGGGGATGTCGCCGGCCTTGGTCTTGCCGATCAGCGGGTGGATGAAGAGCCCGTCGCAGGTCTCCAGCGCGGCCTTGGTCAGGTACTCGTGGGCGCGATGGATCGGGTTGCGGGTCTGGAAGGCGACGATCTTCTTCCAGCCGCGCGCCTCGAAGTCGGCCTTGTGCTCGGCCGGCGTCTTGTAACGGCGCATGAACGCCTCCTCGTGGTCCGGCAGCGCGTCGACCTCGATCGGGCCGGCTATGCAGCGGCTGCCCTCCTCGTAGATCGCGGCGACGCCGGGGTGCGCCTCGTCGGTCGTGCCGTAGACCTTCTCGGCCTCCTCGCGCACGTCGCGCTCGAAGATCTCCTCGACGCGGATCCGGCCCAGCGGCTTGCCTTCGTCGCTGGAGAGGGCGACGACGTCACCGACCTCGCACTCGAGGTCGGTCGCCAGCGTGATCGGGATCGGCCAGTAGTCGCCGGCGGCGGTGCGCATCTCGTCGCAGACGCGCTGCCAGTCGGCAGAGCCCTGGAAGCCGGCCAGCGGCGCAAAGCCGCCGTTGCCGATCATCTCGAAGTCAGCGGTATGGCGCTCGGAAAGGGTCAGGGAAAGCTCGGTCATCGTCTCGCTCATGCGTTGGGTCTCACCAATCGGTCGTAGAAGGGGCTTTACCGGACGAACTGCGCCCGGCTAGTTGATCCCGCACTCGGACTTTTGGAGCCCCGCCCAGCGGCCTTCGCGCGGCGACCCACCCGGCCCGACGGGCTTGGTGCAGTGGGTGCAACCGATCGACGGGTAGCCGTGATCGTGGAGCGGGTTGTACGGGAGGCTGTGCTCATGGATGTAGTTCCAGACGTCGCGCTCGGTCCAGTCTGCGAGCGGGTTCAACTTCCACAGCTCGAAGCGCTTGTCCCAGGCGAACTTCGGGGTCTTGGCGCGACTGGCGGAGTCCTCGCGGCGGACGCCGGCGACCCAGCAGTCTACGGAAGAGAGGGCGCGCCGCATCGGCTCGATCTTGCGCAGCCCGCAGCAGGCATCGGGGTCGCGCTTCCACAGCTCGTCGCCGTGCTTGGCGGCCTGCTCCTCGAGCGTCAGGTTGTGGAAGCGGTCGAACTCGACGCCCAGGTGCTGGGCGAGCCGGTCGCGCGTCTCGTAGGTCTCCGGGAAGAGGACGTCGGTGTCGAGGTAGAAGAAGCGGGCGTCCGGGTTGACCTGCGAGGCCAGGTGGGCGGTCACCGAGCTCGTTTTCTGAAACGAGCAGGCGATGTAATGGTTGGCGCCGAAGGTCTCGAACATCCACTCGAGCGCCTGCTGCGCAGTCTGGCCCTCGAGCCGGGCGGCAATCGCCTCTGGATCGGCGATCTGGGGCTGCGCGGCAACCGGGTTCATATCGCGCACTCGCCCTCGCCCCTCTCGACTTTGTAGGGGCTGGACCGGTTCCAGTCGATGAACTGCTGCATCGTCTCGAGGCTGAACTCCGCCGGCAGCGTCAGGTCCTTGACCTCTTCTTCGAAGCGAGGGGCACCGACCCGCTCGGCGAAGGCGTTGAACTCCTCATCGGCGCCGGCGCGCTCGGCCTCGTAGAGGCGCACCCAGCGCTCGACCGCCTCGGGCACGCGCTTGGACGGCAGCCGCGACTTGAGCCGGGTGCCGAAGATGACCTCGCCGCCCTCGTATTTGCCGCCGATGTGCGGGATGTAGGCGGGCATCTGCCGCTCGCCGATTTTCAGCGAGGCGCCGTAGAAACCGATGTTGGCGATGTGGTGCTGGCTGCAGCCGTTCGGGCAGCCGCTCATCTTGACGTGGATGCGCCGCGTCGCCGGATCGACGATCTCCATCGACTGCAGCCGCTCCTTGACCGCTCGGTTGAGGCCCATCGAGCTGGTAATGCCGAGCTTGCAGCTGTCGGTTCCCGGGCAGCTGACCACGTCGGTGATCTCGCGCGGGCCCGGCTCGTCGAGGCCGAGCTCGCGCAGCCGCGCCCAGACGTCGTAGAGCGCCTCGTCCCGCACCCAGCGCAGGACCAGGTTCTGCTGCACCGTGCTGCGCGCGTAGCCACCTGTGAACTGGCGCATGATCGCCGCCAAGCCCCGGAACTGCTCCGGCGTCAGGTCGCCGCGCTCGATCTTCACCTCGACCGCCGAGAAGCCCTCCTGTCGCTGCGGTTGCACGTTCGCTTCGACGAAATCGTCGAACTCGCTGCGATCGCCGTTCGGCGAAGCGGGGATCCCGGCCGGCGCGGGAGCATTGGCCTCCTCGTCGTCGTCGAAGCGCAGGCGCTCGACGTCGAAGTCGCGCTCCTTTGCCCAGTCGCCCTCGAGCTCCTCGTCGACCTGCTCACGAAAGGCGTCGATGCCGATCTTGTCGATCAACACCTTGATCCGCGCACGGGCGCGGTTGACGCGCAACCACTCCTGACGATCGAAGATGCGCAGCGCCGCCTCGGCGACCTTGAGGTAATCGCCATTGTCGGCCTCGACGAACTCGTAGAGCGTCGGCGCGACACGGGCCATGATCGAGGTCCCGCCGCCGACCCGCACCTCGAAGCCCCTGACCCCGTCGCGTTCGCGCGAGAGGAAGGCGATGTCGTGGATGCCGGTGATCGCCCGGTCCTCATCGGAGCCGGTGAAGGCGGTCTTGATCTTGCGCGGCATCAGCTGCGTCGTCGGATGACGGACGAAGTAGCGGACGTAGGCGCCCGCGTAGGGCGTCGGGTCGAAGATCTCATCGGGGGCGACGCCTGCCCAGGGGTCGCCGGTCACGTTGCGGACCGTGTTGCCGCAACCCTCCCGCGAGGAGAGCCCGGCCTCGGCGATCTCGCGCAGCAGCTGCTCCATGTCGCGCAGCGGCACGTGGTGGATCTGGATGTTCTGCCGCGTCGTGATGTGGCCCTTGTTGAGCGGCGCGTACTTCTCGACGACGCTGGCGAAGGCCTCCATCTGCTCGGGCGTGACGCCGCCGAAGGGAAGCTTCACGCGCGCCATCTGAACGTCGGCCTGACGCTGGCCGTAGACGCCCTGCTTGAGGCGGAAGCCGATGAACTGGTCCTCCTGCAGGCGCCCGGAGAGGAACTCCTCGGCTTCGGAGTCGAAGTCGTCGAACTCGCGCTCGATGATCGGGATGATGTGGCCGGGGACGTTGGCGTAGGTCTCCGGGTTCTCCAGCGTCCCGGTGCGGCCTTTGCCCCGCTGCTCCTTGTCTTGGTCTACGGCAACCTCCACAGCCAGGAAAAATAGCAAAACCTGACAGGGATTAGGGTATTTCTCTAGCCGTGCGTGGCTATGACACTGACAAAGCCAAGCGCGAGGGTGACGATCAACCCGCCTCCAAGCTGGAGCATGGTCCGATGGATGGTTCGGTGGAGGTCGTCGATACGGCCTTCGACTCGATCGAAGCGAGTCGACATCTCGCCCCTCACGGCGATGAATTCGGCCTTGGTCTCTGCCCGCAGGGCGCGCAGGTCGGCGCCGACCCGGGCGAATCCTTCGTCCAGCCGCTCGTCGGTCCAGCTCTTCCTCATCGCCTCCATGATTGCACCCTAAACGTTGCGGGCGCACGCGTGGCGCACGCACTGAAACTTTTCAGCAACAAATAACGCGCTAAGAGTAGGTCGGGCGCCAGGAGCCGCCCTTACGGGCGTCGAGAATCGAAGCGGCCTCACCGGACTCGGCGACCGTCCCGCCCTCGGGCTCGAGTGGCAGGCCCTCATCGGCCCAGCCGACGATCCCCTCGCTGAGCTTCATCGCCTCATAGCCTGCCTCCGCAAGCGCCTCGGCCGCCATCGTCGACCGATTCCCGCCGCGGCAGTAGAGCACCACCGGCCTGTCCTTTTCAAGCTCGTCCGCCCGCTCCCCCAACTCGGCCAGCGGCACATGCTTGGCCCCGGCAATCCGCCCCGCCTCCCACTCGTGCTCCGCCCGCACGTCAACGAGCTGCGCCCCGTCGGCAACGAGCTTGCGCGCTTCCTCGCGACTGACTTCTCTCAGCTCCGCGCGAGAGCTTTCGGGTGCGTCGCTCATGCTCCGGAATCTAGCTGACGGGTCGCGGGAGAGGGAGCCGTGTGCCTCTCGAACGGGCGGATACTCAAATTGCCGGTCTCATTAGACCGGCAATTGTCCGGGCGAGAGGCACACGGCTCCCCCTCCCCCAAACCGCCGTCAGTCGATCTCCGTCCCCTCTATGAGAAACGCCACCCGAACATGAGCCCGGTACTCATCGAGATTCTCACCCCGAATCCCAGTCGACACGATGTCGACCGCGCGGATGTTGCGCAGCGTGCCCTGCGCCTGGGCAAGCGCCTGTCGCGCCGCGTCGTCGGTGGACGTCTTCGAGCTTCCGACGAGCTCGATGATCTTCACGACCGCCATCTCTCTACTCCTTCCAGGTTCCCCAGACCGCCCTTGGCCCCGACTCCCTCGAGCAGGGCCGCTCGCTGCCACGGGGGAATGCTCGCTGCCTCCGCAGCAACCGCAACCGCCGTCTCGGCGAGGAACCGCTCGAGCGCCGCGGCGATCGCCGCTGCCTCGTCCTCATTCGGGCTTGCTGTCATGCCCCGAAGCCTAGATCACGCCGGCAGCGGCGCAGCGACCTGGCGGGCAGCGGCCACGCCCAGGTAGGGCGTCAGCGCGAACTCGACGACCTCCTCGAGGAGGTCCTCGAGCTGATCGGGGCGTCCAGTGACGATGCGCTGGTACACGACCCAGAAGATCCCGCCGACGATGGTCTCCTCGAGCGTCTCCGGCAGGCTCTCCCCATGGTCGATGCCGCGACGGCCGACCCGGAAGAAGGGAACCACGGCGCGCACGGTGCGCTCGTAACGCTCGGCGGCAGCCGGACCGGCGGAGAGGGACTCGACCACGAAGACGCGCGCCAGCGCCGACTCGCTCGCGGCGAAGGCAAGGAAGGCCCGTAGGCCCGCGCGCACCCGATCAGGCCAGCCCGGTGGCGCCGCCTTGACCTCCTCGCTGATTCGCCGCATCGCTTCTTCGCCTGCGAGGTCGGTGGCGGCGAGGAAGCATTCCTCCTTGTTGGCGAAGCTGTCGTAGAAGGTGTTCCGCGCGACGCCGGCTCGCTTGACGATGCTGGCGACGGTCACATCCCGGTAGCCCTTGTCGACCACCTCTTCGGCCAGGGCCTGGATGATCCGCGTCCGCTGGTGCTGGAGGACGAACTCACGGGATATCAACTGGCGACCCGGGGGCGTACCGAAGTTGGCGCGTTCCCGGGCTGATGCGAATCCTGGCGCGACGTCCTGCCTCAAGACTGCGGTCTGCTGGACGTCAGTCACGCATGTATACAAACACGTTCTTACGCATAAATCAACCCCATACGTGCCTGTCTGGGAACGAGTGTCGCCTGGGGAGTTCGAAACTGGCGCCAGAGTGGCAAATCTTGTCTTAAAAGGCTTGCCGAACCAGAGAATCGAACGTACTATCTGCGAGAGGCCGACCACGTGACGCACGGACGTAGCGACACGCACGACGAGCGTGCGACAACGACGGTAAAGACGCCATGGGGCGATGCAGCGACGCTGCGCGAGCGCAAGCTGACGCCCGGCCGGCGATTGCCCCACGACGAGGTGGCGCGCAACCAGCGCGAAAGGCTCTACGCCGCCCTCGTCGCCGTGGTCGCGGAAAAGGGCTATGAGGCAACCAGGGTCGCCGACCTGCTCGAGCTTTCCGGCGTCTCGCGCAGTGCCTTCTACGAACACTTCAGCGACAAGGAAGAGTGCCTGCTCGCCGCCCTCCGTGCGTTCGCCGCTCCGGCGACCAGGATGGTCGTCGACCAGGGAGACCGGCCTCCGAGCCGCGAGCTCGAGCGAGCCGCGTTCGAAAACGCGATCCACCTGATCGTCGACCAGGCGCCCGCCGCCCGGCTCTGGTTCGTCGAGACCTATGCGGCCGGCCCTCAGGCCGTCGAGGCGATCGACCAGGCGCGTGACGCCTTCCAGGCGTTCGTGGTCGAAACGATGAAGGGCATGCCGGGCCACGAGCCGCTGCCGCCCGAGCTGCTGCGAGCACTGATCGGCGGCATTCTCAAGATCATCCATACCCGCCTCTACCGCGGCGAAGAGGAGCAGCTCCTCGATCTGATCCCGCAGATGTGGGACTGGGCGCTCGCCTACGAATCGTCGCCACCCGCATTGCTCCGCCGTCCCCGCAACCGGCCACCGGAGGGTGCCGACCAGGGCGCATATGAGCCCGCCCAGCGAATTCTCCGGGCGCTGGCGTCCGTCGTGGCGGAAAAGGGCTACCCGGCAATGACCGTCAATGACGTCGCCTCGCGCGCATCGATATCGCTTTCGACCTTCTACTCCCACTTCGCCGACAAGGAGGAGGCGATGCTCGCCGCTGTCGACAGCGGCTCCGCTCAGATGCTCGCCACCACGCTTCCGGCCTTCCGCCGTGCTCCCGACTGGTCCCACGCAGTGCGCGGCGGCCTCGGTGCGATGCTCGCCTTCTGCGCCGCCGAGCCGGATTTCACCAAGCTCGGCGCGATCGACGTCTACGCCGCGGGCAGGCGCGTACTCGAACGGCGTGACGAGGTGATCACCGGCATGGAGACGCTGCTCGCCCCCGGCTACGAGCTCAACCCCGAAGCCAGCCCGATCGCCGGCGAGGCGATCGGCGGCGCGATCTACGCGCTGATCTACGACCAGGTGCGCCGCGGGAGGACCGAGAACCTGCAGGAACTCGCGCCCCTGGCCACCTACGTCGCTCTCGTGCCGTTCATCGGAACCGCGGAGGCCTGCGCCGTCGCCAACGGCGACGGCCGCGGGCGCTGAGCTCCTCGGCCCAGGCCTCTTAATTCTTGGCCGCGTTGCCCAGGCCGTCGACCGGGTGGCCGTGCTTCGAGAACGCGCAAAGCGCCGGTGCCGGATCGAAGGCATCGGTGAGGGCGCGGCCCGCGGCTTGGCCGACGATCGGCCGTCCCCGCTTGAGCGCATGCCCCCGTCCGCACTGGATCGATTCGTCGCGGACCCCGTCGCGAGCGTCGATCACGTCTTCGCCGCCGCCGCCGTAGAAGCTGTCTTCGCCCGGCTGTCCGAGCATCGCGTTGGACCGCGCGTCGCCGACCAGCACGTCGTTGTCGAAGGATCCCTCCATGTCCTCGTCGGTCGGCGACAGGTGGACCCGGTGACAGCCGCGAATCGCATCTATCCAGGCTGCGTGGACGGCGAACGAGACGTGCAGGACGCCCGGGTGGGCCGGTGTCTCGGCGAAGGAGGCGTCGTCCCTTCCGGGGCCGCCGACGAGCGCCCCGCCGGCGCAACCGCCGCCCGCCGCAAGCAGGTCGCCGTTGGCCCCTCCGTAAAGAAAGGTGGGTCCGGGCCTGCTGCCGATCAGGCCGTCGGCGCCGGCCCCCCCGTACAGCCTGTCGGCTCCAAAGCCCCCCTCGATCAGGTCGTCCTCGGGCCCGCCTTTGATCGTGTCGTTTCCGAGCCCCCCCGCGATGCGAACGTTCTGCGCCCCGGCCAGGGACCCCAGCGCCTGGAAGCTGTCATTGCCAGGACCGAGGTCGGCCATCAGCCAACGCGCCGGACCCCCCGCTGCGCACTCGACCTCGACTGCCGTCAGTCGGCCGCAGCCAGGACCGACCGCGATCCCCTTGGCGGCGGCCACGGTGAAGGTCGCAGAGCCCTCGTCGAAGGAAACCGAGAAGCGATCGGGACCGCCGCCGCCGACGATCTCCAATCCCCCACCCCGTATCCAGGCGGGCCCGATGCCAGTGTCGAGTTCGACGTAGGCCGAGGCATGCGGCGCGCGTTCGCGCCCACAGGAGGCGGTCCGCCCCTTGGCACCTTGGCAGCCATCGCTTCCCTCGCCGCCGCGCAATTCGTCGCGGCCTCCCCCGCCGCGGATCGTGTCGTCGCCCGCTCCGCCCGCAATCGTGTTTGCCTGCCGGTCGCCGATCAGGACGTCGTCGAAGGCCGAGCCTTCCAGGCTCTCGAAACGGAAAAGTCGGTCGTGACCGTCGCCGCGGGCCTTGTGCTTGACGAGGGAAACCTTTACGCCGCCGCCCTGGCCGGCGCCGACGTCAGTCGCGAAGGAGGCGATGTCGCCCTTCCCGGGGCCGCCGTCCATGCGGTCGTAGCCGTAGTCGCCGTGCACGACGTCGAAGTCACCGGGGCCGCCGCTCAGCGTGTCGATTCCGAGGCTGCCGGCCACTTCGTCGCCTGCGCCCATGCCGCCGAGCAACCTGTCGTCCCCCAGGTCGCCGATCACGCGATCGCCGCCGCCGGCGCCGCCGTCGGCGACGTCATTGCCCCGCCCGCCGTGGATCAGGTCGGCCCCCGGACCGCCACAGAGCAGGTCGTTGCCGAGGCTGCCGACGATCGTGTCGTCGCCGCCCCCGCCCCAGATCACGTCGCGGCTGGAGGTACCCCGCAGCACGTCGTCGCCTTCGGTGCCGACGATCTTCGCCAGACGCCCATGGCAGCGCGGTTCTTCGACCGGTTCGTTCGACGCCGGCGCCGCGGCGACGAAGACCGTCGCCGCCAGCGCCCCTGCGATGACCCCCCTCATTCCAGGTTGATCATCACATGCTTGATCTCGGTGTAGTCCTCCAGCGCGTAGACGGAAAGATCCTTGCCGTAACCCGACTGCTTGAAGCCCCCGTGCGGCATCTCGGAGACGAGCGGGATGTGGTCATTGATCCAGACGCAGCCGAACTCGAGCGCATTCGCGACTCGCATCGCGCGGCCGACGTCACGAGTCCAAACCGACGAGGCGAGTCCGTAGCGAGTCCCGTTCGCCCACTCGATCGCCTTCTCCTCGTCGCTGAACGGCTGCACGGTGATCACCGGACCGAAGATCTCGTTCTGGATCATCTCGTCGTCCTGATCCAGCCCGGCGACGACCGCCGGCTCGAGGAAGAAGCCCGGCAGGTCTGGCTGCACCCCGCCGGTGACGACCTCGGCCCGCTCAGGCCGACGCTCGAGGAAGCCCTCCACGCGCTGCCGCTGGCGCGCGGAGTTGAGCGGACCCAGCGTCGTGTCGGCGGACATCGTGTCGCCCAGCACCAGGCCCTTGGCTTCCCCGGCGAGCCCGCTGACGACGTCGTCGTAGACGTCCTTCGAAGCGAGCACACGGGTGGCGGCGGTGCAGTCTTGGCCGGCGTTGTAATAGCCGGTCCCGGCAATCGTCTCCATTGCCGCCTCCATGTCGGCGTCGTCGAAGATCACAACCGGCGCCTTTCCACCCAGCTCCAGATGCACGCGCTTGAGCGAGTCGGCGGCCGCTTTCGCGATCCACTTGCCGGTCGGCGGCGAGCCGGTGAGGCAGACCATCGCCACATCGGGATGGGTGACCAGCTCGGCGCCGGTCGGCTCGCCGTGGCCGCCGATCGCGTTGAAGACGCCGGGCGGCAGGATCTCCGAGCACCACTCGGCGAAGAGGAGAGTGGTCAGTGGGGTGGTCTCGGCCGGCTTCATCACGATGGTGTTCCCTGCAGCGAGCGCCGGGCCGATCTTCCAGATCGCCATCATCAGCGGGTAGTTCCAGGGCGTGATCTGACCGACGACGCCGACCGGCTCGCGACGGACAAAGGAGGTGCGGGCCTCCATGTACTCGCCTGCCGCTCGGCCTTCCATCGTGCGCGCGGCGCCGGCGAAGAAGCGCAGAGGATCGGCCATCGCCGGGATTTCGTCCTCGAGCACGGCGTTGCGCGGCTTGCCGGCGTCGGCGGCCTCGAGGTCGGCGATCTCCTCCGCCCGCTCCTCGATCAGGTCAGCCATGCGCAACAGGGCACGCGCCCGTTCCATGGGAGGCGTCGCCGCCCATGCGGGAAACGCCTGCTTCGCTGCCGCCACCGCCGCGTCGACGTCGGGCTTGGTCGAGAGCGGCGCCTCGGCTATCGCCTCACCGGTGGCCGGGTTGACGACCTCCTCCGTCTGTCCCTCGGCCGGATCGACGGACTTGCCGCCGATGAAGTTCTTCAGCTTGGTCTTCGCCGCAGTCGCCATCGGGTTCTCCTTAATTCCGTCCGACGGGCCTAAGAGTCCACTCCGGCTCCACCTTTAGGCCCGTCGACTGGTTGTTTGCAGTTCCAGCGCCTCCTCGACCGGGACGCAGCGCATGCCGACACCCTCGGCGACTGCCGGGTGGGTTACCTCGCCGGCCGCGACGTTTACCCCGGGGCGCAGGCCGGGGTCGCGCCGGATCGCACCGGCGACGCCCTCGTCGGCGAGTGCGATCGCGTAGGGGAGCGTCGCGTTGGTCAGCGCGTGCGTCGAGGTGATCGGCACCGCGCCGGGCATGTTCGCCACGCAGTAGTGGGTGATTCCTTCGACCTCGAAGGTCGGGTCGCGGTGCGTCGTCGGTTTCGAAGTCTCGAAGCAACCCCCCTGATCGATCGCCACGTCGACCAGCACCGCGCCCGGCTTCATCAGCGCCAGCTGCTCGCGGCGCACGACGAAGGGCGCGCGGGCGCCGTGGACCAGTACGGCGCCGATCACCAAATCGGCGCGCGGCAGCATCTCCTCGACCGCCAGCGTCGTCGAGTAGACGGTCGAGCAGCGGCCGGCGAAGGCCGTCTCCAGCTCACGCAGCCGGTCGATCGACCTGTCGAAGACGAAGACGTCCGCCTCCATCCCGATCGCGATGAAGGCTGCGTTCATGCCGACCACGCCGCCGCCGATCACCATCACGTTCGCCGCGGCGACCCCGGGCACCCCGCCAAGCAGGATGCCGCGCCCGCCGAGCGGCTTCTCCAACATGAAGGCGCCCGCCTGGGTGGCGATCTTGCCGGCGATCTCGCTCATCGGCGCCAGCAGCGGCAGGCGACCGCGCGCGTCCTCGACCGTCTCGTAAGCGACGCAGGTGGCTCCCGAGCCGCAGAGGCCGCGGGTCAGCTCGGGGTCGGGTGCGAGGTGGAGGTAGGTGAAGAGGAGCTGATCGGGGCGCAGCATCTCGACCTCGGCCGGCTGCGGCTCCTTGACCTTGATCACCATCTCGGCCTCTCCGAAGACCGTCTCGGGGTCGGGCACGATGCGAGCCCCCTGTGCCTCGAAGTCGGCGTCGGCGATCGCGCTCCCCGCGCCCGCAGTCGTCTCGACCAGCACCTCGTGGCCGTGTTCGACCATCTCGCGAACGCCGGCCGGCGTGATCGCAACCCTGTACTCGTCGGGCTTGATCTCTTTCGGGACGCCGACGATCACGAAACCAGCTCCCTGGCCCTCAAAGCGAGCCAGAACTCGATCCGATCATGTGCCCGCGAGAGGTCGCGACCGGTCAGCTCTTCGACTTTGCGCATCCGGTAGCGCAGCGTGTGGCGGTGGCAGTAGACCTCGCGCGCCGCTTTCTCCCACTGGCCGTTCTGCTCGATGAAGGCCTCCAGCGAGCGCAGCAACTCGCCGCCGTACTCCTCGTCGCCATTCTCGATCGGGCCGAGAACGCTGTCGCAGTAGAGCTTCAGTGCATCGTCATCCTGGATCGAGAGCAGCAGCGTGAAGGCCCCGAGGTCCCGCCAGGAGGCGACCTCGGGCGCGCTGCCGTTGCCAAGTGCCGTCGCCTCCAACGCACACCGCGCCTCGTGGAAGGAGTGGCGCAGATTCTCCGGCGGCGCCGGGCGACTTGCTGCGGCGCGCACCGTGCCCTGCTCTTTGATCAGCGCGTTGCGGGCCTCCACCGCGAGGTCGACCGGGTCCCGGTCGGCGGCGTCGACGACCGCGCAGAGCAGCTCGCGCCGGCCGCTGGCGTGCGGAGCGACCACCGCGGGGCAGGCGTCGGCCGCGAGGGCGCGCTCGAGGGCCGACTCGGCGGCGGCCGGATCGTCGAGCGCGAAGACGAGCACCGCGGCTTCGTCGCCGATGCCGAAGGGCTCGAGGCGACGGCGCAGCTCGGAAGGCTCCAGCCGCCCGCCGAGGGCGCCGGCGAGCACGTCGCCGGCGAGGCGCCGCTCGGTCTCGCTGGCGACCCGGCGGCGCATCAGCTCCAGGGCGACGACTGCGACGGCCTGTTGCAGGATCAGCCGCTCGAAATCCCCCAGCCCGCCCGAGTCGCGCACGATCACGACCCAGGCCTGCGGGGGTCCGCCGCCGGGCGAGATCACGGGGTGGGCGAGGGCCCGCCCCGCGACCGCGGGATGAGAGGGGACGAAGGGGTGACCGTCGGCCGTGTGGGTCAGGGCCTCCTCGCGAATCGCCTTCACCGCCTCGGCGGAGAGCTCACGGCGGAAGGCGCGCCCGGCGAGGCGCTCGCCGCGAGCGCCGAGGATCGCCACCGTGCCACCCACAGCCGAAGATATCGTCGCCACGATCTCCTCCAGACCACGCTCTTCGAGCACCAGGCGCTCGAGCCGTCGCTGCACCGCGATGCCGCGCTGCAGGACCTCGTACTGCTCGTTGACGAGACGGGCGAAGGCCTTCTCGGTGATCGCGATGAACGGCGTCGAGTAGGGCACCTCGAAGAGCGGGAAGTCGCGTTTGCGCGCCTCCTCGAGAATCGCTTTCGGAAGTTTCTCGTGGCTGAAGCCGGTGCCGAAACCGAGACCGGCGAGATTGTGGTCGGCGAGCAGGCGCACGAAGGCGCGCTGTTTCGCCGCCGAGTCGAGCGGGATGCCGGTGGTCAGCATCAGCTCGCCGCCGGAGAGCCATGGGGTCGGGTCCTCCAGCTCGGAGATGTGGACCCAGCGCACCGGTGCTTCGGCGGCGTGATCGCCAGCCGCCAGTTCGAGACCGAGGTCGTCGAGCAGGCTTTGGACGGTGAGCATGCGCGCGCCTATCGTCGGACCCGCTCCCAGGCTCGGCCGAGCACGTCGTGGAGGACGTCGTGGATCTCTTCGAATTGCTCCGTGTCTGCGATCAGCGGCGGCGCCAGCTGGACGACCGGGTCGCCGCGGTCGTCGGCACGACAGATCAGGCCGCGCTCGTAGAGCTCGGCCGAGAGGAAGCCGCGCAGCAGGCCCTCGGCCTCGTCGTCGCTGAAGCTCTCCTTCGTCTCGCGGTCCTTGACCAGCTCGATCGCGTGGAAGTAGCCGGCCCCGCGAACGTCACCGACGATCGGCAGGTCGTACAGGGTCTCCAGCATCCCGCGGAACTCGGCCTCCTTGGCGAGAACGTGGCCGCAGAGGTCCTCGCGCTCGTAGATGTCGAGATTGGCCATCGCGACCGCCGAGGCGAGCGGATGGCCGGCGAAGGTGAAGCCGTGCGCAAAGGAGGCGTCGCCTTCCATGAAAGGCGCAGCGACGGCGTCGGAGGCGATCACCGCGCCCATCGGCGCGTATGCCGAGGTGAGCGCCTTGGCGACGGTGACGATGTCGGGCTGGTAGCCGAAGCGTTCGCAGCCGAAGTAGTGGCCGAGGCGACCCCAGGCGCAGATCACCTCGTCGGAGATCATCAGCACGTCGTAGCGGTCGCAGATCTCACGCACACGGTCGAAATACCCATCGGGCGGGACGAAGCAACCGCCGGCGTTCTGAACCGGCTCGAGGATCACCGCGGCGACCGTCTCGGGACCCTCGAACTGGATCCGCTCCTCGATCGCGGTCGCCGCCCAGAGCGGGTGGCGGTCCTCCGGCCAGCGGTAGACGTTCGTGTTCGGCACGTGGCAGCCGCCCGGCGCCAGCGGCTCGAACTGCGAGCGCAGCTCGGTGATGCCGGTGGCGGAGAGCGCCCCCAGGGTGGTGCCGTGGTAGGCGATCTCACGCGCGATCACCTTGTGCTTCTGGCCTTTGCCGAGCAGGCGGTGGTAGTTGCGCGCCATCTTCAGCGCCGACTCGACCGCCTCCGAACCGCCCGAGGTGAAGAAGACGCGGTTGAGGTCGCCGGGCGCCAACGAGGCGATCCGCGCCGCGAGCTCGATCGCCCGCGGGTGCGCGTAGCTCCACAGCGTGTAGAAGTCGAGCTCCTCGACCTGGCGCGCCGCCGCCTCACCCAGCTCGGTGCGGCCGTGGCCGGCGTTGACGCAGAAGAGGCCCGAGAGGCCGTCCAGGTAGCGCCTGCCGTGCTCGTCGTAGACGTAACAGCCGTCGGCCCTTGTGATGATCGGAATCTCGTGATCCGGGCCATATGACCCCATGCGAGAGAAATGCATCCAGAGGTGGCGTCGAGCCCGCTCCTGGAGGTCGGAGTTCACGCTCGGGCTTGCTGCGGGTCGCGACGCTACAGCCATGTCCGTTTCTCCTCTCATTACGACGCTATGGACAACGGTAAAGCTGGAATCCTCTTTTTGCAATGTTCGCTTCGGTGCTCTACAGGCTTTGACTTATACGAAATGTATATGTCAGGCGCCGGATTTTGGGACATCTGCCCCTTGTGAATTGCGGCGACTCCACCTAACTTCGCCACTACATCGCGTACTACCGATACCCCCAAACGGGTAGAGCTACTGCGAGGGGCCAATCCATCGGGCGTCGAGGAGGATGAACATGGAGGCTGGTGTTTCGAGCGTCGAGCTGAGGGGCGTGACCAAGCGCTTCGACCAGCTGGTCGCGGTCGACGACCTCGACCTGACGCTTGCCTCGGGCGAGTTCTTCACCCTGCTCGGCCCCAGCGGCTGCGGCAAGACGACGACGCTGCGGATGGTCGCCGGCTTCGAGCGGCCGAGCGAGGGCGAGATCAGGATCGAGGGCTCCGACGTCGCGCAGCTGCCTCCCCACCGGCGGCCGACGAATACCGTCTTCCAGAGCTACGCGCTCTTCCCCCACCTCAGCGTCGAGGACAACGTCGCCTTCGGCCTGCGTCGCAAGCGGGTGCCGAAGGAGGAGGTCGCGAGCCGCGTCGCCGCCGAGCTGGAGAGGGTCGGGCTCGGCAGCGAGGCGAAGCGGCGGCCGTCGCAGCTCTCCGGCGGCATGCAGCAGCGCGTCGCGCTGGCACGGGCGCTGGTCAACCTGCCCAAGGTCCTGCTCCTCGACGAGCCGCTGGGCGCCCTCGACCTGAAGCTGCGCAAGGGACTGCAGGTGGAGCTGAAGCGGATCCAGCGCGACGTGGGCATCACCTTCGTCTACGTCACCCACGACCAGGAGGAGGCGCTGACGATGAGCGACCGGATCGCGGTGATGAACCGTGGCCAGGTCGAACAGGTCGGGGCTCCCGAGGAGATCTACGACCGCCCGGCGACGACCTTCGTCGCCGGCTTCATCGGCGTCTCCAACCTGATGCCGGCCACCGTCAGCGGCCCGGGCGAGGTGCGGCTCGACCAGGGAACCCCCGTGCGGGCCGACACGGCCGGATTCGGGCCCGGCGAGAGCTGTCACGCCGTGGTCAGGCCGGAGAAGCTGCTGGTCGAGACGTTGGGCCCCGACGCCGGCGGCGGCGATGGGACTCCACGCGTCGAGGGCATCGTCGAGAGCTCCCTCTACCTCGGCACCTCGACCCAGATCGCGGTGAACATCGGCGAGGGGGTGCTGATGACCGTGCTCGTCCCCAACGCCGACGAGGCGGAGCGCCAGCGCCTGCCGGGCGGCGGCGCGCGGGTGGCCCTCAGCTGGGAGCCGGAGCACATGCACCTGGTGCGCGAATCGGCGAACGGCGCGGGTCCGGCCACCCCGACGGCAACGGAGCCGGAAGGCGCAAAGGAACTTCAAACGACGTAGAGAGGCGAGGTGGACCGATGAAAGCGCGTGAGCTGATCGAACGGAGGACGGTGCTGCCGGCGCTCGCCGTCGCGGTGACCGCCCTGACGCTGTCCGCGGGCCTGGCTGCCTGCGGGGGCGGAGGCGGCATCGAAAGCGGCGGCGAAAAGGAAGCCCAGAAGGTGAAGCTGGAAGGAAAGCCCTCGGGCAGCGTGACCATCTCGAACTGGCCGCTCTACATCGACAAAGGCACCGTGCCCGCCTTCGAAAAAGCGACCGGCGTCTCGGTCAAGTACGTCGAGGACATCAACTCCAACGAAGAATTCTTCAACAAGGTGCAGCCGCTGCTCGCCAAGGGCGAATCGGGCGGCCGCAGCATCTTCGTCCTCGCCGACTACATGGTCGCGAAAATGCACAAGCTCGGCTACCTGATGGAATTCGACAAGTCGGGCCTGCCGGAATTCGAAAAGAACCTCTCGGCGAGCCTGCGCAACCCGCCGTTCGACCCCGAACGCAGCTACACCGCGCCGTGGCAGAGCGGCATGACCGGGCTGATCGTCAACACCGAAGCGGCGCCGGACGCGCGCTCGATGTGCGCCCTCTTCGATCCCAAATACAAGGGCAAAGTCGACGTGCTCAACGAAGTGCGGGAAGCCGTGCCGCTGACGATGAAGTGCGAAGGCAAGGACCCGAACAAGGCGTCCGAAGCCGACTGGATGAAGGCGATCGACAAACTCAAGGGGGCCGCCGAATCGGGGCAGATCCGCCGCTTCACCGGCAACGATTACGCCCGCGACCTGACCAGCGGCGACGCGGTCGTCGTGATGGGGTGGTCTGGAGATGCGGTCCAGCTCCAGGAAGACAACCCCAACCTCGAATGGCGGATGCCGACCGAGGGCTGCATGCTCTGGTCCGAAGACATGGTGATCCCGGTCGGAGCACCGAACCCGACCGCGGCCGAGGCCTGGATCGACTTCGTCTACAAGCCGGAAGTCCAGGCGAACATCGCCGAATACGTCAACTACGTGACGCCGGTCGAAGGAGTGCAGCCGATCCTCGCCAAGCGCAGCCCGGAACTCGGCGAAAACCAGCTCATATTCCCGAGCTCGTCTTTCACCAAAAACTGCTCTCCGACCCCGACGATCGAAGGGGAAGAGGAACAGAACGTGGTCAAAGCGTTCAACGCCGTCCTCAACGGCTGAGCCGATGCGACGCCGGATCGTCCCCTACTTCCTGCTCGGGCCGGGGACGATCTGGCTCGTCATCTTCTTCGTCGTCCCGCTCTACTACATGGGCAAACTCTCGCTCGAGTCGGGCGTGGTTGGCGAACTGCAGTTCGACTGGAACTGGTCGAACTACAGCGAAGCCCTCTCCGCATATGACACGCAGTTCGTTCGCTCCTTCGTCTACGCCGGCGTGGCGACGCTGATCGCCCTGCTCGTCGCCTACCCGCTCGCCTACACGATCGCCTTCAAGGCCGGGCGCTGGCGCAACGTGCTGCTCTTCGCCGTCGTCGCCCCGTTCTTCACCACCTACCTGATCCGCACCATCGCCTGGGAGACGATCCTCTCCGACGAAAGCCCGGTGACCGAAATCCTCCACGCGATCGGCCTGGCGCCGAGCGGTCACATCCTCGCCACCGGCCCGGCGGTGATCGCCGGGCTCACCTACAACTTTCTCCCCTTCATGATCCTGCCGCTCTACGCGAGCCTCGAGCGGATCGACGTCCGGCTGATCGAGGCGGCCAAAGACCTCTACGGCTCCGCGACGCAGAGCTTCCTGCGGGTGACGCTGCCGCTCTCGGCACCGGGAATCGTCGCCGGCACGCTGCTCACCTTCATCCCGGCAGCGGGCGACTACGTCAACGCCCAGTTCCTCGGCGGCGCCGGCAACCGGATGATCGGCAACGTGATCCAGTCGCTCTACCTGAGCCAGGCCGACTACCCGTCGGCGGCGGCGCTCTCCTTCGTCCTGATGGCGCTGATCATGATCGCCGTCGTCGTCTATATCCGCTTCGCCGGCTCGGAGGCGCTGATGGGAGAGGAGGCGCGGTGAGCACGGAGCGCCGCGGGACAAGGGCGTGGCGCTGGCTGCGCGAGCACGCGGTCAACATCGCCGGTGGGCTGGTCGTCGTCTACCTGCTGATCCCGATCGCGGTCATCCTGCTCTTCTCCTTCAACGATCCCCAGGGCCGCTACAACTACACATGGGTCGGCTTCACCCTCTCTCACTGGGAGCACGCCTTCAGCCGGCCGGAACTGAACGAAGCGCTCGTCACCAGCCTCCAGCTGGCGGCGCTGGCGACGGTGGTCTCGACCGTGATCGGGACGATGATGGCACTGGCGCTCGTCCGTCACCAGTTCCGCGGCCGCCGCCTGGCGAACTTCCTGATCGTGATCCCGATGGCGACGCCCGAGGTCGTGATGGGCGCTGCGCTGCTCTCCTTCTTCCTCATCCTCGGCACGCCGTCGCTCGGCTTCCAGACGCTGCTGATCGCGCACGTGATGTTCTGCATCAGCTTCGTGGTCGTCGTCGTCCGCTCGCGCCTGATCGGCTTCGACCGCAGCCTCGAGGAGGCGGCGCGGGACCTCGGCGCCAGCCCGCTGGGAACCTTCCGCCTCGTCACCCTGCCGCTGATCATGCCCGGGGTCTTCGGCGGTGCGATGCTCGCCTTCGCGCTCTCGATCGACGACTTCGTCATCTCCAACTTCAACTCGGGGACGACCGTCACCTTCCCGCTCTACATCTTCGGCGCCGCCCAGCGCGGCATCCCGGTGGAAGTCAACGTGATCGCGATGATGCTCTTCAGCCTCACCCTGGCGGCGATGGGGTTCGCCACCTGGCAGCAGCGGCGCGCCGAAAAGATGGCCTCGGTACGGCCAGAGCAGGAGGCGACTCCACCGGTTCCCGCCGGCGCCGCAGCTGCAACATGACCGCGGACGGGCCTAAGAGTGGAGCCGGAGTGGACTTTTCGGCCCGTCGGCTGGGGGTTGGGGCGTTGGAGAACTACGTCGGCGGCGAGTGGCGCCCGCCCGAAGGGGTGAGGACGCTCGACGACGTCGACCCGGTCACGGGCGAGGTCGTCGCCCAGGTGCCGCTCTCGGGCGCGAGCGAGGTGCGCGAGGCGGTCAAGGCTGCGCGAGCAGCCCAGCGCGCCTGGCGCGACGTGCCACCCCAGCGCCGGGCGCGGGCCGTGCTCGCCCTGCGTGACGGTCTGCTGTCCCGGCGCGAGGAGCTGGTCGCGCTGGTCAGCGCCGACATGGGCAAGACCCTCGTCGACGCCGATGGTGAGGTCGGGCGCGGAATCGAGTCGGTCGAGTCGGCGGCGGCGATCCCCCACCTGCTCAAGGGCGAGACGCTCGAGGGGGTGGCCGAAGGGGTCGACGTCGAGCTGGTGCGCCAGCCGGTCGGTGTCGTCGCCGCGATCACGCCCTTCAACTTCCCGGCGATGATTCCGCTCTGGTTCCTCCCCTACGCGATCGCCTGCGGCAACGCCTTCATCCTCAAGCCCTCCGAGCAGGACCCGCGGCCGGCGGGCCTGATCATGGAGATCGTCGACTCGATCGAGGAGATCCCACCCGGTGTCGCCAACCTCGTTCACGGCGGCCGCGAGGCGGTGGCCGCGATCCTCGAGGACCCGGGGATCGACGCGATCTCCTTCGTCGGCCGCGCCGAGACGGCGCGGATCGTCGCCGAAGGCGCGGCGCGAACCGGTAAGCGCGTCCAGGCCCTCGGCGGGGCGAAGAACTCGCTGGTCGTGATGCCCGACGCCGACCTCGACGAGTCGATGCCGGCGATCATGGGCTCAGCTTTCGGTGCCGCCGGCCAGCGCTGCCTCGCCGGCTCGGTCTGCGTCGTCGTCGGCGACGCTGAGCGGCGGGCGGAGGCTCGCGAGGCGCTCGTCTCTGCCGCCTCGGAACTCACTGTCGGCCCCGGCGACGATCCCGCCACCGACGTCTGCCCGATGGTCTCGGCCGCGGCCCGCGAGAAGGTAGCCGAGGTGATCGAGCGCGCGGCGGGCAACGGCACCGAGCTGCTGCTCGATGGACGAGGAGATGCCGGCCCCGCCGGGACCTTCCTCGGCCCGACGATCGCCACCGTCTCCGACCCCGAGTCCGAGCTCTCCCGCGACGAGCTCTTCGGCCCGCTCCTCACCGTCGTCGAGGTCGACGACCTCGACACCGCCCTCGACTTCCTCAACGGCTCGCGCTACGGCAACGCCGGGGCGATCTTCACCAGCTCTGGCGCCGCCGCCCGCGCTTACCGCTACGGCGCCGAAGCGGGCATGCTCGGCGTCAACGTCGGCGTCCCGGCCCCCGTCGCCTGGTTCCCGTTCAGCGGCTGGAAGGACTCGATCGACGGCGATCTCCACGCGAACGGCACCGATGCCGTCCGCTTCTACACGCGCTCCAAGGTCATCACCAGTAGGTGGTAAGGGGAAGGAGGGGCGTCCCTCGTCCCGACAAATGCCGGTCTAATGAGACCGGCATTTTGAGTATCCGCCGGTCCGAGGGACGCCCCTCCTTCCCCACCTACCGGCCGATGTGGAAGCCGATCAGCCGAGGGACGCGGGCGATCAATGAGCTCACCGGGTCCGGAGCGTTGCCGGCGAGCTCAGCGGACTCCTTGCGCATGATGCCGGCGCGGATGGCTTCGCCGCCGATCCAGCTGAAGGGCTCGGGAGGGACGCGAGGTGGTGAGGGGTCGACGAAGGCGAGGCGGGAGTGGTCGTCGCGGCGGTCGAGGGCGAGGGCGGCGAGCGTGCGGCCGACCATGTGAGATGGGGCGACGCCGTTGCCGGTGTAGCCGGCGGCGGCAAAGGCCCGGCCGCCGCGCAGGGGCAGGACGAGCGGCAGGTGAGTCGGCGAGGCGTCGATCGGTCCCCCCCAGGCGTGGGTTATGGAGCGGTGCCCCAGGCTGGGGAAGTAGTCCCAGAGGTGAGCGGCGGCCTGCGAGACGACGCCGGCGTCGAGCTCGGAGTTGCCGTGAAGGCGCGCACCCATGGCGATCCGGCCGCCGCCCCAGCCGAAGAGGATGCGCCCGTCCGGCGTCGTGCGGAAGTAGTCGATCAGGGCGCGGCTGTCGGTGATGCACTCGCCGCCGGTCCAGCCGACCTCCTCGAGCAGGTCCGGCACAGGCTCGGTGAGAACTATGTGGGAGGAGGCGACGGTCAAGCGGTTGCGCAGCGGCCCGCGAGGAGCGGTCGCGGCGGCACCGACGGCGAGCACGGCCGAACGCGCCCTGACGAGCCCACCTGTCGTGTGCGCCTCGACGCCACCCGCCGAACCGATGAGCTTCATCACGGGTGAGTGCTCGTGGACGGCGACGCCGTGCGTCCGCAACCGCTCGCGCAGTCCCAGGGCCAGCCGCGCCGGCTGCACGGTCGCCGAGGTCGGGTAGAAGGCACCGGCGCGGAAGGCGGATGAGGCGCAGCGCTCGGCCACCTGCCCGGCCGAGAGCGGCTCCACCGCGCCGTCGACACCAAGCTCCCGGCAGGCCGCCAGCGCATCGGCCCACACCCCGTCGTGCGCCTCCGCCGTCGAGACCTGCAGGTAGCCGCCGGGCGTGTACCAGGCGTCCACTCCCTCCCGCTCGCAGAACTCGCCTATCCCCGTCACGGCCGCCTCCGCCGCCCGCGCCACCGCCAGCGCCTCCGCGTCCCCCCAGCGCTCGCGCATGTTGGGCAGCGAGAACCACATCACGTTGCAGAAGCCGCCGTTCCGCCCGCTCGGCCCATGCCCGCACCTATCCCCCTCCAACAGCACCACGTCCGCCTCGGGCTCCAGCTGCTTCACGTGCCATGCCGCCCACATCCCCGTGTAGCCGCCGCCGACCACGACCACGTCGGCCCGCCGCTCCCCCTCGAGCAGCGACAGCTCCTCTACCTCACCAACCTCTTCCAGCCAGTACCCGTGCGCGGTGTGTCTCATCGGACGTGTCTGAGCTTATGCCCCTCATATGGTGGTTAAGCTCAGACACGTCCCGCTAGGGTGGCTCAGATGGCTACCTTCGACGCCCTCGCGGACCTCCCGCTGGAGATCGAGGGCTACGAGCTGCAGCCGTTGGAATTGCAGCTTCCAAACTTCGAACGGCTGAGCACCGTCATCCACATGTGGGGCAGCGGCGAGGACGGCCTCGGTGAGGACGTCACCTACGACGCGGTCGACCACATCGCCCTGCAGGACGCGGGCCCGACCCTTGACATCACGGGCTTCTCGACCTTGGGCGAGTTCTGCGAGATGGTCGGGGAGTTGGACACCTTCCCGGCCGAGCCACAGCGGGGCGTCTCGCGACTCTACCGGCGCTGGGCCTTCGAGTCGGCCGCCCTCGACCTCGCCCTGCGGCAGGCCGGCAAGGGACTGGCCGAGGCAGTCGGCCGCGATCCGCGGCCCGTCACCTACGTCTGCTCGATGCGCCTAGGCGGTGCCGACGGGGAGCCCTCGTCGATCGCGACCCTGCGCCGCAAGCTCGACCGCTACCCCGAGCTGCGCTTCAAGCTCGACCCGACCAACGACTGGACCGACGAGCTGATTGCCGGGCTGGTCGAGACCGGCGCCGTCGACTCGCTCGACCTGAAGGGCTTCTACAAGGGCACCGTCGTCGACGTCGAGACCGACCCCGAGCTGTACGCCAAGCTGCTCGCCGCCTTCCCCGACGCCTGGATCGAGGACCCCGACGTCAACGACGAAACCCGCGCGATCCTCGAGCCCGCCCGCGACCGCCTCACCTGGGACGCGCCGATCCACTCGATCGCCGACATCGAGGCCCTGCCCTGGCCGCCGAAGATGGTCAACGTCAAGCCCTCCCGCGTCGGCGGAGTGCGCCAGCTCTGCGAGACCTACGACTACTGCGCCGAACACGGCATCGGCGCCTACGGCGGCGGCCAGTGGGAGCTCGGCGTCGGCCGCGGCCAGATCCAGGTCCTCGCCTCGCTCTTCCATCCCGACACGCCCAACGACACCGCCCCGCGCGGCTACAACGAAGCCGATCCCCCGCTGGGACTGCCGGTCAGCCCGCTGGAGCCGAAATTGACTCCGGTCGGATTCCGTTGGGAAGAGTGAGAGTGGTTACCCGCCCATGCCTGCGGCGGGCGGGGCAGTCGGATCGGTCGACTCGGCTCCGGGATTCTCGCGGGCGATGTAATCCTCGGCGAGCAGCAGGTTGTCCTTGGAGCGTTCGACGACGTTGAGCAGGTCGCCCATCAGCGCCACCTCCTCGACCTGCTCCTTGACGAACCACTGCATGAACTGCTCGGCGCGATAGTCCTTGGCCTCGCGAGCCAGCTCGAAGAGGGCGTAGATCTCCTCGCCGACCCGCTTCTCCTGCTCCAGCGCCGCCTTCACCGGCGCCACCCCATCCGCAAAGCTCGTCTGCTGCGACTTGATGTCCGGGATGTGGACCTCCTCGCCGACATCGAGCAGGTACTGCACCATCATCATCGCGTGCTCGCGCTCCTCCATCGCCTGCCTGTAGAAGAAGGCGGCGAGTCGGGGCAGCGTTTCCGTGTCGTAGTAGACGGCGGCGCCCACGTACTGCTGCGAGGCAGCGAACTCATTCGCGATCTGCTCGTTCAGCGCGTCGGCAAAACTCTTGTCGGCCATCTCTTCTCCTTGCTCGCCAGGGTTAGTCAGCTCAACGTAGCCGAAAGTCGAAGTTCGGCCAGCCGAAAGAGGTAGGCCGGGCCTACCCTAACCAGCCCGCACGTTTTCGCATGCTCTTCAGCCGCCTGAACTCGGCGATGTCCTCGCGGAGGGCCGCTGGCGCAGGAGCTGGGAGAAAGCGGGCGGGCAGCGGCGACTCGACGACGCCGGTGTCGGTCTTGCTCACCTTGTAGGCGCGAGCGCCACGGCGGGCCGTGACGGCGGATGGCGGCCCCGCGCCCTCCCAGATCAGGCCGGCGTAGTCGTCGAGGCCGTAGCCGCCGGGCATGCCGTTGGACACGGCGTCGAGATAAGCGGCGCGGCGCTCGGGCTCGTTGTTGTAATGGACGCAGAGGCTGCCGCCGAGCAGGCCAAGCCCCGCCTCGGCAGCGGGGCGGCCGGACGATTTGGTGATGCCCGCCTCGAACCAGCACATCGCCCCGGCGCTCTGCCCGGCGAGGACGATTCCCCGGCGCCAGGCGAGGCTGAGGATCGCCTCCAGCTCGTGCGCCTCCCAGACGGCCAGCAGGTTGACGAGGCTGCCGCCGCCGACGTAGATCAGGTCCTGGGCGAGCAGGTGGTCGCGCAGGGCGATCGGCCGCCGCCCAAGGCGGAAGAGCGAGACGTCCGAAGGCTCGCAGGGGCGCTCGCCGAAGGCGGCGTAGAAGCGGCCAATCTGCTCGGCGGTGTCGCCGCTCGCGGTCGGCAGGATGCAGATCTTCGGCCGGCCGCCGGCCCGCTCCGTCGCCAGCCTCAGCATCAGCTCGCTGACGGCTCGATCGGGGGGTCGGGACGTGAAGTCGTGGCCGCCGAGGACGAGGATGCGGGAGATCATCGAGCGTCAGGCCGCAATCGCCGCGGACTCGGTCGACGGTGCCGGCGCCTCGCCGAGATAGATCGTCCTCAACTCCACCTCGGCGATCCCGGCCGGCGCCGGGTCGAGCCAGTAGGCCTTCGCCGCGGGGCGCGAGGCGACGACGCGGCAGAGCTCGCTGCCGGTGAAGTGCAGGGCGGCGCCGTCCTGCGCCGCGTAGCCGGCGCGCATCCCGCTGCGCAGCTGGGCGTGGTAGGCGAGGCCGTGGTCGGAGTCGCGCTCGTAGTGGACGCTGTTGCTGAAGGGCAGGAAGCCAAGGCCGTCGACCCGCCGCGACTGCCCGTGGAAGCCGCTGTGCGCCTCGGCGAACCAGCAGAGTGAGCCTGCGGAAAGCCCACAGAGGACGACACCGGATTCCCAGGCCTCGCGCAGGATCGCGTCGATCCCGTGCGCGCGCCAGACGCCGAGCAGGCTGACCACGCTGCCGCCGCCGACGTAGATCAGGTCCTGGGCGAGAAGGTGCTCGCGCAGGTCGGCCGGGCCCTGCTCGCGGCGAAAGAGCGAGATGTGGCTGGGCTCGCAGCGCTCGGCCGGGAAGGCGCGGTAGAAGCGGACGACGTAGTGGTCGGCGTCGCCGCTCGCCGAGGGCATGAAGCAGACACGCGGCCGCTCGCCGCGCGCCAGCCCGAGCACGTACTCATCGAGCAGCGGGTTGCCCGACTCCATCGAGAAGCCGCCGCCGCCGAAGGCCACGATCTGACGGGTCGCAGTCTCCATTGCCAAATGTTCCCGGCGCCCACCCCACCGGTCGTTGTACACCGGTCCGAAGTTCGCGACCCCACCCTCGTCCGCGTGTACAGTGCCCGAACGTGACCATGCGCAAGGTCAACAGCGGAGACGGCGAAGAGGGCACCCTCCGCAACACCACCTACAGCAGCCGCTACTTCACCGACGAGGTACCCGAGCACGCGATGCCCGACGGCTCGATGCCCGCTCGCGCGGCCTACCAGCTGATCCACGACGAGCTCAATCTCGACGGCAACCCGGCGCTCAACCTCGCCTCCTTCGTCACCACCTGGATGGAGCCGGAGGCCCAGCAGCTGGCGACCGAGACCCTCAATCGCAACTTCGTCGACCAGGACGAGTATCCGCAGACCGAGGAGATCCACCATCGCGTGATCAGCATGATGGGACGGCTCTTCAACGCCCCCGCCGACGGCGAAGCCTGTGGCACGGCGACGATCGGCTCCTCGGAGGCGATCATGCTCGGCCTGCTCGCCCACAAGTGGACCTGGCGCAAGCGCCGCGGAGACGACAGCGCCCGTCCCAACGTCGTCTTCGGCGCCGACGTCCACACCTGCTGGGAGAAGTTCGCCCGCTACTTCGACGTCGAGCAGCGGGTCATCCCGCTCTCGCCCGACCGCCACATCATCGGACCCGAGGAAGTCAAGGAGCAGATCGACGAGAACACGATCGCGGTCGGGGCCGTCCTCGGCACCACCTTCACCGGCCAGGTCGACGAAATCGCCGAGATCGACGAGCTGCTGCGCCAGGTGAAGGACGAGAAAGGGTGGGACATCCCGATCCACGTCGATGGCGCCAGCGGCGGCTTCATCGCCCCCTTCTCCTATCCGGAGCTGGAATGGGACTTCCGCCTCGAGCAGGTGCGCTCGATCAACGTCTCCAACCATAAGTTCGGCCTCGTCTACCCAGGCATGGGCACGGTCGTCTTCCGCGACTTCGACGTCGTCCCCGAGGAGCTCGTCTTCAAGATCAACTACCTCGGCGGCGAGATGGCCAACTACAGCCTCAACTTCTCCCGCGCGAGCAACGCCGTGCTGCTGCAGTACTACAACTTCCTGCGCCTCGGCCGCGAAGGCTACGAGCGCATCGTCGGCAACCTGATGGAGAACGCCGGCCACCTGGAGAAGGAGCTGACCGACTCAGGGCGCTTCGAACTTCTCAACGACGCCCGCTACCTGCCGGTGGTCGTCGTCCGCCCCACCGGCAAGGACGGCGAACTGGATGTCTTCGATCTCTCCGAGCGGCTGCGCGAGCGCGGCTGGATCGTCCCCGCCTACACGCTGCCGCCGAACGCCGAGTCGGTCGCGGTGCTGCGCATGGTGGTCAAGGAGAACTTCAGCCGCGACATGGCGGCGATGCTGGGCGAGGACATCGAGTCCGCCCTGGCCAAGATGAGCGGCAAGGCCTCGCCACAGGCCCAGGCTGCCGGCGAAAAACAGCGCCGCATCTGCTGATTCCAGCCCGGGTGCAACGCGTTTGACGCCTTATAGACCCCAAAGGCGTTGCACCCCGACGCTTGCTTTCCGGGCCGCTCTTTGACAGGCTGGTCGAGCACATAGCCCGCGGCGATTTTCCAGGGAGAGGGCGCCGGAAAGCGACGTAAACGTCCGAGTACCCATGCCGCGATGCTGAACGTACTGCGCAGTCTCCAACTCTGGTCCTGGCTGCCCTCTTCCGGGGCGCGCCGGGAAGCGATCCTCGAAGCGATGGTCCGCGTCGTCGGCCGCGGCGGCTACCGGGCCGCATCGGTGGACGAGGTGACCGCCGAGGCAGGCGTATCGCCCACCGCCTTCGAACGCCATTTCCAGGGCAAGGACGATTGCTTCCTCGCCGCCTACGACATGCTGGTCGAGCGGCTGCTCGGCGAGGTACAGGCGGGCTGCGACGTCGAGCTCGAGTGGCGCGAGCGGATCGAGCGCGGCCTCTGCACGATCGTCGAACGGTTTGCCGCCGACGCCGACGCCGCCCGCACGGCGGTGGTCGAGGTCGCCGCGGGCGGGGCCGAGGCGAGGCGGCACCAATGGGACATGCTCGGCCGCTTCGCCGAGTACCTGGAAGAGGGGAGCGAGCACGCCGAGGGGCGGGAGCTGCCGGGCAACATCGCGCTGATGTCGGCTGGGGCCGTCTCGGGTGTGATCTTCGAAGAGCTGCGTGCCGGCCGTTCCGCCGAGCTGCCCGAGCTGCTGCCCGACCTGCTCTTTGCCGTGCTCGTCCCCTACGTCGGCCCCCGGGAGGCAGCGGGTGAGATGCGCCGCGCAGCCGAGGCCGTCGCCTACTAGGCGCCTACGGCCTGCTCGCGAGCTTCGATCAGCACTTTGCGCAACTGGTGGCGCAGGCGGTGGAGGCGCACCTTCACCGTGCCGTCGGGCAGGCCGAGCCGGCGCGCGATCGCCTGTTGGGTGAGATCCTCGCCGTAGCGCAAGAGCAGGATCATGCGGTCGCGCTCGTTCAGCCCCCTGATTGCCGCGTGCAGCCCGGCCCGCTCGGCCGTGAAAGTCGTCTCGTCCTCATCGTCGTACTCCGCCACCTCGAGCTCGGCGACCGGTTCGGGGCGCACCTTCGAGTGCTCGCGGAATGCCTCGTTGCGGACGATCGTCGCCAGCCACTCTTTGCGGCGACTCGCGTCGCGCAGTGTCGAGCGCCGGCGCCAGGCCCGCAGCAAGGCGTCCTGGGCGATGTCCTCGGCGTCGCCGGGATTGCTCGCGTAGCGGCGGGCGAGGCGCACGCAGAACCGCTGCGCCTCCTCCCATTTCCAGTCTTCGTCGGCCTTCGCTCCCGATGTTGATGAAAGATTGATTGGTCGACCGTACTACTTCTAAAAGCAAAAGGGGGAAATTTATTGTTGGAACTTTCTGTAGTAAGCCATGGGTCCCCAGAGCATGGCGCAAGCGATGGCTTCGAATGCCGGCAACCGCTGGGCCGAGCGCACCTACGAGGCGATGGCGCCGGTCTACGACGACTTCACCGCCCATCACGAATACGAGCTCTGGACCGCGGACCTGATCGAGATCCTCGAGCGCAACGGTCTCAGCGGCCGTCGCCTGCTCGACGTCGGCTGCGGGACGGGCAAGAGCTTCCTCGAGATGCTCCGCCGGGGCTGGCAGGTGACCGCCTGCGACCTCTCACCGTCGATGCTGGAGATCGCCCGCGAGAAGGCCGGTGACGAGGTGACACTCGCTGTCGCCGACATGCGCGAGCTGCCCGTGTTCGGCGAGTTCGATCTCGTCTGGGCGCTGGATGACGCGGTCAACTACCTGGTCGACGGCGACGAGCTGCGCGCGGCGCTGGCCGGCATGGGCGCCAACCTGGCGCCGGACGGGCTGTTGCTCTTCGACCTCAACTCGCTGCTCGCCTACCGCACCTTCTTCGCCGAGACGGAGGTGGTCGAACGCAACGGGCGACGGCTGGTCTGGACCGGACTGGCGGATGCCGACGTCGAGCCCGGATCGATCTGCGAATCGCGCCTCGAAGTCCAGTTGCCCGACGGCTCCCCCGCTCCAGGCGTGGAGACCCTCTTCCACCACCAGCGGCACTTCCCGGAAGCCGAGGTGCTCGCCGCCTTCGCCGACGCCGGCCTCGAGTGCGTCGAGGTATATGGGCTCGACGTCGATGGTGAGCCGCGCCGGCCACTCGAGGAATCGGTCCACAAGAAGGCGCTCTACGTCGCCCGCCGCGCGGGCTAAATCCCGGCTTGCGCAGTACTGAGCAGGACCGAGGCACGCGCCCACTCGCGCTGCAGCCTCGGTTCCACCGTCGCCGTTTCACAATCAGTGGTGGTCAGGCATTCGCCCCACTCGTTGGCCGCGGCCATATAGCGGTTGAGCGCCCTCTCCCCCGGCGTGCCCGTCGCCAGCAGGCAGCCGAGCCCCAGCCGGTCGTCGGGAATCGCTGCGTAGACGGCGCGCAGCTCCTGCACTTCACCAAGGTAATCCTCGTAGGAGATCCCGACCGCTAGCTTTCGGCGCAGGTCAGCCATCGAATCGACGAAGGAGCCGAGCATCTTCCGACACGCCACCGCGCTCGTCTCCCGCGCCGCGACGCGCGGGCGAGGAGTCGCCGACGCGTCCGCGCCGCCGGTCGCTCCCGAACCGCCGCAGCCGGCCGCGAGGATCGCCGTGGCGGCGATCGCGATGACGATCGCCGTCCTGCTCGGGGCGCCGACGGCTCCGGCCCGGGCGACCGGAGATGGTGGCGTGCTGGTTGTCGGGGACAGCCTCGAGGTGCTCACCTCTCCCTATCTGAAGCGTTACCTGCCCGGCGTCCCGCTGACCGTGAACGCCGAGGGCGGCTACAACAGCTACCAGATCCGCGAACTGTTCGAAGAAAGCTACGACCCCTCCCAGTCGGTGATCGTCTTCGACGCCGGCACCAACGACAACCCGGAATACCCGCAGATCCTCGCCGGCAACCTGGCGGCGGTCGCCGCGACGATCGGCGAGCGCTGCATGGTCGTGCCGACGATCCACGGCTTCACCGTCAACGGGGTCGACAACACGGGGAAGAACCGCGCCGTCGAGGCATTCGCCGCCTCGCGGCCGGGCACCCAGGTGCCGGACTGGGCTCGAGCCGCCGAAGCGCGCCCGGAGCTGCTCGAAGCCGACGGCCTGCATCCGAACCCGGAAGGTGCCGATTACCGCGCTCGCCTGATCGCTCGCGGAGTCAGGGGCTGCTTCGCCTTCCTCGGCCGGGGCTCGGCGAAACCGGCGCTCGAATCGGCCCCCCACCTGGCACCCGTGGGCAGGCTCGCCGAGCGGCAAGGTTCGTTGCTGCGCTCGGTGGGGCTCGCAATCCTGCTTACCATGGTCGGTTCCTATGCCTGAGCCTGTAAAGCGCGGCGAGCGCTACATGCCTGGGCTCGACGGGCTGCGAGCGATCGCGGTGCTCGGCGTGATCCTCTTCCACCTCGGCTTCGGCTGGGCGGAAGGCGGCCTGCTCGGGGTCGGCGTCTTCTTCACCCTCAGCGGTTACCTGATCACCGACATCCTCCTCACCAAGTTCGCCGGGGGCGGGCGTCGGCTGCGCTCCTTCTGGGCGGCGCGCGCCCGCCGGCTGCTGCCCGGGCTCTTCCTGATGCTGATCGTCGTCATGGCCTGGGTGACGACGATCGGGCCCCATCAGCCCTCCGACTTCCGCGACGCCGCGGGCTCGGCGGTCGGCTACTTCAACAACTGGTGGCTGATCTTCCACCACGTCTCCTACTTCGAACGCTTCGCCCCGCCCTCACCGCTCAACCATCTCTGGTCGCTCTCGGTCGAGGAGCAGTTCTACATCTTCTGGCCCTTCCTGCTGCTGTTCGGGGTCCGCTTCGTCCCCGAGCTGAAGAACACGACCGGGGTGCGCCCGCGCCTTGCCGGCGTCACCCTGTTCCTCGCCCTCTGCTCGGGGATCCTGATGGCGATCCTCTACAGCCCCTCGCTCGATCCCTCGCGCGTCTACTACGGCACCGACACGCGCGCCCTCGAGCTGCTCTTCGGGGCGGCCCTGGCGATGGTCTGGCCGAGCCACCGCCTGCGGGCGAACATCGCCCCGCGCGCTCGCTGGATCATCGACGGCGCCGGACTCGCCGGCCTGCTCACGATCGGCCTGATGTTTTGGACCGTCGGCGAGTTCACCCCCTTCCTCTACCGCGGCGGCTTCGCCGTGCTGGCGATCGGCTCGACGCTGGCCGTCGCGGCGCTCGCCCACCCGGCCTCGCGACTCGGCCCGATCGTCGGCTGCCGGCCGATGCGCTGGATCGGGCAGCGCTCCTACGGGATCTACCTCTGGACCCTGCCGATCGTCGTCCTCACCAGCCCGCAGGGGGCGCATGGGCCAAGCGTGCTGCGCGGGGCGCTGCAGGTCGCCGCGATCATGGGCATCGCCGAGCTCTCCTGGCGCTACGTCGAGGACCCGATCCGCCACGGCGCCCTGGAAAGGCTCTGGCGCCAGTGGCGGGCCGGCAGCTGGCGGCGGGCACCGCTCCCCCGCCACGGCTGGGGGCTGATCGGCGCCGGCTCGCTGATCCTCGCCGTCGCGATCGCGGGCGTCGCCGGCGTCGGCGTCTCCAACGAGCCGAAAGCAATCGCCACCGTCGCCAAGACGGTGCGGGCGAAAGTCCGCCGGGCGCCGCTGGCGACCTCCTGCAAGGCGGTCGTCCACATCGGCGACTCGACCTCCGAGGGCCTCGTCTCGACCGAATACCTGCCCGATCCGAGCCAGCTGATCAGCGCCCAGTACGCGCGCGTCGGCGCCACCACGCAGCACCTCGAGGTCGCCGGCGCCCGCTCGATCTACGAGAACTTCGAAGGCGAAGCCAACGCCCAGGAAGTCGCCGAAGCCTGGAAGAACGAAGGCTTCAAAGGCTGCTGGGTGATCGCGATGGGCACCAACGAGGCGGCCAACGTCGCCGCCGGCTCGACCTTCGGCTACGACGACCGGATCGCCAGCATGATGTCGACGATCGGCGGCGAACCGACGCTCTGGATCAACGTCAAATCGCTCGTCACCAGCGGCCCCTACGCCGAGGCGAACATGAAGTCATGGGACACGGCGCTGCTCGACGCCTGCGACAGCTACCCGAACATGCGCATCTACGACTGGGCCGCCGACGTGAAGGACAGATGGTTCATCCCCGACGGGATCCACTTCACCTCGGAAGGCTATGCCGCCCGCGGCCGGCTGATCGCCGACGCCCTGCTGGAAGCCTTCCCCAACACCGAACCGCTGAAGATGACCGACCGCCGCGACTGCGTCGTCTCCGGCTGAACATGGGTCGTAACGCATTTCCCATGCGATGCATGGGAAATGCGTTACGACCAAGCGGGAGAGGGGATCGGGCCCGGCTAGAAGACCTGGGCGTCGAGGAAGCCGGCGACGAGGACGAGCCAGCCGCCGATCTCGGCGACGATCAAGCTCGCCATGAAGGCCTCCAGGCCGCGCACCGGGCGGCGGAACTGGTTGTCGGTGTCGCGGCGCCGGCCGTGGACCATGTAGCCGGCGACGGCAGCGAAGAAGTAGAAGGCGAGGGCGCCGGCAGCGAGCAGGTTGACCAACGTGCTCCAGCCGCTGAGCTCGACGAAGGTGGCGATCAGCAGCAGGGCGAAGCTGTAGAGCAGCGCCGCCCGGTGGGCGATGTCCACGTAGGGATGGGCGAGACCGTCCTCGGCCGCGTCCATCTGGCGGAACTTCCAGACGCCGAGGAGCAGGGCCCAGAGAAACATCGCCGCTGAGAGCAGCAGGACTGCCTTGGTGTCGGGCCCGAGCTCGATTCCCCTGGAATATCAGTTCGTCGCGATTCGGTGCGCCTCACGCATGCCGAGGTAGGGGGTGAGAGCGAACTGGATCGCGTCCCCGGCGAGCTGCGGCAATTCGCCGGCGCGGCCCTGGTCGACGCGCTGGGCGACGAGCAGGATGATGCCGCCCGCCAGCGAGTGCTCGAGCGTCGATGGCAGGAGGGTGCCGTCGGGAACCAGGTCGCGACCGGGGGCGAGCAGGCCGGCGGAGAAGTCGATCAGGCGACGGTAGCGGCTGAGGCCGTCGCGGCCGCGGGCGAGCGCCTCGTTGGTCAGCAGGTCGGCGACGACCGGGTCGGTGGCGGCGAAATCGAAGGCAGTCCGGATCGCCGCCGCGACCTGATAGGGCCACTCGTCCTCGGCGAGGTAGGCCTCCTCGACGACGACCTGGAGACGCCCGAAAGCGGCCTCGAAGGCGCGCGGGAAATCGTCCCGGCGCTGACGTTCGGGCTCTCGCCTCCCTGGATCGCCACTCGCTGGCCCCTGCACGGGCACGGGCGCACTATAAACATGAATGTCTGCCTCGAACAAACCGGGGTAGTCAGGCGGCCTGGGCGGCGCGGCGCATCTCGTCGGCCGCCGCCGTCGGCCCGATGTATGGGACCAGCATCGCGAAGAGCAGGTCCGGCATCAGCTCCGGAAGCTGCTCGGCGCGGCCGGCGATCAGCTCGTCGAAGATCAGGCCCGAGACAGCGCCGATGGCCATCACCGAGATCTGCTCGGGCAGCTCCTTGCCAGGCTCCGTCTCCCGGCCGACCTCCATGTAGCCACGGAAGCGATTGATCGCGTCCCAGTGCAGCTGGCGGGCATCGGCGCCGGCCGCGGCGACCTCGACCACCGCGGTCCGCGCCAGCTCCGGTTCGAGGGCGAAGATCTCCACCAGCGTCTCCAGGCCCCTGCGCACGCGCGAGGTCCACGGCTGCTCGCCGTCGCACTCGGAGACGATCGTGTCGAAGACCTGCTCGACCATCCGCTCGTAGGCGGCGAGGAAGCAGTCGTGCTTGTCGTCGAAGTTCTTGTAGAAGGTCGTCCTCGAGGTGCCCGCCTCGGCGATCACGTCGGCGACCGAAGTTGCGTCGTAGCCCTGGCGGCCGACGACCCGGATCATCGCCGTGAGAAGTGCGTCCCTGCGACTTTCGATGTCAGTTGCCATCCGTGTGAGAAAGTTGGAAACTTGACTGTCTTCTCATCATAGCGCGCCATGTACGTTGTCGTTTATCGCTCCCCGGCCTCACGCGCAGCGGCCTCTGGCCCGAGGTAGGGCGAGAGAGCGGCGAGGAGCACGTCGGGCAGGAGACCGGGCAGCTGCTCGGCATGGCCCGCCGCGATCTCATCGGCGATCAGCCCGACGACGGCGCCGATCGCCATCCGCGAGGTGTTCGGCGGCAGCCTGCGGCCCTCGGAGGCGAAGTCGCGCCCCTCGTCGAAGAGCGGCGTCATCCGCTGCAGGGCGGCCCGGTAGCGCCGCTGCGCGGCGGGACCGGCGGCGCCGAAGTCGACCAGGGCGAGCCGGGCGACCGCCGGTTCGGCGGCGAGCGAGCCGAGCAGGTCCTCGAGCCCGGCTCGGACCCGCGACGGCCACTCGCCCTCGGCTTCGAAAGCCGTGGCGACCCGCCGCGCCAGCACGTCGGCCGCAGCGTCGTAGGCAGCGAGGAAGCAGGCTTCCTTGTCGGGGTACATCTCGTAGAAGGTCGTGCGGGAGATGCCCGCCTCCCTGGTCAGGTCGGCGACCGTCGTCTTCGCGTAGCCCTTTTCGGCGACGACGTCGATCGCCGCGTCGAGCAGCCGTTCGCGCTGCGAGCGGGCGATCACCTCCGCCGGTATTCGGTGCCGCCCTCGCGGGGGTCGCCAGCGTTCGGGCCTTGAGCGCCTCGCCTCGGTCGCCAACTCAGCGGTCCGCCGCGGGATGCTCCCGCTCGGCCGCGTGCGCCTGGCGCAGCGCCTCCTCCTGGCCGAGGTAGGGAAGGGTTGTGATGTAGACGATGTCGGGCAGCAGCTCCGGCAGCCGCGCCGTGTTACCGGTCAGGATCTGGCCGACGATCAGCGACTCGGCGGCGGCCAGCGCCGCGCGCGCGGCGCTGGTCGGGATCGCCTCTTCCTCGACCGGGTCCTCGCGGCCTCGTTCGAGCAGCGACTGCAGGACCCGCTTGCCCGAGGCGTAGAGCTGGAAGGCGCGCTCGCCTGAGGCGGGCGCCTCGATCAGCGCCATGCGGGCGAATGTCGGCCGGCTCGCCAGCAGCTCGAGGAAGGCGGCGGCGGCGTCGCGGACCATCGTCGCCCAGGGCTTGTCGGGCGAGTAGACGGCGACGATCGAGCCCATCGCGTCGGCGAGCGAGAGCTCCATCGCCGCGTTGAAGCAGTCCTCCTTGTCCTTGAACAGCTCGTAGAAAGTCGCGCGCGATACCCCGGCGGCGGTGCAGACGTCGCCGATCGTCGTCGCGTTGTAGCCCTGCTCGGCGGTCGTCTTGGCGATCGCGACCAGCAGCCGTTCGCGCTGCGAGTGGGCGACGGGCGGTTCGGCCAGGTCCTCCCTGCCGGCGGGCAGCCGCTCCTGCTCGATCAGCTCGTCGAGCTCTTTCGTGCGTTCGGACGGCGACGCTTTGCCATTGGCGGATCGAGCGGGGGACATAGGCTACTCCTAGAGCGGACAACGGTGTTTCCGGTAAACACGATTGTACACCCCCCTCCCATCTAATTTGGACGATCCTGTACTGCGCGCACAACAGCCCCGGCGCATTTGGGTCGCCCGTACAACGCCGGTTCGGAAGGTTTCGCCAAGAAGCGGCTACCATGGACAAGCGATAGCTATCCGCCACTCCCCGACCGATAAGGCACAGGACCAAAGTCAGGGAGAGTGCTCTGGGGCTACCTCTCCCTGCGCGACCGGCCATCCTCCCAACCAGCGAGTCGCAGCAACTACTAGGCGACTGCCTGTGGCAGGAAGGGAGAGGAACCGCACCGTTGCGAGGAGCGCTAGCACCGCAAAGCGCCCCCGAAAAGCCGGCAGACAGAAATCAATCGCTGCATATCTCCTTCTCTGCCCCTGGCGACCCCTCCTGGCCCGCCGAGTCCTGCTTCCCTAATCCGCGAGGCTACGACAACTATGTTTCCCGGTCCGGCACATTAAGACGAAAGCGGTCTCTCGGTCGAGCTCGTCGTCGACCATTCGGGCCCTACGGCACCCACTTCTGCACCCGGTTGTTGAGGGTGTCGGCGACCCAGAGGTTGCCGCTGGCGTCGATCGCTATGCCCTGCGGGAAGCTGAAGGAGCCGAACGAGGTCAGGTATTC